>Ga0209321_10002881_pt1 | contig 11533 bp, 9 predicted proteins | sample Rifsed16ft4_FD_184012 | JGI IMG/M metagenome (GOLD analysis project Ga0209321, IMG submission 184012) | Soil microbial communities from Rifle, Colorado, USA - sediment 16ft 4 - CSP-I_5_4 (version 2) | ecosystem: Environmental > Terrestrial > Deep subsurface > Rock core/Sediment | place: Rifle... | reverse complement strand
GGCCGCCCGGCGGGCGCCTTTTAACCCTTCCCTTTTGATCGTTTCCGGCATCGCCCTGGGTGTCGGCCTGCTGGCCGTCGCCGTCGGCTATCTGCTCGCCGAGAGCCAGGGCCTCCTTCTGGGAGAGAGGCCCTTCCGCGAGCCGCTCCTCGAGATTCTTTCCCGAGACGAGCTCCATCGTGAGGAAATGATGTCCCTCGGTTTGGTGGAATCCGTAGAGAGTGGCGATGTTCGGGTGGTTCACCGAAGCGAGAAGCTTCGCCTCTCGCTCGAAGCGCGCCAGCCGGTCGGGATTTCCCGAAAGGCTCTCCGGGAGAACTTTCAAAGCAACCTGACGATCGAGGGTGGTGTCGACGGCCTTCCACACCACACCCATCGCGCCCTCGCCGATCTTCTCGAGGAGGCGGTAGTGTAGGAGCGTTCGTCCGGAGTCCATGTCAGCTGCTATCGGAGCCCTGAAGCTCCCAACGCGTCATCTTAGCTGTCCAGGGAGTCGATGGGAAGCCGATCAGGTCGATTCGAGCCGGCGAACCTCGTGGTCCAGGATCTCGAGCGCGAGGTCGATGGTCTCGAGGTGGACGCGGAATGAGACTACTGCAAGCCTCAGCGTGAACCGTCCATCCAAAATCGTCGAGCTGAGGAACACGCGTCCGTCGCGGTGAATCGCCTCGACGAGCTTCTTGTTGAAGGCGTCGGCGTCGCCGCTCGCGGGGCGATAGCGGAAGATGACGACCGAAAGATCGGGATAGGGACCGACCTCGAATCCCGGGCGCTCCGAGAGTCGCTCGTGGAAGTATCGGGCGAGGAGCATCTTCTCCGCGAGCGCGGCGCGAAACGGCGCGAGCCCGTGAAGGAGGAGCGGCATCCAGAGCCTCAGACCGCGGAAATGTTTTGTGAGCTCGGGTGAAAGATCGGCGGGCGAGAGCTCATCCCTCGCTCGTAGCGCGTCCTGCATGTAGTTCGCGGCGTAGTGATGGCTCTCCAGGAGCCTCGTGCGATCTCGAACCAGCACCGCGCCCGAGCCGTAGGGGAGGAAGAGGGTCTTGTGCGGGTCCATCACCAGGGAATCGGAGCCGTCGAGCCGGCCGAGCGCGCGCTTGCCCTCGTCGCAGAGAATGAAGAATCCACCGTACGCGCCGTCGACGTGCAGCCAGAGGTTCTCCTTTTTGCAAAGTCCGCCGATGTCCTCGATGGGATCGACGACTCCAGTGTCGGTCGTGCCCGCGCTCGCGATGACGAGAAACGGGAACAGACCGGCGGCGCGGTCGCTCGCGATCAACCGCTCGAGCGCACCGGCGCGCATCCGGTACCGCTCGTCGAGGGGCACGAGACGCTGGACCGCTTCCGAGAGCCCGGCGAGGCGGATGGCCTTGGTGACCGAGTGGTGCGCCTGCGCCGTCGCGTAGATGACCGCGCGCTCGACGTCGCGCGAGCGGATCTCGTGGGCGTCCCGCGCTGTCACCACCCCCATGAGGTTCGCGATGCTGCCGCCGGATGTCAGGTTTCCCCCCGCGGTCTCCTTCGGATATCCGACGAGGCCGCTCATCCAGTCGAGGAGCATATTCTCCATGCGCACCGCGCCCGGCGAGGCGAAGAACACACCCGCGTAGCGATTGGTGACGGCCGCGAGGAAGTCCCCGAGGGAGGAAGCGTAGAGGCCGCCCCCGGGGATATAGCCGAGGTGTCCCCCCGAGGCGGGATTGAGGCCCGGCCGATCGACGTCGCGCCGGAGGTGATCGAGGAGCAGAGAAAGCGGCCGCGGCTCCTCGCCGATGGGAGTCTCGAGTATCCCGATTCCCCGGTCTTCGGTCTCGAGAAACGCGGGAAGGTCGGGAAGCTTCGAAAGAAACTCTTCGGCATAGGTGGAGACGTCGTGGAAGAGCCGGCGCCGGACCTCGGCCCCGGGCTCGAGCTCGCGCGCCCGGGTCTCGAGCCGGAGTAACGACTTCCGCAGGGCTCCGGTCATTGCGCGTGAAGCTTCTCTATCGCGACGATCATCTCCCGCGACTCGGGCGGTCCGAGGAGGCCTCCCGCCGCCATGGCGAGAGCGCTCGCGGCGACGGACACGAGGATCGGCGCGAGGCCGAAGGGCAAGATCTGAAAGTGAACGAGCACGTAGGTGAGGGCGCCCGTGACCAGGGCGAGAACGCCGCCGATACGATTGGCCTTCTTCCACCAGAGCCCGGCGATGACGGGAACGAAGAGGCTTCCGCTCAAGAGCCCGACGCCCGCGGTATAAAACTGGCTGATGAGCTCCGGAGGCGAGTAGGCCCAATAGAGCGCGAGGAGTCCGATCCCCCACGCGGTGCCCACGCGAACGGCGTCGATGGTTCGCTGGCTCGCTTTCTCACGGAGGACGTTCCCCAGGAGGTCGTGGGAGATGGAGGAGCTGCAGGCGAGGAGGAGGGCGTCGGTCGTCGACATCACCGCCGCGAGCACCGCGGCCACCGCCATTCCCCGGACGGCCGCGGGGAACTTGGACTGCATGACCTTGAGAAACACCTGATCGGCGTCGGCGAGGTCCGGAAACGCGAGCTTCCCCACGGGAACGATGAGAAACACCGCCGCGAGGATGAGGGCGCTATAGGCGAGCATCGCGAGGTTCAGCGAGAGCCTCGCTCCGTGGGCGTCCCGGGCGGTGAAGACCCGCATCACGATGTGCGGGATCACGGGAATGGCCGTCGCCCAGATCGCGAAGTAGCCGAGGTAGCTCGCGACCGGACGGTGCTCGACCTGGCCGAGCTCGGGAGCTGCCGCGGTCGCCCGGCGCATGAGCTCGATCGGTGTCCCGACCTCCCACAAAAACCAAAGCCCGGTTCCCAACACCACCACCAGCATGAGAACACCCTGAAATACGTCGGTCCAGGTGACGGCGACCATGCCCCCGAAGGAAACGTAGATGACGAATACCAGAGTCGCAAGCGTGAGCGCGTACTCGAAAGGGATTCCGAGAAGCGTCTCCGCGGTGATGCCCGCCGCTTTCAACTGAGCGACGATATAGATGGTGAAGGCGACGACGATGAGGATCGGGACGAGAGTCCTCACGATCTGGCTAGGATAGCGGAAGGCGAGAAAGTCGGTGATGGTGTATCGGCCGAAGTTACGAAGCTCCCGAGCAACGAGGAGCGACGCGAGAGGGAAGCCGACGACCGCTCCCGCGAAGAGCGCGAGGGTCGCGGGAATGCCTTGCGAGTACGCGAGACCCATCACCCCGATGATCGACCCGCCGCTCGCGAGGGTCGCCATGATCGCCATGGCGTTGACCCAGGTGCCGACCCGCCTGCCCGCAACCCAGTACTCGTCGCCCGAGCCCCGCACGCGCCTCGAGGCGGCGATGCCGATCCCGATGCAGGCGGCGAAATAGAGAAGAACCAGCGTTCTTTCGACGAGCATCGACGCTCAGCACTTCCTTAGGCGGCCCCGGCGGCCGAAGACGAAGAGCGCGAGCGCGGGCGAGAGCACCATGAGAGCGGCCATGAGCCATCCGAAGACCGCCATCCCCGCGAGCTCCTGGCTGCGCCACAGGGGAAGGAAAGAGAAAACGGAGAACGCGACGAGGAACGCGAGCGCAAAAGCTTCGTCGCGATCCATGGGGAAGAAGGACTTGAGCATCTCGCGCAAGATATCCCAATCGAGCTACGCTGGGCGAACGCCTCCCGCGTCTCACCTTAGATTGCGACGGCGCTCACGTGCCCCGCTTCGGAACACTTCAGAATGTGCGCGTCGCTAGAGGCCAGCCGTTCATCCGGGAGGTGGCGATGATCAGCCGATCGGCCGGGTCGCTATGCAGTGAGCCCGGAAGGTCGACCGATTCGATGGCGAGGTCAGATCAAGGACGTGGGTATCGAGCAGGAGCATCAGCGCGCGGCTTTCCCACTCGACGTCGATGGGCGCCATGATATCGCCGCGGATCCTGATACAACCCTTCGCGAAGCCGAACAGGGTCTTGCGGTCGCCCCCGTCGATCCTAACGAGCTTCGCAACCGGCTTTGAGGATGTTCAGACTCTTGCGGGTGACCTTCCATCCAAGGTGGGGCCGGGTTCTGGTCGCATGAGCCCTGTCACCCGGGCGACATCGTAGGAAGTCGCGGGCTCTGTGACGCGGCCGCCGCGCCTCCGATACCGATCCATCTTCTCTTTTCCATATTCCCGCTCGGCGAGATAGACGTTGTGGGTCCGGCACCTGAGACTGATCGTTTCGGGGTCGTGGGCGCCTCCCCGGCCGAAAGGATCGAGGTGGTGGAACTCGAGCCCCCGGCGCTCCGTGCAGCGCCTACCCTTGTGGTCGATGAATCCGCATCGATCGCGATCACGCTTCCGTACGGCGCGCCTCACCGCTGCCGGCATGTAGCGCGAGCTGGGCGACATATCGGTCTGTGCCAGGTTTTTTCGCGGGCGTTTCGTCTCCCCATAGCGTTTCGCTTCGAGCCTCTCGAGTTTCTCGGTCACGGCAGCTTCGATGACCGCCGCCAGGTCCTCGTGCATCAGCGCTTGGAGCCGCTCGAGCTTGTCACGAAGCTCCGAGCTCGCAGTGAACTGCACTCGGTGACGCCCGGGCGCCAGGGGTTCCGTCTTCGCTGAGGCCGGAGGAGCGGGCGGAGCCGGCTTCACCGCCTGAGCTGGCGGGACGGGATCCGGTTGCGATGAAGTCTCAACTTTGTCCGGACGGAGCTGGAGGGCGGGCGCCGGGGGCTGTGCGGGCAGCTTTCGTATCGTCGACGGCACGTCGGGCTTGGGCGCGAGCTCGGCAGCAAGCTCCTCGATCTGGCGTTTGGACTTGTGCGCCGCCCGAGCCAGGACCTTCTCGCGGTTGTCTTCCGTGAGGTGCGGCGCGAGGATGGCGATGCCGCTCAAGTGAAGACGACCATCCCCGAGCATTACCAGAAGCATTGGATGCTTCCGCGCCGCTCGAGCCACCGCGATGCGGAGATAAGCCTCGGGCTCGGAGAGGTGCAAAATCTCGATGCAATACACGAACATGGACGAGCAAGCCTCTCTAGCAAAGAGCCGGCGATCGTCCACTTCACCGATATGTGCGACGAGCTCGGCGTCGACCCGCCGCGATTGCTGCAGGATCTCAGACAGATTGTGGAGGAGCTCTTCGTCCGAGAGCGACTGGAGTTGCTGTGTGCGTGTCATGATTCCTCTATACCACGTACTTTTTTTCCCGCCTGGCAGCGCTTGTGCTGGTTCAACAGCGAGTGGGATGACTTCGAAGGCTCCCTGCATCGTTCGCGAGGGTGCAATCGACTCCAGCGCAATCCTGCGGGCGTTTTGGATGACGTTCGCGAGTTTCCTCGAAACCCCTTCCGAAAGTTGTCAAGAGAAAAATGACCGCAGACGCACTTTTTTTGACCTCGCGAGCGCATCCTGGACTCCGCCCGGACGCTATGGTTCACGGAAGAAGGACTTAAGCATCGCGCGAACCACATCGCAATCGAGCTAGGCTGGGCGAATGCGGATACCTTTCCCGACGGTCGGGCCAAGCACTTGGAAGAGCGCCAGGGAAAGCATCCCTCGCATCATGCCCGGTCACTCTGGATTTTTCTTGACGGGACCGAGATCGGGCAAATTATCAAACCTGCCGCCGCTTTGTTAGACTGATGGATTGTGTCTAAAACCGCAGAGCCTTCGGAAGTGACCCCCACGGGGCAGGTGGAACGCCCCGGGGCCGGGGAGACCCGCGCGCTCGTCGAGAGTTTCGCGGCGATCGGCGCCTCGAACGACCTGAACCGCACCGCCGACCAGGTTCTGGCGGGCCTCCGGGCGCTCTTCCGATGCGACAGCGCAACCATAGCCATCAAAGTCCTGGGAGAGGGAACGGAGATCGTCGGCCACAGGACTCGGAGCGACGGCAAGGCCGATCGGGATCGACCGAGGGCCGAGGTGGGGAAGGGAATCGTGGGCCGCGTCCTGGAAACGGGGAAGGCGGCGCTCTTCAGCGTCGTCGAAGAAGGCTCCCCCGTTTCCTCCGAGCGACGGCCGGGCGAGCTCCGGCCGGCGACGCGATCGGCCATGGCCGCGCCCATCGTCGGCGGATCGGGAAGGCTTCTGGGCGCGCTGCTCCTCGAGTCCAACGAGGCCGGCCGCTACGACAACGACGCGCTCGAGACGTTGATGAGCTTCGGCAGGGCGTCGGCGGCCGCGGTCGAGAGATCTCTTCTGTACGCCCAGGTGCTCGACGACGAGCGGCGGCTCGAAGGCGAGATGGAAGTCGCGCGTCAGGTCATGGCGGGCATCCTGCCGAGCGAGACACCGAAGCTCGCCGGATTCGACGTGGCCGCGGTCATCGAGCCTTGCTATGAGGTCGGAGGCGACTACTACGACTTCATCCGTCTCGTCGACGACCGCTGGGGAATCGCCATGGCGGACGTTTCCGGAAAGGGCGTCCCCGCGGCCCTGGTGGTGGCGGCGATGCGGGCCACCCTCTACACGCTCGCGAAGCGCGAGCTCGCCCTTCGCTCCGTCTTCCGTTACGCGAACGAGTTCATCAACACCTCGACCCGGGTTCGGGCGAAGTACGTCACCCTCTTCTACGCGGTTCTCGACGTCCAGGCGCGCCGCATGATCTACGTCAACGCGGGACACCTCCCCCCGGTGGTGTTGCGCGCGTCGGGCGATGTGGATTTGCTGCGCTCGGGCGGATTTCCTCTCGGTTTCTTCGACGCCCCGCGCTACTTCGAGCAGTTCGCGCAGCTCTCGACGGGCGATCTGGTGTGCCTCTACACCGATGGCATCACCGAGACTTCGAACGCCAAGGACGAGGACTACGGCCGCGCGCGGCTCATCGAGGTGCTGAGGCGCCATCAGCAGAGATCGGCGGCCGAGATCGCGGACGCCATTCTCTCCGACGTGCGCCGTTTCGGGGAGCGCGCCCCGCTCGACGACGCCACCGTCCTCATCCTCAAGGCGACTTGAGTCCGGTCGGAAGCGAGCTCACGCTCTTTCTCGCTTTCCTCAGCTTCCTCAATAGGGGACGCACTTCGCGCACGTGGTAGGAGGGATTTCTACCAAATGCGCGGCCTCGCGCGAGACCCACGTGATAGACTCCCCGGGCCGACCAGCCCAAGGAACCTCCCATCCGGAGATCGTGAAGCGAACATGATCGCGTCCCTGCTGCTCACCATCGTCGCGGCCTTCGGGCAGGAAACCGGCAGGTTGTCGGGAAAAATCACGAGTCCCGCCGGCGACCCTTTGCCCGACGTGGTGGTGATCTTGAGTCCTTCGAGCGGCGAGGGCGAATCGGCGCGCCGGATGACCGGCCCCGAGGGCGAGTTCGTCTTTGCCGATCTGCCGCCGGGAGCCTATCGGCTCCTCGCGATTCTTCCCGGCTACGAGGACCAGACGGTGGAGAAAGTCGAGGTGGCGGGCGATGGAGAGACCCGACTCGACTTTTCCCTCTCCCTTCCGAGGTACTCCGAGACGGTTTCGATCCGCGGCGAATCGCCGGTGGTGGAATTGGCCGAGCCCATTCCTCCCGAGACGCTCGAGGTCGAGAAGCTCGACCTTCTCCCGCTCGCGACTGACCGCTTTCAGGACGCTTTCCCGCTCCTGCCCGGTGTCGTGCGCGATCCCGAAGGAAGACTGAGCTTCAACGGCTCGAGGCCCAGTCAGTCGATCCTCCTGGTCAACGGCGCCAACGTCACCGACCCGGTGACCGGAGACTTCGCCGTCGAGCTCCCTTTGAGGGCCATCGAGGAGGTGGAAGTGAACGAGATCCCCTACTCCGCGGAGTACGGCCGGGTCACGGCGGCGGTCGCGGAGATCAAGACCCGCGGTGGAACCGACGAGTGGGACGTGGATACCGGAGACCTCCTCCCGAAGCTCAATTTCCGCGGCGGCAAAATCCGCGGCATTCGGGCGTTCGTCCCCCAAATCGCCGTCAGCGGACCGATCGAGAAAGGGAGGGCCTGGTTCTCGCAGGGCTTCGCTTATCGCTTCGTGCGCTCCCGCACCTACGACGTCACCAGTGGAGACGACGAGCAGGTGCTCGAGAGCTACGACAGTTTCACCCAACTCGACTGGCGCATCGCGGACAATCATCACCTCACCACGACGTTCTCGTACTTTCCCGGAGAGACCGACAATCTGGGGCTCAATGCGCTGAACACTTCCGAGGCGACCCCCGAGTTCCATAGCTGGGGGTGGAACGCCGCTGTCTCCGGACGCTCGATGTTCGCCCGTTCGCTCTTCGAGACGACGGTCGCGGTGAAGAGCTACGATTTATCGCTCCGGCCCAAGGCGGAGACCGCGTCTCGGCTCACCCCCGACGGCCTCCGCGGCAACTACTTCAACAACCTGGAGCGGAACACCAGCCGTTTCGACCTGCTCGCGAGCCTCACGCGATCGATCTCGGGCCCGCTGGGGGAGCACGTGCTGAAGGCCGGCGGGAGCGTCGGTCGCTCCCGCTTCGAGGGAATCGACCGCGGGCTCCCGCTCGAGGTCCTCGACTCCGCCGGTCGGCTCCTCCGCCGCGTCGACTTCCTCGGCGATCCGGCCCTTGTGGGCACGGACTTCCAGTTCTCGGGGTACGTCCAGGATCGCTTTCGCATTGGCCCGCACCTCGGCATCGAAGCAGGTCTTCGCTACGACTATGACCAGCTCGTCGACGCCCACCAGCTCGCGCCCCGGCTCGCCGTCGCCTACGCCCTCGATGCGACCGGCCGCACCGTGGTGCGCGGCGGGTTCGGCGTCTTCCACGACCACGTGTACCTGCATGCCGGAAGCTTCGATCGCTTTCAGCGGCGAGTGGAGACGAGCTTCGGTCCCGACGGGGAGTCCGTCGGCCCTCCGATCGTCTTCGAGAACCGAACCGGGGACACCCTGGAGTCTCCGCGCAGCACCACCTGGAACTTGGAGCTCGACCGGCAGCTCACCGAGGAGCTCGCCCTTCGCGTCGGCTACCGCGAGCGATACGGCCAGGAGGAGCTGGTCGTGGACCGCCTCGTCGAGGCAGGGCGGGGCACTCTCCTGCTGTCGTCGGACGGGGAATCCTTTCATCGCGAGCTCGGAGTGACCTTGCGGGTGACCCGCGCCAAGAACGAGCTCTTCGTCGCTTATGCGAAGTCCCGCTCCACGGGGGACCTCAACAACTTCGGGACTCTCTATCAGAATCTACGATCTCCGCTGGTCTTCGAGAACGAGGACTCGCTCTTCGAGCTCGACGTGCCTCATCGACTGCTGGTCTGGGGAACGTGGACGCTCCCGAAAGACATCGAGATCGGACCGGGACTCGAGTGGCGGTCGGGCTTCCCGTACACTGTACTGGATGAGGAGTATCTTCCCCTGGGCCCTCGCAACCGAGGTGGCCGGTTTCCGAGCTTTTTCTCCTTCGACGTCCGGGTCACCAAGGGCGTGACCATCAAGGGGAAGAGGGTACGCGTGGGTTTTCAAGCATTCAACCTGGGGAGTCATTTCAACCCCCGCGATGTGGTGGCGAGCCTCGCGAGCCCCCGCTTCGGAGAGTTCCTGAACAGCGTCGACATGGGAATCTCTCTTCGTGTGACGCTTTCCAAGTGAAACCGATGTCCCGTCACGGAAAGCCGGTAGCCCGCGGCTCGGAATCCCGAACCCCCCGCGTCATCGAAAAGCAGAAGGATCTCGAGGCCCTTTGCCGCGAGCTCGCGACCCGCGGGGCGTTCGCTCTCGACACCGAGTTCGTGCGCGAGCGGACGTTCTTCATCCAGCTCGGCATCGTGCAAGTCTCGGCCGGGGATCTCGAGGCGGTGATCGACCCGCAGCCGCTGTCCTCCCTCGAGCCGCTCTTCGAGCTCGTCGCCGCTCCCGAGGTGGAGAAGATCGTGCACGCCGGCGAGCAGGATTTTGCCGTGCTCTATGAGGAAGGAGGCGCCGTTCCACGCAACGTATTCGACACCCAGATCGCCGCCGCTCTCGTCGGTTATGGGGATCAGATCTCCTATGCCCGCCTCGTCGGCAAAGTAACCGGGGTGCAGCTCGACAAGCTCGAGACGCTGACCGACTGGACCGCGCGGCCTCTGACTGAGGCCCAGATCGACTACTCGCTCGAGGATGTGCGGTACCTTCCTGAAGTGCGCCGCCATCTGGGAGAGCGACTTTCAGAGCTCGGACGCTCAGGCTGGGAGCGGGAAGAGGGCTCTCGGCTCGAGTCGGATTCCACCTACCGGGCTCCGGAGCCCCGGGAGTTCTACCGCCGTCTGAAGGCGAGCGGTCTTTCCGCCGTGAGCCTGGGGGTGCTCCGGGAAGTCGCCGCCTGGCGGGAGGAGACCGCGCGCGCGAAAAACCTGCCCCGCGGTTGGGTCCTTCGGGATCAGAGTCTCCTCGAGATCGCGCGGCGGCGTCCCCAATCGGTGAAGAGCCTGCGGCAGATCCGCTCGTTGAAGCCGCAGCAGATCGCGAAGGACGGCGAGGCGATCGTGGACGCGGTTCGCAGGGGAGCGGCCGAGCCGATGAAGGAAGACCGTCCCGATACGCCGCATCTCAAGATGCCGGACGAGGTGGAATCGACGGCGAGGCTTCTCGAGGCGTGGCTCTACGCGCGCGCCGCCGAGGCGGAGATCGCGCCCTCGATGCTCGCGACCCGGGGGGATCTCAAAACTCTGGCTGCGGCCCACTACCACTCGCAGCTACCCTCGCTTCCGCTCCTCGAAGGATGGAGACGGGAGCTGGTGGGACAGGACCTCCTCGACATTCTCGAGGGAAGGAAAGCCCTCAAGCTCGACGGGCAGAAGGGAAAGCTCGAGGCGATCGACGTCGAGAAAGAATGATTCTTATTTCTTGTTCAGCGTGCCCAGCAGGATTTTGAGGGCGTCGATCTCGGTGAAAATCCCGATGAGCTCCTTCCCGTCCACTACGGGAAGGCACCCGAACTTCTTCTCTATGAGGATGGTGACTGCTTCCACCAGGGGAGTGCTCGCGTTCACCGTGAAGGGCTCGCGGGTCATGATGCGGGAGACCGGAGTGTCCTCCATCAACTGCTCGAACTCGCTCTCGTCGATGCCCTGGAGGATCGAGGGGGAGGCCCGCTTGATGTCGCGGTCGGAGACCAGCCCCACCAGGCATTTCCCGGTGGCGACAGGCAAGTGGCGGAAGTGATGGCTCCGGAGGAGGAGCATCGCATCTTTCATGCTCGCGTCCTCCTCGACGGTGATGGGATCCCGTGTCATGTAGTCGCCGACTCGCATGGGTGGGCCTCTCTTTAGATTGTGGTGATTCGTTTTAGTATACGTGGAGAATCCCATGGCTGCCACCGAAACCGAGCGCGTTCGGTGGGAGTTCCTCCACTCCGCCTCGGCGCGGATCTCACGTGGTACATCGGCTCGAGCCTCGCGGGATGGCTCTACGTCGTCCTCGTGCTCGTGCTGGGAGAGGGTCTTTCCGATCCGGTTCGCTACTTCCGCGAGCTGGACCGGACCCTACGCGGGTTCGTCGCCCGCATGGAGTCGCGCCGCGATCTCTTTACCGGGGAAGAAGCGCGGCTCCCGACGGACGAAGAGGAAGCGTTTCTAGTCACGGAAGACGAACCGTCGCGAGTCGGGGAAGCGAGCGCTCCCAT
>Ga0209321_10002880_pt1 | contig 11535 bp, 12 predicted proteins | sample Rifsed16ft4_FD_184012 | JGI IMG/M metagenome (GOLD analysis project Ga0209321, IMG submission 184012) | Soil microbial communities from Rifle, Colorado, USA - sediment 16ft 4 - CSP-I_5_4 (version 2) | ecosystem: Environmental > Terrestrial > Deep subsurface > Rock core/Sediment | place: Rifle... | reverse complement strand
CCCGCTCCCCGATGTTGACGGCGTGGTCCGCAATCCGCTCCAGGTACCGGGCCACGAGGATGTACCGGGCGCCGACCTCGACCTTCATCGACCCGTCCATCATGTATGTGACGATCTCCCGGAAGATCTCGTCGTTCAGCGCGTCCACGGAGTCGTCGGCCTCCGCGATGTTCCGGACGGACTCCGGGTCCCGCTCCACGAACGCCCGGGTCGCCGTGTCCACCATCTGGATCGTCAGGTCCGCCATGTGCGGGATGCTGACGAGCTTCTTGAAGTGCCTCGAGGTGTCCGCCCGGAACTGGACGGTGACCTCCGCGATGTCCTTCGCATACCGTCCGATGCGGTCCAGGTCCGTCGTGATCTTCAGGGACGTCGTGACCGTCCGCAGGTCCCGCGCGACGGGGGCGTGGAGGGCGATCAGGTCCACGCACGTCCGCTCGATCTCCTCCTGGAGGGCGTAAATCTCCTGGTCGAGGGTGAACACCTCCTCCGCGATCCCCTCGTCGATCCGCGCGAGGCTGTCGATCGCCTTCCGGATCGCGAGCTCGCTCAGCTCCGCGAGCGTCGTCATGTCCTCGTTCAGCTTCCTGAGCCCCGCCGCGAGCGCCTTGCGCTCCGCCTTCTCCGGTGTCATCCGAACCGCCCCGTGATGTACTTCTCCGTGAGTTCCTCTCCGGGCCGCTCGAACAGGTCCCGCGTCCGGTTGAACTCGATGAGCTTCCCCAGGTACAGGAACGCGGTGTAATCCGCGACCCGCGCCGCCTGCTGCATGTTGTGGGTGACGATCACAATCGTCATATCCTTCTTGAGTTCGAACATGAGGTCCTCGATCTTCGCAGTCGCAATCGGATCCAAGGCGGAGCATGGTTCGTCCATCAGGAGAATCTCTGGGTCGACCGCGAGAGCGCGGGCGATGCACAGTCGCTGCTGCTGCCCGCCGGACAGCCCGAGGGCGCTGTCGTCGATCCGGTCCTTCACCTCGTCCCACAGGTTCGCCTGGCGAAGAGCGGACTCGACGACCTTGCCCAGCTCCTCCCTCGTCGCGCGATAGTGGAGCTGCACGCCGAACGCGACGTTCCTGTAGACGCTCTTAGGGAACGGGTTCGGCTTCTGGAAGATCAGGCCGACCTTCTTTCGGAGGAGCACGGGGTCGACGTTCGGGCCGTACACGTCCTCCTCGTCGACGAGGAGCGTGCCCTCGGTCCGGCATCCGCGGATCGTGTCGTTCATGCGGTTGATGGCCCGCAGGTACGTGCTCTTCCCGCATCCGCTCGGACCGATGATCGCGGTGATCGCGTGCCTGGGAATCGACAGGGTCACCCCCGCAATCGCTCGCTTCGCCCCGTACCAGATGGAGAGGTTCTGGGACTGCACCTGCGCGCCGCCGACCCGGGCGCCTACGAACGGCTCCCGGCCGGAGGGCGCTTCCGAGACGGGCTCTCCGACGGCCGACGGCTCCGCCTGAGCCGCTCCCGGCTCTGTCGCCTCTCCACCCGCGAACCGCCAAGCCGTGGTCACCACCTCTGCCGCTGGAGCCGGTTCCGAACGACGATCGCCACGGCGTTGAACGAGAACAGGATCCCCATGAGCACGATCATCCCCGCCGCCGCGACTCCGCCCCACTGGTTCACGGGCAGGATCGTGTACGCGTAGATCTGAACAGGCAGGGCCACGAAGGGGGAATCGGGTCCGTACGGGATGAACGTCTGGAGGAACAGCGCACCGATCACCAAGAGGGGCGCCGTCTCCCCAATCGCGCGGGAGGCCGCAAGGATGGCGCCCGTCAGAAGACCTGGGGCCGCGGCGGGGAGCACTTGCTTCCGAATCGCCTGCCACTTCGTGGACCCGAGGGCGAGCGCGGCATCCCGGATCGATTGCGGGACCGCGCGGACCGCCTCTTGGGTCGTGATCACGACGTACGGGAACACGAGCATCGTGAGCGTCAGGGCGCCAGCAAGGACGACGGGGCCCATCCCGAGGGCCCGGACGAACACCGCGAGGCCGAGGAGGCCGAACACGACGGAGGGAACGCCCGCCAGGTTCGAGACCCCCGCCTGGAGGATTCGGGAGAGGATCCCCCGACCCCCGTACTCCTGCAGGTAGATTCCGGCCGCGATCCCCAGGGGAAGCGAGAACAGGAGTGTGAGCCCGACGATCCAGAGCGTCCCGACGACCGCAGCGGCGTACCCCGCCGTAGCGGGGTTCGTCGAGTTGGAGTAGTTGAAGAGGATCGCGGGCGTGAGGCGGGGCCAGGCCGCCACAAGGATGCTCCCGAGAAGGACCGCGAGAGCGAGGACGGCGATACCGACCGCCACTAGGAAGCCGACGACGAAGGTCCACTCCTCCAGCCTCCGGACCGCGCGGCTCCGGGGGATCAATCGTACTCCTCCCGGAAGCGCGTGCGCAGGTAGTCCGAGACGAGGTTCAGGAACAGGGTGATGAGGAACAGGGTGAACCCGACCGCGAACATCGCGAGGTAGACCGTCTCCCCGACCGCGACGTCCCCCGTCGCCCGTTTCGCGATCCAGCCTGCCATCGTCGTCATCTGCCCGAACACGTTGAACGTGAGGTCGGTGTTCTGGCCCGCGACGATGAGCACGATCATCGTCTCCCCGACCGCACGGCTGAACGCTAGGACGAAGGACGCGACGACCCCGGACAGCGCGGCGGGGAGCACGACGCGCCGGGTCGCCTCGAAGCGCGTCGCCCCGAGAGCGAGCGCGCCGTCCCGCAGGTCGACGGGGACGGCGGTGAGGGCGTCCTCGCTGAGGCTCGAGACCATCGGGATGATCATGATGCCAACCACGAGGATCGCGTTCGCGCCGTTGAAGAAGGAGGCGCCGAACCACGTCTGGAGGACCGGGGCGATGGCGATCAGGGCGAAGAGCCCGTAGACGATCGTCGGAATCCCTGCGAGGATCTCGAGGACCGGTTTGAGGACCTCCCGCACCCGTCCCGGGGCGTACTCCCGGAGGAAGACCGCGGACGCGAGCCCCAGGGGGATGCCGATGAGACACGCCGTGCCCGCGATGATCAGCGTGCCCGCCACGAGCGGAAGAACGCCGAAGATCCCACGGATGTCCGGGCTCCACACGGTGCCCGCGTAGAAGTCGACGGGGCTGACTTGGGTGAAGAACGGCACCGTGTCGACGACCAGGGCGAGGAAGATCGCGACCGTCACGAGGACCGCGAAGGCGGCCGCGAGGAAGAGGGCGCCGCGGACCGCGGTCTCCCCCGCCTCCCACGTCCACCGGGGCGCGAGGGAGTGGACCCCGCGGGCCGCTTGCCGCGCACGGGCACCGCCTTCGGGGCTTGCATCGCTCACCATGGTGCTGAAACCGCCGTCAAGCCGAGCCGATTGGCGTCAGGGAATCTTCGCGCGCTGTCCCGTCCGCTCCGCCTCTGTGAGGCTGACGTACCCGGTGTGGTCCACCAGCTCCGTCCCCCGAGCGGTGTAGCCGAACTCCAGGAAGTCCTGGACGGTCTGGCGTGCGAGGCTCTTCCCGCTCCCGTAGATGAACAAAGGACGGCTGAGGGGTTCGTACGCCCCCGGTCGGCGAATCGTGTCGTGGCTGGGAAGGATCGCACCGTCACCGTCTTCGTTGTCGATCGGCAGGATCCGGAGGCTGTTCGTGTTCTCGATGGCGTACGCGTACCCGAAGTAGCCGAGGGCGTTCCGGTTGCTCGCGACTCCCTGGACGAGGACGTTGTCGTCCTCGCTCGCGAAGTACTGGTCCGTGTGCTCCGATTTCACGTTGCCCAGGATGGCTTCGATGAAGTAGTCGAACGTCCCGCTGTCTGTGCCCGGCCCGTACAGCTGGATCGTCTCCTGAGGCCATGACGCGTTCAGCTCGCTCCACTTCGTCACCCGACCGCCCGCGGTGTTGCAGGCCCCGGCGCTCGTGTTCGACGTCCAGATCCGGCACAGCTGGCTGACCGTGAGGTTCTGGACCCACGTGTTCTGCGGGTTCACCACCACGCTGAGCCCGTCGTACGCGATGAGGTACTCGACGATGCCCGTGATCCCGTTCTGGGTGCACGCGTCCATCTCCGACTGTTTGATGGGACGGGACGCGTCGCTGAGGTCCGTCTCCCCCCGGCAGAACTTCGCGAACCCGCCGCCCGTCCCGCTGAACGCAACGACGACTTGCCGCGAGGGGCCGTTGAACTCCGCGGCCCACGCGGACGTGATCGGGAACACGGTGCTGCTCCCGTCCACCCGCACGATCTCGGGCCGAGGCTGATTGATGTACACAATCGCTGCGCCGACCGCCGCCAGGACCACTGCGACGATCAGGACGACCGCCACGACGATGGCGGTCGTGCTTATGCGGGCCCGCCGGGCCCCCTTCTGGATGCTTGTCTCCGCGCTCATTCTCCTCTCTCCTCGGGTTCGAACAGAGTCTGAAAAATCACTTCGCGGCGATCTCGTCCGCCACGTTCGGCCCGACCTCTCCCCGGAACAGCTTCTCGAGGTCGAAGTCGGGAATCGATTCCGGCTCTTGCTTCGTCTTCTTTTCCTTCATCGGGTCGTCCAGACGGCTAAGGGGTCTAGTCCCTTCGCGACGGAGACTCCGTTGTCAACGGGTGACAGCCGGAGACCTACGTAATCTATATAGAAAGCCGTTAAGTCTCTATAGAAGGTCGAAGACTTAGGAGACGCTCGTATGGAAGGCAGGAAGCTGCAGTTGACGGGAGGATCGACGTTCGTCGTCTCCCTCCCAAAACCGTGGATTCTCGCGACCGGCCTGAAGGCGGGGGACACCGTGTTCCTCGAGGCGCTGGCGGACGGCTCCATGTCCGTGATGCCGCGCCCCGCGGAGAAGCCCGCCGCCCGGAGGAAGGTGTTCGAGATGAAAGGGGAGGAGACCCGGGACCACCTCCTCCGCAAGCTCATCGGGGCGTACATCTCGGGGTTCGGGCTCATCGAGGTCCGGTCCCGTCCGGAGACGGCGCCCTTCGTGCGCCGGGTGGCGCGGGAGTTCTGCCGGATGGCGATCGGCCCCGAGATCATCGAGGAGAGCCGGACCGCGCTCGTGATGCAGGACCTCTCCGACCCCGCGGAGCTGAGCCCGGAGAAGTGCCTGCGCCGGATGTACATGACCGTGCGGGCGATGCTCGAGGACGCGGTCCTCACGCTGAAGACGCGGGACGAGGCCCTCGCGAAGGACGTCGCGCAGCGGGACCAGGAGGTGGACCGCCTGTACTGGATGGTCGCGAAGCAGTACCACCTCGCCCATCTCGCGCCCCCCGGGACGATGGACGCGCTGACGCGGGTCGGATTCCACAACCACCGCCTCATCGCGAAGCTCATCGAGCGGGTGGGGGACCACGCGCAGCGGATCGCGGAGGCGGGCCTGACGGTGGGGGAGCGGGCGCTGGACCCGAGGATCCTCCGGGAGATCGAGGGCGCGAGCGCGGGCTCCCTCGAGATCCTGGACAAGGCGTTCCGAGCGCTCGTGACCCAGGACATCGACCTCGCGAACGAGGCAATCGATGCACGGGTCCCGCTCCAGAAGCACATCGACGGCCTGTCCCATCACGTCGCCTCGAAGAAGGGGGAAGAGCTCCTCGCGCTCGCGGCGATCGTGGACAGCGTCGGGCGGGCGGGCAGCTACGCGACGGACATCGCGGAGATCGCGATCAACAGCGCGGTCGCCGCGGACGGGGCGGCCTAGGGGCCCGCGCACTAGAAGCGCGGCCGACGGCGGGCGCCGCCATGGGCCCGGTCGCCTCGGTGAGCACCCCGCCCAGGGCCTCGATCGCCCGCGGGATGTCCGCCTCGGAGGGGTACGAGTAGTTCAGGCGCATGTGGTTCGCCTCGGGCGGGCCCGGGAAGAACCCGTGGCCGGGGACGAACACGACGCCCCGCTCCGCGGCCCTCGGGAGGAGGGGCCTCGTGTCCACGCCGGACGGGAGCGTGACCCAGAGGAACATCCCGCCCTGGGGCCGCGTCCACGACACGCCCTCCGGGAAGTGCTCCTCCATCGCCGCGAGCATCAGGTCCCGCTTCCGCCGGTACATCGCGCGGACCTGCGGGAGGTGGCGGTCCAGCATCCCGAGGCGGAGGTACCGCTCCGCGACCCGCTGGCCGAAGGAGTTCGTGAACAGGTCGACACCCTGCTTCGCGAGGGACATCTTCCCGATCACGTCCGGGTGGCCCGCGGCCCAGCCGACGCGGAACCCGGGCGCGAGGATCTTGCTGAAGCTGCCCACGGAGATCACCCAGCCCTCCTTGTCGAGGGACGCGACGGGCGGGAGGTCCTCCCCCTCGAACCGCAGGTCGTAATACGGGTCGTCCTCGACGACGAGGACGCGGTACTCCGCGGCGAGGTCCGCGAGGCGGCGCCGGCGGCGCGCGGACATCGTGACCCCGGCGGGGTTGTGGAACGTCGGGACGACGTACAGGAACTTCGGCCGGACGCCCTTGCGGTCGAGGGACCGCAGGTCGTCCTCCAGGACGTCCGTGAGGAGGCCCTCGTCGTCCATCCGGATTCCGTGGTACGAGGGCCGGTACGTGGCGAGCGCGGTGAAGATCCCCAGGTACGTGGGCTCCGTCGTGACCACGGTGTCCCCGGGATCCAGGAGGACCCGCCCCAGGAGCTCGATCGCCTGCTGGGCCCCGTGCGTGACGATCACGCCCTCGGTCTCGACCGCCACGCCCCGGGTCTTCAGCCGCTCCACGAGCGCGGCCCGGAGCCTCGCGTCCCCCGGGGTCGGGCCGTATTGGAACGCGCCCGCGTTCTTCTCCTTGAGCAGCTCCTCGAAGATTACGGCCAGATCCTCGAGCGGGAACGAGTCCGGACTCGGCAACCCGCCGCCCAGGCTGATGATGCCGGGCATCTCCGCGTACTTCAGGATCTCGCGAACGTCGGATGCGCGCATCCACTTCGTGCGCTCGGCGAACAGGGACTCGACCGTGGCAGGCATCGTGGACCCACGCGAGAGAGCGGCGGGTGGGGCCGTGAAGCCGCCGCATATGCTCTATCGTTGATACCGCGTATCACGCGGCCGCTCCGCCGATGGGGGCCGGGACGAGCCGACGATGCCCGAACCGCCCATCGCGCGCGCCGCCACTGATGCCGCCGGGGTCCCCCGCGTACGCAGAGAATCTAGCGGCCATGAACCGCTCCATCCGGATTCCCGAGGTCCCCATCCGAATCCACCGTTCCCGGACACCCACCGGTCGGGCCTTATCAGCTCTGGGTGCAAGAATACATATAGTGTGTGTATTCATGTATCCCCATGGCCGTCCAAGGCAAGGCCCCCCCCGCCAAGTTCGCGAGGCCGGGCGCGAATCCGACCCTCGAAACGATCGAGTACATCCTAGGCGCCCTCCGCGGCGCGGGCGGCCCCATCAGTCGCAACCGGCTCCTCGCGGCTCTGTCCAAATGGGGTCACTCGACGACCCGCCAGAGCCTGAACGCCGCACTCACGTTCCTTGCGGATGGCGGGCTGGTGGCCGAGGGCAGCAAGGGCCTGGTTTGGGTCCCCGAGGCCTCCGAGCCGCTCCTCGAGGCAATCCGGCAGGGGCCGAGCCTCTGATGGGGCTGGGCGCCAAGGACGTCGTCCTGACGGAGGCCGCCTCTGCGGCGCTGTCCTCCCTGGAGGGGGCCGCCTACCCGTCCCATCGCGCCGTCGCCCGGCGGGTGCGCGCGTACCGGTCCATCCTCCTCGCGGACTGCCTGCACGGTGAGGTCGTTCCGAGGGACCGAATTCCGAAGGTGCTCCGGGAGAAATACGGCCTTGGGAACCTGTACGTGGAGGATCTACCCTCGTTCTGGCGGCTTCTCTACACAATCGTGAGGGACCGGGGCCAGCGGTACATCGTGGTGATCGAGAGCGTGGACCACCAGACATACAGCCGGTGGTTCTCCGGTCGCCGGTAGGACGCCACCTTTTTCCCCGCCGGCACGTTCCTGTCCATCGAACGACCCATGACAGACCTGAAGGGAAAGCTCCGGATCGGATGCAGCGGCTGGGGCTACGACGACTGGCTCGGCGGATTCTACCCGCCGAAGACGCCGAAATCGGACTACCTCAAGCTGTACGCGTCCGTCTTCGACGCGGTCGAGGTCGACTCCTCGTTCTACCGCACACCAGGGCCTGCGATGACGAAGCAGTGGTACAAGACGACGCCCGCGGAGTTCACGTTCGCGATGAAGATGCCGAAGCGGATCACCCACGAGAAGAAGCTCAACGGTGTCGCGGAGAACCTGGGCTGGTTCTACGCGTCCGCGAAGGAGCTGAAGGAGAAGTGCGGGCCCCTCGTCGCGCAGCTCCCGCCCTCGGTCAAGTACGACGTCCACTGGACCCTGATGCAGGAGTTCGTGAAGGCGCTCGACGCGAAGTACCCGCACGCGATCGAGTTCCGCCACAAGTCCTGGTTCCGGGACGACGTGTACTCCCTCCTGAGGGACCGGAACGTCGCGATGGTTTGGGCGGAGAACCAGTACCTGAGGAGCCCGTCGGACGTGACCGCGGACACCGTGTACCTCCGCATGGTCGGGGACCGGGAGATCACGGAGTTCAAGGAGACGCAGCGGGACAAGTCCGCGGAGATGCGGGCGTGGTACAAGGAGCTCGACGAGGCGTCGGACTCGATCAAGGGCGCGTTCGTGTTCTTCAACAACCACTACGCGGGGTTCGGGCCCGGGAGCGTGAACGAGTTCCGCCGGTTGGCGGGCATGATCGAGTACGAGTTCCCCGCCGGGAAGGCGGGCGGGGCCGCGCAGAAGGGGCTCGCGGACTTCGGGTGAGCGTGGGGTGTGGCATCGGGGGCAACGGAATCCGCTTCGGGGTAACCTTCACGTATCCCCCGCGACATCCCGCACCCGTGGGAGACATCGTGAGGCAGGTTGACAGTCGAGGCAGGATTCTCATTCCCGCTTCCCGGAGGAAGAAACACGCCATCGGTGGAAAGGTTCTCCTCACGGAAAAGGGGGATGTCGTCGAAATTCTGCCCTTGGACCAGACGGACCTGACGGTCCATTTCGACGCGGTGGAGGTCGATGTGGAGGCAGACCTCGCAGATTGGCACCGCGTCCGGCGGCAACTCCGGAAGGGATAGAACGCCGCTACTTCGTGTCAACCAGGGTTTATTTCGAATCTGATTCCGGCCCCTTCGGGTTCTCGAAAACGTGGGCGGGCGGGTGGAAGAAGCCCGCCGCGGCGCAGAGCATCACGACGGACCCGCCGACGACGAACACGATGCGGGCGCCATAGGCCTCCGCGAGCGCCCCGGACACGGCGAGGGAGAAGGGCATCAGGACGAAGCTCCCGAGCTCGTCGAGGCTGAACACCCGCCCCCGGAGGTCCTCCCGGACCTGCTCCATGAGCGCGGTCTGCCACATCAACGAGAAGACCGCGACCGCGAGGCCATGGACGAAGGACAGGGCCAAGATGATCGGGAACGAGGGCGCGAACCCCCACAGCGCGGCGGACATCCCGAAGAGGGCGGTCATCGCGTACGCGACGAGCCCGCGGCTCCGGATCGGCGGGAGGAAGCCGGGCATCAGATACCCGACGAGGCTCCCGAGCGCCATCGTGCTCAGGACGAGGCCGATCGCGGTGGACCCGCCGCCGAGGCCGATCGCGACGAACGTCGGGAGGACGACGTTCCTCGGCCCCGCCTCCGCCGCGTTCACGAGGGCGAACAGGAGGATCGTGATCCAGAGCCAGGGCACGCGGGCGACGTACCGCCATCCCTCCCGGGCCTGAGCGATCATGGAGGGGCGGAGCTTCGGCACCGCGGGGGGCGGGGCGGAGGCCGCCCGCCGCACCGTCGCGAGGAGGACCGCGCTCACCGCGAACGTCACCGCGTCGAAGGCGAACGCGCCCGCGGTCCCGGCGAACGCGATCATCACCGCGCCGAGGGCGGGGCCCGCCACGTTCGCGACCGTCCGGGTCCCCTGGAACAGGCTGTTCGCGTCCTGGAGGTCGCGCGCAGGGACCGTCTCCGGAAGGAACGCGCTGAGGGCGGGCATCGCGAACGCCTGGGCGGCGCCGAAGAGGCCGCCGAGGACGTACAGGTGGGCCATCCCGAGGGCCCCCGTGAACGCGAGGAGAGCGACCGCGGCGGTCAGGAGCCCCTGGAGCGCGTCGGAGAGGACGACGAGGGTCCGGCGGGGGAACCGGTCCACGATGATCCCGCCGACGAGGAGGAACGCAATCTGCGCGGCAAAGAACACCGCGAAGACCTCGCCGAGGGCGGCCGCGGAGCCCGTGAGGAGGAGGACCTGCCACGGGAGGGCCACGTAGAAGACGAAGTCCCCCACCTGGCTGATCGCCTGGCCCGCGAAGTACCGGACGAACGTCGGGTGGCGGAACGGGGCCCGCAGGGAGGGCATCCCGCGGGCAGAGCGGCGAGGCCATAAAAGCCTGAGGAAGGGACCTCGCGAACCTCGAGGGATGAAGGCGACTCAGTCCTTCGAGAGCTTCTTCAGCAGGGACTTGTTCTCTGAGAGGGCCCGTTCGGTCTCCTTGGCAAAGGCCTTGTGGAAGTCACGAAGGTTAGGACTCTTGGAGATTCGAGCCAAACGGCCCACCCACGGGAACAAGTGCCGCTAGGGCTATTAATGATTCTTTCTGACGATGGCAGACACGGGGGTGGGGCCAACCTAATCTGGAATGACGCCCATTCCCAGCTCGTGCCCCGCGTGATCTTCCACGTGGACATGGACGCGTTTTACGTCAGCGTGGAGCGCCTCCAGAATCCGGACCTCGTTGGCAAGCCCGTGTGCGTCGGCGCCCTGCCGGAGGGCGGGAAGGCCCGCGGGGTCGTGATGGCCGCGAGCTATGAGGCCCGCGCCCTCGGGGTCCGGAGCGGGATGCCCATCTCCATGGCGTATCGGAAGGCCCCCGACGCGGTGTACATCGAGCCGAACTACGACCTGTACGGGGAGGTCTCGGAGCGGGTGATGAACGTGCTCCGTGAGTTCGCGGACGTCCTCGAGCACGCGTCGATCGACGAGGCGTTCCTCGACGTCACGAAGCGGACGGGCGGGGACTACGCGAAGGCGGTGGAACTCGCGAAGGAGATCAAAAAGGCCGTCAAGGAGCGGGAGGGCATCACGTGCTCGATCGGGATCGCGCCGAACAAGAGCGCGGCGAAGATCGCCTCGGACTTGGAGAAGCCCGATGGCCTCACGGTCGTCCCACCGGGCCGGGTCGCGGAGTTCCTCGCCCCGCTCCCGGTCTCGAAGATCAGCGGGGTCGGCCCGAAGACGACGGAGGTCCTCGACGCGATGGGCATCAAGACGATCGGGGACCTCGCGAAGCAACCCGGGAAGGACCTGCAGGCGCGGTTCGGGAAAAACGCGGTGTGGCTCTGGGGGATCGCGAAGGGAATCGAGGAGATCCCCGTGGAGGAGCGGCCGGACCCCAAGTCGATCAGCGTCGAGCGCACGTTCGACCGGGACGTCGCGGACTGGACCGTGATCCTGGAGACGATGGACTCGGTCGTGCACAATGTGTGGCTGCGGGCGAAGGGGCAGGGCGTGCGGTTCCGGACCGTGGGGATCAAGATCCGGTTCG
>Ga0209321_10002879_pt1 | contig 11536 bp, 12 predicted proteins | sample Rifsed16ft4_FD_184012 | JGI IMG/M metagenome (GOLD analysis project Ga0209321, IMG submission 184012) | Soil microbial communities from Rifle, Colorado, USA - sediment 16ft 4 - CSP-I_5_4 (version 2) | ecosystem: Environmental > Terrestrial > Deep subsurface > Rock core/Sediment | place: Rifle... | reverse complement strand
CCGCAATCACGCCGCCGATCGGCTCGCCGAACTCCCGGACGGGCGCCCCCGCCACGTCGAGCGTGACGTTCTTCGGCTGGATCGTGCGGCCCTGCGCCCCCGCCAGGAGCGACGGAATCGAATCCGCGACGAGCTCGATCGCCCCCGCTGCGAGCGCCTGCGTCGCGTTCAGGTTGAGGTTGTCCCGCACGAACGCCGCCGCCAGGCTCTCGTTGCGGCCGTGCATGAGGAGCTGCTCGCGCAGGCTCCCCTCGATCGCGTTCAGGATCTTCGGCTCCGTGATCGGCTCGAAGCCGCCGGGCCCGATGCCCACGGGCTGCACGGAGCCGATCGTCGTGAAGGGGGCCATCGCCGCCAGGTCCGAGGACTCGAGGAGGATCGTGCCCGCGCTCCACGCGCTCACCCCGGAGGGGGCGACCCATCCGAGGATCGGGACCGGGGTCGCGAGGAACAACTTCTGGATCTGCTGGGTCTCGTCGAGGCCCCCGCCGGGGGTGTCGAGGCGCAGCACGAGGGCCCGGGCGTCCTCCGCCTCCGCGACCTCGATCGCCGCTTTCACGTACTCCACGGTGGCGCGGGTGATCTCGCCCTGGATCCGCCCCACGAGGACGGGCCGCTCCTGCGCCTGGACTCCTGGGAGGAGGACCGTAAGGGGGAGGAGGACCGTAAGGAGGAGGAGCGCCCCCAGCGCCGCGAGGCCTGCTCGCATCGCACCGACACCCTCCCTCATTTCGTCGGCTTCCGCTCGCGGGACAGGGCGGACGTGAGGGCCGCGATCTCCCCCGTCCCGTGCACCTCGGAGGGGACGATGACGATCAGGTTCTTCTCCCGCGAGATCTCCGCGAGGTTCTGCAGCTCCCGGAGCTTCATCGCGGCCGGGGCGCCCTGGTACAGCTGCGCCGCCTCGAGCATCTTCTGCGCCGCCTGGAACTCGCCCTCCGCCATGATCACGCGCGACCGGCGCTCCCGCTCCGCCTCCGCCTGCTTCGCGATCGCGCGGACCATCGACTCGGGGAGGGCGACGTCGCGAATCGTGACGGAGGAGACCTTGATCCCCCACGGGTCCGTGGCGGTGTCCAGGAGCTTCTGGATCCGGTGGTTCAGCTCCTCACGGCGGCTGAGGAGGTCATCGAGCTCGACCTGCCCGAGCACGTCCCGCAGCGTCGTCTGCGCGAGGAGGTTCGTCGCGAGCAGGAAGTTCTGCACCTGGACGATCGCCTTGATCGGGTCGAACACGCGGTAGTAGACGACGGCGTCGACCTCGACGCTCACGTTGTCCCGCGTGACGATCCGCTGCTTCGGCACGTCGACCGCGAGCGTCCGCAGGTCCACGAGGACCGTGCGGTCGAACATCGGGATGATCAGCACGATGCCGGGCCCTTTCACCCCGAGAAGGCGGCCCAGGCGGAACACGACGCGCCGCTCGTACTCCCGGACGACCTTGATCGCGGACCCCAGGAAGCTTAGGACGACCAGCAGGACGAAGAACGCGATGACGTACTCGTACACCATCTCCTTCCACTCCTCTCGTGGCGAACGCGGCGACGGGTAAAGACCTTCCTATGGAGTGCCCGGGGATTCCGCGACGTGGGGGGGTGGGAGCCGGGTCGAAAGGATTCCACAGCCGCAACAACGAATGGCTGACGTGGCAGCTGGCGGGGGAGTGTCTCCGCACCGGGCATGGAATCTCTTTCCGTCCCAGCATCCCTCCTAAGGGGGAGGGGACTGCAGGCTGCGAGCGGTGCAAGACAGGGCGCCACGGCCGCGTCGACCCCCGATGCGGCGAAGGAACCATCGTCCATAGTCTTCAGCAGGCGCGCTTCCCCGCAGCCGTGCCCCCCTGCCCCCGTCAACACGAACCGGGTCCGGGATTCGAACGTCCCCCTTGTCACGGAGTGACGCCAGCAAGCTTATATGGCAATATGGCATGCCATACACCGATGGCGGACAAGCACAAGACCATGCTCCTCCTCGACGAGGCAGTCTGGCGACGGTTTCAGGAGGAGGTCTTCCGTCAGGACGGCGCCCGGGCGACCAGCGCCCGGGTTGAGAAACTAATCGCCGCTGCGGACCCGTCACCGATCGTCGAGGCCGTCGCCGCCACGTGGCCACCCCCGCGCGACGGGTTTCCTTCGGTGGGCGAGGTGGAGCGGCTGAGACCACGCGCCCGCCGGCCGGTCTCCTCCCTTATCCAGGAGGACCGTGAGGATCGTGACGACCGTATACTTGGACTCGAGCGCCCTCGCCAAACGATATCTCGCCGAAGACGGAAGTGACGCGGTCGACGGCCTGTATCGCAGGGCCGAGGGCTTGGACGTGCGACTCGCCTTCTCCCTCTGGAACCTCGGCGAGGTGCTGCGCGCGGTCGCCCGGGCCCGATCCATGGGCCATCTCACGCAACGGCAGGCGGGGGTTTCCACCTGGCTTCTCCTCCGGGAGACGCTCAAGTTTCGCGCCCTTGGAGCCCTTCGGATTGTCCCCGTCGGGAGCGACGTCATCGCGTCCGCGATCCCTCTGCTCTTGGCGTCAAGGCTCGGACAACCCGATGCGATTCAGATCGCGTCCGCGCGGGAAGTCGGGGCAGGGGCTTTCCTGGCGGCGGACGAGCGACTCATCCGGGAGGCTCGCAGGGAAGGGCTCAACGCCCTCCATCCGGTTGGCGACGCGGCGGCGGTTGCCCGCCTGTAGGACAGAACGCCACGGACATTGCTTGAGGCTTGCTCCCTCGACCCTGGGGCCGAAGCCTTTTATCGCCCCCGGCTTTCCGCGGTGGCGGGGCGTCCGGTGCGCGTCGGTATCGTCGGGGTCGGCGTCGTCCCGTTCCGACCTGCGACGCCCGAGTACAGCTGGAAGGAGATCATGTACGAGGCCGCGCGCCGCGCGTACGAGGACGCGGGCGTCAATCCCCGGACGGACGTGGGCTCGTTCATCACGTGCGCGGAGGACTACTGGGAGGGCTTCGGGATCTTCGACGAGTTCACCCCGGACCAGATCGGCGCCGTCCTCCGCCCCGCGTGCACGGTCACCGGCGACGGCATCCACGGGCTCGCGCAGGGCGTGATGCAGATCCAGTCGGGCCTCGCGGAGGTCGTGGCGGTGGAGGCGCACAGCAAGATCTCGGACCTGCTCACGTATCCGGGCGTGGTGCAGCATGCGTTCGATCCGATCTGGAACAAGCCGCTCGGCGGGCATCCGTACTACGTCGCCGGCCTCGAGATGGCCTCCTATCTGGAGGCAGCTGGCCTCGCGGAGCGAGATTGCGCAGCCGTCGTTGCGAAGAACCGTCGGAACGCACTGACGAACCCGCGTGCGGCGCACGGGGCGAAGCTCGACGTGGAGGACGTGTTGGCATCGCCCCCGATCTCGACGCCGCTGAAGGAGCTTGACGTGGCGCCCCTCGCGGACACGGCCGTGGTCCTCGTGTTGGCGGCGGAGGCGCGCGCGCGGAAGCTCGCCTCCCGGCCGGTCTGGATCCGCGGCATCGGGTGGAGTTCGGACTCGCCCGCCCTGGAGACGCGGTCGTGGGCGGTCGCGAAGTACGCGGAGGACGCCGCCAAGATGGCACATCGCCTCGCGAAGGTCCGCGTCCCCTCGAAGGAGATCGACGTGGCGGAGGTCGACGACAAGTTCTCGTACAAGGAACCGCAGCACCTCGAGGCGCTCGGGCTCTCGAAGAAGGGCTCCACCGCCAAGGGGATCCGCGGCGGGCGATTCGACCTTGGGGGCGACCTGCCCGTCAACGCCAGCGGCGGCTCGCTCGGGTGCGGCAACGTGATCGAGGCCTCCGGCCTGCACCGCGTGGCGGAGATCGCCCTGCAGCTCCGCGGGGAGGCGGGGCGCAACCAGGTCGACGCCGCCAGGACGGGGTTGGCGGCTTCGTGGCGAGGCATCCCCACCGCGACCGGCGCCGTGGCGGTGTTGGGGGTGGGGCGTTGAGGAAGGTCGCGTGCATCGGCGCGGGGATGACGCTGTTCCGACGCCGCCTCCAGGAAACGCCGCGGGAGATGTGCTGGGAAGCTGCGCGGATGGCCCTCGACTCCGCGGGCCTCACGATCGACGACATCGACGCGGTCGTCTTCGGCTCCGCCCCCGACGCGTTCGACGGCATCCACATGAAGGGCGAAAACGTGCTCGACGGATGCGGCGGCGTCGGCAAGCCATACGTGCGCGTCTTCACCGGCGGCGGGACGGGCGTGTTCTCCCCGATCGCCGGGTACTGGCACGTCGCATCCGGGATGTTCGACACCGTCCTCGTCGTGAACGAGGAGAAGATGTCCTCGTGTCAGCCGCACCCGCAGTCCGTGTTCGGCCACATCTGGGACCCGATCCTCGATCGGCCGCTGAGGCCGAACCTCGTGTGGATCTTCGCGATGGAGATGAACCGCTACATGACCGTGCACAACGTCCGCTACGAGGACGTCGCCGCCGTGGCGGTGAAGAACAAGCGGAACGCGGTCGCGCACCCGTGCGCGCAGCTCGCGGATCCGAACATCACCGTCGAGGACGTGATGAACAGCGAGCTCATGGTGTGGCCGGTGCGCAGGCTCGACATCTCGCCGCCGAGCGACGGCGCGAGCGCGCTCGTGATCGCCTCCGAGGACGTCGTGCGGAAGCGGAAGGTCGAGTCCCCGGTGTGGTTCGCGGGCGTGGGCTGGAACATCGACTCCACGATGTGGACCGATCGAGACCTGGTCTTCCCCGAGTACCTCGCGAACGCCGCCAAGATGGCGTACAAGCAGGCGAGGATCGACGACCCGCGGAAGCAGATCGACTTCGCGGAGCCGTACGACCCGTTCGACTACAAGGAGCTGCACCACATGGAAGGGCTCCTCTTGTGCGAGAAGGGCGAGGCGCCGAGGCTCACGCGGGAGGGCGTCACGCAGCGGGACGGAGACCTGCCCACGTGTCCGAGCGGCGGCCTCCTCGGCGTGGGGAACCCCATCGCCGCCACGATGGGGATCAAGGTCGGCGAGCTGTACTGGCAGCTCTCGGGACAGGCGGGGCAGCGGCAGATTCCGCACGAGGTCCGCACCGGCGTGACGAACGCGTGGGGCGACCTGATGCAGTTCTCCTCCGTGGTGGTGATGCGCTCGTGACGGCGGCGGGGAAGGCGTGGCCGGGCGTGGAGCTCACCGCCCAGGAGTTCTACGAGAAGGTTACGGCCGTCACGTACCGCCCGGAGGCGAAGTTCTCCTGGTCCGCGGGCGAGGCGATGTCCCGCTTCCTCGCGGAGCTCAAGAACGGCCGGCTCATCGCACGCGCGTGCCGGTCGTGCGGGCGCATCCTGTTCCCGCCGCGGATGTTCTGCGAGGAGTGCTTCCGCCCCACGGACGCGTGGACGTACGTGCAGGACACGGGGACGATCGAGACGTACAGCATCTCGTACATCGACCTCGACGCCCGGCGGATCCCGGCGCCGGTCTACGTCGGCGTCGTGAGCGTCGACGGCGCCTCCCCCAAGATGGGGATGATGCACTACTTCGGTGAGGTCACGGAGAAGACAATCCGGATCGGGATGCGCGTCCAGGCGGTCTGGAAGCCCCCCCGGGAGCGGGTCGGGAGCGTCTTGGACATCCGGTTCTGGCGGCCGGTGCGGGGAGTCCGGCGATGACGGCACCGGCGCGGAGGAACTCCGCGACGGGGCTCCGGTCCTGGAAGGGCGACGTCGAGGCCGACTACCGATACACGACGGGCATCGCGGGCGAGCGGTTCTTTACGGAGCTGCGGGAGCACGGGCGCCTCGTGACCGCGCGATGCCCCGCGTGCGACCGGACTTACCTCCCGCCGCGGATCTACTGCGAGGAGTGCCTCGGACCCACGGCGGACGGCCCCCCGGTCGAGGGCCCCGCGGTCGTCGAGGCCGTCACGGTGACCCACATCGACGTGGACGGGACGCGTCGGCCGACCCCGGAGGTGTGGGCGATCCTCCGATGGGACGGGATCCACGGGGGGCTCGTCCACCGGCTTGCGGTCCCGGCGAACCGAGCGAAACCGGGGCTCCGCGTCCGGCCCGTCCTCCGGCCGCGGGGGGCGCGAGTCGGGAACCTCACGGACATCGTCGAATTCGCCCCGCAGGGGACTATCCCCAAGGGTAGACTTGCTCCCCGGGGCAGTACCATCGCTGATACTCCCACACGTAAAGCACGGGGCGCCCGCACCTCGGGCAAAAGGGCGTGACGGGCTGGGAGGCCGCCGGGGCCACCGCCGGCGTGACCCTGGGCTCGACGGGGACGGAGGGCGCTTCCCGGGCCTCGGGGGATTCCGGCGCGGCGGCACCGATCTCCTCGACCGGGCGGGCCGCCTGGCGTCTCTGAAGGACCGCGAGCAGGAAGAGGAACCCGATGATCGCCGCGACCAAGGCGACCAGAGCCACGAGGCCGATCGAATTCGGAGGGGCCGGGATCGTCACCGTGACGGTCTGGGTGTCCGACCCGAAGGGACTCGAGGCGGAGACGAAGATCGTGCAGGAGCGGCCCGCGGTGCCCTCCGGGGCTCGGAACGTGAACGCCTCCCCTACGACTGAGGCCGGGGTGCCGCATCCCTCCGTCTGGACCGTCCACGCGAACGCGCTGGCGTTCGTGACCTCGTGCTCGAGCGCGTCGGTCACCGTCGCGCGGAATGTCACGTTCTCGCCGGCATTGGCGGTCACGGACGCGGGCGCCACGGTCACCGTGACGGGCCCCGCGTGGCTCACCTCGATCGTGGGGAGGACCCGCGTGCACGTCTGGGACGCCGAGTCGGCGACGGTGAGGGCGACGGTGTAGTTGCCCGCCTCATACGGGTGGGTCGGATCCTCCGCGGTGGACGTCGTCCCGTCCCCGAAGTCCCAGAGCCACGAGTACGGGGGCGTGCCGCCGAAGACCTCCCCGAGGAACGCAAAGGGGTCCGTCTCCGCTCCGGTCGTCGCCGCCGCGCTCGCCGTGCAATCGAACGGCCCCGGGACGTCGGAACCGATCATCGTGACGTCGTCGATGTAGACCCCCTCGAAGACAACACTCGAGTCGGAGAAGAAGAGGAACCCCACGCGGGTGGCGCTCACGGGAATCGGGACAGAGGCCGAGAGCCACGTGCCGAGCTGGTCGGCCTGCTCGAACGGCTCCTTCCACGTGTCCGTGTAGTACACGACGCGGAGGTAGTCGAACAGCGGCTCGCTGTCCAGCCAGTACGAGAACTCGATCCGCGCCGAGAGATACGGGTTGAGGTCTACGCCCCGGTGGAGGTACGCCCGCATCTCCTTGTCGTATTCATGGGAGACCGAGTTCTGCGAGCCGTTGTGCTCGCCGTCCTGCGCGGCCCACGCGCTCCGCGCTCCGCTGAGGGCCCGGAACGTCGTGGTGTTCCAGTGGTCGAGCCCCTCCCGCAGGTTCGTGTCCTCCGAGATCCACGGTCCCGGGAACATCCCCTCGAAGTCCTCCGCGAACACGATCGATTCCAGGGCGGGCGCCGGCGGTTCAGGGCTCCCGAGCGGCACGTCGGGCAGGGGGGCGACCGCCGCTCCCGCCGGAAGTCCGGGGGCCCGGGCGGGTCCGGCTGTCTCGGTGCCGAGCCACGCCACCGCAAGGACGAGGAGCAGTGCGAACGGCGATCGTCTCGACTCCCGGGTCCGCTCCGAAGACACCAGTCCCCCTCGTCCGACCGAGATACCTTCTAGTGGGTGGCTTGTCAAGAACCTTGCGCCCACGCCCGTCCCGAATCAGTCCTCCCGCGCGGAATCGAACGGAAAGGTTAATGGGGAGGGCCCCGGGTCTCCGGTGGGAAGCGATGGCGGCAGGCCCGATACACAAGAGCGTCAAGATGAAGATCTGCCTCGTCGGCGAGGAGGGGGTGGGGAAGACCTCCCTCATCCGCCGCTTCGTGTCCTCCCAGTTCGACGAGAAGTACCTGCGCACGGTCGGCACGATGGTCAGCAAGAAGATCGTGGACACCGGCCCCATCGAAGGCGCGATGTACACCCTCCACCTCCTCGTGTGGGACATCATGGGCCGCCGGGACTTCATGTCGCTGTACAAGGAGGCGTACTTCGCGCGGGCGCGGGGGATCCTCGCGGCGTGCGACATGACCCGCCCGGAGACCCTCGACGCGCTGAACGACTGGATGGACGGCATCACGTCCTCCGTCGGCCACGTGCCGACGATCGTGCTCGCGAACAAGAGGGACATGACGGACCACGTCCGCCTAGAGGAGCGCGACATCCTCGCGATGTGCGAGGTCCATTCCGCTCCCTACCTCCTCACGAGCGCGCGCACGGGGGAGAACGTCGAGGTCGCGTTCTCCAAGATCGCGGAGATGGCGCTCCGGTCACGGTTCGCGGCGCAGGAAGAGGCCGCGGAACCCGCGCAGTAGGACCCCATCTTATTAGTCCTCCCGGCGTTACGACGGCGAACGCCATGGGGAAAGACCGCCCGCTCCGGGTCCTGAAGGAGACGAAGGAGGCTTGGGAGCGCAACACGCTGAGGGAGTCGCTCCGCGGGCTCCCCGAGCGGAAGCGGGAGTTCACGACGACGTCGTTCATCCCGATCGGGCGGCTGTACACGCCCCTCGAGTCCCCGGAGGCCGGCCCCAGGGACGGGGGCATGCCGGGCGAGTACCCGTTCACCCGCGGCATCCACCCGACGATGTATCGCGGCCGCCTGTGGACGATGCGCATGTTCAGCGGCTTCGGAAGCGCGGAGGACACGAACCGGCGGTTCAAGTACCTCATCGCGCACGGGGAGACCGGGCTCAGCACCGCCTTCGACATGCCCACCCTGTACGGGTACGACACGGACGACGCGGAGGCGCTCGGGGAGTTCGGCACGTGCGGCGTGGCGGTGTCGTCCCTCCGGGACATGGAGATCCTGTTCGGCGGCATCGACGTCGGCGCGATCAGCACGAGCATGACGATCAACTCGCCCGCCGCCGTGCTGTGGGCGATGTACCTCGTGATGGCGGAGAAGCGGCGCGTCCCGTGGGCGAGGCTGCGCGGCACGATCCAGAACGACATCCTGAAGGAGTACCAGGCGCAGAAGGAATGGATCTTCCCGCCGGAGCCCTCGATGCGCCTGTGCGTGGACACGTTCGAGTTCGGCGCGTCGAAGGCGCCGCAGTGGAACACGATCTCGATCTCCGGGTACCACATCCGGGAGGCGGGCGCGACCGCCGTGCAGGAGCTCGCGTTCACGCTGCGGAACGGGATCGAGTACGTGCGGTGGGGGATCGAGCGGGGCCTCGACGTCGACGAGTTCGCGGGCCGCCTCTCGTTCTTCTTCAACAGCCACAACGACCTGTTCGAGGAGGTCGCGAAGTACCGCGCGGCCCGGCGCATCTGGGCGCGGGAGATGCGGGAGCGGTTCCACGCGAAGAACCCGCGGTCGTGGTGGTTGCGGTTCCACACCCAGACGGCGGGCGTGTCCCTCACGAGGCAGCAGCCGCTGAACAACATCGTGCGCACGACCGTGCAGGGGTTGGCGGCGGTGCTCGGGGGCACGCAGTCCCTCCACACGAACTCGTACGACGAGGCGTATCAGGTGCCGCACGAGGAGGCCGCGCGAATCGCGTTGCGGACGCAACAGATCCTCGCGCACGAGTCTGGGGTGGCGAACACCGCCGACCCGCTCGGCGGCTCCTACTTCGTGGAATGGTTGACGGACTACATGGAGGACGAGACGTACCGGTACTTCGACCGCATCGACGCGCTCGGCGGCGTGATCCCCGCGATCCGCAAGGGGTTCTTCCAGCAGGAGATCGCGAACTCCGCGTACCGGTACCAGAAGGAGGTCGAGGAGAAGGAACGGACGATCGTGGGCGTGAACGAGTACGTGGAGGAGGAAGAGGTCACGAAGGTCGAGCCACTCCGCATCACGAAGGCGGCGCTGGACCGCCAGCTTGCGCGGCTCCGGAGGATCCGCCAGGGGCGGGACCCAGGGAAATGGGAGAAGGCGCTGGCGGCGCTGAAGAAGGCCGCGGAGGGCGACGCGAACATGATGCCGTTCATCGTGGGTGCGGTCCGAGCCCAGGCCACCCTAGGAGAGATCTGCGACACCCTGCGGCAGGTCTTCGGGACGTGGGAGGAGCCGCTCCTCTACTGACGCACGCGGCGTGCTGCTGTCACGCGGCGAGGAGCCAGGCGACTGTTGGCTTTAGGACCCTCTCCCGGGGATCGACCTCGAGTCCGAGCTCCTCCAAGGTCAGCGCCCCGAGCAGCGTCGCGTCCGCCGGTTCGCCGAACACCGCCAAGGTGTGCGCCTCCCGATCCTGAAACCGGACGCCGACCCACCCGACGTCGCGATCGATGGCCTCACCGTTCGCCAGGCGGAAGGACTGGCGGCGCTCCACCGGCACGGAGAGGTCTTCCAAGATCCCTCGAGGGACGATGGACTGGGTCGCGCCGGTGTCGACGAGCATCTCGAGTTCGTGGCCGAGCGCCGGACTCGCGAGGGAGAAGACCCGGACCGCTACATGGAAGGTCCCCATCATCACCGGAACAGGTGCGCGAGTCGGTTTAACCTTTTTGCTGCAGGTACGGTGCGACCGCAAGGTGCCTCGCATCCGCATGAGCGGGCAAGTGCACATGTATCGGAAACCGTATTCTCCATCGAATGACGAGAGGACGGACCATGGGAGAGGTCTACGCAGAAATCGTCCTCAAGGGGCCCACAGGCGCCAAGGGGATGCGCCTCCTCGTGGACACGGGGTCCACCTTCACCTGGGTCCATTCAAGCCTCCTCCGGGACCTCGGAGTCCGTCCGCTGGGACGGGACTCGTTCGAGACCATCGAGAACCGCGACGTCACCCGGCGCATCGGGGAAGCGGTCGTGGAGCACGAGGGCGACGCGAGAACCACCGTCGTCGTGTTCGCACGCCCTGGGGACGGGGAGGTGCTCGGGCTGTACGCCCTTGAGGGCCTCGGTCTCGAAGTCGATCCCCGCGGCCGGCGGCTGCGGAAACGGGCGAGACTCCTCGCGATGTAGGTGGGCGCGAACTCGCCTAGCTGCCTCGATGCACCGCAGACGACCCCAGGCCGGGAACACGTCGCTCCGAACGGTTTAAGCACGGCCTCCCCCTGTCGGCGGGACGATGACCGCCAAGGCGCGTTCCCCGGGCCCTCGGACGGGGACGCCCCGCATCCGTGTCCTCGTCGCGAAGCCGGGATTGGACGGCCACGACCGGGGCGCGAAGGTGATCGCGCGCGCGTTGCGCGACGCGGGCATGGAGGTCATCTACACGGGCCTGCGGCAGTCGCCGGAGGACATCGCCGCGGCGGCGATTGAGGAGGACGTCGACGCCGTTGGGCTCAGCTGCCTGAGTGGCGCGCACATGACGCTGTTTCCCCGGGTCGTGCAGGTGCTGAAGAAGAAGGGCGCGTCCGACATCGTCGTCGCCGGGGGCGGGATCATCCCGCCGGAGGACGTGCCGAAGCTGAAGAAGGCGGGGCTCAAAGGCGTCTTCGGGCCGGGCACGCCCCTTGCGGACATCGTCGCGTTCTTCGAAAAGGCCGCCAGCGGGCGCTCGCGATGAAGACCCTCGTCCAGCGCGTGCTCGGCGGGGACAAGCGGGC
>Ga0209321_10002877_pt1 | contig 11538 bp, 8 predicted proteins | sample Rifsed16ft4_FD_184012 | JGI IMG/M metagenome (GOLD analysis project Ga0209321, IMG submission 184012) | Soil microbial communities from Rifle, Colorado, USA - sediment 16ft 4 - CSP-I_5_4 (version 2) | ecosystem: Environmental > Terrestrial > Deep subsurface > Rock core/Sediment | place: Rifle... | reverse complement strand
CTGAACCGTGCGTGTCTACCAATTCCACCACTTCGGCAAACAATTTCCGCCAGAGGCGGATCAGCCCTCCTAGCACCCGAATTATATGATGGGTAGGCTGGCTGAAAAAATTAGAAAAGCCTGTCCCGAACTTGTTTCGGGATCAAAATTAAAAAAGAAGAGTTTGAGTCTCTATACCAAAATTAAAAAAACTACCAGCCAATATCACCTTTTCTATCTTCAGGTTTTATTTGCACTCCATGTTTGTGAAGTTCACATTCTTGAGGCATGTATTTACTGATAACAAGATCGGTGATAACGTTTGGACAATTTGGTCCCGCAATTCTTGTATCACCAAGTTCCATAGTACCGACACAAAAGTTGACAGTTTCGATACCTGATGCCAACTCAAAATATTTTAAAGGCAATTCCAATTCCTTGTAAACTTTTTCCATAAATTTTGCCCAAATGGGTAAAGCGGCTTTAGCACCTTGTCCGTACCAGTTGGTAAATTTAACTCTGTGATCATCAAAACCAACCCAAACACCACCGACAAGCTGAGGAGTAAAACCTACAAACCATGCGTCGGCAAAATCCTGTGTAGTCCCAGTCTTACCAGCAGCAGGGCGATGAAAATATCTTCTTACTCCAGCACCTGTTCCATAGTTAACTACATCCTGCATCATGTCAGCCACAACAGCAGCAGTTTGTGGACTTAGTGCTTCTTTATATTCAGGGATGAAATCAGCAATCACTATCCCATTTTTATCTTCAATCCTTACTATAGAAATGGGATTAAAGTGCACGCCACTGTTTGCAAATGTTCCAAATGCAGATGTTAACTCTAAAGGTGTAACCTCAGAAGTTCCTAATGCTATTGATGGATAAGGATTCAGTTCTGATTGAATGCCCATCCTTCTTGCGAATTTAACTACTTGACTTGGAGGAGCAATTCCACTGATAGTTAATCTACCAGCAATTACATTCACTGAATTAGCAAGTCCTTGACGCAAAGTGATGTAACCACTATAGTCTCCATTCGAATTATCAGGGGACCAACCATTGTAATTAAATTTCTGATTAAGCAACGTATAAGCAGGGTTATATCCATTATCAATTGCAACAGCATAAACTATTGGTTTGAAAGACGATCCGGGTTGTCTTCTAATTCCAGTAACATGGTTTAATCCCCGCCCAAAAATTTGATTTTGACCACCAACCATTGCACGAATTTCACCGTTAGTTGGATCAATTACTACGAAACCTGTTTGGATAGTTGTCTCTACGAGCTTTACAGAGTCAATAAATTTGGGATCATATTTTAATCTGTTATAAACATGAGCTTTATCCTCAGAGGAAAATGCTGAACGATATTGTTCGGAATTCTTTACTGCCTTATCAATCAATGAAGCAAGAAGACTTTGATTTTTCTCCCACTTCCAATTTTTATTAAATAATTCTTGATACTCCTTCAAATGTTCGGCTGCAGCTTGATTTGCAAATTTCTGCATTCTATAATCAATTGTAGTATAGATATTCAAGCCGTCCATATACAAATTGTAACCATACTTATCTGCCATCGCCTCCAACTGTTGACGCAGATATTCCATGCAGTGCGGAGCAATTGAACGAGTACCTCCAATTCTTTCAGAAGTTAAAGTAATCGGCTGTTCCTTTAATTTTTGATATTCGGATTCACTCAGCTTATCATTCCTGACCATATTATACATTACAAGATTTCTTCGCCGAATTGCATTTTCTCTTTTCCTAATAGGATCATAATATTCAGAAGATTTTAACAATGCAACGAACAGTGCAGCTTCAGGCAGCGTTAGTTCCGATGCTCTTTTATCGAAGTAAACTCTCGAAGCAGATTCAATTCCATAGGCGCTTCTTCCAAAGTAAGAAACATTAAGGTATAGTTCTATGATTTCATTTTTAGTATAGGTTCTTTCAATTTGAACCGCAGTTATCCATTCACGGATTTTTCTTACACCAACATCAAAGGAATTTTCATTTCTTCCTTTAAGCTGATAAAGATTTTTTGCAAGCTGCTGCGTGATTGTACTTGCACCTTCTCTTGAAAAAGTAAAAATATTTTTGATCATCGCTTTAACAAATCTTGACATATCCACACCCCAATGATCATAGAATCCCTTGTCTTCAGTTGATATCAAAGCATCGACAAGATATTTGGGGACGTTATCAATATGTGTTTCGATTCGATTTTCAAAATAGAATTGACCGAGAAGTTCACCATCATCCGTAAAGACTTTGCTTGCAAGCTGGGGTTTAGGATTTTCTAATTCCTCAAGAGAAGGCAGTCCGATGATGATGTAAATAATAAAAACAAGAATTACAAAAGTAATTACACCGAAAATTATTCGTTTTTTCTTTTTATCACCAACATTCTTTTTTGTTCGCTTTGAGACGCTGCTGAAATATGAATTGTAATCAAAATTTGAGCGTTTGTTCTTAGCCATTTTTCTTCAAATCAACTATTTCAAAATTATTTTGCTTAAAGATTCCATAGCATGGTCTATCGAGCCATGAACCTAAATTTATATAATATCCTTCCTGATACTTTTGTTGAATTCTCTTATGCAGATGACCGAATATAACATAATCAAAACCTTTATCAATTTGCTTTTTAGCAGCTTCAAATAATCCATCAACTTCACCGTAATCTTTCTTAGAAGTATGGCTTCTGCTGCCTTTACTTGTTGAGCTTGCCAATTTAATTCCTAGATCGGGATGAATAAACGAATAAAGTTTTTGTAATCCTTTATTCCTCAGAACCTTTTTTAGAACGAGATATCCAAAATCATTCTTAACTAAACCATCTCCGTGCCCGATAAAAAATTTCTTGTCATTTAAAGTCACTTCAATCGGGCTTTCATAAAGCGCAGCTCCAATTTCATCTACAAAAAAATTGCGATGCATAAAATCGTGGTTGCCAATAAAATAGTGAATCTTAATCCCCTTCTCAGTTAAATCTTGAAGCGCTGTTAATGTCCTAAAAAAACCTTTTTGATAAACACGTTTGTATTCGAACCAGAAATCAAAAAGATCACCAACGATGAACAACTCTTTACAATTTATGGCAGTTGAATTCAAGAACTCGACGAGAAGTCTTTCTTTTTTATTCTCGGTTTCCTTGGATTGTAAACCTAAATGAATATCAGAAATAAATAGATAAGTATCTTCCACGATTTAAAACGATTATTTAATTAAAATTAGCAAAAGGAAATCTGAAAATAAAAGTCATTTCTAATCTTCGTAGCTGTTTCTGTCCTTAATATTTGCAAGCAGCCAGCTGTTTGGATCGAGAACCAATTGGTTTGGTTGTTCATTAACAAGAATTTCAATTGTCGTTTCTTTCTCATTGATGTAAAAAATTTTTGAAGAACTTGTACCATTATCATATTCAAGCTTAACCTCTAACTTAAATTCAAATGTAGAATAATTTTCCTGACTTTGTGTTAAGCTTAAGATAATTAAGTTCTTACCATCCGATTCTTTTTTTATGATCCACTTATAATCCAGTTCAATATTTTCTTCTCCGCTGTAAACCCATTGATCAAAAAATTTAGTCAAATCTCTTTTGCTGAGATTTTCGCAAACATGTATAAAATCATTCGTCGAAGCACTCTTATATTTGAACTTTTCAAAATATGTTCGTAGAATTTCAAAGAATATTGAATCACCAACTTCCCAGCGCAGCATGTGCAAAACCCATGCACCTTTATCATAAACCGTTGGACTAAAAAGATTTTCCCCCGGGTTATAAAGCGTATTAGAAAATTCATCGGAGAATTTACTCAGCATAGTGGATTGCAAAGCTTCTTTGCCGGATTTTGATTCTGCGTATAGTGCTTCGCTATAGGTTGCAAATCCTTCATTAAGCCAAATATCTTTCCATGTTGCGGGACCAACTGCGTTCCCCCACCAATGATGCGCAAGCTCGTGAACATAAACATCTTCAAAAAAATTTTTGCCGCCAACAAAGTTACTTCCTATTCCGGTAATCGTTTGATGTTCCATTGCACCCATTTGCCAAAGAAATTCCGCAATTCCATATTTCTCTTTTATGAAAGGATATTCACCAAAAGTTTTGGAAAAGAATGCAATCATCTTAGGTGTATCTTTAAAATCAATTTTCGCTTCATCTAATTGATTTGGAAAAGCATAGTATTGAATAGGCATAGTATCACCATCAGCAGAAATATATTTGTCTTCAAACTCAACATATTTTGATGAATAAAGACAAATAAGATATGTTGAAATTGGATAGTAAGTTTTCCAATGATAAGTCATTCTATCACGATTTAATTCTTTGCTCACTAAAAAACCATTTGATATTGAGGTTTGAGATGAATCATTTGTGATTTTAATATCGAGAAGTACTTTATCGGAAGGAATATCGTTGCACGGAAACCAGGTAGATGCATAGGATGGTTCGCTCAAATTGTAAACAGCAGACCTTCCATCTATTTCACCAAAAACAAATGCCGATAAGCCGGCGAGTTTAGGTGTGCCTTCATAAACTACTTTTAATTTGAACGTATCCATCCTCACATCATCGAGAAACACTGAAAGTTTTGTTCCCTCATTTTCAAACTTCGCTGATAAATTATTTAGTGTTAGTTCTTTTATTTTCAGGTTGTTGTAAAAGTTCAAATCAATTCTATCAAGTTCTGGCTCCATAGTCACTCCCGTGATTTCAGCAATTCCTTTAATCATTTTTTCTTTGGGATAAAGATCAAGCTCTAAATCATAATGCAAAATATCAATTTTATATTGATTGGATGATACATAATCATTGTTAAGGTTTAAGACAGGTCCGTCCGCAAACATTCTTTTTATTGATAAGGATGCTTCCTGACTTGTCTTTAAGCTTGTTTTCAACGGAGAAATACCTGTTATCCAGCCAATAGACATGAATAATGAAAATAGAGTGATGCCGAGAATTTTTTCTTTTATGATCATAATTTTTTTTAATCTCATACCAATTTAACAACTTATCAAATTGCCAATCAAATCATAATTCTATATATTTCTATAGAAATAAAGGTGAGATTATGACATTCCCAGGTTCATCCATACTAAGAGATACAATTACAATGCTTCTAGCTGGAGGTCAGGGAGAAAGACTATATCCACTAACAGCATTCAGAGGTAAACCGGCAGTTCCATTTGGCGGTAAGTATCGAATAATAGATTTCGCACTTTCCAATTGTCTCAACTCGGGGCTAAGAAAAGTCTATGTTCTTGTACAGTACAAATCTGATTCTCTCAACCAGCACATATTTGAAGCATGGAGTATTTTTAATCCCGAACTCGGAGAATTTATTTATTCAGTTCCTCCTCAACGAAAGATGAATAATGATTGGTACCTTGGAAATGCAAACGCTGTTTATCAGAACATGAATTTATTTTCTGATAATAAAAAATTTAAGTGGGTATTAATTTTAAGCGGTGATCACATCTACAAGATGGATTATCTCAAGATGCTTCAATATCATGTTGATAAAAAAGCGGATCTATCAATTGCATGCATTGAAGTTCCAAGAGAAGAAGCAACCAGATTTGGGATTGTTTCTGTTGACGATAATTATACTATAAATTCTTTTGTTGAGAAACCAACTACTCCTCCTGAAATTCCCGGTCAACCTGGATTCTCTTTTGTTAACATGGGAATTTATGTATTCAATGCAAATGTTTTAAGAGATGTTCTCGTAGAGATGGAATCCAAAAATCTTAAGGCACATGATTTTGGAAAAGATGTTCTTCCTTATATGGTCGAATCTAAAATGAATGTATTAGCTTATAAATTTTATGATGAAAATAAAAAACAAAAACCTTACTGGAAAGATATCGGAACAATTGATAGCTATTACGAGGCAAGTATGGATTTAATAAGCGTTATTCCAGAATTTAATTTTTATGATTTATCCTGGCCGATGAGAACTTATCAATTTCAGTTCCCTCCGGCAAAAACTGTTTCCCATGAAGGCGAAAGAGTTGGAAGAACTCTTAATTCATTAATTTGTGACGGCTCGATAGTATCCGGTGGACTCGTAGAAAGATCATTGCTCGGTCCGAATGTTAAGGTTAACAGCTTTGCATACATTACTGATTCGATTATAATGAACAATTGTAAAATCGGCAGGCATACCAGGATTCGCAGAGCAATTATCGATAAGAATGTTGATATTCCGGAAGGATACGAAATTGGTTTTGATCTTGAAGGTGACAAGAAAAAATTCACTGTAACCGAAAGCGGGATTGTTGTAGTAGCCAAAAATCAAGTTCTTCCTGAAAAATAGACTTTTCGTTTTCTGATTCCGTTTCTTAAATTAGTCTTGCCTTAAGAAAGGTATATCACCTTTCTATCATATTGAATAATATCAAATTATCAAACATGAATTCTGTTTTAGAATCTAAGATAAAAAATCTTCCAAATAATCCGGGTGTTTATCAATTTAAAAATGATAAAGGAAAAGTTATTTATGTTGGCAAGGCAATCAATCTAAAAAACCGCGTTCGATCTTATTTCCTCGCGGGAAATCAATCAGCTAAAACCGCCGCACTTGTAAGCAAGACTCATGATTTAGAATTAATTGCGACGGATAATGAAATCGAAGCCCTCGTCTTGGAAAATAATTTAATCAAAGAATTGAAGCCAAGATATAACGTTAACCTTAAGGACGACAAATCATATCCTTTCATAAAAGTTACTGACGAACCATATCCACGAATTTATCCAACCAGAAGATTAGTAAGAGACGGTTCAAAATATTTTGGTCCGTACACAAGCGTCCAAAGCATGAAAGCTTCTTTGAGAATGATAAACCAATTATTCAAAATTCGAAGTTGTAAATTAATTATCAATCAGGAAGCCATTGACAAGAAAAAGTTTAAAGTGTGTCTTGATTATCACATTAAAAAGTGTGATGGACCATGCGAAGGTTTGATTTCGGAAAAAGATTACGGCGACATGGTTGGTGAGGTGGTAAAAGCTCTTAAAGGAAAAACTGATGATTTGATTGATGATTTAAATGTTAAAATGAAACATCTCGTTGATACGCTTGAATTCGAAAAAGCCGCAGAATTGCGTGACAGATTGGAACAGTTAAAAATTATTTCATCAAAACAAAAAATTGTCAGTGATGATTTTGAAGACAGGGATATTATTTCTCTTGCTTATGAAGCTAAAGATTCAGCTTGCTCAGTTTTCAATATTAGAAATGGAAAACTCGTTGGGAAAAAACAATTACACTTGTCCATCGAAGAAGGTGAAGAATTAGATAACATCTATTCGGCAGCCATAAAATTTTACTACACAGATTTTGTAGATATTCCTAAAGAAATTGTTGTGGAAGTGGAACCGTTAGACACAGAGATTTTAGCGGAATGGTTATCTCTCAAAGCAAATAGAAAAGTTAAGTTGATCATTCCTCAAAGGGGAAATCTAAAATCGTTAGTTAAAATGTGCTTGGAGAATGCTCGCTTACAACTGAAGGAAATTCAAATTCAAAAAATGAAAAACTTAGGACAAGTTTCGTATTCAGTTGCTGCGCTCCAAAGAGATTTGAGATTGCCGAATCTTCCCAGAAAAATTGAGTGCTTCGATATTTCAAATTTGCAGGGAACGGATACGGTCGCAAGTTTAGTTGTTTTTGAAGATGGCAAACCGAAAAAAAGTCTTTACAGGAAATATATTATTAAAGATGTTTCGGGTCCCGATGATTTTTTAAGCATGCAGGAAGTAATTCGACGAAGATTTACTAAAGTTGCAAATGGTGAAGATAAGCTTCCGGATTTGATAATGGTTGATGGCGGTAAAGGTCAGCTCTCAAGTGCAATCGAAGTTTTAAAGGAACTTGAAATTAAAAACTTTAGCATTATTGGATTAGCAAAACGTTTGGAAGAAGTATTTTTACCCGGTCAATCCGAACCTGCATCTATTTCTAAGACATCTTCAGGATTAAAACTGCTCCAAAAAATTCGTGATGAAGCACATAGATTTGCCATCACTTTTCATAGACATAGGCGATCAAAGAGAACGATAAAAACAGAATTAAGTGATATCAAGGGAATTAGTGCGTCCACTGCTCAAAAATTATTGCAGGAATTTGGAAGCATCTCGGGATTAAAAAGCGCTGATGAGGAGAAAATAAAATCTTTGGTAGGTCAGAAAAAAACTGAATTGATCAAAAAATATTTTGAGGAGAATCTATCTTAGAATGACCAGCAATATTTATCAATTTAATTATCATATTATTTCCCATTCAAAAATTCTAGTAACTCAATTTTACCGCTTGTTCTTGTAAACCGTATACCATAGGTACATAAATTGAAACGGTTCATAGTTCTTAAATTTTTCCCATTCTCAACGGGATTAATCCCGTTGAGAACGAAATATAAAGCATAAGTCAATAACCGTTTTACCTGTACGCCTATGATGTAAGGGTTTTTATTTCTAGACGGTCAACTGTAACTAATACATAAATCAAAAATAATTGTTATTTTTTCTTACGATCATTTTAACTTAGAAGATATGAAGCAAATCTATTTAATAATTCTTGTATCGGCACTTATCTTAGCTGGTTGTTCCGAGAGCAAAATAGTTGAATCCAAAATATTAAGAGGCAACGCACTTCAAGCATTGGTTGTAAGTGCCGTAAATGGAGATAAGAAAGCTAATGATTCCCTATCCGGTTTAGTTGATCTTGATATGGCAGAAACTAATCTCTATAATTCTTTAAAAGTAGACAGCTTTTATCTTGAGAGTATAAAATATTTTTCGGTCTTGATTGAGTACCCGAACCCGGTTTACAATCGCTTAGCAATTTACGATACAATAACGAATTGTTATTTGATTGATAAATCTCTAAACGGCAAATTATCTTTTGAACTTTTGGAATTACAAGATTTAAAACTTCTCAAAGTGGTTGAGAGATTTATTTCAAAAGATACCTTGATGCTTACAAGATTATCTCTTTACAGAAAAATAGATAACTCCATAAATTTGGTTTATAGAAGTTTTGCAGAATTAAAAACGCTAAAAAATCATTTCTATCAAACCATTCAATTCATTTCTCAGGATACCATTAAAACACAAATTTTTGTTTCGAAAAAATATAAATTGAATATGGAAAAAGATATCTTTATTTTTAATCTTTTAGATCAGGCTTATCGCAGTAATCAATCATTGTTCGATAGTTTGGTTTACCGGGAAATAGCTGACTTTAATTTTGAACCTCAAAAGCTGCAGATTCAATAAAGATGCGAAATGAATTTTCATTTCATTTAATTCACATTTCTTATGTATAAAGTTCTTGTTTTTTTGAAAAAGACTAACGAAGAGAAAGTAATAGATCATTTTAAGAATTTCTTAGCAAAATATTTTTCTGATTTAACAGGAAAAGAATTAACTATCGGTAAAGTCGAAAGTAATCCGCTTTTAGAAGTTAAATATTCGCTCTTTTTTGAAATTGAGATTGAATCAAAAGAAAAATGGGAAAAGCTGATTGGCACCGAGGCAGGAAAAAATTTGTATCAAGATTTAATTGAATTTCACAAGTACATTACAATAATTTTTATCAACTATGAACATTTACCTAATTAGGCATGGGGATGCTGAAAAAGCATCTACTCTAAAAAAAGATTTTGACAGAACGCTGACACCGGAAGGTGAAAAAAAAATTAAAATTGCTGCTGAGGGATGGAAGTTTTTGACTCCTCAATTCTCCCATATAATTTCGTCCCCGCTTGTAAGAGCTTTACAAACGGCGCAGATAGTTGCACAAGTTTATAAGTTTGCCGGAAAAATTATAACAGACAAAAGATTAATATTCGGAAATAGAACCGAAGAATTAATTGACCTTGCAAATGACATAATGGGACAGGATATGGCATTCATCGGACACGAACCGGATTTTTCTGAACATGTTTCTAATTTAATTTCTAACTCAAGTGCAAAAATTGATTTTAAGAAAGGGATGATTGCTAAAATTTCTTTTTCTGCAAAGGCAAAAAGGTCGAGAGGAGTTTTGGAGTTTCTTATTCCTTCAAAAGCTTATAAATAAAAATCGGGTAACCGATCACCCAAGCCACATACTTACCGCTGCTTCCTTCCGGACCTGACGGGGTTGGGTATTAACTTGTCAATCGGCACCCGAAATTACAATTCAAAATTAGAAGTTTTGTACACCACATCAAAAAGTAAATAACGATATTTCGACGAATCTAGTTTACCCCGCTATTTGGGGATGTCCAGCTGTCAACTGACGAACAAATAGTAATTTATAAATTTATTTTGTTAACTAAACTTAAAGAGCAACTAACTTTTACAAAGCAACTTTATAATTACACAAATGCCAAACTGTTTAAAGCGGACGGCTTAAAGAACTGGCTAGGCGATAGTAGTCTATTCGCCTGTTATAAAAATGTAATTATGCGATTATCTTTTTTCGCTGAGTTATAAGTTTCTTTGAACATATCACGGATACCTTTACCAAATGATATCGAATATTCTGAAATCAATCCATCATAAACTATTTTGTTTTTGAAGGGTAGTAAAACAGCTTCAACGTATAAAGGTAAACGAGCTTTATCTATAAGCTCATCTATTTCATCATACAATCCAATTACACCATATACTATATTCTCATAAATAAATACAGTGTGTTTTTTAAGAAATCTTTATTATAAATTCGTTTCAGGAATTTATTTAAACTTCTTTCCTTTTACAACTCTTTGCTGCATAATTCGATACTTTTTCGACAGACTCGTTGTCTGGCGGAGTTTATCCCGCAATCTATGCGGGACTCATTTAGTCCTTCCTTGTGCTGTTCGTAGTCGTCGGTTCTAAAACGCTTCGTGCTTTCAGGAATAATAATAATGAGGCTAATATTTCCCAAGGTATTGTTTATGAAATATATTATAAACGAATATTAGCTGTTGATTTTTCATATTATTTATATTATATTCGTCATAGTTAAAAAATTTCCGAATAATAAACACAATATTATCGTATTTTATGAATAATGATGATATATTTTCTCGTATTATAAGTTGCTGTGTTTCAAAAGGCTTTCAGGTAAAAATTATTTCGTCCTCCTGTCTTGAGATCCTTAGGGATAGGATTTACTCAATCGAATATGAACTCTCTAAAATATTTTTTAATGAAAGATTAACATTTTTCCATTTTGACATTCCCGCGGATTTTCCATCTGCAAAATCTATAATTCTTGTCGCATCTCCTCAATTTCCTGTTAAGGTTCATTTTTACTATAACGGGAAACTTATTTCATCCTTAGTCCCTCCAACCTATTCATACCATACAGATATTATAGCAAAAGATATAATAGAAAATTTAATCTCACCCTATAACTATTCATTATCCGATATTCAACTCCCTGTTAAAATATTAGCTGTTTTATCTGGAATGGCCCAGTATGGTAAGAATAATATAACATATATTTCTGGTATGGGCAGTTTTTTCCGCTTAAAAGGTTTTTATACTAATATCGAAAGCAGTACGCATCTGGA
>Ga0209321_10002875_pt1 | contig 11539 bp, 8 predicted proteins | sample Rifsed16ft4_FD_184012 | JGI IMG/M metagenome (GOLD analysis project Ga0209321, IMG submission 184012) | Soil microbial communities from Rifle, Colorado, USA - sediment 16ft 4 - CSP-I_5_4 (version 2) | ecosystem: Environmental > Terrestrial > Deep subsurface > Rock core/Sediment | place: Rifle... | reverse complement strand
CGCGTTGGCTGGTCGAGGACCAGTGCCTTCAGGTCGCGGCTGAACTCTCGAGCCACGATAACCTTCTGCTGATTCCCGCCTGACAGGGTGCCAGCCGGCACTGCCCATGAGGGCGTCCGGATATCGAATTCTTCGATCGTTCCCTGGGCCCATTTTTCGATTGCCGCGTCTTCCCTCTGAATCCCACGGGCGAACGGACTGTTGTAGTATCGGGTGAGGATGAGGTTGTCTGAAATCGGGAATCCCAGTATGAGACCATACTTCTGCCGGTCGCCCGGAACATAACCCAGACCGTGCTCACGTCGTTCGCGGACAGACCAGCCAGTGATATTCTGCCCGGCGAGGTGTGCCATGCCCCCAATCGAGCGCCGAAGACCTGTGATTGCCTCGACGAGCTCGTCCTGGCCGTTCCCGGCTACCCCGGCGATGCCCAGGATCTCGCCGGCCCGAACGTTAAAGCTGACGCCCCGGACAACATCCTGGCCACGATCCGATCGGACCCTCAGATTCTCGACTGTCAGCACAGGTTCCGACGGATGGGATGTGCCGCGATCCACGGCGAGCTTAACTCGGCGGCCGACCATGAGCTCAGCTAGGTCGTCCTCGTTGGTCTGCGCTGGTTGGCGCGTCCCAACGACCTCGCCGCGACGGATGACGGTGATCCGGTCGGCGATCTCCAACACTTCGTAGAGTTTGTGGCTGATGAAGATGATGCTGTGGCCTTCGGCTGCCAACCGGCGGAAAACTGCGAAGACTTCCACTGTCTCCTGCGGCGTGAGCACCGCAGTGGGCTCGTCGAGGACGAGGATTCGCGCCTGGCGGTAGAGGGCCTTAAGGATCTCCACCCGTTGTTGCCAGCCCACCGACAGTGTTTCCACCCGAGCGTCCGGATCGATCTCGAAGCCGAACCGTTTGCCCAGTTCGATGATCCGGCGTCTAGCCTCGTTCCGGTCGAGGAAAATCGGGTTGGCCATCGTCTCGGCGCCGAGCAGGATGTTCTCAGCCACGGTGAGGACGGGGATCAGCATAAAATGCTGGTGGACCATGCCGATTCCGCGCGAGATGGCGTCAGCGGGATCGGCGATCCGCACGGGGTTCCCATCGATCAGGATCTCGCCCTCATCTGGGTGGGCCAGTCCAAAGAGAACATTCATGAGCGTTGTCTTGCCTGCACCGTTTTCGCCAAGGAGCGCGTGGATCTCCCCGGCCTTCACATCCAGATCGATTCGGTTGTTGGCTATGACACCCGGGTAACGCTTAGTGATTCCGCGCATCTGGAGCCGCGGAGGTGAGGGCTGTTCGACGCTCATAGTTAATCCTTTGTTAGGGTGTGCTTCCGAAGAGAGAGGCGGCCGGCACCGCTGGCCACCTCTCTTCTAAAACGTGGATGGAAGGTTAACTACTCTCGCGGCGGCTTGAGCTCACCACTGGCCATCGCGGCCATGGCCTCATCAAGCTTTGCCTGGATCTCGGGGGTGATCAGGCTTTCTAATTCGTGATACGGGGCGAGGCCAATGGCGGGAGGCGTGGAGGCTGCGTTGTAGCTCACCGTGCCCGCTTGGAAGCTGCCGGACGCGACGCTCTCAGTAACTGCCTGAACGGTATCCTTGAGCTTCTTCTCGGCGCTTGTGACGATGCACTTCGACAGGTTCGGGAGAGTCTCCACCTGGTCGACATCGACTCCAATGCCGTAAATGCCGGCATCGCAGGCCGCCTCGAGCACGCCCTGGCCGGTCAGGCCCGCGATCTGGAACAGCACGTCCGCGCCCTGGCCGATGAATTGCTGGGCAATCGCTTTACCGGTCGCGGGGTCATTGAAGCCCTTGGCCGGGTCTGGGTTCGTCTCCTGGTAGAGCGTCTTGATATCGGGATTGACCGACTGCGCGCCGGCTACGTAGCCCGCATTATAGGCGACGACCGCCGGGACGTTTGTGCCGCCCACAGCACCGATGATGCCGGACTTGGAGATGCTGGCGGCAACGATACCAGCCAGGTAACCGGCCTGCTCTTCGGCGAACACGATCCCTTGGTAGTTCGGGAGCAGTTTGGCCGCATCACCTTTGCATCCAAAAGTTGGATCGGGTGCACCGGCTTCATCCACACAGACGCCTTGGTCGACACCGATGAACTTCACATTCGGATTGGCCTTGGCGGCGATGGTTGTGTCCGTGCCGATTAGGAACCCGACGGTGATGATTATATTGAAGCCTTGGTCTATGAAGGTTTGAATATTCTGCTTGTAGTCCGAGATGTTCTGCGTCACGATCACATCGAAGGTGGCGCCGAGCTTCTCGGCCGCGCCCTTGCCGCCTTCATACGCAGCCTGGTTGAAGGATTTATCCTCAAGCTGCCCGACATCGGTGACAACACCAACTTTGAGGGCTGTGGGCGCTTCGGTTGCGGGGGCGCCGCAGGCGGCGAGGATCATCGAAGCGATGATCAACGCAACCGTAACAAAGTAAAGCTTTTTCATGTGTTTCTTCTCCTCGTGAAAAATAGATACTTGAACTTAATCGAATGTAGAGCAATGAAACTTTGTCGTTGCACCTCCTTTATTGCATATTGCCTGCTCTGGAAAAGTAGCGGCCAGCATTGTTAACAAACCAAAGAGCTTGACATTTCTCAGAGATTGAAGCCTACAACTCGACGATGATACTCATTGGGCCGCGGATTGCACTTTGTGTTGCTTCTAGCTACCATGAATTATATCAACAAAAGTTCACTCATAGTAAAAAGGAAAAGGGATTGCCTCTTTTCTTTTTCGAATCGATTTCAAAATTCCATGTTTATGGCTTCACCGAAGGAACGTTGGTCTTGATCGAGCCGTCGAGCAAACCTGCAATGATCTCTTCCATCATGGTTTTTACTTCTGCCGGCACATCGCCATCCAGATCGTGATGCGGAGCATAGGTAACATCGCCAAAATAATTGCCGCTCGGGAAAGCGCCATTCCTGGAAAGCTTGATCAATTCAAACACGCCTGGGGTGATGAGCTTCATCGCGCTGGAGAGCATCCGCGGAGCCGCTTCGGGCAGGGTCAGGTACTGGTCGGTGTCCACGCCGATGGCATACGCATCAGCCTGGGCAGCGGCGGTGATGGCGCCGTTACCGGTGATGGCGCCACAACCGAAGATCGTATCCGCACCTTGATCCATCATGGAGTTGGCGGTCGCCGCACCCCATTCGGGATCAATAAAGGTCCTGTCGAAGCCGACATCGCTATGATACACAACAAATACATCAGTGTTTGTGCCGTTCAATTCATCTGCGTAAGCTGCACCGGCCTTGTAGCCTTCACCAAGACGCCAAACAGCTGGAGCGATATCGGTACTACAGACAGCGCCGACCTTGTGGGTCTTGCTCATCATTGCGGCAAGAGCCCCAACAAGGAAGGCAGCCTTATCTTCAGGGAATACCAGGCCTGCTACATTGTCAATTGTGCCTTCAAATTGATCTTGGTCGACCCCGATGAATTGGATGTCCGGATATATCCCGGCAGCATCACGCGTATCCTGCCTGAGGTTGAAGCCGGCAGTCACGATAACGTCGTACTTTTCATCTGCAAAGGTGCTGATATTCTTGGCGTAATCCCTGGCATCCGCGGTCTCGATGTACTGGACAAGCGCGCCCAGTTCCTTCTCAGCTTGTTTAACACCTTCCCACGCAGACTGGTTGAAGGACTTGTCACTGATCTTGCCGATGTCCGTCACCAGGCCCACGCAGAACACATCTTCGCTGGCACAATCAGGTGTTGCCGGGGCACAGGCGATCAGGAACGCTGCAAGCAGAACATGCAGCTTCTTCATACCTTCTCCTCGATGTAAACTGGATCGATCAGGGTTATTACGAAGGCTTTTTCAGCGCAAGTATACATTTAGTTCAATCATTCGACAAGACGGTGAACAAAAAAACAGGATAAATATAACGTTTCTCGCGAAGCCGATCACTGATTCCGTTTTCAGACTGTTGCCTCCCCGCGCCTTACTCCTAGCATTAGCACCAGCGCGGCCAGCATAAAAAATGGAGCGATCAACATGATCACGCTGTAATTGTTGCCGCTTAACTGGATTGCCCAGCCATTAACGTTTGGACCGACAATTGCCGATAGAGTGGAAAACAGATAATACAGCCCGGTGAATGTTCCGATGCGCGCTGCGCTGGTCAATTCAACGACCATCGGCAAAGAATTTATGTTAACGAATGCCCAACCGGTCCCGCCGAAGATCAACAACACGCCGGCCATCGTCAACATGCGCGGACCTCCCTCCGTTAATGGAATACCGACCAGTGGTAAAGGCGATACGGCGCTAAGCAGCGTTGTAGCGGGCAAAATATAAAGCAAAGCCAGAACCACGGCAACGACGATCAAACCAATCGAAATCGCCACGCGCCGGCCAATGCGCGCGGCAATGAAACCTGAGGGAATGGCAAATAGCACGAAGAACAATGGGAAGACTGACAGAAGAGTCGCACCATCACCGGCATCGATGCCAAGATGCTTTTGTGCATAAAGCGTGAAGAATGTTTCCACAGCCGAATAGCCGAGGAACCAGAAGAAGATTGCGAATAAAATTCTTGCTCCGCTCCTGTCTTCATCATTCAATACCTCCCGCAGGCTTTCGATCATGCTGGGTTGTTGCTCATTGCGTTCCGCGTAATCCTTTGGTTCCCTGATAAACAGGAAAACGATCAACGCCGCGACCACGACCAAAGCTGAACCTAACCAGAATGGAAATGCTGGACTGATCTTATAAAGCATTCCGCCGGTTTGTAATGCGATAATCGTACCAATGCCGCCCATGAAATTGATAATGCCATTCGCCTGCGAGCGGTTTGGTGAAGGGGTGATATCCGGCATTAATGCCACAACCGGTGTGCGCCATAAAGCCGCGCTCAAAAGCAATGTGCTGGTGCAGGCAACAAATAATGGAAGGACAGCCGCAAGAGGGATTAACCCAAACGCCAGCGCGGTGATCGGCGCGCCGACGAGGATGAACGGAAGTCGTCGACCAATGGGTGTCCGCAATCTATCTGACCACGCCCCGACGGGCGGCTGGATGAACAAGGCGGCGATGTTATCAAGCGTCATGAAGAAGCCGATAAACGCTGGAGCCAGGTTGAATTTGTCCGCCAGAAATATGGGCACAAAAGCATTGTATACGCCCCAGATGACACTTACGCCAAAGAACCCAAAGCCGAGCAGAAAGATCTTGCCGTAGTTGAACCTCATGTTGCCTCCATGTTTTATTCGCGCTCCCGAAGAGCACCGGGACTATAGTGAGCGGTGGGTTGAGTAGCCCGGCTGTTTTTCGAGGGTGTACCGAAACCCAAAGACGAAGCGCGGCTCGCAACGACGCGGTTTTGGTGGTTTTCTTATTCCTTTAAACTATCAATAAACTTTTTATCTTCCTTACTCAATTCCGCATTTTCCAACAAATCCGGTCTTCTCTCAAACGTCCTCAGGAGTGCCTGTTCCCTGCGCCATTTTTCGATCTTGCCATGATCCCCCGAAAGCAATACATCGGGCACCTTCCAGCCGCGGAATTCAGGCGGACGCGTGTAATGCGGGTATTCCAGCAGGCCCATCGAATGTGAATCATCCGCCGCGCCCTCAGGGTCACCAAGCACACCGGGGATGAGACGTGATACGGCATCGATGACCATCAACGCGGGAAGCTCGCCGCCTGTAAGCACATAATCACCGATGGAAATTTCATCGGTGGCAAGATGTTCTCGGATGCGTTCGTCCACACCCTCATAGCGGCCGCACAGCAGGGCAATGCGTTCATAACGCAATAGCTCCTCAGCCACGCGTTGGTCGAAGACGCGCCCCTGAGGAGTTAGCAGGATAACGGGAACAGGCTCAACCTGAGCGGAGACGAAGGACGGCTGGGATGCGATCCGAGGACCAAGAATCGATTCCACCGCTTCGAAAACGGGTTCCGGTTTCATCACCATCCCACCCCCGCCTCCGTAGGGCGTGTCGTCCGTTGTGTGGTGTTTGTCGCGAGCATGAGCGCGGATGTCGTGAATGCGCACCTCGATCAATCCCCGCTGGCGGGCGCGCTGAAGAATACTGGATTCTAGGTAGGGAGGGAATACTTCGGGCAGCAGGGTGAAAACCTCGAACTGCATGGGCAAATTGTAGCATAAGACCCCCTTTTCATCCCCCATCCGCATTCATCGTTAGAAGAGTATAAGAGTTTCGGCGATGGAGGGAAACGAGGGGGGTGACCGCTTGACGCTAATTTGGCGCGAATGGTAATATGAAACCATGTATTTACCGCGAAGCAGCAAGTGGAGCATGAACCGGCGGCGCAAACGCCCAAATTATTTCAGTTGGACGGTGCTTGTGCTGGTTCTGCTCTTTGGATATTACTTTAATCAGATCTATTTGCCTGCCCAGCCCAACCCGTTCGAAGCCACGCCAACGGTTACACGTTCTCCTGAATCTTATGTGACGGAAGCGAAGGAACTCTTCAAGAATGGGAAATTGTTCCAGGCAATCGAGGCGTATGAGCAGGCGATCAAGTCATCCCCCCAAGATCCGACTCTATATATTGAACTGGCGCGCGTGCAGGTCTTCGCGGGCCTGCCCGTCGAAGCGCAGGCGAACGCCGAAAACGCCTTATTGTTGAATCCGAACAATTCGATGGCGCATGCTGTGCGGGCCTGGGCATTGGATTTTCAGGGCGGGTCTGAGAATAATGCCAGGGCGATGGACTCCATTCAAAAGGCGATTGAGCTCGACCCAAATAATGCGCTGGCGCATGCCTATTATGCGGAGATATTAGTTGATTCCGGCTCTTTTGATAATTATGCCAAAGCAGCTGAAGAATCGAGAGTTGCAGTGGCGTTGGATCCAAATCTGTTGGAAACACATCGTGCGCGTGCCTATATCCTTGAAGCTACCGGTAGCGAAGGCAACAATTATGAGCTGGCGCTCCAGGAATATCAGGCGGCGATTGAGGTCAACCCAAATATTCCCATTCTACACATAGAACTCGGACGAAATTACCGGGTGCTTCAGGTTTACGATAAAGCGATTGAAGAGTTTACGCGTGCCAACACGCTGAATCCGTCCGATCCGGAGCCGGACCTGCTGATCTCCCGCACATACGCGACGATCGGCGAATATGCCAAGGCATTGCAATATGCTGAAACAGCCGTTAAGGATCGGCCCATGCAGGCAAGCCTGCACGGCAATTACGGTGTGATGTTATATCGGAATTTGTTTTGGTCCGATGCCGTGAGCGAACTTCGCCTGGCAATCAAGGGCGGCAAGACAGAGGATGGTTTTGAGATTACCGGTCTTCCACTGGTCAATGAAACGCGTGTGGCAGAATATTACTTCACCTACGGGTTGGCGTTGGCGCGTACGAATGAATGTGGAGAGGCGCTGCAGATCGCGCAGGCATTGCAAACCAGGGTACCCTCCGATGAAAACGCGATCTTCGCTGCAAGCGAAATCACTCGCATCTGCCAGGAGAATCTGGATAACCCTGCGGTGGATACGCCCACTCCGAGCGCTGCCGAAGGGACTATCGAAGTTGAGACTCCTGGGCTCACTTCCACGCCCGCACCATGAACTTAAGTCCTCGCCGTCCTCTGTTTAACCGCAGACCGCAGTCGAACATCTATCGGATGTTCCTGTGGGTTGTCATGATCCTTGGGGGGGTATGGATGTTGCAGCAGATGAACAAGGGAGAGATCCAGCCTCTGTTTCTGCCGACGCCGCTCCCAACGCGTTCTGTAGAATCGTACATTCTAGAAGGGGATGCGAACTTTAGCGCGGGCCAAGTGGCTGCCGCAATTACTGCCTATCAGGAGGCCGTGGGCCTGGACCCAAACGATGCCCAGACCTGGTGGAAACTCGCGCGCATCCAGACCTATTCCTCCGCTTTTCTTATCACCGATGAGGAAAAGAGAACGCGTTTGCTGGAAGCGCTCGAGTCCGCGAGAAAGGCAGTCGAACTTACTCCTGAAGACAGCACTGCTCATGCCATCCTCGCGTTTGCACTTGACTGGAATGCTGACTCAACGCTTTATCCGAATGATCGCGTACAGGAGTTTCTCATAGAAGCAGAGCAGGAAGCCTTGCGCGCCCTGCAACTGGAGAGTTCCAATACGCTTGCATTAGCCTTCTATGCCGAAGTCCTTTTGGATCAGCAGAAATGGAGTCAGGCAGAGCTCTACATCAAGCAGGCGCTTGAGCATGAAGACGCGGATCAGTGGATGGATGTGCATCGTGTCAATGCTTATGTGCTGGAGACTCTCGGTCAATATAACCTGGCGATCACCGAATACGATAAGGCCATTGCCATTGAACCGAATTCCACATTTCTCTATTTGCGGGCCGGCGCGAACTATCGCAAGCTTGCTTCCGAGATACCGAATCTGGAAGCAGCGCGTCCTGTATATGAAACGTCGCTGGAATATTTCGCCAAAGCAGCGAGCATCAATGAGGTGATTAAGGTGAATGACCCCACCCCATATCTTTCTATTTCACGCACGTACTCACAATTGGGTGAATTCTTTATTGCTGCGAAGAATGTGCAAAAGGCATTGCTGTATGATCCAAATAATGCAGATATCTATGGACAATTAGGCATTATTTACTTTAGATCACGAAACTACGAAGGTTCAATTTATACGTTGAAGTGTGCGATACGGGGATGCTCAGGTGAAGAATCGTGTTTGGGGCGTGGCCTCGACAAGTGCTACCCCAATCTCGGTGAAAATCCCGTTGAGATAACAGGGTTGCCAATTTCACCGAACACGATCGTGTATTACTACACTTATGGTTCGGTGCTGGCCGCGTTGAGCCGTCCGAGGGATAATCAATGCGAAGAAGCGATGCGGGTGATGAGCGAGGTCAGGACAGAACTCGACGTCAACCCGGAGGCCTATGCGGATGGCAGGCAGACCATCATCAGCATCGTCCAGGCGGGAGAATCCATTTGTGATTCATTGGCTGAAGGTGAGGCGCCCGGCTTATCGGTTCCGACTGAGGCGGCGGATGTAATGACAGATGTGACAGCGACGCCGACTCCGTAAAACCATCTCTGTCAGAGCTTTGTAAGAATTTCAACAATCCCCCTTGACTTTAGTCTGTGGTTTCGGTATTATAGATTAGCACTCGGACAGTTTGAGTGCTAATCTCGTGATTATCCCAAAAATCTATTCGGAGGTCTAAGATGGCAAGCAAATTGAAGCTTAAGCCCCTTGGCGGACGCGTGATCGTGGAACCGATCGAGCAGGAGGATATTACTGCTGGTGGAATCATCCTTCCCGAAACCGCTAAAGAGAAACCCCAGGAAGGCAAGATCCTGGCCGCGGGTCCGGGCGACCGCGATGAGGATGGCAAGTACATCCCCATGGAAGTGAAGGTTGGGGATAAGGTGCTGTATGCAAAGTATTCCGGCACCGAAGTGAAAGTGGATGGCAAGAAACTGCTTATCCTGAAAGAAAACGATATTCTAGCCGTAGTTGAAGGCTAATTGTGGAGGACTAAAAAATGGCTGCTAAACAACTTGTCTTTTCAGAAGACGCCCGCCGCAAACTTAGGAACGGCATGAATGTCGTTGCCAATGCGGTCGGCGCAACCCTTGGCCCCAAGGGCCGCAACGTGGCGGTGGACCGCAAGTTCGGTTCGCCCACCATCACACACGATGGTGTTTCCGTCGCGAAGGAAATTGAACTCGAAGACCCCTTTGAGAATATGGGCGCTCAGCTCCTCAAGGAAGCCGCAACCAAGACCAACGATATTGCCGGTGACGGTACAACCACCTCGACTGTGCTGGCGCACGCCATCGTGAACGAGGGACTTAAGGCCCTCGAGGCTGGTTTTAACCCAATGTTAATCAAGCATGGCATTGAGATGGCGACTGCAGCGGTTGTCGAAGAACTTCGCAAAATGGCGGTCAAGATCGATACCAAGGAAGATATCGGTCATGTCGCTACCAATTCTGCTGCCGATACTGAAATTGGCGACTTGATTGCAGATGTGATGGACAAGGTCGGTAAGGACGGCGTCATCACCGTCGAAGAATCGAAGTCCATGGAGTTCGAGCAGGAATTTGTCGAAGGTATGCAGTTCGACCGTGGTTATATTTCCGCTTACTTCATCACCAGCGCGGAAAACATGGAAGCTGTGATCTCAGACGCATACGTTCTCATCAACGAGAAGAAGATTTCCGCGGCGCAGGATATCGTTCCATTGCTCGAGAAACTCGTTCAGATCGGCAAGCGCGAACTTGTCATCATCGCCGAAGATATCGATGGCGAAGCGCTCGCCACGCTCGTGTTGAACAAACTGCGCGGCATGTTGAACGTGCTGGCTGTCAAAGCCCCCGGCTTCGGTGACCGCCGCAAAGCAATGTTGCAGGATATTGCCGTCCTCACGGGTGGAACTGTGATCTCCGAAGAGACAGGCCGCAAGCTGGAGACCGCCACCCTTCAAGACCTCGGCCGCGCTGAGAAGGTCGTCTCTGACAAAGAGAACACTACCATCGTCGGCGGCAAAGGCAAGAAGGGCGATATCGAAGGTCGCATCAAGGAGATCCGCGCCGAGATCGAGAAGAGCACCAGCGATTACGACAAAGAGAAATTGAATGAGCGCCTCGCCAAGCTCAGCGGCGGCGTTGCCATCATCCGTGTTGGCGCGGCGACTGAGACCGAGATGAAAGAGAAGAAGCACCGTGTGGAAGATGCTCTCTCCGCGGCTCGCGCGGCTGTTGAAGAAGGCATCGTGCCGGGCGGTGAGATCTCCCTCCTCAACGCCGCCACCAAGTTGGAAAAGATGCTGAAAGCTGAAAATGATAACGAGGAAGAAATTCGCGTTGGCATCAATATTGTCAAGAAAGCGCTTGAGGCGCCCATCCGCAAACTCGCTGCGAATGCCGGTCAGGATGGCTCGGTGATCATAGATACCGTCCGCCGCACTGCCGCCGAGAAGAAGAACAAGAACATCGGCTTCAACGTACTGACCAGTGAGTACGTGGACATGATCAAAGCCGGCGTCATTGACCCCGTCAAGGTCGTGCGCGGCGCGCTCGAAAATGCCGCCTCCATCGCGGCCATGATCCTCACCACGGATGTCCTCATCACGGACATGCCCGAAAAGGAAAAAGCCCCTGCAATGCCTCCTGGCGGCATGGGTGGCATGGATTACTAGGATTGCCCGGGGCAGGTCTGAGACCTGCCCCTGCGTTTTTAACGTATAATCGGAGCGATGTTTTCCCACCACTGCAAACGATTCATTCGCATATCATTGTCTCTCTGGATCGCACTCGGACTCTCCGCGTGCGCTTCATTTTTAGGACCTGAACCTACTTTAACGCCCCAGGCGACATCCACTCCCGAGCCTCCCACTGCCACGCCTGAACCCATGGCATTGACCGTCAACGGAGAAGGGATCAGGCTTGTTGAGTTTGATGAGGAGGTGGCTCGCTATATTTCCGCCCAGGAGGCGCTGGAGAAAACAGTCTCTTCGACAGATGCAACCAGCGCGGTGATCGACGACCTTGTCGTACAATTG
>Ga0209321_10002872_pt1 | contig 11542 bp, 9 predicted proteins | sample Rifsed16ft4_FD_184012 | JGI IMG/M metagenome (GOLD analysis project Ga0209321, IMG submission 184012) | Soil microbial communities from Rifle, Colorado, USA - sediment 16ft 4 - CSP-I_5_4 (version 2) | ecosystem: Environmental > Terrestrial > Deep subsurface > Rock core/Sediment | place: Rifle... | reverse complement strand
CCCCCAGAGACCCGTCCAGGTAGACCTTGACCCCTCCAACCCGGAACCCGTTGCTGCCCCTGTCACCAGTCATTCCCATTCCGACAGCCTCGTCAAGAAGGCCTAGAGGAAGTATGGCGTAAATTGACTGAACTATTCGGCCCTCGTTCTTCAGCTGATGTAGAACCCTAAACTCCAGCGCGTCTTCTACAATGCAGTGAAGGGAGGTCAGCCCTAATCGGAGGAGTCTCCTAGCCGCTTCAACCAGGGCATTCCGTACCTCAACTTCACTCCTTGGAACAGCCTTCTCGACAAGCCCGATCGCGCTCTCTTTCAACAGACCCGTTGGCTCTCCGGTTATGGGGTCCCGAACAATCTCTCCGCCCCGCGGGTCAGGCGTGTCCATTCCTATACCCGATAGTGAAAGGGCGCGGTCGTTCACCACTGCCACGTGGCCGCAGACCCTTTTTAGAAATACTGGATGCGTCCCGAACTGGTTCAGGTCCGCACGGTTCAGGTACCTATGCTCACGGAGCCTTTCCTGATCCCAGCCCCGGCCAACAATCCACCCGTTCCGAGGGCCACTCCTGGCAGATACCTCAACGGCATTCCGGACCTCTTTCACAGAACGTTTTCCAGCTAGGTCAACGGTCCGCAAGAGCATGCCATACCACAAAAGGTGAATGTGCGAGTCCGACATCCCAGGGACGACGGCGCTTCTTCGAAGGTCGATGACCTCGACCGACCTCGCTCGTTGCCTCAGAATGTCACTGTCAGAGCCGACATCGGTAACGCGCCCGTTCCAGACGGCGACCGCTTCGGCCTGGACCCTACCGTCCGCTCGCGGGTATATTCTTCCATTATGGAGGATTAGGTCTGGATTGGCCAAGTTCCTGCACATCCATCTGCATCGGTTCATGTCCCAGTTATGGTAGCATTTTGTTGCAGTAGCGAAAGAAGCGAAGCCTCGATTTGCGAGGGGTCCTTAAGGGGGGGACCGCAGGTCTTGCCGACACAGACGTAGGCTGTGGCGGAGTCATCGGCCTTGTAACCAAGCTTCTCGATCCTTCCCTGGTCCCTAGACGTGTCCAGGTAGAGCATACTCCGGCGAGAAGCGAACGTTTTGAGGGCCTCCAGCCTAAACTTCTCGAAGCCCTCCGTACTTCTCGCTCCAACAATGGTTATGGTTACAGGTCCGCTAACGTGTGCCTCTAACGCAAGAGCATAAGCCGCAGCCATGATTCCATACCTCTCATAGTCGGCTGCGAATAGCCGCAGAGACCTCTCAGCGACGTCCCGATATTTCTCTTCACCGGTGACGTGTGAGAGCCGCGTGAGTTCAGAAGCCATCACGCTGTTTTCGTCCAGCGGCTTATCCCGGACCCTCAGCTCGCCAAGCTGAATCGGCGACTCCGGAATATCGAAGAACCCCCACTTCTTCTCGTCGTAGAGAGTTTTCAGCGAGTAATCAGCAATCCTAGCTGCTCGTTGAACGTAGTACTCTTTGCCGGAATACTCATAGGCATCAAGCAGCGCTTGCAAGACAGACGCATGGTCGACAAGCAACCCTCTGAGCCCAGATTTCTCGCCGTTCCAGAAATGAGGCAGACCTTCGTCTTCAGACGCTTGACCCAAGAGCTTGTCAAGGCTAGTCAGAGCAAACTTGGCGAGACCCGGCCTGTCTAAGAGGACGCCAGCCAACAGAAATGAAGATACGAAGTGGGCATTGTAGTTTGCATAGAACGTCTTGTCAACCCGTGGCGGGATTACTTTTCGACGGGCGTCAAGGCCCAGTTTGTAATACTCCTCATCAGCATCCTGGCTCCCGTAGAATCCTCCCCGGTCAGGATCTGTCAGCCTCGCCTCAACGTAGGCTACGATGCCCTCTGCAACTTGCCTGTAGAACACGGACCCAGTTGCTTGTAGGGCTCGCAGGTAGACCGCTAGGAGCTTCGCATTGTCCTCAGCCATCTTTTCGAAATGTGGAACACTCCAATCACGAGTGGTCGAGTAGCGGAAGAACCCGTCTTCAACACTGTCGTAAATGCCACCTTTTCCCATCTTGTCAAGGGTCCTAGTTACGACCGTAAGCATCTCCCGCTCCCCGTGATACCGGTAGCGCAGAAGAGCATACTCTAGAGCATCAGTGTGTGGAAATTTTGGCTCGAAGCCGAACCCGCCATAGTCAATGTCGAAGTTGACCGCGATGGAGGTTGCTATGTCCTTCGTGGTTCTCACGGACAGCGGGTCCTCAGTGGCCCTCGGCAAACGAGTGGGCTCAAGCCTGCTCCCAACTTTCCCCCTGTTCTTGGAGTAGTGGTCGAGAACGGAGCGAAGGACCTCTCGCAACTGTTGGGGGGGAATATACGTTCCACCCGTTATGACCTTGCCATCGCTGTCCAAGAACGCGGTTGTTGGCCACCCGCCCATGTTGTACCGCCGGTTAACATCAGGCCTCCTGTCAGTGTCCACGCGAACCGGAATGAAGTTCCTGTTTATCATGTCGATCACGGAAGGGTCTGAGTAGGAAGTCTTGTCCATCACATGACACCAGTGGCACCACGACCCCGTTATGTCGAGAAGTATCGGTTTGCCCGTGGAGCGGGCTTTCTCGAAAGTTTCTTGCGCCCACTCAAGCCACTGAATCTTGTTCAACAGAGACTGTTGTCAGGTTGTGAATTCGAATAATATAAGAGTCCCCTAATCTGAAGAAGATTGAGTGTTCCAATGACCCAGGGACAGTCGCTTACTCGCCCTACAGCTGTCCTCGACGAGTTGACGAGGACCCTTAAGACGGAGCCCCGCCGGCATGCTCTGGTGAAGTTCGTCGCGATCTTGAGGGGGAATTTCGACCATTACAACTGGGTAGGAATATACCTAGTGAGTGGGGGCAAACTTGTCCTAGAAGCCTACGCAGGCGATGGAGAAACAGAACACACAGTGATTCCTATCGGTCAGGGAATATGCGGGTACGCAGCCAAGGTGGGCGAAACCGTTTTCGTCCCAGATGTCAGCCAAGACCCTAGATATCTCATGTGCTTTCCCTCGACCCAATCGGAGATTGTAGTTCCGATCAGAGGGAAGGATGGCATCATTGGCGAAATCGATATCGACAGCGACAGACTGGCAGCCTTCTCAAGGGCCGACGAGGAGTTTCTGGAAGCCGCCGCCAAAGAACTCGCGAACCATCTCGAGAGATAGCCTGTTCCCTTCTGAAAAAAGTGATGATTATCTCGTGTCGAAGTTCCGCCGCGAAGAACCGCCTTCACTGCCAAAGCATAAGCACTGCCCCGTATGCGGAACTCCCATCGACCTCGCCAAACAGCACTGTAGCGACAAGTGCAGGGTAGAAGCCAGACGTCTTTCGAGGTCGAGAACCAGGACCTTCATCCTCATAACTGGAGGAGTGTTCTTCTTCTACATACTCTTCCTCGTCCTACAAGGGCGCGGTTGAATCAGACAATCGTCAGTTTCAGCCGCATTGTTCGGCCTGAACAGGCCTAGGCCGACTTGTGAACGACACCCACCAAGTCCATTGCCGAAGCGTACTCGTTCTCGGCCATGAATCTAGAGATGCCGGTGGTGACCTCTCTGAATACTTCCACACCATGGTGGAGAACAGCGGTCCCGACCTGGACAGCTGATGCTCCGGCCATCATCATCTCAACCGCTCCCTTCCAGTCCGATATTCCTCCCACGCCAATTATGGGAATCTTGACCGCTTCTCTGACCTGGTAGACGGTGCGTACTGCAATCGAGTGAAGGGCCGGACCCGATAACCCCCCGACCTTACCCCCGAGAATCGGAGACTTCGCTTCCACATCAATCGCCATTCCCAGAGCGGTGTTGATGGCAGTCAACGCGTCGGCACCAGCCTCCTCCGCCGCCCTCGCTATTTCCTGGATGCTGGTAACGTTGGGGGTCAACTTTACGATAACCGGCACCCGAACCTTTTTCTTGACGGCTCGTGTAACCTCGGCCACCATTTCGGGGCGTTGCCCAATCTCAACTCCGACCTCTTCCACGTGCGGGCAAGACACGTTCAGCTCAACCGCCACGGCCCCTCCCTTCTCCCCCTGGGCGGCGGCCTCCGCAAACTCCTCAGCGTCAAACCCGAACACGCTGGCTATCACGAGAACACCGGCCCTCGAAACTGCCTCTACCTCCTCACGCATCTCGTCCATACCGGGGTTCGGAATTCCCAACGCGTTGAGAAATCCCCCCGGCACCTCGATAAACGAAGGGTTCCGGTAGCCCTCTCTTCCCTTGCGGTTGAAGGACTTGGTAACAACAGCTCCCGCTCCCGCACGAGCCGCCCGAATCATTACTTCGGAGGACACCCCGAGGATTCCAGAAGCCAGCATAGTCGGGTTGGGGAGCTTTATACCAGCAAATTCCACAGCTAAGTCAGGTTCCAATGCTGCCGTCACCACAGTCGGCTTCACCGTTTATTCTCTTCGCACCAGCCCAAACTCCCGACGCTGAAGAGACAGGGAACTCGGCTTGAAGGGCTACATAATCGACTCCCCCGCAGGAATATTTCTACTCGAGAAGACAGGAAAACTGGCTGAGAAAGCACTCTTCCCACGCAACCCGAAAGACGCTGCCGTAAGTGTCGAAGACCTAAGGAAGGGGTCCTTGCCAGTTGGAGCGGAGGATTTTCTTAACCGGCTATCACGCATCGAACTTGAACAAGTGACCGTTGACAGCCAGCCCCTCGCGACCATTGCAAGGAGACTAACTGGGGTGCAAGTGGTTCTTGACGAGACAGACGAGACAATAGGCAAGCTAAGGAACCGGCTGCCCAACATCCTCGTGAGGCTTCGCCTCGTCGAATCCAAGGACGATTACGACCAGTTTCTACGTGATGTTTCCATGGAGCTGGCGAGGAGTGCAATCGCAGTAGCCACTACGAAACGAGACCTGTACGCGATTCAGACAGTAAGATGCATAGAAGACCTAGACAAAACACTGAACCTTCTCGCGGGAAGAATCAGAGAATGGTACGGGCTCCACTTTCCTGAGCTCGACCGCATGATCGAGAAGCACGACACTTACGCCCGGCTGGTCCAGAACCTTGGTCCTAGGAGCCTATTTTCGCCTGAGAATCTGGTCAAAGTTGGAATACCCGAAGACAAGGCCATCACCATCTCTGACGCGGCTCAGAGATCCATGGGCGCCGAAATGCCCGCCCCAGATATGGAATGGCTTGGGGAGGTTTGCAGCAGAGTACTCGAACTCTACAAGCTGCGGGATACTGCCGAGAAATACGCGGACAAGATTATGGTCGAGGTTGCTCCGAACATGAGCGCAGTTCTTGGAGCTGTCCTATCGGCGAAGATAATCTCCATTGCAGGCGGGCTAGACCGTGTGGCTAAGATGCCTGCCAGCACACTTCAGGTTCTCGGAGCGGAGAAGGCCCTCTTCAGAACCCTCAAGACTGGCGCGCGTCCACCCAAGCACGGAATAATATTCCAGTACGCGGCAATCCATCAGGCGCCAAAATGGCTGCGGGGAAAGATCGCTAGAGCTGTGGCAGGCAAACTGGCCATAGCGGCTCGAATGGATGCTTTTGGAGGAGGAAACCAGGGAGACAGGTTCAGACGCGCTCTCGACGAGAAGATTAAGGAGCTGAAAGAACGGTACCATGGACAGCCTCCGCGACAGAAATATGCAGAAGCCGATCATCAAGCCCCACGAGACGCTAGAAGGAGTCTACTGGATAGACCGGGCGAGTGGCGGAAAGAGGCTGGCCACGAAAAGTATGGCGGAAGGGATCAGCGTCTACGGCGAAGATACGGTAAGGGTCAAAGATAGAGAATTCAGAATCTGGGACCCTCACCGTAGCAAGCTAGCCGCGGCCATACTCAAGGGCCTAACCAACGTCCCTGTCAAGCCGGGTTCGAAAGCCCTCTACCTCGGCGCTGCGAGTGGGACGACCGTAAGCCACGTCAGCGACATTGTGGGGGCCCAGGGCCGGGTGTACTGCGTGGAGTTCGCCCAGAGATCGTTCAGAGATTTGGTCAACAACGTCTGCAAGAACCGACCAAACACGCTGCCGATTTTTGAAGACGCCCGGTTCCCTTCCAGGTACAGGAGCCTAGTTCCAGAAGTGGACTGTGCCTACGCCGACATCGCCCAGCCCGACCAGGCTCGAATACTCGCGGAAAACATGGACGTCTTCCTCTCCAAAGGGGGCTGTTTTCTCCTCGCGGTCAAATCAAGGAGCATCGATGTGACGCGAAACCCCTCTGAAATTTTTCGAGAGGAAGCGGGGCAATTGCAGGGCCGAGGATACAAGATTACAGACGTCGTCAGGCTTGAACCGTTCGAAATGGACCACTGCATGATTCGCGGAGAGAAGTAGTGTTCGACTGTGGAATCCAGAGACCGACTCGCTGACACAATATTCCGTGAGGAAATGCGTAGACTCAATGCACACCTCCCAAAGGCGAGGCGGACGCTGAAGGAGCTTCTCAAAGAGGACCCACCCAGCGTACCCACTGTCGATGGCGGGAGAATCATCATGAAACCGGCAGAACTTGGCCAACTTGCCGCAGCCCTGCCCGAGGAGTTCAAGGAGAGAGTTAGACTACCTCTGGTCCTACTGAGACGAACAGAGCTAGGCCCGGGAACGTTTACTCTGATGGGAGACCGGGCGGAGGAGTTTGCCTTGTCCAGAATCGTAAAAGGATACACAGGCAGCTACGACGAGTTCGTAAGGACCCAGGGCAAACCGCAACTGTTCTACAAACCCGAGGTTAGCGAGTTGATGAGAAAGTTTCACACCCTCCTCGTCATAGGATTTGGCGTCCCAGAACAACGCGAATAGACCCCAATAACGAGTCGCGGCTAGTTACGAGAATCCACGCGAGATGTTCAACGCTTATGTAAGACGAGAAGCAAGACGTCTTGGCCGATATCCGTTTGCCCGAGGACACGGTAGCGAGAAGAATCGTTCACGGGTCCCTGAAGGTCCACGAGGACGACATGGTTCTAATCGAGACATGGCAACATACGATAGACCTTGCCAGCGACATAGCCCTAGAATGCTACAGGACAGGGGCAAAACCCATGATAACACTGATGACGGACCGGCTGTGGTGGAATGCTCTCGAACAAATCCCTGACCAGTACATACGCAAGACCCCGAGACACATTCTGAACGCTGCCGACAGCATAACTGTCTGGATCTTGCTTGGCGGCCCCCAAGACCCGACCAAGTTTAGAGAAATCCCAGCCACCAGGCTGGAAAGCTACTTTGAGGGCGAAAAACCAGTCCTGGACAAGACATTCGAAAAGAAAGTCCGAACCGCGGAAGTCCTGCTCGGACAAATCACTCCTGAGAGAGCAAGAACCTATGACCTGGATTATGGACGATGGCTCAAGATGACAGAGGACGCTATCAAGACTGACTATTCCAAGATGGCCGAACTAGGAAGAAAGATTGCGAACCGCCTTGAACGCGGAAGCCGTATTCACCTAACATCAAAAACAGGCACAGACCTAAAGTTCGACATCACCAAGAGACCGGTGCACGTCCAAGACGGAATCGTGGACCAGGAGGACATCGGAAGAGGGCTAGTGTCGACCCAGCTTCCCTCCGGGAAGGTTGAGGTGGCACCTCTCGAAGACTCAGCCCAAGGAACCATCGTCTTCGACACGCCCAGAGCATTGAAGGGAAGAATGGTCAGAGGCCTCAGCTTCAGGTTCGAGAGAGGCAAAATCGCCGAATATCAGGCCGAAAAGTTCGGAGAGGTCTTCCGTGAAGTCTTCGAAGCCACGAAAGGCGACAAGGCCAACATAGGCCAGTTCGTCATAGGTCTAAACCCTAGAGTGGAACTGATCGGCTATACGACAGACGAATTGGCCCTGGGAACAGCCTCAGTGGGAGTAGGAGAAAATAGAGGCATTGGGGGGAAGAACGACAGCAGCTTCGCCTTCTCTGGGACAATTGAAAGACCGACAATAGCGATAAACGGCAGTACCGTAATGGTAAACGGTAGAATCTCACTCTAGTTCTCGACTCGACAACTCCGAGCTTATCAAGCGGACCTTGCACCCCAGACGCTGGTACGGATGGCCAAACGGCGAGTTGACCTCTTAATTCTCGACTCCGAAGAAACAGTCACCGTCGACGACAGACTCGGTACACACGACCTAGGAGTCATTGACGGTGGAGGCGTGGCCGTCGACAGAGGTGCAATAGTCGAAGCGGCGTCGACAGAGTCTATCGAGAGAAAATACACGGCTACCTTCATAATCCACGCCAACGACGAAATAGTTCTGCCAGGTTTTGTGGACCCGCACACGCATCTAGTCTTCGACGGGTCTAGGGAAGAAGAGTTCCAGCGTCGCGTGGGAGGCGTGCCCTATATGGATGCCCTAAGGAAGGGCGGGGGAATTCTGGAAACAGTCAACCGAACCCGCCAGGCCACCCCAGAAGACCTGCTGGAGATTTCGCGAGAGAGGCTCGATACCGTCCTCGAAGAAGGAACTACAACCATTGAAATCAAGAGCGGTTACGGGCTGCGTCTACATGAGGAGTTCAAGATGCTACGGACGATAAATCGTCTGGCAAGAGAACACCCATGCCGCATAGTTGCCACGTTTCTCGGAGCTCACGCGGTCCCTCCGGAGCATTCCGAACCGGACAACTATGCTCGTCTGGTCATCAGGGAAATGCTCCCGGTTGTAGCAAAACGGAGACTTGCCGAGTTCTGCGATGTTTTCTGCGAGAAGGGTGCTTTTGATGCCAAGTCATCTCTGAGGATTCTGCGAGCAGCCCTCGGGACGGGTTTGGGAGTCAAGATTCACGCCGACGAGTTCAGTGATAGCGGGGGAGCTGCGATAGCGAACAAGACACGTGCCGTTTCAGCAGACCATCTGGTCTACTCTCCTACCAGCGAACTTGAGAAGATGCGTGAGACAGGTGTAACGCCTGTTCTCCTTCCTGCCTCGTCTCACAGTCTCCTCATGACACAGTATGCAAGGGCGAGGGAAATGCTGTCAATGGGCTTGCCAGTCGCCCTCGGAACGGATTTTAGCCCGGCAAACTGGGTCCTCGGACAGTTGACCTCTGCGGCGCTTGCAGCTAGGGAACTCAGGATGCGGGCCGAGGAAATCATTCGAGGAATTACGATAAACGCAGCCCGCGCCCTCGGCCTCGACAATAGAATCGGAGCAATTGCGCCGGGCAAGGCTGCTGACATCAACATTATCCGGGCTCCTAGCCACAAGCGGATAGGTTACGCTTATCCGGGAGGGCTTGTGGACAAGGTCCTTATCGGGGGAAGGGTAGTCGTAGCCGGGGGCAAGAGGGTTCCTTGACCCAACGAAAACGCGTCCAAGAACCGGTCCCGGCACTCAAACACGGTGACAAAGTCTCCCTCATTACTGGACACACCCTGCATTGTAAGAACTGGCAAATTGAAGGGATACTTCGAATGCTGCATAATGTACTGGCCCCTGATGTCGCGAAGGACCCTGACAATCTGATAGTGTACGGTGGGACTGGCCGCGCGGCCAGGTCGTGGGCGGCCCTGGAGGTGATCGAGGACACGTTGAAAAATCTCGGGGAGGATGAGACGATGCTAGTTCAGAGCGGCAAGCCTGTGGCTGTCTTCCAGACACATAGAATGGCTCCCCGTGCCCTGATTGTCAACGCAATGCTGGTTCCTAAATGGGCAACATGGGACTATTTCTTCGAACTGGAACAGAAGGGGCTCATCATGTATGGACAGATGACCGCTGGATCCTGGGCCTACATTGGAACCCAGGGAATACTGCAAGGAACATACGAAACGCTAGCGGCCGCTGCCAGAGAACATTTCCACGGGAGCCTGAAGGGTCGACTTGTCCTCACGGCAGGTCTCGGAGAAATGGGAGGCGCGCAGCCACTGGCCGTTACCATGAACGACGGCGTAGCGTTGGCTGTGGAGATTAGCAAGTCGGCAATTGAGCGGAGAATCCGTCATGGCTACGTGGAGACTTGGACCGACAGCCTAGACGAAGCAGTCCGCCTAGTTACAGATGCGAAGAGGGAGAGGATTCCTCGGAGCGTGGCCCTGTTAGGTAATGCTGCCGAAGTCCATCCGGAACTCGTCAGGAGAGGGATTATTCCGGACGTGCTAACCGACCAGACATCGGCCCACGACCCGCTAAACGGGTATTATCCGGCCGGCCTCTCGAAAGAAGAAGCCGATGACCTTAGGGCCTCAGACCCCAAGAAGTATCTTGAAAAGGCCGCTAGGAGCATCGTCTCCCATGTGAAGGCCATTGTCGAGATGGCGCGGGAAGGCGCGGTCGCGTTCGAATATGGCAATAATCTGCGACAGCAAGCCTTTGACGCTGGAATGACTGAGGCCTTCGAGATTCCCGGGTTCGTCCAGCGCTACATACGTCCGATGTTCTGCGAGGGAAGAGGCCCCTTCAGATGGACATCACTCGTAGGAAGCCAAGATGACATTATGGAGACAGACCGGCTGATTCTCGAAACATTCCCCCAGAATAAGGACCTGGCAAGGTGGATACAGAAAGCAGAGGAATTCGTCAAGTTCCAAGGACTACCGGCACGAGTGTGCTGGCTAGGGTTCGGAGAACGAGCAAAGTTCGGCCTACTAATCAACGAAATGGTGCGGGACGGCCGACTCTCAGGCCCTGTCTGGATCGGAAGAGACCACCTAGACTCCGGAAGCGTCGCATCACCGAGACGGGAAACAGAGGGAATGGCAGATGGCAGCGACGCTATCGCCGACTGGCCCATACTTAACGCGCTTCTCAACACGGCGGCAGGAGCCACCTGGGTCAGCGTTCACCATGGAGGAGGAGTGGGGATCGGCTACAGCATACACGCTGGCATGTGTCTCGTAGCGGACGGGACACCTGACTCCTCAGAGCGGCTGGAAAGAGTGCTGACGACAGACCCTGGCCTGGGAATTGTCAGACATGCTGACGCTGGTTACGAGAGCGCGAAGAAAATTGCCAGGGACCAGGGCATTAGAATGCCCATGCTAAAGTAGCCAACCAACGCTTATCTCCCCGGTTACGACGACGAACCTCAACAGAGGAAAATTGGCGCAGGTAACCATAGACGGGGCCCACCTTTCTCTCGACGAGGTAATTCTGGTAGCCAGGGAAAAGGTCACTGTCGTCGTGGAGAAGGAGGCAATCGCGAGGACTGCTCGCGGGAGAAACGCGCTAGAGAAATCCTTGGCCGAAAGAGCAGTGGTCTACGGGGTTAACACTGGGTTCGGCGCCCTTTCAAACGTGAGGATTCCCACCGAGGAGATGAAGCAACTCCAGTTAAACCTCATTCGAAGCCACGCGGCCAGCGTAGGCCCTCCAATGGATCCTGACGACGTTAGGGCGATGATGCTCCTACGAGCGAACACCCTACTGAAGGGCTATTCTGGCATAAGGCCAGAGATTCCGCTGCTCATAGTCTCTCTTCTGAACAAGCAAGTCCATCCCTACGTGCCTAGGAAAGGGTCTGTCGGAGCCAGCGGAGACCTCTCCCCGTTGTCGCATATGGCCCTAGTCCTGATGGGCGAGGGAAAGGCCC
>Ga0209321_10002868_pt1 | contig 11548 bp, 13 predicted proteins | sample Rifsed16ft4_FD_184012 | JGI IMG/M metagenome (GOLD analysis project Ga0209321, IMG submission 184012) | Soil microbial communities from Rifle, Colorado, USA - sediment 16ft 4 - CSP-I_5_4 (version 2) | ecosystem: Environmental > Terrestrial > Deep subsurface > Rock core/Sediment | place: Rifle... | reverse complement strand
TGGTGATCACCTGGGCTTCGAATTATCGCCCGGTCTCTGATGAGCACATCATGCCTCTGCCTGGTCTGGATGAAACACCATATTCTTTTGCAACCGGGTGGATGTGGTCGCTGGCGGGCTCCAACGCTGAGAATCAAGCGTTGGCAGTTGAACTGGCAGAATATTTGATTGCAGATGAGTTCATCGGTGAATGGACGCGCGAAGCGGGATACCTGCCGACTCGCCCCTCAAGTGTTGATGGACAAGATCCGACCATCGCGGCGCTGGTCGAGTCCGCGAAGCCAATCCCTTCCAACGATGTGCTGTCGGTGTTGGGACAGTTGATGCAGGATGCGCTGATCCGCGTCTTGAACGGCGAGCGGCCTGCGGTCGTGGCAGGGAGCGTGGTAGAGGCGTTAAAGTAGGTATCTGAAAGATAATCTTTACCATGTTCAACAGGACGTACGATACGACAAATTTATTTTGAGAGTTTGGGGTCGGTATGATCAAAGTGTCTGCAACATAGTCAGGATAGTTTTTTCTCTGCCCATTTGTGCATGTCATGGCGTGTCCACGACCAGTTAATGGGATGGGCCCACAAACGATTATATTCTGGTGTACTTGCACGAAGATGTTCAATCAAATGTTGACGGCTTGTCCAATTACCGTGTTGTAAATAACGTATGCCGAATATATTCAAACTCCTGGCGTTCGATTTGACCAGCACACACAGGTTGCGTGGGATGCGCCCGTTCCAGCGCTTGCATGTTGGGTTTCTCATCCCAAACCAGAACGATCTCGTCATGCGCCCATAATGTCTCGATCCTTTCATAATTAACCACAAAACGCGACCTGCCCGTTGTAAGAAGTTCGCGTTCAGTGTGGGCGTAATCCAATACCGACTGCGATGGGGCTGCAAGTCTGCCCCGCGCAAAATAAGCGAGACAGTTGAGCGAGCAATGTGAGGCAGCAAACCTCGTTTCATGGCAATGGATGCCAAACTTTGTGTCGACCAGTGTGTCATCTCCAGACCTAATCCAGACGGGTTGCAACAAGCCGGTTGTTCAACGGCGACACGTTGCAGTGCTGAGATTTCACGTGGACGACCCGAGCGGGGAGCATCGTACATGAGGCTCAAACCGGTTGTTTCATATCGGCGACAGAGAGCCCAAATGCCAAAACGTGTCATACTAACTTGCTCGCATAAATCACTAACCAATGTCTTGGAACTTTTCATGGCTAACAAGACACGCCCTCGTCGAACAACGCGTTGCTCTGTGCGACCATCGCCAAGTAATCGCTTGATTTCTTGAGCATCGGACTGTTTCAAGCGTATAGTTTCTGGTGTACGTCTTCTTATGTGTAATCGCACTGCCTCCTCGCAGATAGAGTATGAGACGTATACAGTTTGTTAATGTGCCACGACTATGTTGAATTACTTTTCAAACGCGCCACAAGAAAAGGTCGGGTTCGTAGGTTATTTGTGCCGTATGAGAATTGACCGACGATTTTTGATGCAATACATTTATTGGATATAATTATCCCTGCCCCTGTCGCGGGATTTGTCTTCATAAATCGGACTATTGAAGATTTGTTGTCACAATACTGTTCATGCACGAGGTAAAAATGTACCATGCTCGACGAACATTCATTGCATTGCTGCTCATTGGAATACTCTTGACATCCTGTGGGGGCCAAAGCCCTGCTTCGCCCACGCCGGATGTCAATGCTATTCTTACATCTGCCATCGGGACAGTGGCCGCGTCGTTTTTTCAAACCCAGACGGCTTTGGTTCCTCTGGCGACCGAAACCTTCACGCCGACACCAATTCCTACAGGCACCCCATTAACTCTGTTAACGCCCACCGCTTCTCCGGTTCCGACTCAGCTTATTCTAATTAGCACACCTGTACCCAACTTTACTTTTGTCCCTTCTCCTACAGGCACACAATACACGCCAACTGTAAACCCATCGACATTGGGAGCTGGATGCAACAATTTGCGGTTGATTAGCGATGAGACAATTCCTGCTGGCACAGTCCTAAAGCCGAGGGAAACTTTTACAAAGGCCTGGAAAGTCGAAAATAACGGAACCTGTGACTGGGTATACTCATATCACCTGGTATTTGTCAGTGGGGACAGCATGGCAGGAGAATCCACACGACTCGGTAAAGTGATACCACCAAAGAAATGGACCCGAATATCAGTAGATTTGGAAGCGCCAAAACAGGAAGGAACTTACACGGGTTACTGGCGCTTTGCCGACCCAGATGGAAATCTGTTCGGCTCAACTTTGACCGTTTCGATCGTTGTGCGCAAATAAGCTACGGTTCCCACGGCAACGCCAGCCCTATGACGAAAGCCAGTTACGGCGTTTTCCCAAGCTTCTCCTCGATCGCGGTAACGTAAGCTTCACTGCCCTCATAACTTAAATGAGTCTGGTCTTTAATGAACCATTCCTGTTGGCTGTGTGCAATTGCCTCCCAGTCAATTATTCTGCTTGCGGCCAGTGTGCTCCACCTTCGGCAAATTGTTTGTTCATATAGTATTCCCAGCCGATCGGCCGATGGACGTTGATGAGTATGACACGTTTCACCTTTTACGTATATTATGAGAGAAAGGATTTTACAGAGAACTTGTATGATTCCAGCTGTTTTCAGGATATTAAAGGATCCAGGGTCAGAAAAAGACCCGTCGGAGTATAGCGCGGCCAGGAGATAACCGGATTAGATGGATATTACACTCGCACTCGGCGGCGGTGGCGCGAAAGGCAATTCACATATCGGCGTCATCCGTCGACTTGAAAAAGAAGGTTTTCGTATCAAGGGAATAGCGGGCACCAGTTTCGGCGGTCTGGTTGCAGCTTATTATGCACTGGGTTATTCGCCCGATCAAATCGAGGACATGTTTTCCCTGCTGGATCAGGCACTGCTCTATGGTCACGCGCCCGGGGAGGGCCCTTCACTCCTCGGGCTTGCGGGCGTGACCCACTGGCTCCAAGGTTCGCTCTCCGACCGCACTTTTGATGATTTGAAACTGCCCTGTGTCCTGACGGCGGTGGATCTAAGAAGTGGAAACGAGGTCCTTTTCTCGAACGGTCCTCTTGTAGATGCTATACTTGGGTCGATTGCATTACCTGGCATCCTTCCTGCCCGCTATATTGGTGATCAGGAACTGGTGGACGGCGGTGTATTGGATCCTGTGCCTGTTGCGCCTGCACGTTCGCTGGCGCCAAAGTTGTCGGTGGTTGCTGTGGTATTAACCGCTCCGATCGGAGGCCCTGCACAATCATGGAATATCCCGATGCCTTCTTCTTTTCCTCGACCACTGATGGATCGATTAAGCAAGATGCGATACGCGCTGGCACTGGATACTTTCATGCGTTCACTGGATATCATGGGGCGTGCGGTAACACAATATCGCCTTGAAGTGGACCGACCCGATGTCATCATTCGCCCGCGCGTCACCGAAATTGATACCCTCGACCGTGTGGATGTACATGCTGTGGCGCGGAAAGGTGAAGAGGCCGTTGAAGAAGCATTGCCTGAGTTAAAAAGATTGTTTACGTGGCGGAAACGTTTCCGTCGCGTAATGGGAGCTTGATCATGAAGGATTTGCGCGAATATGCAAAACAAACCAACCTGCGCCTCGCATTGGGCGCATTCGTATTGCTCTTTGTCGTAGGGGTGGGTTTGATCTGGCTGTTCTATGGTGAGGGTGCAGCAGGCCTGGGATTCACGTGTTTACTTGCGGCTCTCTTCCCGGTCATCCTCATCGTCTTTATCTTTCTAGCCATGGAATGGATCATCAAACGTGCCAGACCTAAATAATACATCCCTGGTCACCTTCAATGGGTGGACTCTGCGCATTCGGGAATCAACGCATCAGGCTCCCCGACTCCTGTGCCTGATCCATGGGCATACCGGCGACGAGAACTCGATGTGGGTCTTCGCACGCGGTATGCCTGCTCATTATTGGATGGTCGCGCCACGCGCGCCCCATGCTGCGGAATCGGGTGGCTATTCATGGCGTCCGCCTCAAACCGGGAATTATGATCAGCTCGGCCTCGAGATGCTTGGATCGGCCGCTAAGGCGTTGATTCGCCTCGTGGATGAGTATCCAGTTTCGGCTGGCCGCGCAGCGGCTGCGAGCGTCTTCGATGTTATGGGATTCAGCCAGGGCGCGGCGGTATCCAGTGTGCTGGCGTTCCTGTATCCGCACAGGATCCGTAAAACAGGACTCCTCGCGGGTTTTGTCCCGCGCGGGTTAGAAGAGCTTGTCACACAACGTCCATTGAAGGGCAAGCCGTTTTTTGTCGCGCACGGCACAAAGGACGAAATGGTCACGGTTGATCGTGCCCGCGCTTCGATTGCTCTGCTTGAACAGGCTGGGGCGCGTGTGACGTATTGCGAGGATGAAGTCGGCCATAAAGTGAGCGTTAACTGCCTGCGCGCGTTGCAGAAATTTTTCGCAGATTAATCGCTTCTAACATGGGCGTTGACTAGCCCCTTGTTTGCAGGTATCCTTACCCCTATAAAGTAATAACTGCTTCAGCCGCTGAAAAGCGACTGAGGCCGCTATTACATTTCCTGGTGAATAGATGAATCGGAACTTATCTCGTCGTGACTTTCTCAAGATTGCAGGTGCGGGATTGGGTGCTCTGGCATTTAACCCACTTAAGCTAAAGGAATTTCCTTTGGTCCTTCCACAATTTCCCGTAGGGGAACGGTTGGGCCGTGTGTTCTCTATGATTGATGTGCGCAGTGAACCAAGTATTAATGCGCCCTCTGTAAATGTGCTGTACGATGATGCAGTGGTGGTGTGGGAACAGGAAGTGGTGACGAGCGGCGCGAAAGACCCAAACCTGATCAATCAACGCTGGGTCAAAACCCCGGATGGTTTTATTTATGCAGATAATGTACAGCCGGTAAAAAATCTGCCGAACACTCCACTCACAGCCATTCCTGATGGGAAGCCTGGCTTCTGGGCGGAAGTAACCCTACCTTATGCAGATATGGTGCTCGATGGTCCCGCGATCTCTCCACACATAAAATTCTTGGTCGAAAACAACTATCCGATCCGTTTATATTACAGTCAGGCCGTCTGGATTGATCAAATAGCCCAGGGCGACGGAGGCGCGATTTTATATCGCTTCAATGAAAACGGTGGTCGTCCTGCCGGTCTCACAGGTGGAGGATATGGAGACATGCTGTGGGGCGAAGGCTCCGCCTTCAGGCCGTTGACTCCTGAGGATCTTGAGTCCATCCACCCGGATGTTGATCCTGCCCTCAAAAAGGTTGTCGTGGATCGCACGGAAAATTATCAAACCCTTTCGTGCTATGAGGGGAACGAGGAAGTGTATTTCTGCCGCGTATCCACAGGTCAGTACCGGGACGTATACGGTAATCCCGTGACAGAGTATCTCACGCCATTGGGCGAACATACCACCTGGCGCAAAGCGATTTCCATTCACATGAGCGGCGGCACGACCGGAACAGGCTATGATACCCCGGCCGTTTCCTGGACAACGCTTTTCAGCGGTGATGGATATGCCATCCATGCCGCATTCTGGCATAACAAGTTTGGCGTGCCGCGTTCGCATGGCTGTGTGAACTGCCGGCCCGAAGATGCAAAATGGATCTTTCGCTGGACAACACCACTGACATCGCTTGAACAGGGAGATGTAGCCATCGAGGGCCTTACGAACGGTACGCATGTCATTGTTCAGGAGTTGAGCTTGTAGCATGGATCTAACACAGGTAACAATCGGGCTCGCATTTCTTGCCGGTCTGGCCTCCTTCCTTTCACCATGTGTCTTTTCACTGGTTCCAGCCTATATTGGCTATCTTGGCGGTCGTGCTGCCGGCGGCGAAGTGGCAGGGAGTAATCGCTTTGTGACCTTCACGCACGGGCTGGCATTCGTTTTGGGATTCAGCCTGGTCTTTATTACCCTGGGTGTTGCCAGCTCCGCGTTTGGCCGCCTGTTATTCGACTTGCGATTTGTGCTCTCGAAGGTGGGCGGGATCGTTGTCATTATCTTTGGCCTGCATATGATCGGCGTCTTTCGCATTCCATTCTTGGAATACGATACACGCGTCCAGAAATTGCCTGACCGCAAATGGGGTTATCTCTCGTCTGTATTGATGGGCATATTCTTCTCCGCAGGCTGGGCGCCGTGTGTGGGCCCGGTCCTTGGCGCGATCCTCACGCTTGCGCTGAATGGCGGTTCCGTGTCAACAGGGGTTTCCCTGCTCAGTGCATACTCCGCAGGGCTCGCCATCCCGTTCCTGGTTGCCGCGCTCGGCGTTGGCTGGGTCTCGGTCACTTTGCGAAAATACGGCGAGGCCATGCATTATATTGAAGTTGCGATGGGAGTTGTTCTGGTGGTCCTTGGCGTAATGCTCTTCGCTGGGATCTTTGAGCGTATCGCCCAGGCTGGTCAATTCTTCTGGATCGATTTCGGTTTATAGCAGCTTATTATTATCACGCATCATGCTTACCGTTACACTGTATACGCGGAAGGAATGCCATTTATGCGACCAGGCAAAATCTGATCTGGAGTCCTTGCAGGCGAAATATCCGCATCGCCTGGTTGAAATCGATATTGATACCGACCCTGTCCTTCAGAAGGCTTACCTGGTGGAGATACCGGTCATTGAGGTGGGTCCCTACGTTCTAAAATCCCCATTCGATAAACAGAAATTGATGATAACCCTCGGCGCAGCAACTGACCGTCGTAGCCAGTTGGATAAACTGGGGCGCGAAGACCATCACGAGCGCGTCCTGCGCGGTCAACAGATCAGTGGCGGTGACCGTGCGATGCAGTGGATATCACGGCACTATCTTGCAGTTGTGAATGTGTTCATGTTCCTTTACTTTGGCCTGCCCATCCTGGCGCCTGTTTTAATGAAAGCAGGCGCGACTCTCCCTGCCAATGTAATCTATACGATTTACAAGCCTCTTTGCCACCAGTTTGGGTTCAGGTCTTTCTTCCTTTTTGGCGGGCAGGCTTATTATCCATTGGAGGAAGCGGGTCTTGAGGGTGTTGTCACTTTTCAACAGGCGACCGGGCTTGCCGATGTTGATAACCCTGCAAGCCTTTCGAGATTACAGGCGCGAGAGTTCACAGGAAATGAAATTGTCGGTTATAAGATGGCGCTTTGCGAACGCGATATGGCGATTTATGGCGCAATCCTGCTCTTTGGTGTCGTTTATTCATTAACGGGCCGGCGCATCAAGCCTTTGCATTGGATGCTCTGGGTTTTGATCGGCATGGGGCCCATCGGGCTGGATGGCTTTTCGCAACTTTTCAGCCAGATGGAATGGTCGTGGCTTGCATCCATTCTTCCCTATCGTGAAAGCACTCCTTTTCTGCGCGTTCTCACGGGAGGACTTTTCGGTCTCGCGACGGCCTGGTTTGCCTACCCGTATATGGAGGAATCCATGTCTGAGACCCGCCAGTTCTTTATCAAGAAGTTTGCCGCGATTTCGAAGAATAATTCATGATTAATGCCTTGGCATGGGTTCCCGGAATCAGCCTGAGTGTATAGCCTATGTCTTTTATTCAACATAACGGACTTCGCTACTATCAATTTGGCACCCTGCGGGCCCGCCACGCGGTATTCACACGGCATGGTGGGGTCAGCCCTGAACCCTGGGGCACCCTCAATGTTGGCGGGACGGTTGGCGATGACCTTGCGCGGGTAAGAAGGAATCGCCTGCTGTCTTTCGATGCTCTCAATTGTGAGCCTGAAACGATCTTCGATGTATGGCAGGTTCACAGCGCGGATGTGGTTTGCGCCCGCGCCCCTCGCCCGGAAGGGGAATCTTACCGTCAGGCTGATATTATCCTGACAGACCGCCCTGAAGTTACGCTCTTCATGCGCTTTGCGGATTGCGTACCCATTTTGTTTCACGATCCTCGCAAGGGAATTATCGGTGCTGCGCACGCAGGCTGGATGGGCACTGTGCGCGGCGTGGCAACTGCAGCCATCCAATCGATGAGCGAACAATACGGCTCAAACCCATCCGACATTGTTGCCTGCATCGGGCCATCCATCGGACCCGACCATTACGAGATCGGTGCTGATGTCATTTTGCAGGTCATGCAAAAGTTCGGGGATGAATCTGAATTAGTGCTCAAATCACATCACGGAAAGATCCATTTCAATTTATGGGAAGCCAATCGTTTGCTGCTCGAACGCATGGGTGTGGGTCAAATCGAAGTTTCCGGGATCTGTACGGCCTGCCATACGGAGGATTGGTTCTCCCATCGCGCCGAAAAAGGCCGCACTGGTCGCTTCGGTGCATTGATCGCTCTGCAATAGTCGCGCTGAGCGGAAGGTCGTGATTGCCGACCTGCAGACGAAGCGCGCTGTGAGCGGAGCGACGAATATCCTTCGAGGAGCATAGACGAAGCGCGATTGGAGCAGGATAGGTGGGCCGAAAGATTATAATAACCGCATGAATGATCTCGTTTTCTCCATTCGCGAGAACTACTCCCAAACCCTGAACAAGATTGCAGATGCCGCGCTTAGGAGCAACCGCAACCCGAATGAAGTCCGGCTTGTGGTTGTCACCAAGTCCCAACCGCTCGAGGTGGTTCAGGCCGCCATCGAAGCGGGAGTGCAAATTCTCGGCGAGAACTATCCTGAAGAGGGTGTCATGAAAATCCAATCTCTCGCCGGGCAAAGTGGGGTAGAATGGCACATGATCGGACATGTGCAGAGTCGAAAAGCCCGCCTCGTGGCCGAGCACTTCGCACTTTTACACTCGCTTGATAGTCTCAAACTCGCGCAACGTCTGAATCGTTTTGCAGGCGAACGCAATCATATTTTGCCCGTTTTGCTGGAGTTCAACGTCGGCAGTGAAGCGAGCAAATTCGGGTGGAATGTTTCGAATGAATCACAATTGGATGCAGTCCTTCCCGAGATCGCTTCTTTGTTGGATTTGCCAAACCTGCGGGTTCATGGATTAATGACCATGCCTCCATTGGGTACGGAACCGGAAGACTCGCGCCGCTTCTTTCAACGCCTGAGGCTGATGCGTGACCACCTGGCGGCTCAATTCCCCGAAGCGGATTGGCATGAATTATCAATGGGTACAAGCGCGGATTACAATGTGGCTGTGGAGGAGGGTGCGACCCTCGTCAGAGTAGGAACGGCTATCGTAGGCGTGCGCAGCTACAAATCGGACGCGGAGCGTGAAGCGTGATCATCGGCCTGATAACAATCATAAATATTGTGTCCCGGTTGCTTGTTTTGCTCGTGTTCATTTCTGTGATCCTGTCATACTTCATGGATCCATACCATCCCATACGGCGCGGCGTCGATAATATTGTGGAGCCGATGCTCGCTCCCATTCGCCGCGTGGTGCCGCTCCTGGGAATGCTGGATTTTAGTCCGCTGGTTTTGATCCTGCTGATTCAACTCGTCAAGAGTCTCCTTGTTTCCCTTCTACTTAACTTGAGGTGATCTATGTCTGAGCGGCAATTTAGACTACACGGTGGTAAAAAAGGCTCGGCTCTGGCTGTGCGGGTGACGCCGCGTGCCAGCCGTAACGAGATTGTTGAAATGCTGGACGATGGGACGATCAAAGTGCGCCTCGCCGCGCCGCCTGTGGATAATGAAGCGAACCAGGCTTTGATCGAATTCCTGGCGGACATCCTGGGAGTGCCAAAATCCCGCCTGGATATTGTTGCGGGCGTAACAGGCCGCGATAAATTGATTGCGGTGCTGGATATGGATGTGGAGACGGCTCATCAGCGCATCGTTGCCCACCTTGGATAACTGTATGGAACGAATTCACTCCCTGGCTCGCAAAAGCCAGGGAATTTTTTTGCCTCTTGTGTTGCACCACTGTTTGTGTAATAATCCCGCAAATTTCGCGGCGGAGGAGTGTCATGTCTCACATTGTTGACCAGGTTTCATTGGGTGCGATCGTTCAGGTGCGTGATCGCCTGCTCGAGCAGCAGGCACGCGGCCGAAAAGTTTTGAGGCTCGAATCCGGCGACCCATCGTTCGATATCCCTGTCCATGCGCGTGAAGCCATGGAAAAAGCCCTGCGCGACGGCCTGACTCATTACACGGCATCAACAGGCATTCCGGTTTTGCGCAAGGCCATCTTTCAAAAAGTGACCAGCGAGAACGGGTTGAGTGTTCCGAATGATGACCATGTTGTCGTGACCAATGGCGGGATGCATGGACTGTACATCTTGTTTCGCGCGTTGCTGGACGTGGGAGATGAGGTGATCCTGCCTGACCCCATGTGGACGGAAATTGCCGAGAATATTCGCCTGGGCGGTGGGAAGCCGGTTCCAGTGATATTGCATGGAGAACGCGGTTATCAATATGACCCGGCAGAAATTGAGGCTGCCATCACAGCGCGTACGCGCGCGATCTTCATCAATACACCTCATAACCCGACGGGCGCGGTGGCCTCGCCTGAAACTTTGGAAGCCATTGCCAGTCTTGCTGATAAGCATAATCTCCTGCTCATCAGTGATGAGGCGTATGAGCATATTATCTTCGATGAACTCAGGCATGTAAGCATCGGGTCTTTGCCCGCGGCGCGGGACCGCACGATCAGCGTTTATTCGATGTCCAAGACCTACGCCATGAGCGGATTGCGCATGGGTTATCTTGTGATCACCGATGCTCGCCTGCTTCAGAGGATCAAGAAGCTGGTGCGGTGCACGATCAACGGCGTCAACTCTGTTACCCAGTATGGGGCGGCCGCGGCATTGACGGGACCCCAGGACGCGACCCGTTCCATGGCGCAGGAATATCAACAGCGGCGGGATATCTTGTTTTCTGCCCTGGAGGAAGCGCCCTATCTGCAAGCCTTCAAGCCGGGCGGCGCGTTCTATCTGTGGGCGCGCATCCGGCCCGATTGGCCCGGTTATGAGGGCAAAAATGATGACTGGTCGATGACGAATTATTTGATCGACTCTTCTGGAATTGGTTCCTCCCCCGGCTCTGCTTTTGGTGAAGCAGGCGCAGGGCACATTAGATTTGCTTTTTCCTGCTCTACGGATCAGGTGGAGGAAGCCGCAAAATTACTGCCTGAGGTCTTGAGCAGGGCTGGGAAGTAGCGATTTGTCAGTGCGAGGGCGAGGTTCTTTTGCCTGAAGCAATCTCCGGCTCGCCGGGGAGACTGCTTCGCCGGAGGCTCGCAGTGACATTTATTGCGTAGGGCCATACAATATGCGATAGGTGCTGAATATCTCATAGATAAAACGAATGTAATTGCGCGTTTCCTCAAAGCGAATGATCTCCAGCAGCAGATCGGGATCGTTCCCTGCGAGTTCATTCCAGACAATTGCATTTCCAGGGCCGGCATTGTAGGCGGCTAGCCCGGCATACAGGTTGCCGCCTAACAAATCCCTGTTCTTGTCCAGATAATAGGCACCATACCTCACGCTGACGATGGGACGATATAGATCATCAGAATCATAGGCGGGCGGCCAGTTAAGCTCGCTGGCGATCTGTTCGCCCGTGGCAGGGACGATCTGCATCAGGCCATGTGCATTGGCAGTGGAGCGGACGAATCCTTCGAATAAACTTTCCTGC
>Ga0209321_10002860_pt1 | contig 11567 bp, 14 predicted proteins | sample Rifsed16ft4_FD_184012 | JGI IMG/M metagenome (GOLD analysis project Ga0209321, IMG submission 184012) | Soil microbial communities from Rifle, Colorado, USA - sediment 16ft 4 - CSP-I_5_4 (version 2) | ecosystem: Environmental > Terrestrial > Deep subsurface > Rock core/Sediment | place: Rifle... | reverse complement strand
GCTTTCAGCCGCCATTTCTTCAGTGCCGATCTCACTTCTTGTCTATGGTGGCATCACCACTGGCGGGACTGGTTTGATCACTGCGTACCTGGTAGAAACTGGCAGGGGCATAGTACAAGCTGTGTTTGCATCGAGTTTCCTGACGGAACCTGTAGATAAGATCACGACCGCCATGCTCGCTTTTGCCATTGTGCAGGGCCTTTCCAAACGCTTCATCGCCCGTTTCCCGCGCGCCGAAAACGTTGAGACGGATGAAAAGATCAGCCGCACACAGTTGTACATTGCTGTTGCCGTTGTGATCCTCCTGATTTTGTTCGCAATTTTTCTGCTCGGGAGACTCACTGGCGCGTAGACTTGATTGATCCGATATTAAAGGCCAGACAGGAATGTCTGGCCTTTAATATCTTATAATTGTGCACATTCTGTTCCAGAATAAACCAGGCAGATTTCTAACCTATGCATGAGCGTCTTTCCTTTTTCGTAAAACGCGATAGCCCCATCCACCGCCTCAATCCAATGACTAAAGTCGTTTTGGCGCTCTCGCTTGTGTTAATCGCATTTTCCAGCCCATGGTATTGGACACCGCAGGCGATTTTTCTCCTTGCGATTGTCCCTCTTTCTTTTATTGCAAGCGTCGTGAAAGAATACTGGAACTTCTTTCTCAAAGTAATATTGGCGACTGTCAGTGTCCTGTTCGTCATGCAGGCATTGTTTCTGCCCGGTGAATCAAGAATTATTTTTGAAATATTCGGACTGGAGGTCACAGAGCTGTCTGCTCAACTGGCTTTCAGGAACGCAACTCGTATTGCGGTGATGGTCTCTTCATTCACGATACTCCTGCTTACCACCCATCCCAGCGAATTGATGTCTGACCTCACACGCCGCGGCCTGCCAGGTCAATTCGCCTATGTAATCATCGCCTCACTTCAAATCATTCCACAAATGCAGGCCAAGGCGCAGACGATTATCTCGGCGCAACGCTCCCGCGGGTTGGATACCCAAGGCAGTTTCTTCAGAAGGGTGGGAGCAATCGTCCCGCTCGTTGGACCGCTTGTCTTCGGCTCGCTCGTTGAAGTGGAAGAACGCGCGATTGCCATCGAAGCGCGTGGATTCACCTCCACGCGAAAAAAGACCTCTCTTCATGATATTCCAGACTCCAGTCTCGATAGAGCGATTCGCTGGACGCTGGCTATTCTTGTTGTTCTTTCATTTGCACTTAGATTATGGCTATCGTAAACCTGCAAAACGTCACATACAAATATCCGCTCACGGATTCGCCCGCGCTTCAAAACATAAATTTGCAGGTCGACGAAGGCGAGTTTGTTGCCATTATCGGGCCCAACGGCGCGGGTAAGTCCACGCTGTGCTACACGTTGGCGGGATTTGTGCCGCATTTTTTCAAGGGTGAGCTGACCGGGACCGTGGAAGTAGCCGGGAACGAGTCCAGCCAATCCACTTTGCACGAGTGGGTGCTGAATGTCGGTCTGGCTTTTCAAAATCCGTTTAACCAGATCAGCGGCGCAAAATATACAGTTTTCGAAGAACTGGCTTTCGGTCTGGAAAATATCGGTGTGCCGCGTGATGAAATGAGAGCACGTGTGGAAGGCGCGCTGGAATTAACCGGCATCAGCGATTTAGCGGATCGCTCACCCTACTCCCTCTCTGGGGGACAACAGCAGCGCGTCGCACTGGCCTCCATTCTGGTCATGCAACCAAAGGTTCTCGTCCTCGACGAGCCAACGTCACAGATGGACCCCATCGGCACGCGCGAAGTCTTCGGCGTAATCCGAAAAATGGCAGGGCAGGGAATGACGGTTATCCTTGTCGAACACAAGGTGGAGTGGATCGCACAATTTGCAGACCGGGTCATCGCGCTGAAAGACGGGCAGATCCTTCTCGATGGGAGTCCACCAGAAGTGCTCACCTCCCCCATTTTGGAAGGAAGCGGCTTTGGAATTTCGCGCTATACTTCCGTAGCGCGCAGGGCACAAGAGTTGGGATTATGGAAGAAGGACAGGCTGCCCGTAACGTTGGATGAAGCAGTGGAAGGTTTCTCGCTCGCCCTCACGCTTCGACACTCCCTGTGGTCGCAACGCGGCGCCCTGCCCAGTCCCACAGGTGGAGGGGAGCAACCATCATGAATATCGAAATCCGTGATTTGCATTTTACATATCCTGCTGGTGTGCAGGCATTGCACGGTATCTCGCTTAATATTGCCTCCGGCGAGCAGGTTGCCATCATCGGCCAGAACGGCGCGGGGAAGACGACGCTTGTCAAACACCTGAATGGATTATTGCCGCCCACGCGCGGCCAAGTCCTTGTTGGCGATTGGGATACAACAAAACATTCGGTTGCCAAACTTGCCGCCCGCGTTGGCTATGTGTTCCAAAACCCCGATGAGCAGTTGTTCTCAAAAAACGTCGGGGTGGAGGTCGCATTTGGGCCGCGCAATCTCGGGTTCACCGGCGAGCAGGTCCACAGTCTGGTGAAAGACGCGCTGGCAATGACGGAGTTATCCGATAAAACGGAAACGAATCCGTATGACCTGTCCCCCACCTGGCGCAAGATGGTCGCGCTGGCATCGGTCATCGCAATGGATACGCCCATCGTGATCTTCGACGAACCCACAACGGGGCAGGATGTAATGAATATCACGCGCATCGCACATGTGATCAAAGCCCTGCGTGAACGCGGCAAGACAGTCATGACGATCACTCATGATATTGATTTTTGCGCGGAAAATTTCGAGCGTGTGATCGCCATGGCACAGGGAAAAGTTCTGCTCGATGGAAAAACAAATCACGTGTTGGGGCAGGATGAAATTCTGGCCACCACTTATGTTGAACCGCCGCAGCTCACACGGCTTGGTAAGAGGCTGGGCTTCAAGGATGTGGTGAGAAATCAGGAGGAATTCTTGGCCGCGTTGAAAAAATAATTATGCGCTTTTCGTGCACGAAAGCTTGAATCGAGTCGAACAAATCCTGCCCGGGTTTGAGACGAAAGGTATAATTTTCCATAGTTGGTTCTCCCGATTTCGTTATACAATCGGATTTATTCAGTTTGCATTTTTGCAAGGCGCAAACAAGTAAAGGCTCATTTTTTATGGGCTAATGTAAAATTGAATTGCATGGGAGCAGACATGAGCAAAATGGACGTCAAAGTATACAACAGCATCCAGGAAATCGACCCTGAAATTTGGGATCGTATTGTCGCGGGGCGCGGGTTCCAAAGCCACCGCTGGTATCAGTTCGGTGAACGCGCCATGGCAGACTCACCGCCGACCTATTTGGTGGCATGGGATGGGGATACACCCATCGCGAGCGCAGCTCTTTTCAGGATATACAATGAACCCCTCCCACTCCCTGCAGTCGCACGCCGCTTCATGGCTTCAATATTCAAGCGCAGACCTCTGCTTGTGTGCCGGTCACCTTTGGCAGATACATCCGCTTTGCTGTTGCCCGGCGAGCCGCTTCGCGATGAGGCGCTTACAGCTCTGGCGCAAACTGCCCATCAACAATTCAAGCGTCAACGATGTTCATTCCTACTATTTGATTATCTTCTTACCGAACAGTTACGATATCCTGGTTGGTCCCCGGGTTTCGAGCCAATTACCGTTTCAGAACCCGGCACTTACATGCCGATCGAATGGGAAAGCTTCGACGCCTATTTAAAGGCAGGCAACAAGAAAGACCGCCAACATTACAAGCGCAGTTTGCGTGAAGCGGAAGAGAACGGACTTGTCCTCAGCAAGCACAAGACCGTTCCGGATGTGGATATTGCATTGACTCTCATTAAGAACGTCTCGATCTGGCACGGCTCCGCAACAAATCCGTGGATGCGCGGCCTGCTTGAAAACTTCTCCATGATTGACGGCACATGGCTTGAGATACACAAAGATGAGAAACTGGTCGGGTGTGGTGCAGTGGTGCGCGACAATAGATTCCAACTTGCCACCGCGCTTGGCCTGGAAGATGATGTGCCATCCGGATATTTCCTTTTGTTATATACGGCACTGCAGGAGGCTTTTGAACATAACGTCCGGCTTGTGCGCTTCGGCAGTGGGGCCTATGATGTGAAACGCAGGATGGGACTGCACCTTGAGGACACGAATCACGCCATGGTAACGATATCAGGCATCACATCCCGCGCTGCAAAACGACTGGCATCCGCAGAATAAATCAGCATGCTTCCTGAAGTTCCACAGACAGTTGCAGCACTGCCGACAGTCTTCCCTGTTGCGTTAAGACTCTTCCTGACCAAGCCGGCGCTCACAGCTTTTGCGGAATATGCGCATCGGACTCCCCGCTTCCTGCCGCGCGTCTGGAGGAGCCGATGATCCCCTTTGAACGTTTCCTGCAACTCACCACCGACGAAGTGGCCGCGCTCGTCAAAGCGACCGGGCATAAAGTCTGTGTGTTCCCGGTCAATGGTACGCGGCGCTGGTTCATGCTCGAACACGGCGACGAAATCGGTGATGATTATTTTGAAGCATACATGAACGCTTCGATCAAAAACCATGTTGAACTGTGTTCCATGCTTTTCGAGCATGGCATTGAAACCATCCTTGCTCCCGTGTTTGGACGCGAACTGATGCAACGCGGGGATGAATACACCCAACGCGTCGGCATAGACGGTTTGGTACGCACAGCCACCGACCCGAATTATCGCAAGTTCTATGAACAATACCGTGTGAAAGTCCGCTTTTATGGCGATTACCGCGATGTGCTGACGGGCACGCCCCATGAATATGCCTTGAAATCCATGTACGAAGTTACGGAAAGCACGAAGCACAATTCAGGATTTCAATTGTTCTTCGGCGTCTTTGCAGATGAAGTCACTGAGACGATTGCGCGACTTTCAGTAGAACACTATCTGTCGCACGGTGCGGTTCCGGATAAAGAAACATTGATCAGAAAATATTACGGTGAAGATCTGCCGCCCGTAAGCCTGTTCATCGGCTTTGATAAATTCAGCGTTTTCGACATGCCGCTGCTTTCCACAGGTGAGGAGGACTTGTACTTCTCCTTAAGCCCGTCGCCCTATATGACCGACCGTCAATTGCGCGCCATTCTCTATGACCACATTTACGTCCGCCGCACGCCAGAGCCTGATTACACCACATTGGGCCAGGACGAACTCAACTGGTTGAGAAATTACTATCGCGATAACCGGGATTATGCATTGGGTGTCGGAAGGCTGAAATTCAATCTATGGATTCCTGAAATAGTGGGCTGAACATGAGTGACATCCTCACAGAACTCATTGATGAAATCGGTCCGGGTCACATGGGCAGCACTGCTTATGATACCGCCTGGGCCGCCCAACTTGGAGAAAATGATTGGAATCTGAGCAGTCATGCCTTGGCCTGGCTCGCAGAAAATCAGCTCCCGGACGGCTCATGGGGTGCACCAGCGCCAATGTACTATCATGACCGTGTGCTTTGCACGTTAGCTGCCATGATCGCCATCTCCCATCGCGGCCGCCGCGGGCATGACAAGGTGCAAATCGACAATGGGAAACTCGCCCTTGACCGGATCGTCAGCGGGGCCACACTGGGGCTGCAATCCGATCCAAACGGAGCAACTGTCGGCTTTGAAATGATCGCTCCCACTTTGGCCGCGGAAGCCGAAAAGCTGGGAATCATCAAAAAGCAGGGAGATCGCATATTGGGGCGTCTATCCAAACAACGCGCCAAGAAGCTCTCCTATCTGAAGGACCATATGATCAGCCGGCACGTAACCATTGCGTTTTCCGCGGAGATGGCCGGCACTGACGGAAAGCACATGCTGGATATCGAGAACCTGCAGGAGAGCAATGGCTCAGTTGGATTAAGCCCATCGGCAACAGCCTATTTCGCCACATACATCAAGAAGGGCGATGAGGCCTCGCTGAAATACCTGCGAAGCATTGCAAAGCCGGATGGTGGGCTGCCGAACGTTGCACCTTTCGATGTTTTTGAGATCGCATGGTCATTGTGGAATCTTGGTTTAATCCCTGACCTGCAGGTGACAGCAAAACTCAAGCCACACATCGATTTTCTCTCGCACGCCTGGGTACCAAGGCGCGGCGTGAGTTTTGCCACAGACTATTCAGTAAGAGACAGCGATGACACTGTGATGACCTACAGTACTTTGCTACGATTTGGCATTGAAAAAGACCTGGCAAGCGTGTTAGCATACGAAGAGAAGGACCACTTCCGCTGTTTCGATCTGGAAGTCAATCCATCCATAAGTGCCAACATACACATTCTGCACGCGCTCAGGCAGGCCGGCTTGAATCAAAAAAATTCCTCTGTGCAAAAGATCATCCACTTTCTCAGGAAGACAAAAAGTGAGCACCACTATTGGGTAGATAAGTGGCATGCCTCAGCCTATTACCCTACCGCCCATGCAATTATTGCCTGTGCAGGGTTTGCAAACGATCTGGTAGCAGAATCAGTGGAGTGGATTCTCAAGTCACAGAATGCCAACGGCTCGTGGGGCACATACATTCCCACAGCGGAGGAAACCGCTTATGCCATTCAGGCATTATGGTCATGGAATGAGAAAGTTGCCAGGATACCCAAAGCCGTTTTTAAGAATGGCGCGCGTTGGCTGCAGGAACATCTCGACGGACTCTATCCGCCACTTTGGATCGGCAAGTGCCTGTATAACCCTCGTCTGGTCATTCGTTCTGCAGTGATCAGTGCGTTAGGCTTAGTGAGTTAATCAATGAAGATGCTATTTGAACGTTTTATGGCAATCTCCACCGCCGACCCAGATGATACCCGTAGAAGAAGAATTCTCAACATTCTATTGGTGAGTATTGGAATACTTTCTCTTCTCGCTCTCGCAGCATCTCTCGCGGCAATTTTTTTGGAGGTTCAAAGATGGGAAAATGTAAAATTACTGATTATAGGTAGCATTGTCACAGTTCTTGGAATGCTGATCATATATCTGATTAACATTTTCTGGTCAGGACGAGTAGCAGCAACTATTTTCCTAGTCTTCTTAACCCTTGTTTTTGCATTTGGCGACACACCTGAACAGGTATCAGACGGTCGAAGTTTGTTTGCTTTTGCCATTCCAATCATCATGGCAAGCATATTACTTGCCCCATGGTTGAGTTTCGTTTTTGGCACTATGAGTGGCGTTATTGTTTCTGTCATTGCTGTGTCAATAGATCGTGTCCCTAATATACCTGCGATTGCCGGGTTTTTTGTGATTGCCCTCGTCTCCTGGCTCTCGGCAGGTAATCTGGAGCAGGCCTTAAAGGAACTTCGCGATATTAACCTGAATCTCGATAAGGTTGTCGTTGAACGCACACAAGCCCTTGCCGAATCCCTCGCGCGCGAACGCATTGAAGCGGGACGCAACCAGGCGATTTTGAATTCCATTGCAGATGGTGTGATCGTCTTCGACAGGAATTGGAATGCCATACTTGCAAACCCGGCAGTCAGAAGCATGCTTGAAATATCGCGTGACCAGGTCGCGGGTAAGAACTTCCGCGAACTTATCCAGCAACCTGGTCTCTCTCCACACGGTCGCGACCTGCTCTATGCCATGATGGAACATGAGACCCAGCCTCCAAGTTTCCGCATCGAATGGAATGGGAAAACCCTGTCCGTAAGCGCCGCACAGGTTTATGATATGCGCAATGATGTCAACGTAAATATCGGCACCGTGGCGGTCTTCCGTGATTTCACGCGTGAGGCAGAACTGGAAAAACTCAAGAGCACCTTTGTCGCCATTGTTTCTCACGAACTGCGCACACCCCTCAATGCCATTCTCGGTTATTCAGAGATGTTTAAAGAAACCGTGTATGGGCCGATGAACGAAAAGCAGGTCAACATGGCGGACCGCATCATGAAGAATACAAAACGCCTGCTCGGATTGATCAATGACCTGCTCGACCAGGCGCAAATGGAGGCAGGCAAATTGACCATTCAAATGGGTCCCGTTAAACCTGCTGAACTGCTCGAAACCCTGCATGGCCTGATGGATAAAACCGCAGCAGACAAAAACCTTACGCTGACCAGCGAAATTGATCCGAATCTCCCCGACACGGTCAACGGCGACGCAGCACGCCTGCAACAGATCCTTGTCAACCTTGTCAATAACGCCGTCAAATTCACAGAGCAGGGTTCCATACGTGTGAGGCTGTGGCGTCCCAAGGAAAACAAATGGGGCATCGTCATTTCGGATACGGGAGATGGAATCCCCCCGTCTGAAATCCCTTACATTTTCGAGACCTTCCGGCAAGTGGATGCTGCCGCGACCCGCTTGCATGGAGGGTTCGGGCTGGGGCTATCCATCGTCAAACAACTGGTTCATATGATGAATGGAGAGATCGAAGTAGAAAGCGTGTTGGGTGAAGGCAGCACATTTATGATCACGCTGCCCCTGGTTATTCCTGAGAAGGTTGCTGTAAGAAGGAGCTGATCACGTGAGCGAACTGGCTTTAATTATCGAGGACGATGAAGACCTTGCCAACATCTTTGCGGAGGCTTTACGCGGGGTTGGATTTGAAGTGGAACACGTTGCCGATGGAAAAATTGCACAGGAAAGATTGAAAAGTGGCAGCGCGCCCTTTCTAGTCCTGTTGGATATGCACCTGCCGCATGTCTCTGGCGGACAACTTTTGACGCAGATAAAACAGGATGAGCGTTTTGCCAACACAATGGTCATCATCACCACTGCGGATGCGCGTATGGGCGAGGCTTATGTCAATCAGGCAGACTTTGTATTGATCAAGCCAATTTCGTTCGTGCAGTTGCGAGACCTGACCAGCCGCTTAAAGCCGAAGGATCAATCATAATGATGTACCCAACTCTCAAAGCTGCGGTAACGGACAAAGAAGTTCTGCTTGATGTAACCGACCATCCGTTCGTCTTTGCCTGTGGTGCGTGCCCGGTATGGCCGACATGCCCGCGGGGTGAAACCGTATTGCAGCGCCAGATCCATAAAGCCTTCATTGAATTTCGGCTGGCCAATGTTTGAGGCTTGTAGCACGGTGCTCTTCTGGTTGTCCACCAGCACTTCTCCCCAATCGCTCTGCAGTTGTTTCCCCGGCTCCGTTTCGAAGCGAACGGTGGCTCGGTTTGGTCGGAGCACACGCTTCGGCTGTATATATTGCCGCAGGATGGTTCGACCCCCATCGTATCCCAGCTTCTGGATCTCGCGCAGGATCACCATCGCATTCCACACCTCCTTACCTAACCACTGGTCTACCTTCGCCTTATAAGCATCCAGTTTACTGCTGCGTGGTTTTCGTTCCGGCTCCGGCGCACTGCCACGCTTCAGGGCACGCCTCACTGTGCGCGGATGAACCTCTAATTCGGCGGCGATGTCTTTCAGGTAGACACCGCGTTCGTTGAGTGATTTAATCACTGCGTAATCCTCCTTACTGAGCATAGCTGCCTCCTTCGTCTCTCACCGAAAGTGACATTCTATGCGATGTTTGGAGGACTTTCTATTCCGGCGTTTTTGGTACTTTTACCACCGATGCTAACACTTCGACAGGATTCTCTCACCCTTTAGATTTTTCTGCTTAATGAGCATAGCGCTTCGCGACCCGTGTGGTGCCTGCGCCGTTGCCAACCATAACATCCGCGTGGGCGTGGGTCACGATTGATCAGTCTCTTATGGGGACACACTTCGACAAGCTCAGTGCAACGCCTTTGGCAGGTTATGGAGTGGGGTAGAGGGTGTGTCGCACCTGCTTCGACAGGAATCTCTCACCCTTTGGATTCTTCTGCATAATGAGCATAGCGCTTCGCGACCCGTGTGGTGCGACGCACTCGCGCAGGGTGTTGGTGTATAATTTTCCTATGCTCACTTCCACCCGTGATGATGTAGTCACCAAAATCAAAGCCAACCGCCGCGCGCTCAAGCGTTACGGCGTCAAGTCGTTGGCTTTGTTTGGTTCTGTCGCTAGAAACAAAATGCGGAAGGGGAGTGACATTGATGTTCTGGTTCAGTTCGACAAATCCACGTGGGCAAATTACATCGGACTGAAATTCTATCTGGAAGATTTACTTGGTCGAGAAGTGGATTTGGTCACTCCCAAGGCAATCAAACCTGCCACAAAGCCATCCATCGAAAAAGACCTGCTATATGTCGTCTCGTAATCCCAAACTCTACATTCAGGATATTTTGCAAGCCTGTGATGATATTCTCAATTTCACACAGGTCATGGATTCGGCTACGGATTTGCAGAATGACCGCCGCACATTTCTTGCCGTTGTCCATAGCCTCGAAATCATCGGCGAAGCTGCGCGGCAAACGCCCAAGAACTTTCGAGAAAAACACTCCGAAATTCCCTGGCGTGAGACGGCCAGCCTGCGGAATGTCATTGCGCATGAATATTTTGGGCTGGACAATGAGATCATTTGGGATGTGATCCAAAACAAATTCCCTTGTTAGCCGAGCAAATGCGGCGAGTCAATCTTGAAGAGTAAATCAGAGTGGAAAGACTGCGATTTTATTTACGCGTCTGCACCTGATTTGGCGGGAAATTGGCGCAAACCTAACATGTCTCATCTGTGCCGTTGTTAACCATAACGTCCGCGTGGGCGTGGGTCACGATTGATCAGTCTCTTGGGGAGACATGTGCCTTTTAGGGCGGACATGTCAGGTTTTTTGCAGGGTATAATTTGATTAAGAGACAGGAGATCAACCATGACCCGAACATTTACTGCTTTAATCCACAAAGAAGATGACTGGTATGTGGCAGATTGTCCCGAAGTGGGAACTGTCAGCCAGGGCAAAACAGTTGAAGAGGCTGTTGCCAATCTCAAAGAAGCAACCGAACTCTATTTGGAAGAATTTCCCTTGCCAGAAGCCACTCGTCCGTTATTGACAACCTTCGACGTGGCGACTTATGCCTAATCTGCCACATCTGTCTGGGAAGGAAATCATCCGCGCACTGGAGCGACTTGGTTTTGTTCAGGCGCGTCAACGTGGAAGTCATGTCGTTATGAAGAAGTCCACGCCAGAGGGAAATGTTGGTTGCGTTGTCCCTCTCCACGGTGAAGTGGCAATTGGGACTTTGCATAGCATTCTCAAACAAGCGAAAGTTTCACGAGATGAGTTTATTAAAGTTGTAAAGTAAATCGGAGTCGAAAGGCTCCGATATTGTTTGTGCGTCCGCAGCTGGAATGGCGGGAGCCCGCCCCCTCCGCCCTAGCGGGCACCTCCCCCAAATCCACAATAGAAAAACCTAAGAGATTAATGTTTCTCCCAGGCTTTTCCTATTCAATTTATTTCATTGATTCGTAATTCTCAGGCAGCCAGCAACATAACACCAACTCTCTCGCCGCTTTGACCTCATCCATCCTGCCGAATTGCGTAGTGCTCGGCGCGTTGTGCAGCAGTTCGGGTTGGGTCTTGGCTTCTTCCGCGATCTTGATGAAGGCGTCGGCGAAAGCATCCAGCGTATCTTTGTTCTCAGTCTCGGTCGGCTCGATCATCAACGCTTCGTGCACGATGAGCGGGAAGTAGTTTGTGGGCGGGTGGAAGTTGTAGTCTATCAGGCGTTTGGCGATATCGAGGGCGCGCACATCGGAGCCTTCGAAGCGTCCTTCCGCG
>Ga0209321_10002852_pt1 | contig 11585 bp, 10 predicted proteins | sample Rifsed16ft4_FD_184012 | JGI IMG/M metagenome (GOLD analysis project Ga0209321, IMG submission 184012) | Soil microbial communities from Rifle, Colorado, USA - sediment 16ft 4 - CSP-I_5_4 (version 2) | ecosystem: Environmental > Terrestrial > Deep subsurface > Rock core/Sediment | place: Rifle... | reverse complement strand
AACCCACCCAGGACCGCGAAGACGCCCGAAATCGCGGCCAGGATGGCGATCACCGTCACACCCGTCGGACGAGTACTGGTCATCGCCTGCCCCCTTCCGTTGTGGTTTGCAGCCATCTTCTGTGACAGCGGCGTGGTTCCTCCACGGACAGTGCATGGTAGCCACGCGTATCTCGTTTCGGCGGATCCGCTCAACAGGGCACCGTAGGTATCTCAAACTGCTCGCTGTGTGCAAGCGTGTACCGCATGAAATCTAGCGTTGCGGGCATATCGTCAGATCGGGGGGCGTTTCACCACGCCCAATTCAGGAAATCGGCCCATAGTCCCGGAGGATTCTCCCTCGGGATTCGGATGTGCCCTGGGCCAGTTCGACAACAACAGGCGGCTGGATTCCATCAGGCGTCGCGGGTGATGCTTGCATATTTCCCTCCTCTCTCGTGAGTGCTTCTGAGACTAGAGGTGACTGTCCTCTATCCGTAGGAGCCGTGCCGCGTTCTCAGAACGGATCAGCGTCCGTTCCGTTTCAGCTAAACCTTCCTGTACCTCGATCGTCTGGATTGGATCCGGATCGCCGATCTGGAAGGGGTAGTCACTACCGCACAAGACGTGATCCGCACCAAACAGGTTGATGAGATAACTTAAAGCCTTGGGCGAGTGGACGATGGTATCCACATAGAATCGGTCGAGAAACTCGCCGGGAGAGCGGGTCAACGCTTCTCGACAGTCCGGGTGCATCGCGTAGCCCCGTTCCATGCGACCAATCGCCCATGCCAAATATCCACCGCCATGCGCCAGGCAGATTTGAAGATGGGGAAACCGTTCGAACACTCCTCCAAAGATCAGCTGAGCGGCTGCCAAGGTCGTGTCAAGGGGGTTCCCGATCAGGTTGTGCAAGAGATAACGCCCCATCCGGTCTGCCCCAGCCAAGTCAGATGACATAGGATGGATGAAGATAGGTATCTGGAGTGTTTCTGCGGCCTCGTAAAATGGCCAGAACTCTTTGTCATCCAACCCTCGGCCGTTGACACTAGAACCAACATAGACTGCCCGCGCGTCGAGTGCGCGCTTCGCGCGTTCCATCTCAGCCACGGCGAGACTTGTATCCTGCAGGGGTACTGCCGCCATGGCGATCAAGCGATCTGGATGGTCGCGAACGGCCTTCGCGAGGCCGTCGTTGAGCAGCGCGCACAGACGCGCTGCTGCCTCAGGCGGTTCATTGTAAAAGAAGAAGAACGTCGGTGGTGAGATTGCCTGGATTCGGATCCCGCACTTATCCATGACTCTTAGGCGGTCCTCGATCGAAGTTAGGCGCGAGAGCTCGCGCTTTTGGAAGCGGATCCGCATGCCGCTTCGAACTAGCACCTCTGTGCCGCCCGGCTCGCTCATGATTGAAGGGGCCGCGTCGCCCAGCTCCCGCCGCGCCTGCGTGGGGAAATCGGATGCGGCGTAGTGGCAGTGGACATCAATGTTCACGGGGATTCCTCCGACTGGGGAGCGTGGGTGCCGCGGTCTGGATCCCTCCTGCGATGGCATCGGGGCGCCATCCTCCCGTCCAGCTTGCCCAATGACGCCATGTATCTCCCTTGCTCTCTTCGCGTGCCTCTTCACCAACTCTACGTAGTCGAACTGCGGGTACCAGTGCGTCTGCCGCTCGCCACGACCGCAAGCACGTCGGTCACCGGTCCCCTCTTCCTCTGAACAGCGTCCCGCGCAGGCGTGGATCCAGCGCCTCTCGCAGCCCATCCCCAAGGAGGTTGAAGCTCAGTACGCTGAGAACGATTGCTGCTCCGGGGATCAGAACCACGTGGGGGCTCGACCTCAAATACAGCCTCCCCTTGCTGAGCATCGTGCCCCACTCCGGTGATGGGGGCTGGGCACCCAACCCCAGGAAGCCGAGGTAGGCCGCTGAGATTATCGCCGCGCCAGTCAACAGCGAACTCTGGACGATCAGGGGCGGCAGGCAGTTGGGGATAAGGTGCCTCACTACGATGCGGGCATCGCTCGCGCCCAACGCACGGGCGGCTTGGATGAACTCCTGCTCTCGCAGAGACAGGGCGACGCCGCGCACGATGCGGGCATAGACGGGCATCTGGGCGATGCCGATAGCCACCATGGCGTTGTACAGGCTGGGCCCCAGTACGGTCACCACAACAATGGCAAGCAGGATGGTCGGGAAGGAGAGCATGATGTCGACGACGCGCATGAGGATCTTATCTGTCCACCCGCCGTAATAGGCGGCGATGACGCCCAGCGGGACGCCGACCAGTAGCCCCAAACTAACCGAGACCAGCCCGATGGAGAGGGAGATCCTACCGCCGTGGACCACGCGGGCGAACAGATCTCGTCCTAGTTCATCGGTGCCGAACCAGTGGGCGGTGGATGGCGACTGGAGCCGCGCGCCAAGGTCTGTCAATGTCGGATCCTGGTCGAGGACCAGGGGGCCAAAGAGAGCCATGAGCAGGAGACCAACAAGGGCGACCGCTCCCCCCGTAGCTCCCCGATTGCGGGAGAAACGCCGCAGGGCCGAAGCGCGCCACCAAGAGCTCCCCCTTGGCTCGACCGCCCGAGGCCGGATCGACCGCTCCCCACCGCCTGTCTCGGGATGCGGTTCCGACAGGCTACGCATAGTGGATTCGTGGGTCGATGAACCCATAGAGAAGGTCCACGAGCAAGTTCACCAGCGCGAACCACGTAGCCCCAACCAGGACCGCCGCCTGGACCGCGGGATAGTCACGGCCGAGCAGGCCCTGGATCAGATAGCTTCCAATCCCGGGCCAAGAGAAGACCGTCTCCGTCAGGATGGAGCCTCCCAGCATCTGCCCGAACTGGAGCCCGGCGACCGTGATAACCGGGATCAACGCGTTGCGCAACGCGTGACGCGACACGACTTGCCGTTCGGCGAGGCCCTTCGCTTTCGCCGTGCGTACATAGTCGCTGCCGAGGACCTCCAGGAGACTGGACCGGGCCTGGCGGGCGATGACTCCGGCGGCGAACAGCGCCAGCGTGAATGCGGGCATGAGCAGATGCCAGGGGGTGCCGTAGCCACCGGGCGGCAGCCACTGCAACCGCACCGAGAAGATGAGCATCAGGACGAGTCCCGTCCAGAAGATGGGCGTGGAGACTCCCGTCAGGGCCAGGATCATTGTGCCGTGATCCACCAGCGAGTACGGGCGAAGGGCCGCGGCAATGCCGGCCAGGACACCCAGGGTGATGGCAATCACAATGGCCGTCGCGGCCAGCAGTACTGTCGCTTGGATGCGCGGGACCAGTTCGTGAATCACCGGGGACTGCGTCAGGATGGATCGCCCGAAGTCTCCCCGCCCGACATGGCTCAGAAAGCGCAGGTACTGCTCGACCAGCGGACGATCCAACCCCCACTGCTGCCGAAAGTAGGCGATATCCTCAGGCGTCCCCAGGTCGCCGACCATCAGCACAGCCGGATCCCCGGGGATGGCCCGCACCAGCAGGAAAACGATAATGGAGATGCCGAGGAGATTGGGCAGGAGTAGGGCCAGCCGCTCAATCAGGAACCGCTGCATGCCAGCGCGCGATCGATCAGCGCATCCTCCGCCGCGTAGTCCAGCGTCACGTGCCTGGCCCCCGGCCGGGTGCGCACGAGATACTCGACCGTTTCGTTGAGCCCTTCGGCGGCTGCCTGCACGTCCTGGTAGCCCAAGAGCAGACGGATCTTCGTGAGGTCCAGGATGAGCGGCGGGTCCGCGTCCAGTGTGTACCAGCCGCGCATCGACGCGCGGGGAACGGAGACGACCTCCCAGGTGTGGCCGATGTGGGCGGCCACGCGGTCGACGAGCTGCCGGACCGTGAGCAGCTCCGTGTCACCCACGTTGAAGGCCTGGCCCACCGCCCGTGGGGACTCTACGGCAAGCACCACTGCGTGGGCGGCGTTAGCGTAGTGCACGCGGTGGTGGATCCCCCGGCCGCCATCGGGGATGGCGATCCGAGAGCGTCCATCGAGCGCCCGCTTCACGATGTACCACTCACGTAGCCGGGGATCGTCCCGGCTGTAACCAGCCGGCCCGTAAATGGCGGCCAGGCGGAGGATGGTTGCGGGGAAGTCCCCGCGGGCCCTGGCCTCGCTGATAGCCCGCTCGACGAAGACCTTGTCGAAGCCGGCAACCACCTGGGGATGCGGGTAGAAATGCTGCGCGCGCAGGGGAGCTTCCTCCCGAATCGGGATCGGTCGGGCGGCCAACTGATGACGATAATCCTTATCGGGCGCCCAGGCACCAAAGACGTCAACGGCAATGTACTGCTCGTAGACGTCGAATGCGCTCACGTGCACGGAGGTACGGATCCGGCCGCGGAAAGCTTCCACGACCGCCTGTGTGTCTTCGGCCCGCCCAGGGAAGAGATCAACGACGACGTCGGGACGCTCCTGCCGCATCAGGTCTACAAAGCGCACGGCATCCCGCCGGTCGACCAGCACCTCCCGGACGTCTAGCCCCAGCGGGAGGGGGTGCTGCCCCCGGTGCACGATGGTCACGGCATGGGATCGGCTGAGCAGTTCGCGCAGCACGTACGGACCGATTCGCCCCGTTCCTCCGATCACCAGCACATTCATGGAAGTCTACCCACCCCAGTACCCTGCGTGCTGGCGGTTACGCGGCGATCTGCAGCACCCCATGCTCAATCAGGATGTCCCCGTTCAACCGCACCGTCGGCGCGCGGATTGTCAGGTCCAGGTGCGTCCGGCTCCACACCGGGCCGCCCAAGTGAGCGTTCTGACCCAGCCCGATGTGGCATGACCCGGCGACCCGTTCGTCCTCAAGTATGTTCCCGCTGTACCCCGCGCGGGGATTGGTCCCGAATCCGGTCTCAGCAAGAATGAAGCTGTCCGTATCGCCCTCGCGTAGCCGTCTGGCCAGGGCCGCCGCCTGCCGTCCGCCAGCGATCTCCACGACCCGCCCATCCGCGACCTCGAGAGCCACCGGCGTCTCGCAGAGACCCAGGCCTTCGATGCTACCCGTCACTACAGCCCAGCCTCGCGCCGTCCCGGGGACGGGAAGTACCGCCAAGACTCCCGCTGGCAGAACGGCGATCTCACCCGCGCAGCGAGCCAGGCCCGTGAGCTGGATGGGCGCACCCGGAGCGACCTCCAGGATCAGATCCGTACCCTCCTTGGAGGTCACGTGGTAGCGGCCGCCGGCAGCAAGGCGCAAGGCGGCGTGTTCCGTCACTCGGGCGACCTGATGATGGTTCAGATCGCAGCTCCGCCGGTAGATGGCCGCGTCGATCCCACAGAGAGAGAGAACCCTGGCCCCGCGGCGCGCGGCCTGTTGGCGAGCTGGACGGGGAAAAAGTGCTGTCGTGCAGAGAACCAGCACCTCCTGCCGCCCCAGGCTCTCGACTACTCCCAGTGGGAGATTCTCTGCAACCTCACCACTGGGAGGAGTCGAGAGCACCTCCACCGCGGCGCCGGCGGACGCCGCGGCGCTGACGAAGGCCGAGGGAATCTCCTGCGGATAGATGCCATCGGTGATGACCGTCACGTGCTCTCCCGCTCTGAGGTCTACACACTCGCCTAAAATTCGGGCGGCCACCCTGACGTCTGGCTGGACCTCAGAGAGTGCCACAGTAGTTGGCGACGGTAAGGGCGTAAACCTTGGCGGCTTCCAGGAACTCCTCCACGACAATGTTTTCGTTGACAGCGTGAGCCTGAACAGTCTTGCCCGGTCCGAAGAAGCACACATCCTTAACCCCCGCTGCTTCGCGCCACTCGGAGGTGTCCCCAAAGGAGACGGCGCCGCCGAACGGGAGGGTCCGCCCCAGCGCCTGCTCGCCCGCGCGGACCATCGCCTGGAAAACGGCTCCCCGCGGGTCGTACATGGCCGGCTCCTTGCGCTCGGGGAACGTGGTTTGTTTGACTTGAAAGTCGGGATCCCCTTGCGCCCGGGTCTGGATTCTCTCCCGGACCATCTCCATGACGCGGTCCACCGTCAGAGGTGGGCCGAAACGGATGTCCAGTGTGAGCGTGCAGCTGTCCGGGACGATGTTGGTCTGGGTTCCGCCGAGGATTTTCCCGACGTTGATGGTGTCCCTACCGAGCAGGGGATGCTCTCCCAACCGCAACCCGTACAAGTCGTCGATGAGGAGCATGGCCTTGCGGATGGCGTTGACGCCTCCGCCCGACGCGGCGTGGCTGGCCACGCCGGCGACCTCGATGTTGACCCACACCCGACCACGCGAGGCGTGTATGATCCTTCGATCATAGGGCTCACCCCAGATCAGAGCATCTCCCCGGAGCCTCCCGGTGCCGACGAGATAGGTGATCCCACTGAACCATTCGGCGTCCGGCGGGTGGGCCTCGTCGCCGGCCCAACACACCAATTTCAGCGTCCCCTTCAGCCGAGTCCGGGAGCGCACCAGAGCACGCAGACCGGCAAGCATGCCCGCCATGCTTCCCTTTGCGTCCACCGTTCCCCGGCCGTGCATCACGCCATCGATAACCTCTGCTCCGAACGGGTCGGTCCACCAGAGACTGCGGTCGTAGGGGGGGACGACGTCGTAGTGCGTGGTAAGGATGAGCGTGGGGCCATCTCCCTCTCCCCCGAGCATGGCCACGACGTTGGGGCCCCATCCCTTACCCTGCCCCTCGGGGTAGAACACCATCTCGACCCCGTAGTCGCTTAGTTCATCGGCGACGGCCGCCGCGACCGTCTCAAGCTCCGTGCCCTCCTCTAGACGCGGATGCACGCTGGGAATGCGTACGAGCCTGCGCAAGAGGCCCACCGCATGATCTGGATCAAACGCGTCCAGGATGGCCGCGACCGCGCGATCGTCAGCGGCATCCCCCAGGCGCCTGGACATCACGGACCCACCTCCGCCTTGACCAGCGGGTAAAGAACCTCGGTCGCGTCGCTGTCCACGTTCTTCACCCCGGCCTTGACCGCCCAGATGATGGGCTGCTCGTAGAGGAAGCAGGCCGGCGAGTCCGCCATCACCATCTCCTGGATGCGCTTCAACGCAAACAGCCGGGCGTTGCCGTTAATGGTTCGCTGCTGGAACGCGATCAGCCGGTCAACGTCCTTGTTGCTGTAGAAGGACAGATTCTGACCGTTTGGCGGGAAGCTATCCACGGCGAAGTCCTGGATAGCGCGATCGGCGTCCATGTTCGCCGCCGCCCAGCCATTGAAGGTCGCCTGCAAGGGGCTCTGCTCTGCGGGACGCCGCTGCAGGGTGGCCAACGTGGCGAAGTCCACAGCGACTACTCGAACGCGGATGCCGACGCGGGCCAGGTCGGCTTGCATCGCTTCGACGATTTCATTGTCGAGGAGCCACCGCCCCGGAGCGTAGTGCAGCGTCATCTCGAATCCCTGGGGCAGACCTGCGTCCCGTAGCAACGCCCGCGCCCGAGTAGGGTTGTACTTGTAGGCGGGGACGCTGACGTACCCATACGCGGCCGAGGGGACCGGCGAGTCGGACGCTTTCCCCAGGCCTTGGAACAGGTTCCGGATGATCGCATCGCGGTTGATGGCGAAGCACACCGCCTGCCGAACCTTCTTGTCTTGAAGCGACCCCCAGCTGTTATTCAAGTAAAGGCGCAGCACCCGGACCGAGGGTGGGTTGATGATGGCAAACCGCCCGGTGCGAGACAGGCGCGTGGCATCGGCGGGAGGCACGTTGTGAATCAGATCCACATCGCCGCTTTCCAGGGCGATGATGCGAGCGCCGGTGTCCGGGATGACTCGCATGACAACGGCCTCGAGCTTGGGCGCACCGCCCCAGTACTCGCGGTTGACCTCAAGGCGGATCTCCTGCCCGCGGCGCCAGGAGACGAACCTGAACGGCCCTGTCCCCGCCGCTCCACCTTCCGGCGTGCCGTATCGATCCCCCAGGCGCTGGACTGCGGCGGGACTATTCATCGCCATTGGACCGTAGGCCAACGTGGCGATAAGCGGCTGATAGGTTCCCCCTTCGGTGTGGATGGCCACTGTAGTGTCGTCCACCACGGAGACCCCCGTCACCATTCCCACTGCCGCCCGACCCGGCGAGAGCTGACGCATCCGCTCGATGTTGAACTTTACCGCCGCCGCATCGAACGGTGTCCCGTCGGTAAACTTGATCCCCGGTCGGAGTTTGATCGTCCAAGTGCGGCCGTCCTTGGAGAGTGACCACGATGTCGCCAGGTGCGGGACGGGCCGTCCTTTATGGTCCAGCAGGACCAGCGTCTCGGTGACCTGATTGATGATGCCGAAAGTTTGCAGTCCCGTGGCCCGTGCGGCATCGAAGATGGAGACGTCGGTCCCCAGCGCAATCCTCAGAGTGGCTCCCCGCCCCTGACCGTACACGTTGCCTGACGGCCATGCGCCTAGCAGCAACACCGCCGCCACCGGCAGCAGCCAGAAGCCCCTCCGACGTTGCCTCATCGACATCCTCATGTCGCCTCCCCTCCCCATATCGATCTGTGATTGCCTTCCTATAGCCCGGCTACCCGCTCTATCGCTGCGTCCATGGCCGCGTGGTCGACCGGGAGGAAGCCGGCCGGAGCGGGGTGGTCCCGCAGCCAGAGCACGGTCTCCTCCAGGGCCCGCTCCACCGGTACAACATCCTGGTAGCCCGCGAGGCATTTGATCTTGTGCACGTCCAGTAAGAGGTGCGGCTCGATGTCGTAAGGGTCGGGCGAGAAAGGCAGGGCCTGGCTCCGGACGAAGGGCGGCATCAACGTCCGCGGGATCGGCACCATCTCCCAGTGGTGGCCCAGGATCTGCCCAACCATCTCGATGATCTGCCCATTGGTCAGCGCCATCTCATCTGCGGCATTGAAGATCTCGCCGTCGGTCTGAGGGTGTCGCAGCAGACAGACCACAGCATGGGCCATGTTGGGGAGATAGCCGCGGCTGAACAGGGACTGACCACCGCCGCCCACGCCGATCCGCGGCCGGCGGTCTAGTGCCTGCCGCACGTAGTACCATTCCCGGGGCGTCACGTCCCGCGGGCCGTAGAGGGCAGGATAGCGAACAATAGTGCAGGGCAAGCGGCCTAAGCGGTACGCTTGCAGCGCTGCTTGCTCCATCGGTATCTTCTCGTAACTCGGCGTCTGAGCGTACACGATGCTCGATTGTCGCGAAGGAGCGGTCTCCGGGATGGGCACAGGTTGCAGGCTGGTCCGCCTGGTCCAGGCCGCCTCGAACGCGGCATAGACTTCGTACGAACTGATGACGACGTAGCGGCGCAGCCGGCCGGCAAAAGTCTGCACGATAGCATCAATGTCCTGATCGTTCGTCGCAATCATGTCGATCACGGTGTCGACCGCCAGATCGGCCATCTGGGCAACAAACTCCGGGTAGTTCTTCCGGTCTCCCTGGATCACTGTCATCTGGTCCGTGAAGGTCACCTGGTTTTGTCCCCGGTGGTAGATGAAGACCTCGTGCCCGTCTGCGATGAGCTCTCGCACCAGGTAGGGACCCGAGCGGCGGGTTCCGCCGATGATCAGCACCCGCATCCTGTTTACCTCCTGTCGGCCTTCATCCGCGACGCGTTCGGATCGCGGCGACCACCTGACTTCTGTGGGCGCCGGCCGTTTGCCCTCTGGTTCCCGCGTGGCCGAGAGGTGGAGACCATCTTCTCATCCTGGACAGGCACGGGTGGCCACTCGTAGCTCCGCTTCACGATCTTTGGCGTCATGAACGTCTTGAAGCTTGTCACCCCGCGGACCTTGGCCAACCGGCGGGTGAGGAACTCGAACAACGTCTGCGGAGTCGTCACCAGGACCTCGATGAGCAGATCGAAATCCCCGATGGCATAACTGACGTAGCGCACTTCCGGCATCGCGGCCAGGCCCTCGGCCGCCACTTCATGACGCGCCGGATTGACCTTCACACCGACGATTGCCACGGTCTCATAGCCTGTTTTTAGTGGATCGACGAGAGCAACAAACCGGACGATGTCGTCCCGGACCAGACGCTGCAGGCGGTGCCGGATGGTTCCTTCCGCCACGCCGATTTCGCGGGCGACCTCGATGTTGCTGCGGCGCGCGTTGGACTGGAGGGAACGGATGATGGAGATATCCAGCCGATCCAGCAGGGCCCTCACGGACAGCCTCCCTCGAATCATGCGAATTATAGCATCGTGACACGCAAAGCGTTTCTATCTTCGTAAGCATTCTGGCAGCAGCTACGAAATCCTTCACTTTTAGGCCGAGATTTTCGCGGATTACGTACACCAACAGCCACGGCCGCCGAGCTGAAGCCATGGGGGTGAAGGCGGCAACCACTCCCAGGATATTCATTGCTTCCCGATCGGCGGTAGTTTTGGCCGTAATCGCACGACAGAAGTGGGATCTCTAGGTGGAGAGGATCAACGCTTGAGTACCAAAGTAGCGCGTCGGGTAGAGATACGTCCCGATGACGCGCTCGCCTACTGCCGGCGTTTGAAAGAACTGATCAAATATCACCACTTCAGACTTCCTCGAGCAGCTGGAAATATCTCTCCCGAGAGATCCCCGCCGTTCGGAGCAGATTCTTGATGATGAAAACGGCCACCTCATCGTACATGGGAATGACGAGTGGGCGGATATTGCCCTCCTTCGTGTAGATTAAGTAAAGAAATGGGAGTCAGGCGCGGCATGACTAAGCAAAAGGCCGTTCTTCTACTAGGGGAGAGCTACCTTGGTACGTTCCTGGGCTAAGAGATCTGGTGGCTTCCAGCCGTCCTGAGTTCGTTCGTAGCTGGCCTCTTCGAGAATCTCGGTGAGCGTGCCCAATCGCTGCGCTTCTTCGAGGAATGCTTCGGCTGCTTCGAGGAGGTGCGCCTTAGCTTGCTCTACCGTTTCTCCCTGGCTCGCCACGTCCAGTTCGGGCGCGCGGGCGACGTAGAAACTTGCCCTCCTTGAAGACTTGGAGGGTGAAGGCAATCTCGCCAACTTGCCCTGATCCTTTGTGGGCGGCCACGGGCATGGGACCTCGCTTTCTCGTCGCATCATACGCGTCTCGCTTTGAGCGGTCAATTCACTTCTTGTCTCAACCGAGCTCTTCCCTAAGCGCCAGTCAGTGCCTTCGATTATCTCCGCCACTACCTTGATGTTCTCGACGAACTCTTCGATTCGCATCTTCGGCAGGCGGCGACCAGCAATTTTGTCAAAGACGGCGTGAGTCAAGTGCTCCTCGCATGGGGTCATTGGATCGGATGCTTGCGGAGAAGAGCAGAGCTGTCAAGAGAAACAGTTCGAAGCCCAGATAGGCTGTCCATGCAGCCCGCCTCACCGATCTTCGAACTCTGTGAACCTGAAAATCGACGAGTACAACAACGCGACCGCACATTGAGCGGTCGCGCACACATCAACCTTATGAACTGTTTAAACCTGTTAGGGGCGCACGTTTGTTTGGTAGTGGTGGGCCCTCGTGGACTCGAACCACGGACCTCGCCCTTATCAGGGGCGCGCTCTCACCACCTGAGCTAAGGGCCCACGCGCCATTCTGGAGCGCAACGTCGGCCGGGCGGCCGACGCTGAAGGTTCATCCTCACTATATCGACGGCGGAAAACCTGGTCAAGAAAGCGCGCCTATCCGGTGCGGCGCGCCGTGAAGTCGCGCCGTACCTCCGCGAGAAACGCCGGATCGGCAAGCA
>Ga0209321_10002851_pt1 | contig 11590 bp, 9 predicted proteins | sample Rifsed16ft4_FD_184012 | JGI IMG/M metagenome (GOLD analysis project Ga0209321, IMG submission 184012) | Soil microbial communities from Rifle, Colorado, USA - sediment 16ft 4 - CSP-I_5_4 (version 2) | ecosystem: Environmental > Terrestrial > Deep subsurface > Rock core/Sediment | place: Rifle... | reverse complement strand
AACAAGCACGAACGGAAAAAACTTTTCGGTGCCATCATTGAAGAGTTTCTCGCAGTGCAAACCTTTTCTGATGCAGAAAAGAAAGCAAAGGAAAAACTCTGTAAAAAATATTATCACGCTTTAGAAAACGAAGCAGTGCGTACAGTAATTCTGAACGAAGGCATCCGTCTTGACGGAAGAAAGACAACTGACATCCGCCCGATAACAAGTGAAGTAGGATATCTTCCTATGACACATGGTTCAGCATTATTTACCAGAGGAGAAACACAATCGCTTACCACCGTTACGCTCGGAACAAAAATGGATACGCTTACTATTGATGGAGCGGTATTGCAGGGAGAACGGAATTTCATGCTTCATTATAATTTTCCTCCATTCTCCGCCGGCGAGACCGGGCGGGCGACGATGGTCAACCGTCGAGAAATCGGACATGGCGCTTTGGCTGAAAAAGCTTTGGCGGCAGTTTTGCCAGAAAAAGAAAAGTTCCCTTACACGATCCGCGTCGTCTCTGAATCAATGGCTTCCAATGGCTCGACTTCTATGGCCTCTGTCTGCGCCGGATCTTTGGCGCTCATGGACGGCGGAGTGCCAATCTTGGCGCCGGTGGCCGGTATTGCGATGGGGCTCATGCTTCGCAAGGCGAAGTCCCGAGCGAAAGTCGAGGGATCCTTCGACTCCGCTCAGGATGAGGAAATTGAATACAAGATCCTCACCGACATCCAAGGACCGGAAGACCATCACGGCGACATGGATTTCAAGGTCGCCGGCACTAAAAATGGCATCACGGCTATCCAGCTTGATGTCAAAGTGGAAGGCGTACCGATTTTCATCCTCGCTGAAGCTCTGAAGGAAGCAAAAAAGACCCGAATGCAAATTCTGGAAACGATTGAGAAGGAACTTGTCGGCCCGAGAAAAGATATTTCTCCCAATGCGCCAAAAATTCTGACAACTACAATAAAAATATCCCAGATCGGCCTTTTGATCGGCCCGGGGGGCAAAACGATTAACGGCATCAAGGACAAAACTGGGGCGGAAGTCAACGTGGAAGATGATGGCACGGTCTATTGCACTGGAAAAAACGGCTCGGCCGAAACAGCGCTCAAAATGGTTATGGATCTGACCCATGAATTCATGCCGGGTGAATTAACTAAAGGGGAGGTGGTCAAAATTATGGATTTCGGGGCTTTTGTCCGGCTTAATCAAAACACTGACGGCTTAGTTCATATTTCCGAGATTGCGCCTTTCCGGGTCAACAAGGTTTCTGATGTTTTAAAAGAAGGGGATATTGTGCCGGTTAAGATCAAAGAAATAGATGATCGTGGCAAATTATCACTGTCCATCAAACTAGCCGATCCAAACTATGCCAAACCTAGACAATAAAGATATTTCTGCGCCTAAAAAAATCATCCGAACTTATTCTTCTGATTTAGCCAAATCAGTTCAAGAAAAAGGGGGTGAGGCTTTTCGGATCGCCAGAGTTGAAGAGGGAATCAAAGATCGCGAAGCAAAAATTATCGCCAAACAAAGTAAAATGAATTTAGTTTTCGGGTTTGGGGGGCTCGCTCTTGTCATCGCCGGTATTGTTGCTTTCGCTTATTTCTCATCGCGTCCAAAAGTGATCTTAAATCCCGAAACACCGCTGGCCGCCAAATCAATTATTTTTTCAGACAGCCAAAATAAATTTAAAATTGACGGGCTAGACTATGACAAGTTATTAACCGCATATAGAAAAGGAATAGCTGAGGCGAAAATACCCGCCGGCCAGATTGAAGTAATTGATTTTACTGAAAATGGCCAGACAATCAGCTTATCTAGGTTTTTTAATCTGCTCCAAATTAATCCTCCTAAGGAGGCTGGAGTATTTTGGGATAGAAATTATTTTATCGGACTATTTGCCGAGGCCGGAAGTAATTGGCCTTTTATTATCTTAAAAACCAACTCTTACCGGGATATCTCGCCGTTTATAATTTCTTGGGAAGGGCGCATGCTTGACGATCTTTCGCCTTGGCTTAATGTTGATGTGACGGGAAAAAATAATTATCTTCTTCAAAGTAAATTTAGCGGACTCGTTGTTTCCAACAAAGAAACACGGGCAATCAAAGATAAAAATGGTGAGATCTCGCTCTTATATGCCTATTTAGATGAAAATACTCTCTTGTTTGCCAGAAATAAAAGTACTCTTGATGAAGTTCTTGTCCGACTTTTCAGTCCTAAAAAATAACCCAAAGGACTCCCTTTTGGAATTACTTAAGGGGAGTCCTTTAATGTGGTATGATTAAATTATGAATATAGATACTAAACATTTCAAAACCGTATTGGAAAAAGAAAAGGAAGTTTTGATGGATGAGATGAGTGAATTGGGAATTTTCAACCCAAAGACGAGAAGCTGGTCTGCCACGCCTAACCCGGAGGAAATGGCCGTCAATGAAGCCGATGAGAATGACCGGGCCGACCGAGGAGAAGACTTTCAAGAAAGAACTTCTACTTTAAACACCCTGGAGAAGAGATGGAAAGAGGTAGAAAAGGCGCTAGAGAATATTGAAAAACAAAATTACGGCAAATGCGAAATTGGCGGGGAAGAAATAGAGAAAGATCGACTGGAAGCCAATGCGGCTGCTTTCTCGTGCAAAAAACACATGAGATAGTTTATAAAGTTATCAAGTTAAAAGTTTATAAAGAAAGATTTTCTACTTTATGAACTTTACAACTTTCAACTAATTTATGGCTTTCGCAAGAGTCTATTCAGCACAAACTTTTCTTTTAAAAGGCCAGGTCGTGACGGTGGAAATCGACACCTTTCGGGGTCTTAATGCTTTTTCTATTGTCGGGCTCCCCGACAAAGCCGTCGACGAAGCGCGTGATCGGGTCGGGTCGGCCTTAAAAAACTCCGGATTCACTTCTCCCAAGAGCATCAATCAAAAAACCATAATTTCGCTCGCTCCGGCTGAAATCAAAAAAGAAGGCTCGTTTTTTGACCTGGCTATCGCCTTAGGATATCTTCTTTGTATCGGGGAAATGAAATTTAATCCGGAGAAAAAACTTTTTCTCGGCGAACTTGCTTTAAATGGCGAACTGAAAAGTGTCAGAGGTGTTTTGCCTCTTACTCAAATGGCCAAAGATACGGGATTTGAAGAAATATACCTGCCAGAGGAAAATGCCCATGAGGCGGCTTTGATTGAAGGCATAAAAGTTTTCGGTGTGAAAAACTTAGTGGAAGTTATCAGGCATTTGAATATTAAAAAATGCCGGCCGTCCGACCGGCATGGTGCAGATCAAAAACTTGGCCAAAAACAAGAGCTTTTCAAAATCACCCAAAAACCCAGAACAGAAATTAATTATGAAACCAGCAATCCTCTTCTAGATTTCTCCGATATTAAAGGCCAAGAAGGGGCCAAGAGGGGGCTCGAAATTGCCGCCGCCGGAGGGCACAATGTGGCAATGTCGGGTCCGCCGGGCACCGGCAAGACCATGCTGGCCCGCGCCTTCTCATATCTTTTACCGGCTCTGGATCGAGATGAAATTTTTGAAATCACCGGCATTCATTCAATTGCCGGAATCTTAAATAGGGAATTGGTCACCACGGCGCCCTTCCGCTCTCCGCATCATACTTCTTCTTATGTCTCCGTCATTGGCGGGGGAACTTTTCCTAAGCCGGGAGAAGTGACTCTCGCTCATAGGGGCGTTCTTTTCTTAGATGAATTTCCTGAATTTGAAAAAAGGGTCATAGAATCTTTGCGTCAGCCGCTGGAAGACAGAGTGGTCAATATTTCCAGGTCCAAGGGCACGGCCAGGTTCCCCGCGCAATTCATTTTGATCGCCGCCATGAACCCTTGCCCGTGCGGCTATGCTGGCTCAAAACAAAAAGATTGCGTCTGCCGGCCGGTTGATCTTGACCGTTACAGAAGAAAAATTTCAGGTCCGATCATTGACCGCGTCGACATCTGGCTTAGGGTGGAAAATGTTGATTATGAAAAATTGTCGGGCAAAAACAAAAGCGGAGAAACTACGGAAAATATCAGCGGAAGAGTGAAGAAGGCGAGGGCCATACAAAAAGAGAGATTTGCCGGGCTTAGTAAAAAAATAAAAACCAACTCTGAAATGACCGTCAAAGACATTGATATATTGCCGATTAAAGACGAAGTTAAAAAGATCTTAAACGACAGCGCCGAAAAATTAAATCTCTCGGCCCGAGCTTATCATCGGGTCATCAAGCTCGCTCGCACCATCGCCGATTTGGACAGCTCGGAAGATATAAAAACGCCCCACATTTTGGAGGCGCTTCAGTATAGACCGAGAAGTTAATATTTAGAAGGGGTTTTTAGCTCCTCGAACTTCAAAGTGAACATGAGGGCCGGTTGATTTGCCGGTGGAACCGACATGGCCGATCACTTGCCCCTGCTTCACCTGCTGTCCAACCGTCGCTATATTGTCGCTGTTGTGTGAATAAAGCGTTTGCGTGCCGTTTGGATGCCGGATCACGATATATTTTCCGTAACCGCCGTTCCAACCGGAATTTCGACTGATGATGACTGTGCCGTCAGCCGAAGCTAGGATGGGCGCGCCAGCATAGGTTGCCAAATCTACGCCATTATTGCCGTGAAGTCCTTGAGTCTTTCTGCCGCCAGAAATTGGCCTTAGGTAATAGCCGGCATATTCTGGACCGCCGTAGCTTGGTCTTGATTTTGACGTTCCAACGCCAGCTCCGGGCGAAGAAACTATTTCACCGTCTGGAATGATTATCTCATCACCAATAGCCAGAGTAGTTTTCACGGTAATGCCGTTGAATATGCCGATTTCATCAATATCGGCATTAAATTTCTTGGCAATACTTCCCAAGGTGTCTCCTTTTTTAACCGTATAATCAACTCCGGAAATCGGTAAAATTACCAGTGAATCACCCTCAGTCAAAGCTTGCCCTTTTTTCAAATCATTAGCCCAGATAATTGTATTTTGAGAAATATTGAACATCTTAGCGATCCCCCCAAGAGTATCTCCTTTTCGGACGATATAGTTGACGATTTCGTCAGAAAGATATTCAGATTTTATGTCGGAAGCCGATCCTAGCGGGCCTATTGCCGGCTGAAGAGCTGAACCATTCTCTATGGTAATGTCTCCGCCGCCGGTAGCCAGAGGAAAGGCATTGGCCTGCAAAATCTGAAGGTTTTGTGAATTAGTCCCTTCATTGATCTGAGCTTGGGCTAGCACGGCAGGGAAAACTAAGGAAATTAGAGCTAAAACAGCCAAAACAGGCCCAAAAACTTGAAGCCCGCCTGACCGAACAGTCGTTCGGGCAGGCTTTAAAAATAAAGGCTTTTTGAGCTGACCACTCCAAAATGCAATAGAAAAGAGGCCAGTATTTTGTTTTTTAGATGAAATAAAGTTAAATTAAGCTTGTAAAATCAGGGTATTCTCCGGAATGCCGTCGATAATCGGCACCTTTAAAGGGTAGCAGAATACCGGAGAAAGTCAATGAAGGAAAATTTGTCTGTGGATAATTAATAACTATAATGAAAGGATGAAATTTGTGGATAATTTGAATAAAGAACAGCAAGAGGCCGCTTCTCATAAAGACGGTCCTCTTTTAATTATCGCCGGCGCCGGCGCCGGCAAGACCAAGACCTTAACCCACCGGATCATTAATCTAATCCGATCCGGCGTCCGGCCGGAGAACATCCTAGCCATCACTTTCACCAACAAGGCGGCCAGTGAGATGCGCGATCGAACGCGAAAATTACTAATTGAAGAAACGGATCATAAAAATTATTCGCACTGCGCCCTTCCTCCCTCCCAGGGAGGTGGATCCCTCCCGACGAAAAATTTTTATGATCCTACTCTTCTAGAGCGACGTGAACCGTGGATCGGCACCTTTCATTCGCTCGGCGTAAAAATTTTAAGGGAAAATGCCGAAGCCTCGGGGATTAGCAGAAACTTTACTATCGCTGATGCCTCTGATACCAACAGCTTGATCAAAGGAGCCATTAAAGATTTAGGTCTTGATCCCAAGCAATATGAACCAAGGAAATTTAAAAATATAATTTCCAAACAAAAAGGAAATTTTATAACTTGTGAAGATTTTGAAAAATCTGCTTCCGAACATTTAGAAAAATTAGTTTTCAAAATCTGGAAAAAATATGAGGAGGGTTTGAAGAAAGAAAAATCTTTGGATTTTGATGATCTGCTTTTAAAATCAACCTGGCTTTTGAAAAACAACCCTGCAATCAGAAAAAAATATCAGGATTTTTTCAGTCATGTGCATATAGACGAGTATCAGGACACCAATCAAGTACAGTATGAACTGACTAGGCTCTTAGTGGGGGAGAAGAAAAATATCTGTGTTGTTGGCGATCACGATCAAAATATTTACAGCTGGCGAGGAGCTAATTTAAAAAATATTTTAAATTTTGAAAAAGATTATCCCGGCACCAAAATAGTGCTTTTAGAGGAGAATTATCGCTCGACGGGGACAATCTTGGAAGCTGCCAATGAAATCATCAAGAAAAATATTGAGCGTACAGAAAAAAATCTTTTTACTCGACAGAGCGCCGGGGAGAAAATTTCTTTGTATGAGGCTATGGATGAGAATGATGAAGCTGAGTTTATTGCTTCTAAAATATTGGAGATAAAAGACCAAGGTAGTAATTTTGAAGATATCGCCGTGCTTTATCGAACCAATTTTCAATCCCGAGTCTTGGAAGAAGCGCTTTTGCTTTATAGTATTCCCTATCAAGTTTTGGGCACAAGATTCTTTGAACGGAGAGAGGTCAAGGATGTTTTATCTTATCTAAAGGCGGCGTTAAATCCGGAAGGTCTCTCTGACATTAAAAGGATCATTAATTTGCCGCCGCGAGGCATTGGCGTAGTAACTATCGAAAAATTATTCTCCGACCAAAAAGAAACTCTACCAGCTAAGACGCAAGAAAAATTAATTAATTTTTTTAATTTATTAGAAGAAATAAAAAACTATGCCGAAAAGCACAGGGTCTCCGAGACGATCAAATTCATCGTGAAAAATACCGGACTAGAAACAATGTTAAAAGAGGGCACCGATGAAGACTTGGAACGACTCGAAAATATCAAAGAATTAGCAACTTTAGCCCAAAAATACGATGAATTGCCCAACGAAGATGGCATCAATAAATTCCTGGAAGAAATGGCCTTAATGGGCGACCAAGATACTTTAAAAGATGAGAAAATCGGCGTCAGGCTGATGACGGTCCACGCCTCCAAGGGCTTAGAATTCCCTTATGTTTTTATTGTGGGACTTGAGCAGGATCTTTTTCCTCATGCCAAAAATGATAGTGCGACCTTGGAAGAAGCCGAGGAGGAACGCCGGCTTTTTTATGTGGCATTAACTCGTGCTGAGAAAAAAGTATTTCTTTCCTTTGCCAACACTAGAATGATTTTTGGTTCAAGACAAATGAGTTATCCTTCAGAATTTCTCTCCGACATCCCCGAGCACCTGATCGAGCAAGAAAACCGCGAATATTTAAACCTAAAAACCATCTACACATGACCCACAGAGGACCGTCCTCGACAAGAAATAGGGTTAATATACAATGTTATTATGATAAGAAAGACAAAATTAGCACCTGGTGAATTTTATCACATATATAGCCGGGGAAACAGCAAGCAAAAAATATTCTTAAAACCTGCAGATTATCGAAGATTTGTTAGACTTTTATTCTTGTGTAATACAAGAAAGCAAATTCTACTTAGGGACATCCCGCCCCACAAAACTTTTAAATTTGATCGTGAAGAAACAATTGTAGATATTGGCTGCTATTGTCTTATGCCAAATCATATTCACCTTGTGATGAAAGAAAAGGTTGACGGGGGTATAAGTTTGTTCATGAAAAAATTACTTACTGCCTATTCAATGTATTTTAATACAATAAATAAAAGAACTGGTGTTTTATTTGAGGGACGATTTAAATCAAAACACGCAAGCAATGATAATTATTTAAAATATCTATATGCATATGTTCATTTAAATCCGGTCAAGCTCACCGATTCTAAATGGAAAGAATTTGGACTGCAGGATTTCCGAAAAACTAAAGACCATTTAGCCAACTACCAATATTCCAGTTATCTCGATTATTTGGGAGGCGACCGCGAAGAAAAATCAATCCTCAATGTGGAAAGTTTCCCTGAATACTTTAGCGAAAAAAGAAGTTTTGATGATCTTATCAATTTTTGGCTAACACAGAGGACCGTCCTCGACGAGGAAATGATATGATTTATAAAGCGAAAAAGGCTTTAGGGCAAAATTTCTTGAAATCGCAAAAAGCGCTTTATGATATTGTAAGCGCCGGAGAAATAGCTGACGACGACATTATTTTAGAGATAGGTCCAGGCAAAGGCGCGCTGACAGAAAAATTACTGGAGAAGGCCGGCCAAGTGATCGCTATCGAGAAGGACGCTGAACTTATTAAATTTTTAAAAGAAAAATTTACCAACGAAATAAAAACGGGAAAATTAAAATTAATTTTAGGCGATATCTTAAAAATTTCTAATTTCGAATTTCTAATTTCTAAACAAATTCCAAACTCCAAATTCAAAGGCTATAAACTAATTGCAAATATTCCATACTATATTACTGGCGCAATTTTTAAAAAATTTCTTCAAGAAGAAAAAATGCAGCCGGAGCGTATGGTGCTTCTGGTGCAGAAAGAAGTCGCGCAGAGAATCGTCGGAAAAGGCCCCTCGACAAAGCTCGGGGTAAACAAAGAAAGCATCCTCTCTATCAGCGTCAAAGCTTACGGCCAACCTGTTTATATCGAGACAGTTAAAAAAAGATATTTCTCCCCGGCACCAAAAGTCGACTCAGCCATTTTACTAATCAAAAATATTTCTAAAAAACTTTTTACCGACAATCAGATCAGCGAAGAAAAATTCTTCGAGTTGGTCAAGGCTGGTTTCGCCCACAAGCGCAAGGTCCTCTCCTCCAACCTCAAACCCCGACTTGGGAGCGAAGCTCCCAAGTGGCTGGAAGAATGTGAAATAAAGGAAAAAGCTAGGGCAGAGGATCTTGGACTCAAAGATTGGCTTTGCTTAGCAAGGCTTGCAGAGGACCGTCCTCGACAAGGCTAGTTTGTGCCAAAAAGACTCAGGTGGGCTAAGTCAACACTGACATCTTTCGTCTCATAACGATACGGTGGTGTAATACAGATGCACATGCCTATTTGCGTGGAAGTGGGCTCTTGATAAAAACCTAAAATCCACTTGCTGACGGCTATTTGTCCGTGTTTTTTTTGAGCCTCGGGGCCACCACAATAGCCTTGTTTGGGAGCTGATTTTGGATAACTAGGAATAAGATCAAAGGTTCCATGACTACAGGAGGCTTTGGACATGTCTATCCAGATATTGATCGCCCCGCCACAGGTTCCTCCGCTTTCGCATGTTTGCTTCTTTTGCGTCACCTTTATTGAAGGCGACACCGATATTCGGCCACCAAAGGATTTGCCTCCACCTCCGCCGAATTGAGCCCCTGATTTCATTGGCATTAGGCCGAAAGAAAGCAGAAGAACTGCTATTGTTAAAAAACTGTAAATTTGAGACTTTTTTTTATGATTGCTTTTCGTTGTCATTAATTATATTATATTATTTAATGCATAAATCTCCAACTAAACGCCAATATCTGCCCAGTAAAAAATTTACCATCATTGTTTCAATTATCCTTGGAATATTATTAATTTCTTGGCTCATTGCCGGGTTGATTTCTAGCCAGAAAACAAATTCAAACCTCATCGATATTTCTGATACACAAAATGGAAACAAAGCAACGATTCAAGATTTGGTCCAAAAAGATTCAGATGGCGACAAAATCCCCGATTGGGAAGAAGCGCTCTGGGGAACCGACCCAAACAACAAAACCACCCATGAGGGAATAACAGATGCTGATTGGATTAACAAACAAAAAAAGGAGCTGGCGATAAAAAGCGGAATAGACGCCGAAGTTACGCCAATCGAGGACATGACGGAGACGGAAAAATTCTCCAAAGAATTTTTCGCCACTATTTCCGCGCTTAGACAGTCGGGAAATTTAGACCAAGGAACGGTCAGCAATATTTCCAACCTCTTGGGGGACCAAATAACTGATGTGGTTCTGCCGGATAATTACCGCGTGACTGACCTCAAGAAAACTTATGATGTGAGCTCTGATAGCCAAGCAAAATATTATAACTCCATCAAAGAAATTTTCTCAAAATATGTGGAGCTGGGCTTGGGCGATGAACTCAACAATGTGGACACTGAATCAATCGAAGTTAATGTTTCCGAACTTTCTAAAATAAGCGAGACTTACCTGAACTTTTCCCTAGACGCCCTGGCGCTCTCTATCCCGAGCAACCTCTCTCAAATCGGCCTGGCTATCTTAAATAGCGCCTATAATACCGGCATCGCCGTTAAAAACTTGGCCAAAATGGAACAAGATCCATTAGTTGGGCTGATTGGGCTCTCTCAATACCAAAAATATAGCGAGTTATTCATCAGATCCTCTGAAGACTTAAGGACATATCTGATCAATAGTGATATAATAAAAGGATAATGAAAGCGGGAAAAAATTGCAAAAACCTGATTTCAGCCTTTTTGGTTGTGAGCTTGGTCGCTCCGTCTATTTTGCTTGGCTTGCCCAATAAAGCAAGAGCTCAAGATAATAATTTTGACCCAAACCAGACAAACGCTTTCCCAACCGACTGGAATGAAACAGGTGGCGGGGATTTAGGAGCAGGGAGTTTCGGCAACACTGGTACGACTGGAGATGAAGACAGCGCGGGAGGAACGGACGGCGCCTTTGGCGGGACTCCGCCGAAAAGCCCATCGGGTAAAAACTTTTCTGCTTTTAAAAATGCCGCCTGTGGCAAGCTCTTGGGCGACCAGCTTAAGGGTCTTTTTGGAAATGTCTTAAAAAAAGTAAAATTAAATTTTTCCATTAAAGAGCCGTCAACTTTTGAAAAATTAATTTCCAGTTTCATCGCCTTAAACCTCGCCGGTCCGTCCATCGCGCTTATGCCGGCGCGCCAGGCGCTGGTGCCCAACCTGGTGCCGCCAGAAGACCTGCCCAACGCCTTCAGCATGCAGTCGATCGCCTTCCAGACCGGGTCGATCGTTGGGCCGGCCCTGAGCGGGCTGGTGATCGCCTACGGGGGGCTTTCCTACACCTACCTGATCAATGCGGTTTCCTTTGGGGCCGTGCTGGTCGCCCTGGCGCTGATCGGGCCCGTCGCTCAGCAGGTCCAGGCGGGAGTCCAGGCACGGGTTAACCTGGATTCGATCGCCGAGGGAGTGCGCTTTATCCTCACCCAGCCGATCATCTGGTCGACCATGATCCTGGACTTCTTCGCGACTTTCTTCTCTTCTGCCAACACCCTGATGCCGATCTTCGCCCGGGATGTCCTGCACGTGGGCGCGGTTGAGTACGGCTGGCTGTCGGCAGCCCAGTCGATCGGGGCGATGCTCGCGGCGCTGGTCATCTCACAAGTGGAAGCGATCCGCCGCCAGGGACCTATCTTCCTGATCTCGGTGGTCGGCTTCGGGCTGGCGACGATCGCCTTTGGTTTATCGCGCACGGTGCCATTCGCCATGCTGGCCC
>Ga0209321_10002849_pt1 | contig 11592 bp, 16 predicted proteins | sample Rifsed16ft4_FD_184012 | JGI IMG/M metagenome (GOLD analysis project Ga0209321, IMG submission 184012) | Soil microbial communities from Rifle, Colorado, USA - sediment 16ft 4 - CSP-I_5_4 (version 2) | ecosystem: Environmental > Terrestrial > Deep subsurface > Rock core/Sediment | place: Rifle... | reverse complement strand
ATCATCAAGAGCAATGAACTCAAGATCTATGCGGGCAAGTTCGCCGATGATTTCTTTGCGCGCTACATCAACAAAAAATGACCGCCTGCTGCCTAACCAGTCGCTCCCCCCGATTTTGTCGGAGGCCAACCCCGCTCAGAAAATTGCGGGCAGGCGACGCCCCGCACTGGGTGAAGAAAGTAATTGGTCAGTGATTAGTCAGTTAATTCAAAATGTTGAGCTATACAGAAAACTTAAGCTGCACCTCAGTCCACAACGCCTGCCTGCCGAAGTGGGTTATTCAACATTTCAATAAAACGAAATGGTCGGCACGCAGGCAGGGGCGCCGCAGGTCAGCTCACAACCGTTCTGCAGTTGCAACTCATGTTTTCGACCAAAGGAGAAATTGCGAACGATGAAAGTCTGCATTGTCGGTGCCTCCGGAAAACTCGGGCAATACATGGTGCGCCACTCTTTAGATCGGGGTTATGAGGTGGTTGGCGTCTGTCGTCTGCCAAGCGTCCCGAAACTCGACGCGTTCAAGGGGCGCATTACCGTCATTCCAGGGAAGACCAATAACCGCGAGGTCATCAAGAAAGCGGTCTCCGGGTGCGATGGGGTGCTCACCGTGTTGATTCCATGGGGAGTTCAAGATTATTCATCAGGAACGGCCCAAGCAGTGCTCGACTATGCACGCCCCGGCGCACGCCTCATATTCTCATGCGGGTGGCATATTACACGCGACGGCAAGGATGTGTATTCGCCAGCATTCACGCGGCTCTTGAATGTGGGCAGCAAGGTCGCCCGGTTTCTTCGCCTTGTGGACATCAACGACCAAGTGGAAGCATGCGGGCGGATTTTTGCAAGTGATACTCGGTGGACTGTCGTACGCGGAAGCGGCCTGGAGGAGGGCGAGAGCCAAGGTCTGCCCGTCTGGAGTCGGCACGTAGGCGACGCCATTCTCGAGAGTGATATCACTCGCCGTGTAGATTTTGCCCTGTTCATGGTTGAGGCTCTCAAAAATGATGAGTTGATTCACGAGGCCCCTGCTATCGTCGGCTGCAGATCTTTCGTTCGGAGAAATTGAAGTCATCGTTGCCTGTGTGACAAGAACGATTGCAGACGGCAGGATCGTCATTATCCCGACAGGCGCCTGGCATGAGTTCACCAATCGATCCGACAAGCTGTTATTGATGCTCAACATGCACCCGGTCGCGAAAATGACTACCGAGTGGGCATAATCCAGGGGCCGTTCGATGAACTCCGCTCTCATCACCGTCGAGATCCTTCTGGTGGTCGTGACACCACTTCTTTTTCTGTATCTGAAAGGGTCCTGGCCCTTGCGTGTGATCGTCCCATGTCTGTTGACTATTCCGCTTCTGTGGTATTTCACCTACGCGCCACTGCACGAATTGAGCCACGCGGCCGGGACGTACTTTGTCGGCGGGAAAGTCACCTCCATCAAGATCATCCCGAGTTTCTGGCTTGGTGAGTTCGGACGCGCCTGGATCAACTCAGAGGGAGTTGTCGAGCCATGGCGCCAGCTGATAACGACCCTCTCTCCTTACTTGTTCGACGGATTGTGTATTGCGGCAGGTCTTCATCTACTGCGACACAGCTGCCTGAGAAATGCTTTTCTGATCGGATTTCTCTTCATGCTTCTTTTCCTTCGGCCGGCGTTTGACTTCGTGTGTGAGACTGCAGGATTCCTCTCGGGGGACAAAGGCGACTTCTACCATCTTGACATGATTCTTGGGGACCTGGTCACATGGGCTTTCATGGTGACCTCCCTTGCCGTTTCATTCCTTTCTGTTTTCGTCGTTTTGAGGCGGTTTCTCGGATTTCCCGATACCTTATCGGCAAGCGCCGATCTGGCCGGTCGCCCCCCAACTTAAGTGAATGAAAGAAATGCGACGGGCCGTGGCATCATACCCGGGCCTCGGCCTTGATCTGGTTCATAGCGTTTTACCTGTCGGGTTGATTACTTTGTTTGTTGTCGCCGCTCCCCGCAATCGGGCGCACATCGAACAAACAACCATGGAATAAGCGATGAGAGCAATCCCATTCCTGTTGATCCTCGTTTCTTGTGTTGTTCCGGGGACCACCCGGCAGGAGACGGTCGAACCGAATAACAGCATCGTTGCGATCACATCGAAATGTGTCGACACACTGCGCTCCGTGATCGGAGCGACACAAAGTATACCTCCAAGATATTTTTATCGCGATGAGGCATTTTTCTTTCAAATTCGGGCTGAGATTGACCTTCGCGTGCACGATCTTTTTCCGGACTCGATTGCAGTGGTTGCATTGACCCCGGATGACTCACTTTCATTCCATATTCTACGCTGGAAGGAGGCGATCGACGTATCGCCTTCAACGGCGACCTTCTCATTTCTGGTGAAAACAACAAAGAAAGGAATGGCGTACTTCAAGATCGCCGGCCCGCGGGAGAGAGAGTTCATCAGGAGGGAGATACGAGCCGCCGGTATCTCTGCGAGCTTTTAGGCTTCCGCGGAAATTTGGCAGTATGCGGCATTTTATCCCAAACAGCTTGCCATCATTCGAGGAATCGACTACTTTTCATCAGGGGTAGAATCCTCAAACCGCGGCGATGCAAAGAGAGATTGTGCACTTCATCGACAGACAGTTCAACTCTGGATCAACGGAGTACTTGTGAAAGAAGTCTCCGTCCCTGAGAACGACCTCATGCATGGGCATACGACTTTCTTCCTTGCCATTGGGTCATATTCACCAGATCGCTTCGACTACTACAGGGGAATGTGGCTTGGGGTGATCGATGACGTCCGTGTCTACGGGCGTGCATTATCTGCTGGCGAAATTCGCAGTCTGTGCGAAGAGGTAAAATGAGGCATGGTCTTTTTTCCGGGGAGAGCCTGCGGAGCCCTGACACCACCAAAGGTCAGCACAAGCTTTCCATCATCGGCCACTACGGGCAGTAAATGAATGACCGGCGTCATACGCAGCAATCCGCGGCCAAGCAAACGAATGCAACCGGCGGCCGGCCTTCGCTTCAAAGCATGAACAAACCGCTGGAATGCGAAAGATTGCTTCTTGAAATTGCCGGGAGACTGGAGAAAGTTCTCCATCCGAACAACTTCAGGTTCCAGATCGACAGTTCAGGGCATTCATCCGCCGGGCCCTATTCTATGGGCTTCTTTTCGGACCGTGAAATAAGAATCGGCCTTGTTTATCGGTGGTTCGGGTTCGGTTGCGTTACGTATGAAATCAACCATGAATGTATTACCCACGATGACATGATGCAATCGTTAGGGTTCGACGATAATTACATTCTTCATTACAGCGCGCCGGATATGATTTCCATGGGAAAAAATGGAGAAGACGCGGTCGAGTCACTGATTCATGATTTGGAAGAACATTTCATTCCTCGATGGAAGCAGGATCGTTCCTTTGTCCTGCAACGTCACAATGCCGCCTTCCGGAATCGATTGTCGGAGCGCCGTTAGAGAGCTGTCCGTTCACCCCAAACCATTTGCCATCATGAGGAGAATCGTCTACGCTACAGCGAGAAGGACAACCGCCATCCGGGAGGAAGAATGTCATGCCAACCAAAGACAAGCTCATTGTCATCAGAAGATTCGGCACCGAAATCGATGCGCAGGTTGCAAAGGCGTATCTCGACTCGAAAGGAATCGACTCCATCATTGAGAAGGACGATGTCGGCGGCTTGAATCCGAACTTTCAAATGACGAGTGGCGTGAGTCTCATTGTGAGACAACGAGACGAAAAGAAGGCGGTCAAATTGCTGGATTCGGTAAGAGGTTAAGTCTGTGGCAATCATGTTTGCTTCTTGCCATTCCGCTCGCGGAGAATCCAGGGAGAACCACTTTTGAGGAGGGCAACAAAATAGAAAATTCTCAGACACCGGAAAAAGGCACATCCCAAAACCACCTTTGTATGATTGGCCTCCTCGCCCTGGCTGTGCCGGTTTTTATCTGGATCGTCACCTTTTCCTCCAATCCAGCCTTGCCGCAAGAAGAAAAAGTCGAGAAATATTTGAGCTTTTTTCCCAGTTTTCTTCACAGCCCCCGTTCGATTTCTGTTACTGCCCTTATCTTTGCGGGCGCGTCCATTTTTCTCTCTACGATCGGACGCAGAAAGGCCGACGACACGTTCAAGGTACTGAGCGTCGCTGCAATTGTTGTCGCTTCGGCGATCATCCTGCTTCAATTGTTTACAATGCTATGAAAGGACCGTCTATGAGTTTCCGCTTTTGCCTGCTCGCATCGGCTCTCATCCTCGCCGCCTGCAACGGACGGGATACCGATCAATCCGCCCAATCGACAATTCGACGAAGCGCCATCCGGGGGATCTGGTGGTCTCCGGAGATGTACCAAAGTGCAGCCTTTCAGATCAACGATTCAACTATCTACTATCCGGATGATTTCAAAGAGTATAGATACTCCTTGAGCGCAGACACGATTCTGATATACCGGGATGACGGATCCATTTTTAGATCGGTCATCCTTCGGGCTACACCCGACACCCTTATCCTCGTCACTGAAGGAATAGAAGAAATCTACACGCGGGCAGAGACGCCTGTACCGTGAGATCGCAACTTGTACTCTCCGTAACGGCCGACATTCGCATCAACTGACGTTTTTCTCCATTCTGGTTGCCATCATTCAAGGAAACAGCTATTTTCCAACAGGCAGAACAAATCACACTACTCACAGGACATCCTTATGCGACACATTCGTCTCCTCTTTTGGGGTTTACTGGCTGTCTCGGTAGGACTTGCCCAGGAGTTTAAACCGCTCGATCCGGCCAACATGGACCTTGCGGTCAAGCCGTGCGACAATTTCTACCATTATTCCAACGGCACATGGCTGAAGAATACTCCCATCCCCGCCGCCTTCAGCAGCTGGGGAAGTTTCACGGAGCTGGCGGAGAAGAACAATGAAGTGCTGCGGCAAATTCTGGAAGGGGCGGCAAAAGATTCGAAAGCCGGGAAGGGGAGCAACGTGCAGAAGGTGGGAGATTTCTATGCGGTCGGAATGGATTCCGCAACGATCGAATCGCTCGGCTGGAAGCCGATCGAAGGCGACCTCAAACGGATCGACGCCCTTACCCGCCCCGAAGGAGTTCAGACGGAGCTCGCGAGGCTTCACTCGATGGGCGTTGGCGGCCTCTTCGGGTTTTTCTCAACGATCGACGCGAAGAACAGCTCACGGGTGATCGGACAACTTAGTCAGGGTGGATTGGGGCTGCCGGATCGCGATTATTATCTCGAACAGGACGACAAATCAAAGAAGAACCGCGAGGATTATCTTGCCCACGTTGCGGAAATGTTTCGGCTGATCGGGGCCGATGAGGCAGCGTCGAAAGCCAACGCACATACGGTGATTGCTTTTGAGACACGGCTTGCAAAGGCATCACGGACACGCGTTGAACGCCGCGATCCGGACAAGAACTATAACAAGATGACCCAGAAACAGCTCGCCGACCTGTCGCCGAATTTCCGCTGGACACGCTTCTTCGAATCGGCCGGCTGGCAAAACCCGGGCGACGTCAACGTCGGGCAGCCCGAATTCTTCAAAGAAGTCAACACCATGGTTTCGGAAGTCCCGATCCCGGACTGGAAGATCTATCTGAAATGGCGAGTACTGAATGCCGCGGCCCCCGCCCTGAGCTCGGCATTTGTGAACGAGAACTTCAAATTCTACGGAATGACGCTGACGGGCGCAAAGGAGCTCCAGCCGAGATGGAAACGGATTCGCGGTGTGGTCGACAACCTTCTGGGCGAAGCGCTGGGTGAAATGTACGTGGCCAAGGTGTTTCCTCCGGAAGCGAAGGCCAAGGCCATGGAGATGGTCAACAACCTCAAAGACGCCATGCGGGAGCATATCGGGAAACTAGACTGGATGGACGAGTCCACGAAAGCGGCGGCCCTGAAGAAATTGAACTCATTCGGCGTGAAGATCGGGTACCCGGACAAATGGCGTGATTACTCCAGGCTGGATATCGACCGGAAATCGTACTTCAACAATCTCCGCCGCGCGGCCGCGTTCAACGTAACGTTCAACCTGAACAAAATCGGGAAACCAGTTGACAAGACAGAATGGGGAATGACGCCACCGACGGTCAATGCCTATTACAGCTCCACCCGGAATGAAATCGTTTTTCCCGCCGGAATTCTCCAACATCCCTTCTTCGATTTCAAGGCCGATGATGCAGTGAACTACGGCGGAATGGGAGCTGTGATCGGCCACGAGATTTCCCACGGCTTTGACGACCAGGGGAGCAAATTCGACGCTGACGGCAACCTGAAGATGTGGTGGACTGCGGAAACGAGAAAGAAATTCGAAGAACTCACCGGCGTGCTCGGTGCGCAATTCGACGCTACACGGTGCTCGATTCACTTCACGTGAACGGAAAACTGACGATGGGCGAGAACATCGGCGACCTTGGCGGTCTCTCACTTGCCTACACGGCGTTGATGAATTCTTTGAAGGGAAGACCGGTTGAAACGATCGACGGCTTTACGCCGCAGCAACGTTTCTTCCTCTCATGGGCCCAGGTTTGGCGCCGTAATAACAGGCCGGAGCAATTGCGGCTCCAGGTCAAGACAGATCCCCACTCCCCCTCCGAGTTTCGCACAAACGGGCCTCTCGTGAACCTGCAGGAATGGTACGACGCATTCGGATGCGGACAGGATGGCAAGATGTTTCTAGCTCCGGACAAGCGGGCCAAGATCTGGAATTGGCGCTGAAGCAGATGAACGGCGGAAACACCATGAGCCTTGAATGAAGGCCCTTGTTCCCACAACCAATGCATTGGTCGGATTTCTCGGTCCTGGTCTCCTCTCGCTTGCATTTCTTTTTTTGCTTTGGGGCCTGTTGAATCATGATGATTTTGCTCTGAACCTCGCGAGATACCTTGAGGATTGGCCCGTCGGCGAAGCAATTGCGCTTGTGGTAGTCCCGTACGCGATGAAGATTGCCGTCCGCAAGTCCGACGTCCCGCTCTGGGAAAGAATCATATGGCTTCCCGCCGTGCTTCTCGTACTTGGCGGCATCGGAGGCTTCATAAGGTTCTTGCGCGCCACCTGGCTTTATGTCCTCGTCAAAGTGGCTCCAGTCCTGTTCACCAAACCCACAGACCCTCAGGCAGCATTCGGCTGCTTGACTTCAATTGTTGGAGCCATCCTGTTCGTAATCCTCGGGGCAGTTTTCATGAATCGACCCTACGAGTGGCCCATCGGCACTCTGATCGTTCCGCACCTTGATCAGCCCGACATGTACACGGCCAACATGACCGCATTCGGGATGTGCTACTTTGGCGCGGCGGCGATTCTCGAGGTCCTGTTGCGCAGATCCTGGGCACAACCGGATATCGTGAAATCATCCGGGGAGCATGTGGCGCCTTGAAAATCGGAAAGCATCACTTTTCTCTATGAAGACTCTCTTCCTCTTCGCGGCCATTCTTCTCTTCCCGCAATCGGTCCTCTCACAGGATTCTTTGGCCCTCTATCCGTCAATCTCCCTGCACGCCGGAGAATTGCTTTCTGCTCAAAGAGACTTTGAGAAGACCTATGGTTCCAAAGACGGATTTGTTTTCGGCGGCGGCATTGATTTCCCGCTCATCGAGAATGTCAGGCTCGTTGGAAAAACGTTTTACTTCTTCAAGAGCGGCCGGGGCTTCGAATGGCGCCAATGGATCATCGACGGCGGCCTGAAATACACCCTGGGCATATCCGGGAGTTTTGCCTTGACCGTTTCAGGCGGAATGGCTTTCACGATCTTCCTCGAAACGACGCCCGTGATGACCGTGCTGGGAAGGACGAGCGGGAACATGAATCCAGGCTTCTTTGCCGGGATGGGCGCTGAATACTTTCTCTCCTCTTTCCCCTTGACGGCGTTCTTTGAAACTGATTTCAGCTATCTGGGCTGGAATTTCCCCGGCTACACCCATAATTATGGCGGAACGGCCTTTTCTGTCGGGGTCAGGTATCATTTCTTGCGATAATTCTTCCGGGAAGGCCGGAGCACCATGAAACTATCGGCCTGCACATACGTTCTTCACATGAAGGACAGGTCGCGGGACTCGGGGAAATAGCAAGGTCCCGGCGAATGCAATTGAAGGAGAATATTCCGCTGCCCCTGGGGCAGAATCGTTGCACTTGAAAGGTCCGCTTTCCTAGAGCGAAGTGGCTGTGAAAACGTTTTTCGTTGTTATTTTCTTTCTCCTCCATTTTTCCACCGCGGCAGCTGCAGCATTCCCGGCGGATTCCGATTCCTCCAAACGTTCTCCCTCTCCTCCGGTTCTGTATGACGCATCCCCGCACCGGGGGCACACACATCTTCTTCGCTACGAAGACAATCCGAAGAACGAATTCCTTTCGACGTTGAATCGAACGTATGGGCTCGATTCGCTCGTTCGAGGTTCGCGTGATGATGCGGCCATGGCCCTCAGGCTCCTCCATTGGGTCCACATGCGTTGGCAACATGACGGCCTGAATGAACCGACCCGACGCGATGCCTTGACGATACTCCGGGAGGCTCGCAACGGGAAAAATTTCCGCTGCGTCGAGTACGCCATCGTCAACACCGCCTGCCTGAATGCCGTGGGACTCAAGGCCAGGACAATTGCACTCTATACCCAAGACGTTGAAGTGGCTCCGGTGGCTGCGGCTCATGTCGCAACCGAGGTGTTCCTTGAAGATTTTGAAAAATGGGCCTTCGTGGATCCGCAGTGGGATGTCATGCCCATGATGAACGGATTCCCTTTGAACGCCGTGGAGCTTCACGATGCAATTATCAGGCAGGATCCCGACCTGAAACTGGCGAGCCTCTCCCGCATCAGCAAGGAGGATTACACGAAGTGGATCCTTCCCTATCTGTATTACCTCGACGTGGGGTTCGACAACAGTCAAACGGTTGCGGGGACAAATCTCGACGCTAAAGGGAAGACACGGCTCATGCTGGTCCCGCTTGGTGCCAAACAACCGAAGATCTTCCAGGGTATATCAAAGATAGACAACTGCGTTTATACGAACTCCCTTATCGACTTCTACGAAGAACCCGCCGAGTTCCCCGATAAGTAAGGCATCATCCCTCAAAAACGGTTATATTTGCCTGTCACTGTTAAAGGAGGATTCATGATATGTCCCTCATGTCATCAGACTGCCTCAACCTGGGTGCGCAATTCTTTCTCTCTGCAGGGTGTAACATTGGCACAGTCGTTTAAGGGAGAATTGAAGTGCCAGAACTGCGGCGTCCGACTGCGAAACTCCAAATACAGCAAGCACTTTTGGTACAGCCTTACGACAATGGCAGTTTTCGTATTTCTCATCGCCTTGTTTTCCGACAGGCTGTATCTCTCATTCGGCATCCTGGGGCTGGCCCTCTATTGGGCGGCTCTTGTCATACTGAGTACTCTGATTTTTGTCTACGCAGTGTGGAAATACGCTATCCTTGAAGTAGTCGCAGAGGACGAACTGGTAAAGAAATAGGAGCAGCCATGAAATCGGGACTGTCGCTGTTGAAGATCGGATACCTCATCGTCATACTGGCATTTTCTTTGCCACTATCGGCTGCTGCACAGGAAAGACCCGCGCTGGGAAGGATCGCTGTGCTGCGGATGAAGAATGTCAATGTGACTGTGGAACACAAGGAGATGCTCAAGGACTTCGCGGCGAAGTTGAATGCTGCTCTTGGCGCAACGAAACTGTTCGAGGTCCCGGCTGAAAGTGCGGTGGTTGAAGCGCTCGATGACGAAGGCGTTGATCCCGATGATCTGATAGAGCTGGAAGATTATCTTGAAGTGGGCAAAACCCTGAATGCCGGCCTGATTGTGATCGGGTCGGTCTGGCAGAAGGTCATGACGCTCTCCGTCCACGCGAGAGTGTATTCGTCAACGGACGGTTCTCTGAAGCTCATCATCAATACCGAGGACTCCATGGACCGACTGGCCGGCCTGATCGACCTTACGGCCCACCGCATTGCCGGCGCGGCGGAGAATCCGGCGCCGCTCGATTCCCTCTACGCTTCATTCGAATGGTCCCACGACTTCAGGATCAGCTTTGGGCCCGAAAGGCTCGATCTTGCCCCTCCAATTGTTCACTACGTTCACCACAATCCGCCCTTCGAGATCGCCATGAAAGTCAACATGGACAGGCTTGCAGGCGGTTTCGTGGTCACAAACTTCGACCTTTATGCAGACGGCGAGCCGATTGCCGCTGTCAGTCCCGAAATGATGCCTCCGCTTCTCCTCCGGGAAGAAGAGGTGGTAATCAACGGACGTACGTTCTGCTTCCAAGCCAATCTCAAGGAGCTGCGCGGATCATATGGGCGAGCCGTCCTGGGAGCCCTGATCACCATAAAGGCCCGTTCCTGCGAGTGAGGGGATGCTCCAGTATCTCGCTTGGTTCTTATTCATGCACCATTGGACCGACCATGACCCCGGCACAAGAGTTGTCAAGACATGGGTTGAGAAATTCAATGCAGCGGGCATTGAAGGCCTTACGGCGCTCTATCACCTGATGCTGTCCTCTTCCAGTTGAAAAATGGCTTGATTGTCTTCCAAAGGGGATATGTCCACCAATTGACGTTCTTCAGACTTCAGGGGATACCGATACCTAACAAGTATCTTCAAAGCAGATGATACAACGGCTGCTGTTAATTGCATGAATCAGAATGAAGATTGCTGAAATCGGTTCGTTTTAGCCAATTACTATTGAGTCATTCATCCCATCATCATTGCCCACATGAGGAGAAATAGCTATTTTGTTAAACAGGTAGGACAACTCCCGGCCTTGGGAGACTCGAAAGCTTTTGGGGAGTGCAAGAGCTGTCGTGCGGCCGAGATGATGTGGTATCGTGTAGGAGATTTGCACAGGGTAAAGGTGTACCGTAGCAGACAATCCCTGAAGTAGCCATCACAGATCGTCGCGAACGTCTTGAGGCTTCGACTGCTCGACAAGCTCGCAGCTCAGCCTCAATGCAGACTTCGCCGGGCCACGTCGCGTACGTCAGGCCCAACAGATTGATCTCGCGCAAGGGATTTCTCTTAACCACCGGGGAGAACGCTCATGCTGAAATATCTTGTGGTTATTCTCTTTCTGCCTGCCTGCACTGCCGGGCGAATGAGTGGAGAGAACTGTACAACAATCACGAGGGGTCAATTCCCTGCATTAGCGACCCCAGATTCAGTCTCGTGGAGCATTGTCGATTTCAGAGAAATCAGCAATCATTGCTTTCGGGAAGAGTTGATCTATTCCGGATCATTCAGAGACTACCATTTGATTTCTTGGAACGACAGCGATTCAGACTATGACCACGCAGAGCATAGGTTTGCGGTACTCAGGGGGACTTTCACACCGCTGAATCCGTTTGAATACGCTGCCACGGGGAGAATGGGAGAGCAACGGGTCTTCAGGTGAGCAGGCATCCCGGTATCCAAGAAGCAGATTGTGTTGACTTCTGTTGCACTCGCGAAAGATTCTTTTTAGAGTTCATCATTCATTCCCCTTGATCGTTGGAAAAAGTCCCCCCACTCGCCCCTCTCTCTGATGTATTGAACCTACTCATACCACAGCACAGTTGCATCTATAAGGATTTCCGACCGGTTGGG
>Ga0209321_10002847_pt1 | contig 11594 bp, 14 predicted proteins | sample Rifsed16ft4_FD_184012 | JGI IMG/M metagenome (GOLD analysis project Ga0209321, IMG submission 184012) | Soil microbial communities from Rifle, Colorado, USA - sediment 16ft 4 - CSP-I_5_4 (version 2) | ecosystem: Environmental > Terrestrial > Deep subsurface > Rock core/Sediment | place: Rifle... | reverse complement strand
CCCTGCCCAACCAGGCCTCTGACCCCGAGAAGGGCGCAGCAAGCAGCGCCCCTACGATTCAGATGTCACAATGACAGATAATCCCACCCACACCATTTCCTGAAGAGCTCATGTTATTCCAGGGCCGCGCCAAGGCTGCGCCGAAGAGGGCCGCCCGGCAAGGCTGATGACGATTATTTCCTTGACAAACTCGGCCTCGGTCATTACCGTCAATACGTTTTCTTACTGGTTTGACGAGAGGAGAAATGTCCCTAATGACGAAAACGATTCATCGGCGCATCGACGAGATCGATAAGCGTTGGCATCTGTTCGACGCATCGGGACGCGTGCTTGGGAGACTGGCGACTGAGGTGGCTGTCCTCCTCCGGGGCAAGCACAAGCCGATCTTCAGCCCCCACCTTGATACCGGAGATTTCGTGGTCGTTATCAATGCCGAAAAGGTCATGCTGACGGGAAAGAAGTTGAAGGACAAACTCTACCACCGTCACACGGGCTACCCGGGAGGACTGAAAACGACGACGGCTGAGCAGATGCTCAGGAAACATCCGACCCGAGTGGTGGAGTACGCCGTGCGTGGAATGTTGCCCAAGACAAAGTTGGGCGATGCGCTGTTCCGCAAGCTCAAGGTATACGCCGGCGCCGCTCATCCGCATGCGTCGCAGCGGCCGGCGCCGTTTGTCAAGAAGACGATGAAGGAGGCGTAACGTACTGTCATGCCAACGGAAGGTGCGATGTACGGGACCGGCCGGCGAAAGGCATCTGTGGCCAGGGTCTGGCTCAAGCCGGGAGAGGGCAAGATGGTCGTGAACAAGCGGCCGCTTTCGGAGTATTTCAGCCGGGCTGTCCATCAAACGCTGATCGTTCAGCCGCTGAAGACAGTGGGGATGGAAGGGAAGTTCGACCTGCGCGCGAATGTGGCAGGAGGCGGCATGAGCGGTCAGGCCGGCGCGGTGCGGCTTGGCGTCGCTCGGGCCCTCTTGGCCAGCGAATCCTCCTTGCGGCCGACGCTTCGTAAGGCCGGGCTGCTCACCAGGGATCCGCGTGCGAAGGAGCGGAAGAAATATGGCCAGAAGGGAGCGCGAGCGCGCTTCCAGTTCTCCAAACGTTAGCCGGCTTCTCGCATCCTGAAAGGGAGGGTCCGTGTTGACCTTCCTTTTTTTATTCGCGCTCAGCCGTCAGCTCTCAGCGATCAGCAAGGACACCGGGCGCTGAAGACTGATCGCTGACGGCTGACAGCTTCTGTGAAAAGATGAAACAGCAACAAGAGAAAGGGCGCAAGATCCGGACAGCGGTTGTTGGGGCGACCGGCTATACCGGCGTGGAGTTGATTCGTCTGCTCATCGGCCACCCGGCCGTGGAGATCACCGCCCTGACCTCTGAGAGTTACGTCGACCTGCCCATCGGAGAGGTGTTCCCTAGCGTGTCCGGTCTGCTCGGGATCACGTGCGAAAAGTTCGACCCTCCCGAGATCGCGAAGGTCGCTGACATGATCTTCCTGGCCTTACCCCACAAGACCGCCATGGCCGCCGCAGTCGAACTCCTTCCCCTTGGCAAAAAGGTGATCGATTTGAGCGCCGACTTTCGCCTGCGAGACCCCGACATCTATCGCCGCTGGTATGGGGTTGATCACGTGGCGCCCAACCTGCTCCGGGAAGCGGTCTACGCCCTGCCCGAGGTCTACCGCCGGCAGCTCGCCGCGGCGCGGCTGGCAGCAGTACCTGGCTGCTACCCCACGGCGGCCCTGCTCGGGCTGCTTCCGTTGGTGAAACGCGAAGTGATCGATCCGGACTCCGTGGTCATCGATGCCATTTCCGGCGCCTCCGGCGCGGGGAGGAAGGCCGAGCTGCCTCTCCACTTCTCGGAGCTGCAGGGGAACTTCAAGGCCTACAATGTGGCATCTCATCGCCACACGCCGGAGATCGAGCAAGAGCTGAGCCGATGGCTCGGTCGGGAGGTCTTGGTGACATTCACCCCGCATCTGGCGTCAGCGGTCCGCGGGATCCTGACCACCATCACTGCCACCTTGGTGACCTCCAAAGCGGTTGAAGAACTGCTCGCTCTCTACAGGGAACAGTACGAGCACGAGCCCTTCGTCAGAGTCCTTCGGGAAGGCCGGTTCCCGGAGACCAAGCAAGTCTGCGGCTCAAACTTCTGTGACATCGGCCTCGCCGTCGATCAGAGGACCCGTCGCTGCATCGTCGTGGTCGCGATCGATAATCTGGTGAAAGGCGCCTCAGGACAAGCGATCCAGGCCATGAACGTGATGTCCGGTCTCGACGAAAAGACGGGGCTTCAAGCCCCCCCTCTGTTCCCCTGAGGCGGCCTTTTCTCCCGCGCCTGTGAAACAGCCAGTGATTCGCGACATCCCGGGCGGCGTCACTGCCGTCAAGGCCGTGAGGGCGTCCGGGGTGTTCTGCGGAATTAAACGGATCAAACCGGACCTCGCTCTCGTCGTGTCCGACCGGCCGGCCACTGTGGCCGGAGTGACGACGGTCAATCGGGTCAAAGCCGCGCCCGTCCTCCTCTGCGAGCGCCAACTCCGATACGGAAGATTCTCCGCCCTGGTTGCCAACAGCGGCAATGCCAACGCCTGCACCGGGCGTGAGGGAGCGCGAGATGCGCTGGCCATGCGCGATCGCCTCTCCGGCCTCCTCGGGCGCCCGCCCCAGGAAATCTTCGTCGCGTCCACGGGCGTGATCGGAAAGCGGCTCCCGATCTCCCGGATTCTCGCCGGGATCCCGGAGGCGGCCCGGATGCTCTCTGCGAAGGGCGGCGCGGCCGCGGCCCGGGCCATCATGACGACCGACACCTTTCCAAAGGAGGCCGCCGTCAGCTTTGAGCTGGGCGGGAGGAAAGTCGTGATCGGCGGGATAGCGAAGGGCTCCGGGATGATCGCCCCGAATCTTGCGACGATGCTCTGTTTTGTCGCCACCGACGCCGCGGTATCGGCCGCGCTTTTGAGACCGACTCTGCGACAGGTGGTCGCCGACACCTTTAACGCCATCACCGTGGACGGATGCATGAGCACCAACGACACCGTCCTCCTGTTTGCCAATGGCGCCTCCAATGCCCCACGACTGAGCGTTGGTGATGGCAGCCTGCGCGTCTTTAGAGAAGCGCTCCATCGGGTCCTCTCGCGGTTAGCGCGGATGATCGCGAAGGATGGGGAGGGCGCGACTAAACTGATTCGGATTGAAGTGAAGGGCTCGCGGACTGCAGCAGAAGCGATGCGTGCGGCGAGGGCCGTCGCCGATTCTGCGCTCGTGAAGACCGCCTTCTTCGGCGAGGACTGCAATTGGGGCCGTATTGTGGCCGCCCTTGGGGCGTCCGGGATTCGGTTTGATCCCCTGCGGGTTGAGATCGTCGTTGACGGGATTCCGGTGGTCCTGGGCGGCGTCGGCTTGGGTCGGCTCAAGGAGCGACTGGCGGAGCGACAGATGCGCCGGCCGGAGTTCACGCTGACGATCGACTTACACGGAGGAAGAGGGGCGGCAACGATTCTGACCACCGATCTGAGTGCAGACTATGTCAGGATCAACGCCGGCTACCGAAGCTGACACGTCACGCAACGCGCGACGTGTCATTGTGAGGGGATGTAGGGACACGGCATGCCGTGTCCCTACAGTGCCGACCTAATGACCGGCGCCTTTTCCCCTGTTCTTCTCTCTGCAGACGTGGTATAGATTGAGAGGTTCGATCGATTTCACACGTCATCTGATCCCTGGGAGGGTGTCCTGGCGCTCGCTCGCGGGCGGGGATCTCACAGGGAGCTGAAGATGGCGGAGGACACAACCAACAAGGCTGCGCCGTGAGCTCAGCCGAACGGAGGAGGGGGCGTGACAACGATTACCATTAAGGAGTTATTGGAAGCGGGTGTCCACTTTGGACATCAGACGAAGCGCTGGAACCCGAAGATGAAAAAGTACCTCTTCGGGGAACGGAACGGCATTTACATCATCGACCTTCAGAAGACGCTGAAGAAATTCCAGGAAGCGGCCGAATTCATCACGCGGGTGGCGGCCGAAGGTCTGCCGGTCGTGTTTGTCGGAACGAAGAAACAGGCTGCAGACGTAATCGAAGAAGAGGCCAGACGCTGCGAACAGTTCTTTGTGAACCATCGCTGGCTGGGAGGCACTCTGACCAACTTTCAGACGATCCGGAAGAGCGTGAACCGGCTTCGCCAGATCGAAGAGACCGAGGCGAAGGGCGAGCTGGAGCGACTCACGAAAAAGGAGGCGATGAAGTTGCGGCGGGAGGGCCAGAAGTTGGAGCATGCCCTCGGGGGGATCAAGGGGATGGACCGACTCCCCGGCGCGATCTTCGTGATAGACACCAAGAATGAGCGGATCGCTGTCCGTGAGGCCAGGCGCCTTGGAATTCCGCTGGTTGCGGTCGTCGACACGAACTGCGACCCCGAGGAGATCGACTACCCGATCCCCGGCAACGATGATGCCATTCGGGCCATCCGGCTGATGGTGGCTCGCATAGCCGACGCGGTCCTTGAGGGGCGTGCCATGCGTGTCAAGGCTGCCGAGGACTTGGCCTCCGACGTGGCCGATCTCGCGGCTTCACCGGAGGACCAGGATCAGGTCGAATCACAGTTGGAGGCCCTTCGGGAGGCCTGAAACACGATACAGAGAAAGGACAGAGATGGCGGCGACTATTCCGGCGACACTGGTAAGGGAATTGCGTGAGAAAACGGGAGTAGGGTTCATGGAGTGCAAGGCCGCATTGACAGAGGCCAATGGGGATCTTGACAGAGCCATCACCCTCCTTCGTGAGAAAGGGCTGGCCTCAGCCTCCAAGAAGATGGGGCGGGTTGCATCGGATGGACTCGTTGTCTCGTACATCCACGGGGGTGGGAAGATAGGGGTGCTCTTGGAGCTTAACTGCGAGACCGACTTCGTTGCCAGGACCGATGAGTTTTCAACGCTTGCCAGGGATATCGCGATGCAGGTGGCGGCGGCGAACCCATCATATGCCCGGCGAGAGGAGGTGCCGGAGGCGGTCCTCGAGAAAGAGCGAGCGATCCTTAGGGTGCAGGCGACATCGTCCGGCAAGCCGGAAGGGGTCATCGAACGGATCGTCCAGGGACGGATGGAAAAATTCTTCAGTGAGGCATGCCTGTTGGAGCAGCCTTTCATTAAGGATCCCGAGGTGAAGGTCCAGGACCGGATCAAAGAGGTGATCGCGAAGGTTGGGGAGAATATCGTGGTTCGCCGATTCTGTCGATACCACTTGGGCGAGGGGGTTGAGCGGCCCGCCGCCTCCGAATAACATCTGATCTCTGTCCTGGATTGGCGCGGGGGCCACACAATGACCACTATGAAGTACAAACGGATCATGCTCAAGGTCAGCGGTGAGGCCCTCGCTGGAGACGAGGGGTTCGGGATCAGCCCCCGGATGCTGAGCTTCCTTGCCAGCGAAATCGAGCAGGTCCACAAGCTAGGCCTACAGATAGCGGTAGTGGTGGGGGGTGGAAACATCCTTCGGGGGATTCCCGCAAGCGCCGAGGGGATGGACCGGTCCTCCGCCGACTATATCGGAATGCTGGCGACCGTCATGAATGGTCTCGCGCTTCAGGACGCGCTGGAGCGGCTGGCGATCGACACGCGCGTGCAGACGGCTATCGAGATGCGGGAGGTGGCCGAACCGTTTATCCGGCGCCGGGCCATCCGGCACCTGGAGAAGGGGCGGGTCGTTATCTTCGTCGGAGGGACCGGCAACCCCTACTTCAGCACCGACACCGCCGCGGCGTTGCGCGCAATGGAGGTCAAATGTGAGGTGGTCTTCAAGGCCACCAAGGTGGACGGGGTCTATACGGCAGACCCCCTCCTGGATCCCAGCGCCAAGAAGTTTGACGAGCTCTCCTACATCGAGGTGCTGAACCGCCAGTTGAAGGTGATGGATTCAACGGCCATCTCGCTCTGTATGGATAACCTCTTTCCGATCGTGGTCTTCAACCTTCACGAGCCTGGGATCCTGCGCCAGTTGGTCTTCGGCGAAAAGGTTGGCACCATTGTCCGTGGGAGATGATCCATGCTGAAGGAGATCTCTGTGAGGGCCGAGAGGGAAATGAAGAAGGCCATCGAGGCGACGGTGAAAGGCTTCAACGGCATCCGCACAGGGCGGGCTTCCCTGGCGTTGCTCGACGGTCTCATGGTTGAAGCGTATGACTCCCCCCCGGTCCCGATCAATCAGGTCGCCAGCCTGGCCGTCCCCGAGACGCGGCTGATCACGGTGCAGCCCTGGGACACGTCACTGCTCCCCGCCATTGAGAAGGCGATCCTCAAGTCTGATCTGGGCGTCACGCCGACCAACGACGGGAAGCTCGTCCGGATTCCTATCCCCGCCTTGACGGAGGAACGCCGCAAGGAGCTGGTCAAGGTGGTCCGGAAGATCGCCGAGGAGGGTCGGGTGGCGGTCCGGAACGCTCGCCGGGATGCCAACGAGTCGCTCAAGCGAAAGGAGCGGGAGAAGGAAGCCTCTGAGGATGAGGTCAAAAAGGGGCAGGACATGATTCAGGTCGTCACGAATCGGTTGACCAAAGAGATCGACGGGCTGCTGGCCAAGAAGGAAAAGGAGATCATGGAGTTTTAGGGTCGGATCGGCGGGCTCGGTCCACCCAAGTGGCGGCAAGCACCTTCGTTGCACAGGGCGAGCACGCGCATTCGAGGTCAACGCATGCATCTGAAAAGGGTCCTCAGCGCTGCCGCCTTCCTTCCCCTCTTTGTCTTGCTGGTTCAGTTTGGAACCCCCGTTCACTTCTTCTTGCTTGTCAGCGCCGCCATTCTGGTCGGGCTCTACGAGTTCTATAGGATGGCGGAGGCCGGAGGGCTGCATCCGCTGACGCCCCTCGGAATGGCAGGCGGTCTGGCGCTGGGTGGCCTCCAGTTTTTCGGGGCATCCGCACCCTGGCTCGCGTTCGCCCTGGCGGGTTGGGTCATGCTTCTGCTGATCGTCCTGTTGCTGGTGAGCGCGGATCCGAAGGGGGCCGCATCGCGGGGCGCCGTCACGCTGCTGGGGATGGTCTACGTAGCGGGGCTGCTCAGCTTTCCCGCTCTGCTGCGGGCCATGGAGGCCGGCAGCGTCTATGTCTATTATCTTGCCTTGGTCACGTGGGCGGGGGATGTCGGGGCGTTTTATGTCGGCACGACGTTGGGGAAGAGGCCGCTCTATCCCTCCATCAGCCCACGTAAAACCGTGGAGGGCGGCCTGTGCGGACTCGCGTGCTCCGTCCTCGCGTCCTGCGCAGCCAAGCTCTGGTTCTGGGAGAGGCTCGGTATGGTTCAGATCCTGTCTCTCGGACTCGGTCTGGGGATCATGGGACAGGTGGGAGACCTGTGCGAATCGATGCTGAAGCGGAGTTTCGGTGTGAAGGATGCCGGTACCCTGATCCCTGGACACGGTGGTGTGCTGGACCGTGTCGATAGCCTCCTCTTCACCGGGCCGGTTCTGTATCTCGCAGTCCTGGCAGGGTGGGTGTGAGTCCGGTCGGCCTGCAAGTGGGCGGAATCGGGCGTTGGGGGATTCACCAGCGCCTCAGGGCGGCACTGCTGGCGGCGGCCTCAGGAGGGCTCCTCGTCCTCGCGTATCCCACGGCGGATATCGGGGGGCTCGCGTTCATCGCTTTGGTTCCACTGCTCCTGGCCATTCGCGGCGAGCCGCCGGCTCGAGCCTTCTGGTGGGGAACCCTCGCGGGACTGGTGTTCTACCTCGGCAGCATCTCCTGGGTGACCAGGACGATGACCTCCTATGGTGGGCTGTCTGTCGCCAGCAGCATGGTTGTCCTTGCCGCGCTGGCGTCGTATCTGGCGCTCTACGTCGGGCTGTTCTGTTTCGGCGTCTCGGCTCTTGCGGGCGCGGCCTGGTGGATCAACCTGCTTGCGACATCTGCCCTTTGGGTGGGGTTGGAATACCTCCGCAGCTACGCGTTGACGGGCTTTCCTTGGGCCCTGCTCGGTTACACCCAGTATCAGAGCGTTATGCTGCTGCCGATCGCCTCGGTCGCCGGCGTCTATGGTCTCTCATTCCTGGTGATCCTTGTCAACATCGGCCTGGCGCAGTTGACCTCGACGTCCGGAGGCCGCCTTCGCACCATCCTGCTCGCCGGTCTCGTCGCGCTGCTCCTTGTCTGGTCCCCCACGCTTCTCTCGCCGCCTTCAGCGCCTGCCGGTCCCGAGGAGGAGATAGGGGTCGCCCTCGTACAAGGAAATATCGACCAGGCGTCGAAGTGGAATCCGGCGATGCAGGCGGCTACCATCGAATTGTATCGGCGCCTCAGCCTGGAGGCAGCGACGAATACCCCCACCCTGATCGTCTGGCCCGAGACTGCCGCCCCCTTCTTCTTTCGATATGAACCGGCGCTGCGGGGGCGGGTGCTGGACATCGCTGCCGAGACGGGAAGCTACCTACTGGTCGGCAGCCCCGACGTCGAACGCGTCTCGGTCGGCCCCGAAGGTGACCGCTATTACAATAGCGCATTTCTGGTCTCTCCGGATCGGGAACTGCTCGGCAAATACGACAAGATCCACATGGTTCCCTTTGGGGAGTATGTTCCACTCAAGTCGATTCTCTTTTTCGTGCACAAGCTCGCCTATGGGATCGGCGACTTCGAGCCAGGCCGGACCTACACGATCTTTCATCTCCCTCGTGGTCGCTTCGGAGCCACCATCTGTTACGAGGTGATCTTTCCGGATCAGGTCCGCCGCTACGTGAAACACGGGGCCGACTTCCTGGTCAATATCACGAACGACGCCTGGTTCGGCCGGTCGGCCGCCCCGGGCCAGCATCTGGCGATGGCCGCCCTTCGGGCCGCCGAAAATCGCCGATACCTGATCCGGGCGGCGAATACCGGCATCTCCGCCATCATTGATCCCACAGGGCGGATCGTGAAGGCTTCTGAGATATTCGTTCCCGCCGTTGTCTCGGGGCGGATTCAGTTGCGGCGGGGCGAGACCTTTTACACCCGCTATGGCGATCTCTTCGCCTGGCTGTGCGTGGCATTCGTCATCTCCGTATTCGTCGCAGAGCGGGGCTGGAGCGGCGCACGGTTCTCTTCGGAACCGGCCCCCGTCTCGCAAAGGAGGGCACGATGATCGCAGATGTCTCCCGCAGGCTCGATGGGTTACAGACCAAGTTGCACGGGCTTCGGGTCTATCTTTGACGAGGAAGGGAAACAGTCGCGCCTGAAAGAGATCGAGGCGCTGCTCCATGCGCAGGAGTTCTGGTCCGACCCGTCTCGCGCTCAGAAGATCCTGAAGGAGCAGCGTGCCCTTAAGGAGGTGGTGGAGCAGCTCGAGGCGCCAGGGCGCGAGCTGGAAGACCTCAGCGTGCTGCTCCAGCTCCTGCGGGAAGAGGAAGACCAGGAGACCCTGACCGAGATGGAGAGGTCCCTCCGGAGCACGGAGGAGCGAATCGCCGCTCTGGAACTGACGACAGTCTTGGCGGGTGAGTATGACAGGGGCAACGCCATCCTCTCCATCAACCCGGGCGCCGGCGGCACCGAGTCGCAGGACTGGGCACAGATGCTGTTGCGGATGTACATGCGCTGGGCGGAAGCCAGGGGCTATCACACAGAGGTGATCGACCTGCTTCCTGCCGAAGAGGCCGGAATCAAGAGCGCCACGGTCACGGTGACTGGGGCATACGCCTACGGCCGACTGAAGGCCGAAATGGGGGTCCACCGCCTTGTTCGGATCTCCCCATTCGACGCCAGCCACCGCCGTCACACCTCCTTTGCATCGGTCTTCGTCTACCCCGAAATCGATGAGGAGATAGAAGTCGCCATCGACGACAAGGATTTGCGAATCGATACGTACCGTTCCAGCGGCGCTGGTGGACAGCATGTCAACGTCACCGACTCGGCGGTGCGAATCACCCACCTGCCCACGGGCATCGTCGTCTCCTGCCAGAACGAGCGGTCGCAGCACAAGAACCGGGCCATGGCCATGAAGGTCCTGCGCTCCCGGCTGTATGACCACTTTCAGCGGGAGCAAGACAAGGAGATGGCCAAGCTCGAAGGCGAAAAGAAGGACATCGCCTGGGGCAGCCAGATCCGTTCGTACGTCCTTGCCCCCTACCAGCTTGTGAAGGACCATCGGACCGGCCTGGAGACCGGCAACGTGGAGAAGGTCCTGGGCGGAGAGATCGAACCCTTCATTGATGCGTTTCTCTTGAAAGCGCGCCCCACCTCGTAAGGTGGCTGCAGGCCGGGACCGGAGTTTGCATTATGCTGTCTGAGAGGCTGGATGCCGCGCAAATCTCGACGAGGGTTCGGGGAAATAGCCTGCAAGCAAGCGCAGCGTTTTCGGCATTAGACAGAACTGTCTAATTGTAGATGGCGCGGACGCGCCGCGCCATCGGGGCTGCGGATTACCACTCGCTTTCTGTGCGGCGCTTCGCGGCGACCATCAAGCGGCTGAAGCTGACGGTCGGGCTGGCGCGCAAGCGTGCCGCCCTCCCGCAGCTTATCCGCAGCCTCGTTAGCCGTATTCATTTCGGGCCGTGAAGAGCATGGAAATCGCAAATCTCCCAAAGAGTAAAATCGCCTTACGGCTCACGACATTGTTGCAGCGCAATGGCTGCTTCCGTTTCCCACGCCAGGACCTCCGGCAGAAACTCGGACAACGTTATAAGAAGGGCTGGGAAACCCGGTTCGTCCTTGAGTCGGTGACGGAGCTTCTTGAAGTACGGCGACTTGTTCATCGCCTCGGATTACGTCCTGGTCGCTCTTACAGGAAACGAAACAAGTGGGTCCAACCAATCTACGGCGAGCACGCCGTCAAGTGTTTCACTTCCTGGCTGAGATCTACACCTAACCACGCTCTGCAGCGGACCAAGGCCGCGCGCAATGGTCCACCGTGAAACTGGGATGATGCGGCCACGGGCTCGTTGCGGCGCGGCCTGGCCCGCTGAGCTTGTGCTCGTTAGGCGAAAAATAGCTGCTCTCTACCGTTTCGGTGTTTCGTGCTAGCATAGCTCAATGGATTTTGAGATTATTGGCCGGATTCGGGACGTCGAAACGATCGCCGCTGGGCGCACCATCCGCCAACTGGGGCGGCTGCGACGGCGGCATGGCAAGGGCGAGTGGCGGAAACGAAAGGGAATTGCGACCGTGCGCCTGCGAGATGGCATGGTCCACAAGGCAGAGGTTCATTGGTATGAAGCTCACGGCATCGGCCGGCGAGAATTCAAGCTCAAGTTCCCTCTCCTGGACTGAGGAATGAAGAGACTCGCTAGATCACAAGCGCGCTTCGCTGTATGCGTCAACAACAAGGGCTACGAGGCCTCGCTCGAGGTGGGAAAGCTGTATCGAATCGTCCCTGATCAAGAGGCGGAGAGGCGGGGTTACGTGCGGATCGTCGATGAGAGTGGCGAGGACTACGGCTATTCCGCAGATCGCTTTTTCTCGATCGATGTGCCCAAGCCTCTAGAAAAGGCCCTCCTCAAGACCGCGTCCTGATTGTTGATTCGCCTAACCCCGCAGAGCAGCAGACCGGGGGCTCGCGCTGCTCGCCCCTTATCAACTCGTGAAGGACCATCGGACCGGCCTGGAGACCGGCAACGTGGAGAAAGTCCTGGCAGGAGAGGTC
>Ga0209321_10002844_pt1 | contig 11599 bp, 7 predicted proteins | sample Rifsed16ft4_FD_184012 | JGI IMG/M metagenome (GOLD analysis project Ga0209321, IMG submission 184012) | Soil microbial communities from Rifle, Colorado, USA - sediment 16ft 4 - CSP-I_5_4 (version 2) | ecosystem: Environmental > Terrestrial > Deep subsurface > Rock core/Sediment | place: Rifle... | reverse complement strand
CCGTGCACTCCCGGCCGATCGCATAGCTGAGGTTGAAGAGGAGGCTCGTGGCGGACTCCCCGGAGATGATGGTCCCAGGGCCCTCCGCGTTCAGGAGGTCCGCGACCGCCTTCCGGCCTTCGAGGATGATCGCCTCGGCGCCCTTGGACTCCGGGAAGACGTTCCCGACGTTCGCGCTCCGGTCGACCCGCGCGCGGGCCTCCGCCTCTGCAGCGCGGCGGGTGACGAGGGTGCCCGCTCCGTTGTCAAGGAACGCACGCCGCCGACCGGAGGGGTCACGCTCGACGGCGGGGAACTCTCGTCGAATCCTGCGGAGGAACACGGCGTCCCAGGGCATCGCGGCGGGTAATCGAACCGGGCGATAAGGCTTCCGGGGCCGGCGTGAAGGGGTTGAACTCGACAGGCGGCCAGACGAGAGCCGCAGGGGGAATTGAACCCCGACCTGCGCCTTACCAAGGCGTTATCAGGGGTTATATAGTTGCAACTGTTATAACGGACCGTGTACAAGAGCGTACCTGTGAAGCTAGACACATATCGAAAGTTGAAGGACTACAAGATGGCGGGCGCCTCCTTTGATGACGTTCTGAACGAACTCATGCGTAGCGTCCCCGTCGAAGCCGTCGCCGAGCGGGTGATCCAGGAACATTACGAGCGGATGCGGGAGCGGGAGGGCCGCCCGTGGCGAGAGGTGCTGCGCCGCCGGCGGGCGTGATGCTCTCGTGCCGCGCTACACGGTGTTCATCCATCGGCGAGCTGAAACAGAACTTCTGAGTCTGCCGAAGCATGTTATCGAGCGATTCCGGAAGGTCTTCGAGATGCTCGAGGAAGATCCCTATCGGCCCCGTCCGGGCTGCGACCTCCGGCTCGTTAAGGGCCACCCGCACGTACGCGCAGTCCGTGTCGGCAGTTGCCGCGGAATCTACGAAGTCGTGGAGGAGGAGAAGGCGGTCTGGTTCACGAAATTCGGGCCTTTGCGCTCCGTATACGGCTAGTGTCCGGACAGGGACGGAGCCGCAGGGGGGAATCGAACCCCCGACCTGCGCCCTACCAAGGACCCATCATGACCTCCCCGCGACCAACACGACAAGGACAGTCGTACGGCTCTCATTCGCCAGACGGAGCTTCATGTCTGTCGACTAGCTCTTGGAGGACCATGGGGGTTTCGGGAGCCAAGCATAGTGCTTTCGCAACTGGTCATATATGTCCCTGCTCATGGAGGGATCGAGGAACACGGCGGGTCCGTGCCTCGTCGGTTTGGCTTTCACGATTCCTTCATTCTTGAGTCCCTCGAGCGATTTGCGAAGTCCTCCTAGGTTTTCGGAGGGAAATCCATGCAAGAGGTTGTCTTCGAGGATATGACGGGCACCGAATCTCCTCCCCCGGTACAGTTTCAAGATCAAGGAGGCCTCATCCCTCCTCAGCTCCCTCACAGGGAACGGAATTGAACACGAACCTATAAGTAGCCGATGTAAGCTCTCTTAACACTGGTGTAAAGCGTGTTTACGGAAATCTTCGGCGATTCGCCGAGAGTCAAACTGCTCGATTTCTTCGCAGATCACGTTGACTATGATTACACTATCTCGCAACTCGAGGAGTTCACCGGCATTTCCCGGCCTACGATATATCAATTGATTGACGAGCTTGAGGCCGAGAAGATGCTCGCGCTGACGCGGGAGGTAGGGGCATCCCGGTTTTTCCGCCTCAACACTCAGAACGAGAAGGTGATTGCGATGCTCCAGCTGGACATTGACGCGATTAACAAGAGCCTACTCGAGCAAGTCAGTCCCTCGGGGCGCGCTGCTTCTGCGGGTCATGCTGGCTTGGCTCCGAGGAGGGTAGTGGTCGGCCAGCCTCGGTACGCTGCCCAAGCGACCCCGCGAGGGTTTGCTGCGGGCGCCATGAAAGCCAAGAAGGGGACGAAGAGACACCGCGGGTAGGGTCTGGGCAACTTCCAGGCTTGGTCTAGGATCCACGCGACTTTCGTCACTCTACCCTCCTACGAAGGGAATGTTGGAGTCACGACGAAATGGGCCTCACCAGCGTGCAGAGCCGTAGGTGGAAATTGAACCCCCGACCTGCGCCCTACCAAGGCCCATCAAGGCCCGGCTCGGACCGCAATCGTCCGGTCTCATCCCCGAACTCATAAGTAGACCATGTTTGATAACTGCACCGTTGGTATCCAAGGTTTCCTCTTCTGCAGGCGCCGATGAGTGGCTTCGACGGGGCCGCCGGAACTTGCGAATTGCGAAGTCACTGGTTGAGGCGGGGTTCGGCGATGGGGCCGCATTCTACGCACATCAGGGAGCAGAGTTCGCTCTGAAGGCACTCCAGATTTTCAGAAAGGGGACGTTCGATCGGGTTCACGATTTGACGAAACTTGCTCGGGACCTCGGAGCGCCCGCGAGAATCGTGAAACTCGCGTCAGATGTGACGCCGCTCTACACTGGCTCACGGTATCCGGACATCGGGCGCCGAATCACGAGGCAATTAGCAGAGGCCACGTTGGAGAAGGCACGGAGGATTGCGCGATGGGTTCGCCGGCAGATGGTTTGATTCGGAAACTCGAGAATTTCCGGCGTAGGATATCCACACGATACGGAGTCCAGCGGATGATTCTGTTCGGCTCGCGCGCGCGCGGGAGGCCTCACAGGCACAGCGACGTGGATCTCATCATAGTTAGTGCGAAGTTCAAACGAAAGAATATCGTCGAGCGGGCATCCCCGCTATACATGGAATGGGATCTCGACCTGCCCGTGGACTTTCTCTGCTACACTCCCGAGGAGTTCGCCAAACTCGCCCGCCGGGGAGGCCTCGTTCGCGAAGCCCTACGCGAGGGTGTGCCCATCTCCTGAAAAACACGTCGGCCGCGAGCGTCGAATGTTGGCGGGCATGCGGGTGGACGAATCCTTCCTTGAGCCAGACACGAGAGCCGCAGGGGGGAATTGAACCCCCGACCTGCGCCTTACCAAGGCGCCGCTCTACCACTAAGCCACTGCGGCAGTGCGCGCGCCTAAGTTCGGACGCCTAATGAAGATTCCTCGCCCGCTCCCGGGGACGGAGCCCCATGGCGTTCCTTGGCGGTCCGCATCTGTCACTAGGGCGCGCGGGGAGCGGGGGTCTCGGGATCGGGTGGAGCCGCCACCGGGGCCCGCGGTCTCCTGCGCCGCACGAGGATGAGCGCGACCGCGACCGACGCCGCAACGGCGACGATCAGGAGCAGGACGAGCCAGGGGAGGAAGTCGGGCGCACCACCCGGCCCGCCGCCCGGAGGAGTGGAGGTGACCGTCACGTGGCGGATGTCGGACGCGGAGTTGCCCGCCGCATCGTACGCGACGACCTGAATCGTGTGGTTCCCGACGCCGAGCCCGGCGGGGGGCAGGGTGAGCTCGAACGGGGCCGCGGTGTCGTTACCGACGGAGAGCCCGTCCAGGAAGAACTCCACGCGGACCACCCCGACGTTGTCCGCGGCGGTCACGGTGACGACGACCGAGCTGGAGACGGTCGCCCCCTCGGAGGGAGCGGAGACGGAAACCGTCGGGTCCGTGACGTCCCGCACGGTCACGGTGAGCGTGTCCGTGCCGGTGTTCCCGTCCGCGTCCCGGACGGTCAGGGTCACGAGGTACGTTCCGGGCGTCGCGAAGAGGTACGTGGCGGTCGCGCCCGTCAGGACCTGGGTGCTGCCGTCCGTGAACGTCCACGTGTAGCTCGCGATCCCGAGGTTGTCCGTCGAGGCGGACCCGTCGAAGGTCACCGTCGTGTCCTCGTCGACTACGAGATCGGAGCCTGCGTCCGCCACCGGCGGGACCGTGTCGGGACCGGTGTCCATGAGGACCGCGGCCTGGGCGTACCCGCCCGCCGAGTCCCACGCCTCGAGCAGCGCGCCGTACTGCCCGCTCGGCACGGACGGGAACAGCGTCAGCCCGAGGCCTCCGAGGCGGAGCGCGGGGGCCGTGACGAAGCTCGCCCCCACGATCGCCGCCGTCGAGAGGTCCACGCGGACGCCGGCAGCGAACGGGGCGAACGTCGACGCGGGCTGGTCCTGCGGGCCCACGAACGCGGACCCGGTGTAGACGAAGAGGAGGCGTCCGTCGCGGGTGTCGAACACGGCGATGGCGGGCACCGGGCTCGGCAAGGTCGCGTTGTCCCAGTACCCGTTGACGACGCCGAGGAACGGACCGAGCCCCGTCACGACCGGCCAGTAGAAGGACGTGACGCCGTCGGAGAGCCGGCCGACGGGCGATTGCGTGTCCCACGAGGACGAGACCGTGTAGTTGCCCGGGCTCGGGCTCGCGACGGAGACGCGCGCGGCGCTGAGCCGTTCGAGGATGACGAACGTCCCGACCCCCGCGGAGGTGGAGTGGAGCATGAGGATAGAGAGATCCGCGCGCTCGAAGTGCGCCTCGCCGACGTCCGCCAGGAGCGCCGCCGGGGTGGACTCGCTGACGCCCGTGGACGGGGTCGCGGTGAAGCTCCGGATCCGCGGGGCCACGGAGTCCTGCGTGAGGGTCAGGTTCACCCAGATGGTTTGGCCGGGCGACGGGTTCACGGTCGCCTCCGCCGCGGCGTACCCGCTCTCCGTCGCCCGGATCGTCTGCGGGCTCGCGACGATCCAGAGCTCGTAGTACCCGGAGGAGTCCGTGTAATCGTAGGGCGCCGAGCTGTCGTACCCCGTCGCCTCCACCGTGGCACTCCACATCGCCGCGCCGGAGGAGTCGTTGACGTACCCGCGGACCCGGACGTCCTCGGGAAGGTCCGGATACAGGGCGATGGAGACCGCGTTCGGCCCGGGGGCAGCGGTGATCGTCCCCGTCCACATCAAGTACCCGGACGCGAGCGCGGTGAGGTACGTGGTCCCGCCGACGGGCGCGTCGAGGAGGGCGAATCCGGTCGCGTTCGTCGCGGCGCTGTCGGACCCGTAGTACCACGCGGCCACGACGGTCGCGCCGGAGATCGGCAGGCCCGTGATCGCGTCCGTGACGGTCGTCTGGATCTGCGCGGCGAACCGGTCGAGCGTGATGTTCACCCACGTCGTCACGTACGGCCGTGTCCCGACGTACACGATGTTGCCCGCGTAAAGGCCCTGCCCGTACACCGCGATCGTGATCGCGGGGCTCGGCGGGACGCCGAGGGAGTAGAACCCCGTGCCGTCCGCCGTCGCGAGCGCGGAGTAGCCCGTCCTCAAGTCGATCGCGTTCACCAGGAGGCCCGGGATGTGACTGCCGTTCGTCGCGTCGACGAGGTACCCCTGGACCGTGGAGACGATGGGCCACAGAGTCGCGTTCGCCCAGACGACCGGGGAGGGGAAGTAGAAGAGGTACGCGGACCACGTGGTGTACCCGGGGGCACGCGCGCCGACGATGAAGTCGTCCTGGGGGATCGCGACCTCGTAGTATCCGGACGCGTCCGCCGTGGCCTGGTCGTAGTACCCGTCCGACCAGAGCGGGCTCACGGTGACGAGCGTGCCCGGGAGCGGGGCCCCCGTGAGGCCGTCCGTCACGTACCCGCGGACGGAGTGGGACAGGGGCGGGAGGTTCAGGTCGAGGTACGTCGTGCCCGGCCCCCACACGTACGTCGACGTCGAGGTCGGGGCGTGGCCGGGCGCGTCCGCCACGATCTCCGCGGTGCCGGATTGGACTTGGATCGAGTAGGACCCGGAGCCGTCCGACGTGACGGGCGGGAACTGGATCCCGGCGACGCGGACGGTGATCGTGGCACCCGCGAGGGGGGCCGAGGTGTCCGCGTCGCGGACGGTCCCGTTGATCCACGCGTTCACCGGGTTCGGGTCCAGGGTGAAGTTGTACCACTCGACCTGGCCCGCGTTGACCGAGAAGGAGTAGTAGGTGAGGGGATCGTAGCCGAGAGTGCCCTCCGTGGCGGCCTCGTAGTACCCGGGGACGAGGGCCATCTCGTAGTATCCGGAGGCGTTCAGGGAGCTCGCGTTGCGGTATCCGGACGTCATGTACCACGGCGGCGCCGCGAGGACGCGGCCCACCGTGACGGGCGCGGCGGTGACGGAGTCCGTGACGTACCCCAGGAACCGGGCCGAGCGGGCCCCAGCGGTCGCCAGGGTCAGGTTCGCCCAGGTGGTCTCGCCCGATCCGACGGCGATGGCCGTCGTGGCGAAGAGGTGGAGCGGGCTCGTGGCGGTGAGGGTGTACCGGTGGGGCGGCACCGCGAACGCGAAGTACCCCGCTGGGTCCGGTGTCGTCTCGAAGGTCCACGGGAGGTCCGAGGCCTCGACCCGGACGACGGCGCCCGGGATCGGCGCGCCGGAGCCGAACTCCGTGACGTACCCCTGGACCCGGCCGTCCGGGCCGGAGGCGCCCGCCATCCCGGCAGAGGCGAAGAGGAGGGCGGCGATCGCGGTCGCGACGGCGAGAACGCTCGAGGCTCGATGGTCGGTGGTCATGGGAGGACACCCGCAGGTTGCGACGGGGGAGGGAGGTCGGGCCGCGGTCTCTTAAGGGCTTTGGGGCTGTTATCGCACCTGAGGCTTAGCGCCAGAAGCCCGCCGCCCGAGGCCCGACCCGCTGGGTTCGAGGGGCAACCTTTTTCTTCCATTCGGGGAATGCTGTCACCGGAGGGGATTGCGTGGGGGGAGTAACCCTGGGGCCGATGCCCCCGGATTCGCAGAACGCGTTGTGGCGGGGCAAGCGACAGACTGGCGGGGCGCTCATCGCGGCGGGGGCGGCGTCGTGGCTCGTGCACAGCATCCTGATGATTGTGGGCCTCGTCGCGATCTTCAGCATCAGTCTCACGGACATCGACTCGACGACTCGGTCCCTCACCACGTCAATCACGGCGTTCATCGGGGCGATGGTCGCAGTCCTGCTCGCCGCGTTCGTCCTCGCGGCAGGATTGATCATGTACCAAGGTGGGACACCGGGTCTGTCCTGGCAGGACTGGTACTCCGCTCAGGTCCGTGGAGTCACGGCAGGGACCCGAGGGAGGGCAAAGGTCGGCGCCGCCTTCGTGGCCTTCTACGGGGTCCTCGGCATCGCCGTGGTGGCAATCTACTTCGGCATGTCGAACGCGGCCAACTCGTCGGACTTCCAGGGGGTTCTGAACGGGTTCACCGCGATTCTCGTGATTTGGATTGTCGCCTCGATTGTCCTGATCGCGGCGGGCGTGTTTCTCGCGTCGTTCCTGAATTCCCTGCGGGTCGAGACCGCGAGCTTGCAGTCGTTCAGCGGGGCGGGGTTCCTCGGGTACGCAATCACGAACGCGGTCGGGGTCCTGTTGCTCGCGGTACCCCTTCTGATGCTCGTGTCGAATCCGTTCTCGGCGTCCTTCGGGCTGGTCATCCCCTTCCTAATCGGCGGCGTGATGGAACTCCTCGTTGTGCCGATTGTCGGAATCGTCGTCTTCAGCCTGTTGATTAGCCACGCCCTGCACCTGCGCAAGCTCCAGCCCGGAGCGAGATACCCCGCGCCCTACTACCCGCCGCCGGTGGTCCCGACGTACGCGGGACCGGCGTTCTATCCTGCCCCCGCACCGGCCCCGTTCGCGGCCCCTGTTGCAGCCCCTCTGGGCCGGGGCGAGGCGGGGAGCCCACTTCCGCCGCCTCCCGCCTCGCCGGTCCCACCGGAGTCTGGGCCGCCGGCCACGAGCCCCTCCTCTGGGGAGGGCTGGGTCCTTCGCCTCGAGGGACAGATTGCGGACATGGAGCGCGCGGTGAATGAGCAGAAGGAGTTCCTGTACCAGGTCGAGCGGAGTCTCGTGGAGGGCAGGATCGACAACGCGACATACGCGGAGATCGTGAAGAACCGGAGTGGTCGGATCGCCGACCTCGAGAAGCAAATCGCCGACAAGAGGGGTCTGGCTACTAAGAAGCCCATCGGTGATTCCCAGGGCGAGCCCCCTGTACCTCCGGAGAACCCGTAGCGAATCGGGTCAGCGTACACCGCGAACAGGGCCGCCCCATTTCGTGGGCGAGTTCCCGACTACAGCCCCGTGTGCGCGAGCACCTTGAGCGCGACCGGCTTCACCTTCCGGTACACGACGTGGGGCGGCCGCCGCGCGCCATCGACCGTGAGCAGGTCCCGCACCTTGATCCCGAAGAGCCGCTCGTTCTCCTCCAGGTACGGCAGAATCAGATTCCAGTCCTCGTCGCCGAGGCTGTCGAACATCCCGCCGTTCAACTGGTCCGGGCCGACGATCCGCTTCGGGTCCCGGATGTAGATCGCCCCGCCCGAGGCGAGGGAGAAGAGGTTCCCGCCCGGGTAGGGCTCAGGCAGCTCCTCGAGCCCGCCATCGTCCCGCACTCGGATCCCGTTGAGCACGACGAACCCGCCGCCCTTCAGCGCGTCCCCCGCCATGAAGGACTCCGCGAGGTAGTCCAGGCTCGTCCCGTTGATCACGACCCGCGGCTTCCCCACCGCGTTGATGAGGGACCGGCCCGCCGTGCTCCCCCGCACGTACACCTCCCCGCCCTTCGCCGCGTACATGAAGGTCTGCCCGAGGTCCCCGTGGACGACGAGCTTCCCCGCCTTCAGGATCTGCCCCATCTGGTCCTGCCCGTTCGCGTGCACGTGGACCTCCGCGCCGTCGAGGCCGCTCGCCAGGTAGTCGCCCGGGCTCCCGTAGAGGTCCAGGCGGAACCCGTGGCTGTCCGCCCCGAGCCCGCACCCGAGGAAGCGCTGTCCCGTGAGGTCGAACGCGATCACCCGCCTCCAGTCTTTCCGGTGCGCGGCCACGACGAGCTCGCCCAGGCCGTCGTCGCCCTCGGGCGGGAACCCGCGGGCGTCCACGACGAGGACGTCCTCCGGGCCCCTCGGCGGGCGGATGCGGGAGCGGGACTCCCAACCGATCAGGACGTGGCCCGTGGAGAGCCCCTCGAGCGATCGGAGGAACGAGAATAGCTCCTCCTGGAGGATGGCCCGCACCCCCGCCCGGCGTTTGCCGCCGGTCGGATAGCTGCGGTCCAGGAGGAGCGTGAGGAGGTCCACGAGGGCGCGGATCGCGTTCGGGCCCGCCGCGAGGGCGCGCGTGCGGAGGTCCCCGACCGTCTCGCGGACGTCGTCGAGCCCGAGACCCGGGAACTCTGCGGTCAGCGCGTCGAACGCGCCCGCGGGGTCCCCCGCCGCGACGCGCTCCGCGAGGTCGTCCGTCAGCGTGTCGAGGTCGACCTCGCGCGTCCCCGCCAGCCCGCCGCCGTTCTGCGCGACGCCCGCGGTCACGGGGTCCCCGAACTTGTTCGTGCACCGGAGGTACATGCCCTCGCCGTACTCGTGCACGCTGAACACGAACGCCCCGCCGTCCGTGTGGCTCCCGCCCCGCGCGTTCCAGTACCGGTCCGCGACGGGGAGGAAGCGACGGTCCTCCGCCGCGAGGCTCGCGAGGGCCGCGTCGATCGCCTGCTTCTCGCTCGCGATCAGGCCGATGGACGCCTCCGGGTTCTCCTGGAGCGCGAACACCTGCGGCCGCAGCATCGACGTGTCCGTGATCCCGATGAGCTGGGACGCGCCCTCGTCCACGTCCGTGCGGCCGAGGATGAAGAACCACGGTCCGTCGGGGGAGCCGTGCATGTGCACCGCCTGGATCATCCGGTACACCTGCTGGCGCTCCGGGGGGAGCATCGCGAAGTCCCGCTCCGTGGTGGGCGCCATCGCCTCGATCACGTACTCGAGCGGGTAGCCGTACACGCGCTTCAGCAGGTCGAACAGGAGGACGCTGACCTCCGTGTCCGTGAGGAAGAGCGGGTGGATGTTCCGCTGCTTCAGGTACTCCACGACGGAGTGGTAGTTCGCGAAGTCCCCGTTGTGGACGAGCGCTTCGTCGAGGCCGATGAACGGGTGGGCCCCGCCCGGGTGCCACACCCGCCCCTTCGTCGGGTAGCGCTGGTGGCCGATCCACACGTGGGCCCGGAGGTCCTCGAGCTTGTAGTACCGCGCGGCCTGCTCCGCGTATCCGACAATCTTGAACACGAGGAGGTTCCGCCCGTGGCTGAGGACGAACGCGCGCTTGTCCCCGAGGGACGCGTAGTGCTTCGCGTTCAGGCGGTACGTGTTCTGGAACACGAACTCGTCCTCCGCCTTCCGAGGGTCGAGGTCCGCGAGGTCCTTGTCGGTCAGGAAGCCCTGGAGGACGCCGGGCTTGACGCGGACGAAGTACCGCCACACGAGCGGCGGCCGCACGTCGAGGCCGATCGACGCGGGGTCCTCGATGCTCTCCACCGCGTACGCGGTGTGGACGTCGAAGTGCGGGTGGACGAACTCCGCCTCCACTTCGGGGCGGGCGGACTCGTCGAGGTACCCGATCTGGAGGAGGTAGTGGGTCTTCAGGACGCCCGCGGGCACGCGCATCTGCTCGGGCACCAGGCCGACCGCCGCGATTCCCCCGCCCTTCCCGTTCCCGCGGTTGTGCATCTGCTCGACGGGGCACAGGATGTGGTACCCCCGCACGGGGACCGTCGACGCGAGACCCACGACCCCGCATCCGCCCTCGTCCTCCGCCTTGACCGCGTCGATCGGAGATCGCAAATCGCTGCGCGCACGGAGGATGAGGTCCGCCGGGCTCACCACTTCGTGACCCCCCCGACGGTCGTGGACCCGTTGCTCGGGACGCGGACGAGGAGGTCCGTCCTCCCCCGGAGGTCCCGGATCGAATCGAGACTCAGGCGCGCGAGAATCTCCCGGATTTGGAGCTGCCACGCCCGGTACATGTTCGAGATCTTCTGGGCGCCCCACTCCGGCTGAATGAGCTGGCTCAGCTCGGGGTCGGTCGTCGTGATGCCCCACGGGCACCCGCGGCCGGACTCGCAGTTCCCGCACAGGACGCAGCCCACCGCGATCAGCTCCGCGGTCCCGGTGATCACGCCGTCCGCGCCGAGGGCGATCGCCTTCGCGGCGTCCCAGGCCGTGCGGATCCCGCCCGAGGCCATGAGCACGATCTCGTCCCGGATCCCCTCCTTCTCCAGGAACCGGTGGACCTTCGGGATCGCGAGCTCGATCGGCATCGCGATGTTCTTCTTGGAGATGTCCGGCGCCGCGCCCGTCCCGCCGTATCCGCCGTCGAGGTGGACGATGTTCACGCCCGCGTAGTAGCAGCCCACCGCGACCATGTCCACGTCCGTGGGCGTCGAGACCTTCGCGGACACGAGGGCCCTCGGGTTCATCGCGCGGATCCAGTCGACGTGCTTCCGGTGGTCCTCCACGCTGTACACGCTGTGGAACGGGAACGGGCTGAAGAGCGAGGTGCCCGCCACGGTCTCCCGCATCTTCGCGACGACCGGGGTGTTCTTGTCGCCGAGGAGGTGCCCGCCGAGGCCGGGCTTCGCGCCCTGCGCGTATTTGATCTCGACGAGGCGGGCCCGCTGGATCGTCTCCTCCCGCACGCCGAACATGCCCGTCGCGACCTGCGTGATCACGTGGTCCGCGTACGGGACGAGCTCCTCGGGGTACCCGCCCTCGCCCGTGGACGTGAACGTGTTCCAGGCCTTCGCGGCGATCGCGCGGGCGAGCATCACCTGGAGGGAGACGGAGCCGAACGACATGCCGCCGCCGTACAGGGGGATCGGGATCTCGATCCGCACCCCGGTCCCGCGGCGGTTCAGCGGGAGCGCGGTGGACACGTCCGTGAGGGACGGCGGGTCGAACCT
>Ga0209321_10002843_pt1 | contig 11599 bp, 10 predicted proteins | sample Rifsed16ft4_FD_184012 | JGI IMG/M metagenome (GOLD analysis project Ga0209321, IMG submission 184012) | Soil microbial communities from Rifle, Colorado, USA - sediment 16ft 4 - CSP-I_5_4 (version 2) | ecosystem: Environmental > Terrestrial > Deep subsurface > Rock core/Sediment | place: Rifle... | reverse complement strand
CGTCCTGAGCGCCGCCTGGAGCTCCGGGGTCAACGCCCCGCAGGCCAGGGCCTCGGCGCCACGGTCGACCGCCGCCGCCACGGCCGCCGCCACGAGCGCCTGCCGGAGCGGGTCGTGGGTGAGGTTCTTGACCGTCTCCGGGGCCAGCCTGACGAAGTCCACGGGTCCCGGGAAGCCGTCGCCCCCGCCGCTGCCGAGCCACCGCTCCTCGACCGCCACGCGGTAGCCCGCCGCGCGCAGCGCCTGAAGCCTTGGGGCGAGCCGGGGCCCTGCTGCAGGCGGGATCCTGCCCGTGATGTCGAGGACGATCTCGGAGGCGTGGGGGAGCAGGGGTTCGTCGGCGTCGAGAAGATCGCCGCCCTCGATCTCGTCGGGATGAACGACGACGAAGAGCGGCAGACCTCGTGCCGAAAGCCGCTTCACGCCGGCCGCGCTCCGCCTCACGACCCGCCCGAGGTCCGCGAGGCGGCCCAGCCGCTCCGCCGCGCGCGTTATCGCGGTCCAGGACGGCAGCCCGGCGCACCGGGCGGAGACGACACCCGCGTAGGCGTAGCGGCTGCCGTCCCCGACCCTCACGATGGGCTCGCAGGCCGTCTCCACCGAGGCGAGCGCGCTCTGGAACGCCGCCTCCAGCCGTGCGCGGGCCGCCGCCGCGCGCGCGCGGGTCTCGCGCTCCCGCGATCTCTCCCGGTGGAGGCGCACCACCTCATCGGCGGCGCGAAGGAGGTCGTCGGCGGAGACAGGCTTCGGGAGATACCGTGCCGCGCCGCCCTCGACGGCGGCGATCGCGGTGTCGAGCGTGGGGTATCCCGTCACGAAGACGATCGGCACGTCGAGTCCCTCTCGGCGCGCGGCGTTCATCACCTCGAGCCCGCTCGCGTCGGGCAGCACCATGTCGGTCAGGACGAGGTCGAAACGGCCGCCGCTCAGGCGTTCCGCCGCCGCCGCGGCGCTCGCGGCCGTCTCCGTCTCGAACCCCGCGTCGCCGAGCAGGTCGGCGTAGGCCTCCATCAGCCCCTGGTCGTCGTCCACCACCAGCACCCGGCTCGGCCCAGCGTTCATCGGCTCCTCCTTCATCGACCCCCCACCCTATCCCTCCCCACGTAGGGGGAGTGAAACGCTGCGGTGGGGACGGCTCCTTCCTTGTCGACCCCCACCCGTCCCTCCCCACGTAGGGGAGGAAAGCAACCCGCGTGCCGGGGACGAGCGCGGGCCCAACGCCCCCGATCCTCTTGTTACACTGTGACTTAGCGTGTCGAAGGAGGGTGCTTTGGGTCCGGTCGTGCGGGCGTTCCTCCCGACACAGGCCCGCCTTGTGCCGGGCATTCTGACTGGGGGCTCAGTGCGCCCAGGCGAGAAGCCGGCTGACGAGACGAGGCGGGGGAGACGGGGGAGGCGCGACGGCCTGCAGGGCCTCCTGGGCGCCGGGGTGGGTCGGCTGTAACGAGAGCACGATGCGGAGATGGCTCGCCGACCGGCTGAGGAGACCCTGGTCTCGGTAGAGCTGTCCCAGGGCGAAGTGCGCCTCGACGGAACCGGAATCCTCCTCGAGGGCGGCCCGCAGCTCCGCCTCGGCCTCCCGCGTCTCCCCCGCCTCATGCAGCGCGCGGGCGAGCAGCAGGCGGGCCCGCAGCCGTTGGGGGGAGGAGCCGTGGATCCGCACGCGCCGCAGGCTCGCCCGCGCTTGGGCGTGGCGACCGGCGCCGAGAGCGCCCGCGGCTTCGTCGAGCAGTGTGTCGATGTCCGGCTCGACGAGGGGAGGCTCGGCAGCCGGTGGCGGAGGCTCGGGGCGAAGCGTCTCCTTGGGCGGGCCCGCCGTCGCCAAGCCGGTTCGACGGGACGCCACGGCGGCCGGGGCGGGCGCGCTCGCGGTCAGCCGACGGTACGCCTCGACCACCTGCACGAACGCCTCGTGCGCCGCGCGTCGGATTCTCGGCTCCTCCCGCGCGAAGGCGTCCGGATGGAAGCGCCGGACGAGCCGCGTGTAAGCGCGGCGGATGTCCTCGGGTGGCGCCGTCGCGCTCACCCCCAGGATCTCGGCCGGCTGGGCACGGGCGAAGTCGCGGGCGGCCTTGCGCACCTCCTCGAGCCGCGGGTCCGCGACCTCGGTCGCGGGGACCGGGGGCTCGGCGCTCGCGAGGCCCGGCCGGCAAGAGGGCCGCCCGCCGTCGAGAGACACGGCGCCGGTGGCGAGCCCGCCGAGGAGGCTGCCGGCGACGTCCCGGGGCGGCAGCGGTGTGGTGTCGATGATCTGCTGCGCGGTCAGGCGTCCATCGACGCGAGACAGAACGTAGGCGTCCGCGGGCACCGCCCCCGCGGAGTCGAGCGGGGCCTCATCGGCCTGGCGCAGCGGTCGGTCGAGCTCGCCCAGACCGGACAGCAGCGCCTCGAGCGACTCGACCCTCCGGGTCGCCTCGAAGATGAGACGTGTGGTCGGCAGGCGGAGACACACGTCCTCGGTCCCGGCGATGGCCGCGTCGTCGGGGAAAAACAGATACTCACCATCGGCCCACCCGAGCGCGGCGCACAGCACCTGGCGCGCCTGCTCGGCGAGGGTGGCCTCGAGCCGGCCGCGTCCGATAAGACCGAGCTCGAGCAGCACGACCCCGAGCCGTCGGTTCGAGGAAATTGCGATCGCCAGCGCGCGGTCGAGGTCGGTGCGGCTCAGGCGTCCCGACCGAACGAGGATCTCGCCCAGCCGGAGCGGCAGGGCGTTCGAAGAGCCTCCCACGATCTCGCCGCTCACCCACCTCAGGGCGAGCTGCACGTCACCACGGCGGAGCTCGAGCACCCCCGTGAGCCGCTCGAGGCGCAGACCTCGGAGGACCCAGGTGAGGGCGCCGCGCCCGAGGGAGCCCGTGCCAACACCGCGGGTTGCGTTCTCCGCGAGGCCTCCCGTCGGCGAGTTGGCAGCCATTGCTCCTCCTCCTGAGCTCCCAAAGAGCAAGCTTGGTGCCGCGGGGGACTTCCGCGGCAACCCTTTGATCCACAGCAAGTTGTGGCCTCGATTGTCGGACGGAGCGCCGCCGGCGCCTCGGCAAGAAGGCCCGGCCTTCGGGTCCTTCAGGCGGCGGCCGGTGCGAATGCGCTGAGCGCGCGCGAAACGGCATCCACGAACTCGAGGATGCTGAACGGCTTTTGCAGGAAAAGCGCTCTGGGCCCCGGGACACCCGACCGCGCGATCTCGCCGTCGGCGTCGCCCGAGATGAAGAGGGTGGCAAGGCCGGGACGAACGGCCTCGAGCCGCCGCGCCAGCTCGGCGCCGCCGATGCCCGGCATGATCAGGTCGGTGATGAGCAGGTCGATGGGTCCCTCGTGCGAGGCCGCGAGGCGCAGCGCCTCCTCACCCCGCTCCGCGGCCAGCACGCGATAGCCGTCGCCCTCCAGGACCTCGCGGGCGAGGTTGCGCAGGGAGTTATCGTCCTCAGCAAGGAGAAGGGTGCGCGGGGCCCGATCCCTCACGGCAGACCGCCCGCTTCCGCCGAGGCGGCCCTCACCCCGGGAAGCGGCCCCGGACGTTGCAGGAAGAAGCCCTGCAGGAGATCGCAGCCCAGGCTGGCCGCGACATCCATCTCCCCCTCCGTCTCCACGCCCTCGGCCACGACCCCGATGCCGAGCTGGCGGCAAAGGGAGGCCATCGAGTTGACCAGCTTGCGCTTGATGGGCTCGCGATCGAGACCGTGGATGAGCTCCCGGTCCAGCTTGACGAAGTCGGGCTCGAGGGCGGCGAAGCTCGTCAGTCCCGCGTAGCCCGCGCCGAGATCGTCGACCGCGATCCGGTACCCGAGCCCCCGCAGCGCCCGCACGCGACTGGTCAGGTTGCGGACGCCGTCCAGGGGCAGGCGCTCGGTGACCTCGAGGACCACGTCTTTGGCATAGCGGGACAGAGGGGAGGACGAGGAGAAGAGGGCGTCGTCGTCCAGCTCGAGAGCATGGATGTTGACGAAGAACACCGTTCCCGGCGCCAGCGACGCCCGCGCGCGGGCGGCGCTCGCTCTCACCGCCTCGCCGAGCTCGGTCACTCTGCCCAGCCTCTCCGCCACCTGGATGAAGGCGAGGGGGCTCGCCACCGTGGGCTCGCCCGAGCGCAGCAGGACCTCGTACCCGTAGACCGAGCGATCGGCGGCCTGGAAGATCGGCTGATAGGCCAGCCACAGCGCCTCCACACCGCGGCCGAAGACGACCTCCAGCCCCGCCCGGTCGCCCACGAGCTTCTCGCCGCCTCCCAGGTGGAGCAGGAACTCGCGCTTGAGGCCCGCGAGGCGCCGCAGGCGGACCGCCTGCTCGACCGAGCCGAGGAGATCCTCGCGGGGCACGGGCTTGACGAGGTACCGCATCGCCCCCATCTCGATCGCCTGGATGGCGGAGTGGAGGGTGGGGCTGCCGGTGATGAGGATGACGGGGACGTCGAGATCCCGTCGGCGGGCGGCCCGCAGCACCTCGAGGCCGTTGCCGTCGGGCATCACGATGTCGGTCAGGACGACGTCGAACGGCGGTCCCTCCAGCCGCCGTGTGGCGCCGGAGGCGCTTCCGGCCGTCTCGACCTCGAATCCTGCGTCGACCAGCAGGTCGGTGTAGACCTCGAGCAGTAGGGCATCGTCGTCCACGACCAGCACTCGCGGCCGCTCGGCGGCGCCCCCCGCCGGTCCGGTCGAGCTTGGCACGACCTGCATCATGCGTCGACTCCTAGCCGGGCGGCAACCCACGCCGCCCGCCCTCCTCCACGCAACCCTCGTGCCGTGCCGCCACCGAGAGAAACCGTCCGGCTCGGGTGCATCTACTGCCCCACCGCACCGAGGGTTAGACGGCTCGCAATGGGAACGGCTGCGGGCCCGTCCCGATCGTCGAGGCGGGAATCATTCCCGAGCGAGGAGGCAGAGTGCCGGAGCGAGAGGGGCCAGCTTGTCGAGTCGGCCCAGTTCCAACTGACCCGCGCCCCCGACCCACCCAGGGCCGCCGCCCAGGAGAGATTGAGCGAGGCGAAGCTCCGGCCGAACGCGCGCCGCGCCGCCGCTTCGAGCCCCGATTTGCTGCTCTCGGAGTAGAAGCGAAGGACGGCGTCGATCCCGAACGCATCGATGAGGTGGGCCATGAAGGACCCCGCGACCGGGTAGGCGAGGGCCGGGTCCTGGGCTTCGAAGCGGTCGACGAACCGCTGAAGCCTCATGTCCCGCGAGACGACGACGGCAGCCGCCCCGTCGACGGTCCCGTCTCCCCAGCGGCCGCCGCTCGTGAGAGCCACCGCCAGTCCCTCCGCCAGGAAGACCGGGGCCGCCCCCAGGAGTCTCCCCGCCACCGCGTGGACGAGCTCATGGGGATGGAAACCCAGCGTCGAGTGGATGCGCCCCCCTTCAAGATCGGTGACCCCCAGGGCATAGCGGCCCGTCGCCGCCGCCACCTCGGCCTGCCCGGCGTGGCGGTAGTACCCCCCCCGCCAGCCCGAGGGGAGCGGCCCGAACACCTTTTCCAGCTCCCGCAGGAAGCGCTCGCATCGTCGCACGTCCACCTTGAGGCTCGAGCGCGAGAAGTAGGAGACGTGTGTCGTGCGCGCGACCTGCTTGAAGCCGGAGGAGGTACGACCCAAGGTGCTCGCGGAGGCCGCACACGCGGTCAACGCCAGGGCCATCGTGATCAGGAGTCGCCGGCGCACGGCGGCCCTGAGGGCAAGAAGGATTCCTGCCCACTTGCCGTATTAACATGTTGATTGGCCTGCTGTTACGAGAGTGAGTCTCGGGACCTGTATCGGGTGTTATTGCCTACTAGGCAGTTGTTCCCGAGTCCGGACTCTGCTGGCCCCAGGACCGAAGCTTGTTGAACAGTGTCTTGGGATCGACGCCGAGGGCCTCGGCCGTCTTCCCGCGGTGGCCGCCATGGCGCTCGAGCACGGCGAGCACGTACTGCTTCTCCATCTCGGCGAGCGAGAGGTCGGTCCGCGAGGCCCGGCTGCCGGAGCGCGGGCGGGTCTCGAGGGGCAGGTCCTCGGCCTCGAGCGTCGGATGGGGGCACAGCAGCGCCGCGCGCTGGACGACCATCTCCAGCTCGCGCACGTTGCCCGGCCAGGAGTACCGTCGGAGGGCCTCGATCGCGTCGCGAGCGAGCATCCGGCCCCCGCCCGAACGGTCGAGGAAGAAGCGGGCCAGAAGCGGGATGTCGCCGCGCCGCTCCCGCAGCGGGGGGATCGAGAGCGTGACGCCGTTCAGCCGGTAGTAGAGGTCTTCCCGGAACCGCCCGGCCTCGATCTCCTCGAGCAGGTCCCGGTTCGTGGCGGACACGACCCGGATGTCGGCCCTCACCTCCCGGGTCCCGCCGACCCGGAAGAACTCCTTGGTCTCGAGGACCCGCAGGAGCTTGGACTGGAGCGCGGGGCTCAGCTCTCCCACCTCGTCGAGGAAGAGGACACCGCGCGAGGCCACTTCGACCAGACCGATCTTGCGATCGACCGCCCCCGTGAAGGCGCCCTTCTCGTATCCGAACAGCTCGCTCTCGACGATGTTCTCGGGAAGCGCCGCGCAGTTGATGGGGATGAACGGGAAGGCGGCACGGGGGCTCTTGTGGTGGACGGCCCGCGCGAGCAGCTCCTTGCCCGTCCCGGTCTCTCCCTGGATCAGGATCGGGAGGTCGGAAGGCGCCGCGCGGTCGAGGGTGAGCAGCACCCGCTTCATCACCGGGTCCTCGGTCACGAGGCCGCGCACGGGCTCGAGGCGCTGGAGTCGGTGGCGGAGGGCGGTGTTCTCCCGTCGCAGGCGTCCCTTCTCGGCGGCGCGCTCCACCAGCAGGACGAGCTCGTCGGTGTCCGAAGGCTTCGAAAGGTAGTCGTAGGCCCCGAGCTTCATGGCCTCGACCGCCGTCCGGAGGTCGGCGTGACCGGTGAGGACGATCGCCTCGATCGACGGGCCGTCGCGGGTGATCTCCTTGAGGATGTCGAGGCCGCTTCCGTCGGGAAGCTGGAGATCGAGGAGCGCCACGTCGAAGTCGACGGCGGCGAGCCTCTCCCGTGCCGCGGCCAGGGAGCCCACGACACCCACCTCGTGGCCCCGCTCCTCGAGCACCGCCTGGACGATCGCCGACAGGGAGGCGTCGTCCTCGAGGATGAGGACGCGGAGGGCTTCAGGCCGGCTCATGTCCTCGCGTCGCCGGACCGTTCCGTGATCCCGGGAGGCTGAGGACGAACTCGCTTCCCCGATCGGGCAGGCTCTCGAAGCGGATCTCGCCCCCCAGGGAGCGGGCGATCGCCTGGCACAAGGTCAGGCCGAGGCCGGCCCAGCCCGGACCGCGGGTCGTGAAGAAGGGCTCGAAGACGCGCTCCGCGAGCTCGGGCGGAACGCCGTGGCCCTGGTCGGTGACGACGAGCTCGCAGCCGCCGGCCGGGGAGCGCCGCACCACGAGCGTCACCCGAGTGCCGGGGCCGCTCGCCTCGAGGGCGTTGCGGGCGAGGGCGAGAACGGCCTGGCCGAGCCGGGCGGTGTCCCCCCTCACCGGCGGCGCGTCCGTCTCCGCCCGGACCTCGACCGTGACCTGCCGGCGCAGCGCGTCGTGGCGGAGGAGCGCCGCCACCCGGCGGGCGATCTCCCCCACGTCTTCCGCGCGCGGCACGGCGCTGCCCGCCCGCGCGAAGTCGCTCAGGTTGGAGAGGATCTCCTTGCACCGGAAAGTCTCCTCCTCGATCGTCTTCAGGTAGCGCGGGAAGCGCGCGAACGGCTCCAGGGCCACGAGCTGCGGGTCCTTCGCCTGCTGACCGAGGCTCTGCGCGCGCAGAGCGATCGAAGCGAGCGGCGTGCCCAGCTCGTGAGCGACGATCCCCACGAGCCGGCCGATGTCGGCGAGGCGAGCGACCTCCATGAGGCCCTGCAACTGCTCCTCGGGCAGGGCTCCATCCTGCACGCGCGAGTCTAGCATGACGGTCCACCCGGCGTCGTGGCGGAGCTGGCTTCGGCCGATGGGCGGCTCAAGAGATGACCGTGCTCGCGCAGCTCCGCGAGGAACAGGCGCGCGATCGTGGGGTCGAACTGCGTCCCGGTGCAGGCCTCGATCTCGGCCTTCGCCGCTTCGAAGGTGCGCGCCTCTCGCCACGGCGAGGGGCGGGTCATGGTGTCGAAGGCCTCGGCCAGCCCCACGACGCGGGCGCCGAGAGGTATCTCCTCGCCCTTGAGACCGGCGGGGTATCCCTTGCCGTCCCACCGCTCGTGGTGCGAGCGCACGATCGGGAGGAGCCCCTCCCAGAGCGAGATCGGGCGCAGGATCTCCGCGCCGAGGACCGGATGTCGGCGCATGAGCTCGCCCTCGTCGGCCCCGAGCACACGGTCCGAGGCCAGGATGTGGGGGCCCAGGCCGAGCATGCCGATGTCGTGCAGCAGGGCCGCGTAGTGAACCGTGCGCCGGTCCTCCTCCGGCAGCCCCAGGCGGCGCGTGATCATGTCGCTCAGCGCGGCCACGGCCCGGGCATGGCCGGTGCGGTGGACGTCCTGCGCGTCGATGAGGGTGACGAGCATCTCCGTGGCGTGGATGAAGAAGTTCTGGCTGTGCTCATGGTTGCGTGTGTTCTCGATCCCGATCCCCCCCACGCGTGCGAGGGCGACGAGCATGTGCTCCTCTTCGACGGAGAACGGGTCGGATCGGCCGGCAACGGTCAGGGCCCCGAGCAGACCGCGCCGGGAGAGGGGCACGCAGAGGAGGGGCGGCCATGCCGCCGGCAGACGGTCGCAGCGGGGCGAGTACGCCGGGTGCTGTTGCCGCTCCGGAGTGCGGACGGCGACTCCGGTGTCGGCGACGAGGGTGGTGATGCCGTCCTCTCGTCCGAAATGGGCCCCGAGCACCGCCTCCGCTTCGTCGCCGGCGGCCACCCGAACCGTCAGGTCGCCGAGGGCGTTGCGCTCCATCAGCACGGCGCGCGCGGACTCGGCGCCGAGGAGCGACTTGGCGCTCCGCACCAGCGTCCCCAGGAGCTGGTCGGGGTGCCCGGCGGCGGCCAGCTGGGCGCTCGACTCGTTCAGCGTGCGCAGGAGACGGTTGGATTCGCGGAGCTGCGCCAGCAGGCGGCGGTTCTCCCTCCGGAGCTCCGCCCTTGTCAGCGCCGCGCGCACCGCGCGCTCGAGACGATCAAGATCCAAGGCGTGCTTGTCGATGTACTCCAAGACACCTTGGCGGATGCCCTCCACGGCCGTCTCCAGGTTGGCGTGGCCGGTCAGGATCACGACCTCGATCTCGGGATGCTCACCCCGGAGGTGGGCGGCCAGCTCGAGTCCCCCCATGCCCGGCATGACGAGGTCGATCACCGCGACGCCGACCGAGCCGGACCGCGCCAGCTCGATCGCCGGCTCGGGCCCGTTGACGGCTACCGCTTGAAACCCTCTGTCGCTCAGGGCGGTGGCGACCAAGGTGGAGAAGCCAGGCTCGTCATCGACCACCATCACGCGCGTCTTCTCGTCGCTCATCGCATTCTCCTTGGGGCCTACCCGTTGCCCTCACGATCGCCTTCACCGTCGTCGAGGATCTGCGCGGTGCGGATGTGGCGCTTGTTCAGCGTGACGAGGGGCTCCTGTCGCTCGGCCCCGGCCATCGTCACGTCCACGAGGCTGAGGAAGGCCGCTCCGTCGTTGAGCACGTCCTCGGGCCTTCGCCGGCCATGGGGGACATGCAGGCGTCCCTCGTAGCTGCCCCAGTCCGTCTCGATGCGGACGGTCACCCAGCGAGTCGGGCTCGCGTAGCCGACCACCCCGCCGCTCGTGGGAAGCTCATGTCCGTCTCCGTTTGCCTGCCCCACCGCCCTGCGCATCGGCCTCTCCCTCCGGGCGTCTCCGCCGCTCACCGACCCTCACCGGAGCACGAGTCATGCCTCCTCCGGCCGGACGGACATGTCGTTGAGCCCGCTCAGCTTGGCGCGACGGAACCCTCCGGAGAGGGGCGCACCGTCGGGGGCACCGCCCGGACGAGCGGGAGATCCTCCCGACTGCGGCTCGTGCGATCGGGCATGTCCGGGCAGATGCCCGGGCGCCGGGGGAGGCTGCCCTCTCCTACGAACAGGAGACTTGGAGCGGACCTTCGCGCTCGAAAGGGGGCGGGCCAGGGGCGGAGGCGATCACGGCGCCAAGGACGGACATGATCGACTCGTGCTCGCGCGCGATGCCAGGGAGCAGGCCGCGGGCCTCGCGTAGACGCCCGCTTCGCGCGAGGGCTTCCAGATCCCGGCACCGCTCGGCGAGCGCGCGAGCACCGAGGAGACTGGCACATCCCTCGAGGCTGTGGGCGGCGGACTCGAGCAGCTCCGCGTCCGTGCTTCGGACCGCCCGCTCCATCTGATCGAGGCGTTCACGGGAGTCCTCGTTGAAGTCCCGCGTGAGGTCGGCGAGGAGGCCCGGGCTCCCGGCGGCCTCCATCGCTTGGAGCTGCGCCAGCATCTCCATGTCGACCCGCGCGGTTTCGAGGCCGGCGGGGCGCGCGGCCCCGCGGGGCTCGGAGCTCTCGGTGGGCGAGGGCACGTGCCGCTCTACGACCCGCCGGAGATCCTCTCGAGACGCAGGCTTGGCGAGGTAGTCCGTCATTCCCGCGGCGAGGCACCGCTCGCGGTCGCCTGGTTCGTCGTTCGCTGTCATGGCCACGATCGGCACCTGCGCTCCCCACCCCCCGCTCCGGCGGATCTCACGCGTGGCATCGAGGCCGTCGACCTCGGGCATGCAGCAGTCCATGAAGATGATGTCGTAACATCCTTCCTCCGCCCGCTCGATCGCCTCGCGCCCGCTCGCCGCCACGTCGACCTCGCAGCCCAGCCGGCCGAGCCGGGCGGAGACCAGCCGCTGGCTGACCACGCTGTCCTCGGCGACGAGAACCCGCCAGCGGGGCGCGGGGGGTGAGGGCGCGGTCGCGGGGGCCATGCTCCAGATGGCTCCAGTCTCGCCTAGGCTGCGGGCCGATCTTCGGATTGGCCCAGGAGCGACGCCACCGTGCGCAGCAGCTCGTCGGGAGTGCCGGGCTTCGCCATGAAGGAGGTGTCGGCGCCGGCCGGCATGAGCTGCTCCACGCGGTTGCCCTCCAGGCCCGAGTAGACGAGGACGGGGATGAACGTCGTGCCCTGCATCGTCCTCATCCGCTCCAGGACCGCGGGGCCTCCACCGCCGGGCATGGCGACATCGAGGATGACGAGATCAGGGTGCGCCTGGCGAGCCATCATGTGGCCCTGCAGCGCGTCGAGGGCCGTGAAGACACGATAACCGGCCTTCCCCAGGACCCCTCTGAGGTATGTGTGGACGGTTCGATCGTCGTCGACGACCAGGATGCTCTCATTTGCCATGGTGGACCTCGCTTTACTCCCTCCCGCCTCAAGCACTGGCCAAGGACCATGCCTGAGACACGGCGGCGCCCCACGGCCCGCTCCGGCGTATGGATCAGGAGGGAGTGTGCTGCGCGGTGGAGCCTGCGAGTCAGAGGTTCATTCGGGAGGACCTCCCGAGCGCACTCGGTGATCCTCCCGACGCCGCCCGATCGGGATCCGACTGGGCGCGTCTAGTTGCCGATGGGTACGACTCCGCTCGCCGGCGGCAGCGGAGGAATGACCGGCGGCGGGATCTCGGGTCCACCCCCGCCCCCCCCTCCCCCGGGTTGGCCG
>Ga0209321_10002836_pt1 | contig 11617 bp, 7 predicted proteins | sample Rifsed16ft4_FD_184012 | JGI IMG/M metagenome (GOLD analysis project Ga0209321, IMG submission 184012) | Soil microbial communities from Rifle, Colorado, USA - sediment 16ft 4 - CSP-I_5_4 (version 2) | ecosystem: Environmental > Terrestrial > Deep subsurface > Rock core/Sediment | place: Rifle... | reverse complement strand
TCCCCTTGGGGCCGGCCGTCGTCACGATCACGGCCCGCCGCTGCCACACGACGTCCACGACCTCCATGAACCCGTACTCGTGGACCCGCTTCCCCCTCACGCCCGTCGGCAGCGTCTCCCACTTGTCGTCGAGGTGGAGGACACGCTTCGTCGTCTGCCACACCCACCCGCCCCGCTCGTCCGTGAGGGGAGACTTCACGAGCCCGCCGCGGTACACTCGGTACTCGAGTTGCCGGAAGCCGATCACCCGCTCGTCCGGCCGCAAGATCGGCTCGTTCGCGGCGGTGAGGTACTCGTCCACCTTCCCGAACTCGTCGATTTTCATCGCGGCCCGCCTCGCGAACGCGGAGGGCGGCTTAAGCTCTGCCGATGTACGCCCACCCCTCGGACGGCCCCGCCGCGGTCTCCACGGTCACCGCGATCCGGTGGTACTTCGAGGACTCGAACTTGTCGAGCTCGAGGAGCTCGTCGTCTGTGATCCCCAGGAGCAGCTGGCCCTCCACGATCCCCTCCTCCTCGACGACGAGGTTGTAGAACCCGAGGATGTCGTCGAGGAACTTCCGGTACCCGCGGAGCCTCGCGGGCACCTTCTTCGGCACCCGCCCGAGCATCCGCTTGAGCACCGGTTCCTTCAGGAACTGCCCGTACGCGAACACGTCGTGCGGCATGCGCTACTCCGCGAACTCGTCGAGTCCGATCCGCGGGTTGATCTCCCCCGCCACGTCCGTCGCCATGTACCGGGCGACCTCCGCGGGGTCCTTCGTCCGCCCGAGCGCCACCATCAGCTTCACGTACGCGACCTCGGGGAGCATGTCCTGTCCGTCCAGCACGCCCGCCTTCAGGAGGTCCCGGCCCGTGTCGTACACCCGCATCCCGACGCGGCCTTGGAGGGTCTGCGTCGTCATCACGACGGGCTTCCCCGCCCTCACGGCCCCCTCGATGGCGGGGATCAGGTCGTGGGCCACGTGGCCGAGTCCCGTCCCCGCGACCACGACGCCGTGGGAGGTCTCCATGCACCGCGCGACGAGCTCCGGCTTCATCCCCGGGTAGAACCACACGAGGGAGACCTCCGGGTCGAGGCGGGCGTCCGCGACGACGGGCCCCTTCGCCCGCCGCCGCACGCCCGCGGAGAGCTCGACCCGGCCGTCGTGGTGGACCCTCCCGAGGGGGAGGGCGTTCATCGAGCGGAACGCGTCCCGTCTCGAGGCGTGCATCTTCCGGACCTTCGTGCCGCGGTGGACGAGGCACGCCGTGTCCGAGGTCTCCCCGTGCATCACGACGACGGGCTCGCCGAGGTCCGCGGCCGCGAGGCGGGCGCCCGCGATCAGGTTCATCGCGGCGTCGCTGCTCGGGCGGTCCGACGACCGCTGCGCCCCGACGAGGATCACGGGCCCCGTGAGGTCCCGGAGCATGAACGCGAGGGCGGCGGACGTGAAGTGCAGCGTGTCCGTCCCATGCGGGATCAGCACGGCCCGGGCCCCGCCGTTCAGCTCCTTCGCAGCCTCCTGCGCGAGGTGCTGCCAGTTCGCGGGCTTCAGGTCCTCGCTGTACACGGAGTACACGACGCGGGCCCGCACGTCCGCGAGGTCGTGGAGCTCGGGCACGCTGAACACGAGCTCCTCCGCGGTCACCGCGGGGTGCACGCCGCCCGTGCGGTAGTCCACGTACGACGCGATCGTCCCGCCCGTGCCCAGGACGCTGAGGACGGGCCGGTCGCCCGCGGCGGGGACCGGGGTCCGCGCCTTCCGGGCGGGAGCCTGTCTCGCGACGAGCTCGACCTTCGCGATGTCCGCGACGTCGATCCCGATGTTGTACCCGGTCCCGAGCTTCAGCGTGAGGACGTCCGTCCCGGAGAACGCGGTGTGGGGCATCACGACGCCCTCGTGCCGCCTCCCGCGGGCCGTCACCGCCACCGTGTCCCCCGCGGCGGCGCCCGCACCCTGGAGGAGCCGCTGGACCGCGGGGGGGTAGTCCATCGCGCTCGGAACGCCCGCGGCGCGATATGGCCTTTCCGGTGGCGGGGCGGACGCATCGAAAGTGCTCAAATCAATATTTATCGCGAGAGGGCGCTGGTCTCCCGACGACCTCGGTTGCGGTGGGGTCGAGGGGGACAACGCGATGCGCCGGTGGGCAGGGGCGGGGGTTGCCGCGGTCTTTCTTTTCCTGACGATCGCTTCCGTGACGTTCGTGTCCGGGCCGACGCGCGGGGCGCCGACCGTGGACGTCGTCGTGATCGTGGATGCGCCGGGCGGCGCGGGTGCCTGGGTCTCGGCTCGCGACTACGTCTTCGGGGACACGGACCTGTTCTGGGCCGCGGGGTACAACAACACGACGGGCTACGTCCAGGACGTGCCCGCGTACTGGTGGACGAACTACGACCCGGTCGGCGGGTTCAGCGGGCGCGTGATCCGGACGAACGTCACGTACGGGCCGAGCGTCAAGGTCTTCACGAACGGGTACGGCGTGGCCCGGCTGAACGTGTACGTCAACCCGAACCCCGGGAACCGCACCTACCTCGCGAACCAGACGGGCCCCCTCCGCGTGTCCGTGGACAACGTGGACGCGGTCGTGGTCCGCTCGGACCGCGGCGGGATGGGCACCTGGGTCGGGCCCACGCTGTACTCCCTCGGGGACCGAGACGTCTTCTACGCCGCCGCGTACAACGACACGTCCGGCTTCCTCGGCGACATCGTCTCGAACTGGACCGCCTCGAACCCCGCGGTCGGGTACCTGTGGCCGACGGGCAACGCCTCCCAGGGCTGCGACGGCGGGACGACCGGGGCGTGCTACCCGCTCGTGAACTTCTACGCGGCGGGCCTCGGCTACACGTACGTCACCGCGGAGCCCGTCGGCACCGCCCTGTCGAACACGACGGGCAAGCTCACCATCACGACGATCACCGTCGACTACGTCCAGATTCGGGACGCCCCGAGCGGGGGCGGCGCGGTCCTCGGCTCCCGCACGTACTACACCGCGGAGCAGGACACGTTCTACGCGGCCTCGTACAACCACACCCTGGGCTACCTCGGGGACGTGGTCGGGAACTGGACGTCGAACGACACCGCGGTCTGCGAGGTGCGGGGGTACTTCGGCGGGTCCGCCCACGGGAGCTCCGTCCAGCTCCTCCTGAAGTCCCCGGGCACGTGCGCGGTCAGCGTGGCGGCCTTCCCGCCCACGGGCACCGTCTCGAACACGACGGGCGCCCTGACCGTCCTCGGCCGGACCCTCGTCACCGTGGACGACAGCGGCGGCGCGGACTTCACGAAGATCCAGGACGCGGTCGACTTCGCCTCGGACGGGTACACGGTCTTCGTCTACGCGGGCACGTACCCGGAGAACGTCGTCGTCCGGAAGGAGCTCGAGATCACCGGGGAGGAGAAGCAGGGCGCGTCCACGCAGACCGTCGTCCTGGACGGCGGCGGGGGCGCCGTCGCGCTGTTCCTCGGGGCGGACCGCGTCGTCGTGCACAACCTGACGATCCGCAACGCGGAGGTCGGCGTGTACAACGACCGCACGAACAACACCCGCCTCTACGACTCCGTGGTGCGGGACTACGGCACGGGCGTGTACGAGAACCGCACGCTGAACGGCTGGATCGCCCACAACCTGATCACGGTGGGCCGGATCGGCGTGGCCGCGGACCACGCGTACGACGACGCGATCCGGTGGAACGAGATCTCGTACAACTCGCAGTACGGCGGGAAGGGGTACAACGCCCACCTGCGCAACTGCTTCAACTGGAACAACCTGCACCACAACAAGGTCGCGTACTTCTACGACCCGTCGACGGACCTCCCGCCGATGGAGTTCGACGGGAACGTGATCACGGACAACGAGGTCGGCGTGAAGGTGGAGAACTCGTCCGCGATCCGCATCACGAACAACACGATCACCGGCGGGTCGGAGGGCGTCCAGCTCCTGAACTCGTCCTCGGAGGTCGCCTCGAACACGATCGCGGGCGTCGGGATCGGGATCCGGTGCCGGGCCTCGGGCTCGAACCTCACGGGCAACGCGATCTCCGCTCGCGCCACCGGGATCGTATGCGAGGGCGGGGCGCCCCGCATCGAGGGCAACGACCTCACCGTCGCCTCCGGTCAGGCGATGGTCCTCTCGAGCCTGGACGGCGCGATCGTCCGCGGGAACGACGCCCACGGCGGCACGATCCGCATCGTGAACTCGCACCTCGCGGTCCTCGCGCCGGTCGACTCCCTCGTCATCCTCGAGGACTCGACGTACGACGCGATTGCGCTGGACGCGACCTCCCGGGTCGAGGTGCGGCACACGGTCCGCGTCCGGGCCGTCGCGCCGGACGGGACGGCGGTGGCGGGCGCCTCGGTCGAGGTCCGGGACGCCCGGAACGTCGTCGTCTTCGGCGGGCCCACGGACGCCGCGGGCTACGCGCCCGCCGCGGGCCTCGTCACGGAGGTCCTCACCGCGGCCGGGACGGAGTCCCGCAACCCCTTCACGTTCGCGGTCTCCGGGCCGGGCGGGAGCGGGAGCCTCACCCTTATCGTCTCGGGGCCGATGGTGGTCGTCGTGACGGTCCGGCCCGCCATCGCTCTCGCCGCCGTCGCGGCCCTCGCGGTCGCCACGGCCGCGGCCGCCGCCCTCTCGGGCGTCTTCGCGGTCGAGCGCTCCCGGTACGCGCTCCTCGCGCTCTTCCTCCCGCTGTACTCGCGGCTCAGCCGGGACAAGGTCCTCGAGAGCTACAACCGGGGACGCGTGTTCGAGTTCATCGAGTTGAACCCGGGCGCCCACTTCAACGGGATCCTCGCGGCCCTCGGCCTGAACAACGGCTCCCTCGTGTACCACCTCGAGGTCCTCCAGCGGGAGGGCCTCGTCTCGTCCCGACAGGAGGGGATGTACCGCCGGTTCTACCCCCGCGGGACGGAGCCCCCGCCGCTCCTCGAGAACGGCACCACGGAGGCCCAGCAGCGCGTCCTCAAGACGATCGAGGAGATGCCCGGGATCACGCAGAAGGAGCTCGCGCGCTTCCTCGGCCTGCGCCAGTCCACGCTCGCGTACCAGATCGAGCGGCTCGCGGCGATGGGCTACATCGAGGGCGTCCGGGTGGGCCGGCACGTCGCGTACCGGGCGAGGCCGAAGGGCACGTAGCTGAACGCCTCCCGCACCTTCTTCCGGGGGGCGGGGGATGGTCCCGCCATGCAGTGCTACTACTGCGACGCCGGGGCCCGGGCCGTCTGTGGGTTCTGCGGCGCGGCCGTGTGCCGGGACCACACGCGGGCCGCGCGCTACATCAGCGGGGTGACGTACGCCGGGGAACGGTGGTTCGTCGGGGCGGACACAGTGTTCACGGACTACGTCGTCACGGACAACGCGATTTGGTGCGGCCGGTGCGCGGTCCGCGTCTCCCGCGGGAAGACCTGAGCGGGATGTCGGCGTCCGGCAGGTTCGAATCCCCGCCCCGCCATGGCGGGCCGATGCGGACCGCGCGGGAGGTCCTGAACGAGCTCCGGTGGCGGGGACCGGACCGCCTCGCGGGCGCCGTCCTCTGGTACCGGGACCGCACCCGGCCCGAGGGCCACCGCCTGATCCGCGGCTCCGAGATCGTCGACCTGGAGCGGCGGTACTTCACGACCGCCTCGGGCCGCCTCCCGTACTACAAGATCGAGCGGATCGAGGTCGGGAGCGAGGCGGTGTTCGAGCGCTAAGGCTTTCCCACCGGTGCCGGATGGCGGGGCCATGCCCAAGGACGCCCCGCGAAAGCCCCTCGAGCTCCTCGTCCAGGGCTTCCCGCAGTCCCGCGTCCTCGCGACCGCCGTGGACCTGCGGCTCTTCACCCGGCTCCCCGCCCGCGGCGCGACGGTCGCGGAGGCCGCGTCGATGCTCGGGATCCCCGAGCGGCCCGCGCGGATCCTCCTCACCGCCCTCACGGCGATGGGCCTCCTCGCGAAGCGGGGCCCGCGGTACCGGAACGCCCCGGTCGCCGCGCGGTACCTCGTGGAGGGACGCCAGGAGTTCTACGGGGACTTCGTGCGGATGATGGACCGACGCCTGTACGACGCGTACCGCCACCTCGACACCGCGCTCCGGACGGGCCGCCCCGTGACCTCGGACCCTGCCCTCGGGGACCCCTTCCGCGCGATCGCCGCGGACCCCTCGATGGCCCGGCTGTTCACGGACGCGATGCACGCGGCCGGCACGACCTGGGGCAGGCAGCTCGCGAGGGCCGTGGACCTCTCCCGCCATCGCCTCCTCCTCGACGTGGGCGGCGGGTCCGGCGTGTACTCGATCGCGCTCGCGCGGCGGCACCGCCGCCTCCGGGCAATCGTGCTCGACCTCCCCGCGATCCTCGAAATCGCGAGGGAGAGAATCCGGGAGGCGGGGCTCGAGTCCCGCATCGAGACGCGGGCGGGGGACCTCTTCGAGGACCCGTGGCCCCGTGGCCCGGACGTCGTCCTGTTCAGCGCGGTCCTCCACGACTGGCCGCCGGAGAGGGCGAAGGCGCTCCTCCGGAAGGCCGCGGACGTGCTCCCGAAGGGCGGGACCGTCGTGATCCGCGAGCTGTTCACGGACGACGACGGCGCGGGGCCTCTGTACGCGGCGATGTCGAGCGTGACGATGCTCCTCGACACGCACGGGGAGAACTACTCCTGGGCGACGTACGAGTCGTGGCTCCGCGAGGCGGGCTTCGGCCGGTTCCGGCGGATCCCCTTCCGGACGACCGCGGCGAGCGGCGCCCTCGTCGCCCGCAGGCTCTGACTACTTCTTCGCGAGGCCCTGGAGCACGCCCTGCTGCTGGAACCAGGCCGCGATCGTGTCCGCGACCTCCTCGAACTGCTTGTTCACGCGCATCGCCCCGATTACGCCGCCCGCCCAGCCCGTGTTCGCCTTCAGGAGCCGCAGGGTCGCGGCCTCATGGGCCGGGTAGATCTCGAAGTCGATCCCGTAGTACTGCGCGAGCGCGCCGAAGGCGATGTTCAACCCCTTGCTCCCCTTCTCCGCCTTCCCCTTCGTGGGCGCCGCCCACTTCACGGCGAAGCCGCTCGCCGAGAACGCGTGCTGGACGAGGTTCTGGACGTTCTCGACGGACCCCTTCACAACAATGTCTGCGTAAGCTGTCATGGTTCCCCCCGGGATGGGCAGAACCGTCCGCGGGCTATTGAACGTTCCCATCCGCCGTGCCGAGTCTCGTCCCTCACTCCGAGTCCAGAACGGGCGCGGACCCGCCCCGCACACCGCTTCCGTGCCTCGGTGCCCGTTCTCAAGCACGAAAGTGTCTCCGCAGGCGCGGGTCCGGGAAGCCCCATTTCGATACACTTTAATAATGACCGGTCGCATACTGTACCGGGGTAAAACGAGGAGGATTCGAACCGTCCAGGCCACCTCGGGCGGGGCGGATTCGTAGGGGAGACCGTCTCCTCTGCGGGCGATTCTGACTCGTTCTTCAGTGGGCCTCAGTACCAGAGGAGGAGAGGGGGATCGACGGAACGGTCCGGGAGGGCAATTCTCGCGATCCGAGCCAGTCCGAGCCCCGTCCCGTCCCTGGGTCTGGGAGATGGTAGAGTGAGAGGCTATAGGGGAAATTGGATTGGAAAGGTGGTGGTCCCCGCCCTGATCGTCTTCGCCATGGTGGTCGGGGCGTGGGGGACATCCATCGTGCCGATCGCCTCGCCGGACACGACCGGAGGTCGGCCGGACCTCCCGAGCACGCGCTCGGGCGACGTGCCGTCCCTGCTCAGTCAGGGGGCCGGGCCGGAGGGCGATCCATCGATGGACGTCTCGAAAGACGCTGTGTCTAAGGGAATGATTGTGAACGAGAACGCTCTCGGCCGGAAGGACATGAGGATCGAGCCAGGGGTCCTCGCGTACGACTTCGCGTCCGGGCGGGCCTGGGACAACTACGGGCGCACCCTGACGCTGGATCCCGCGATGGTCCCGAAGGACCAGCACCTCACGTTCACGTCCCGGACCGTGCCGACGTCGGAGCTCGTGTCCTCGGACCCGAAGCCGGCGGCGGGCGGCATGGACGCGGGCGGGCCGTACGGCGGGCCGGATACGTTCGAGGGGACGACGATGCAGTTCTTCGGGAAGGCGCTCGACCCGAACCTCGTGCTGTACCGGTGGGACTTCAACGGCGACGGCGTCTGGGACACGGACTGGACGAACAACCTGGAGCCGTGGTGGACCTATAACGACGATTACTACGGCGCCGTGGTGCTCGAGGGGTGGGACACAATCTCGTCCTACACGTACCACTACACGGGCTGGTCCATGGAGACCCCGTCGCCCCTCTGGTATCTGTATTACAACTACTACTGGACGATCGGGTACCAGTTCACGGCGAAAATCGACATGACCGTGAACCAACTGTCGTACGCTCGGTACGCCCAGTTCGGCGACGAACGAGACGGCAAGGAGGCGACGCTGTGGGACTCGGCCACCCAGGCCAAGCTCGGGGAGTGCATCCCGGACCCCGGCTGGGATTGGCAGCGGTGCACGTTGTCGTCACCCGTGACGTTGACGGCGGGCAATGACTACATGATCACACAGTGGCTCGGCTCCGCCGACTTCTACTACTACTACGCCCGGGGAGTCGACACGCCCTCGGACACGGACCAGGTCGCGTACGACGCCACGTACTACATCCTGGACACGCCGTCGCCGGAGTTCCCAATCTACTTCTGGGTGGACTATTTCATCCCGACGCTCGAGTTCTACTACGACTACGGGGTGACGTTCCCGTTGACGGAGCTGGACACCGCGGACGTCGAGGTTCGCAACGTCGCGCCGACCGTGTACGACCTGACGGTGAGCCCGGACAGCGTGCTCGAGGGCAAGCCTGCGGAGTTCTCCGGGATGTTCAACGACCCGGGCCTGGACGACCAGTGGAGCTTCCGCTGGTGCTACGGCGACGGGACCTGTGACGACTGGTCGGGGATCCGCGTGGGCAGCGGGCTCTCGCAGCTCAACAGCATCCTCGTGTACTCGGACGTGTCGCCCCACTACGCCGCGATGGCAATGGACTTCTACGGGGTGTCGTACGAGTTCTCGACGGACATCTTCTCGCTGCCGACGCTGATCACGTCGCAGCAGTGGGACCTGATCATCTACCAGAGCTACTACATCGCGTACATCGCCCCGATCATCGAGGACGCGATGATGACGCAGATCGCGGGCGGCGCCCTGATCATCTACAACAACTGGTACGCGAACAACCGCGCGGCCCACCCGATCATGCAGTACTTCGGTGCGGAGTTCGCGAGCTCGTTGTTCACCCCGCTGACGATGTACGCATGGGAGCCGACGAACGACCTGTACAACGTCCCGCTGCAACCGCCGCTGACGATGGACCCGACGCACAACCAGTACAACGTCGACGGGTTCAAGCTCCGCGTGCTCAGCAACGCGTTCGACCCGGTGGGATACACGCAGAACCGCCAGTCCGGCGAGGTCGCAATGGTCGTCCGGAACGACTTGGCGTCGATCTTCAACGCCTTCACGCCGCAGAACTACCAGGGTGACCAGGACTTCGACGGCGACACGGACATGCTCGAGCTGCTGGTGAACGAGATCCGCCTCATGACGGGTCCCGAGGTCCCGCCCTCGATGCCGTGGCCCGTGCCGCCGGTGAAGCACGTGTACCGCGACGACGACCCGACAACGGGCACGTCGTTCGACGCGGTGATCCCGACCCTCGAGGTCAAGGACGACGACGAAGGCAAGCTCCGGGGCGGGAGCCTCGAGAGCCTGACGGACTTCGAGAGCGGCTCGCCGTGGCCGACGGGCTGGTCGCAGACGGAGGGTTGGTCCTGGTATCGCGGATACGGCTACTACCTGCCGAGCGACGCGGCGCTGTGGTGGTACTGGTACGACTACGGCGAGAACGTCCACACCCTGCAGGGTCCGTCGTGGGACCTGTCCGGCGTGGACCTGACCTCTGAGGTGGTGCGGGCCTCGCTGTCCTGGGACCAATACTGGTCAGCCTGGTACTCGGACTTCTACGGCTCCATGGCATACCAGGACGGCTATGTCCAGGTGAGCACGGACAACTTCGCGACCTACGAGGTGGTCAAGGAGTTCCACGACCAGGATCCCAGGGAGGAGCAGGCAACGTACTCGGTCGACCTCACAGGCTACGCCGGCGCGTCGAACTTCCGGGTCCGGTTCACAATCCAGGGCTACCTCGACGGATGGTGGCACGTCGACAACGTGGACGTCTACGCGGAGTGGGGGACGCCGATCCACGGACTCGGCTCCGCGTCGACAAGCATCGAGGTGAACAACGTCGCGCCCCAGGTCTACGGCGGACCCACGAGCGGGTTGACGGGAGAGGCCATCCCGTTCAACTTCGCAGACTACAAGGTCGACGACCCGACGCTGTGGGACCCGAAGACGGGCGCGTGGAACCCGACCTCGACGGAGTGGTTCGCGTACCGCTGGAACTTCGACGACGGGACGATGAGCGACTGGAACTACATGGGCACGCTGGAAGTGCCGAAGCTGAAGGTGCTCGTGTTCCACACGTTCTCGTTCGGGACTGGAGACGCGTTCTTCAACTTCGTCCGGAACATCGACGTCGTCGGCCAGGTCGACCAGGTGGACTTCCTGCAGATGAACCCGGCGAACCTCCCGACCGTCGACGACATGCTGGGCTACGACGTGATCATCTTTGGCACGTACTACGGGACGTTCTCCTCGTCGTACGACATCGCTCGGCGGGAGATCGGGAATCGGCTCGCGGACTACATGGACATGGGCGGCGGCGTCATCACACTGATGGCGACGTACGACAACTCGCCGTACTATGGTGACCTGTTCACGCTGCTGGGCCGGTACACGGACGAGGACTACGGCGCGTTCGAGAAGACGACGTACCCGTTCGGAGCGGCAGGCCTCGGGACGGTCTACCAATCGGACCACCCCGTGATGCGGGGCGTGACAAGGCTGACGTCCCCGGCCATCCACTCGGGCGACTACCCGCTCACGGCCGGTGCAGAGCTGCTCGCGGACTGGGATGACGGCAACTCCGCGATCGGCGTCAAGGAGCTCTCCAACGGCGCACGATCCGTCAACATCGGGTCGTTCCCGTGGGGCGTGGCAGGGTACCCAGTCGGCGGTGACGCCGCGAAGCTGCTCCGGAACGCGTTCACGTGGGCGAGCTACACGGAGGTGCCGACGAACGACATCGCGCCCGAGATCCACGTGTTCGGCGACAACGGTCTCTACAACGTGGACCTCCAGGTGATCGACGACGACATGGGCTGGGCGTGGGACTTCGGCGCGAACGAGCCGACCGCCATTCCGGGCGAGGCTCCGACGGTTTCCCACTCCGTCGTCCCGGTCGAGATCGAGAACCAGGACCCGACGATCGATACGTCGTCGATTGACGTGTACATCGCCGCGAACGTCTGCCTCCGGGTGTCCGGGAAGGAATGGAACACCGTCTCGCTGGACGTCTACACGGACGGCATCCAGAGCGGCGGCGTCTCCGTGACGCGGATGTCCGGGAGCCCGAACGACCAGGCGAAGTGCGCGTTCACGCGGATCGATCTGAGCGCCGCGCACACGTTCGACGCCCAGGTGACCTTCACGCCGATGGCCGGCGCGACCAGCGGGTCGAACCCGTGGTGGGTCATCGTGGAACCGTGGCGGG
>Ga0209321_10002832_pt1 | contig 11631 bp, 13 predicted proteins | sample Rifsed16ft4_FD_184012 | JGI IMG/M metagenome (GOLD analysis project Ga0209321, IMG submission 184012) | Soil microbial communities from Rifle, Colorado, USA - sediment 16ft 4 - CSP-I_5_4 (version 2) | ecosystem: Environmental > Terrestrial > Deep subsurface > Rock core/Sediment | place: Rifle... | reverse complement strand
GCGGTCGGCTCGGGTTTCGTGTGGTCCGCGGTACCGGGACCGTCAGGTCGAAACCGTGACTCCAGCACCGCGGCGCTTGCCCGAGATCGCGTAGGCGATCGTCCCGAGGATGATGATCGTCAGGACCGAGATCGTCCGATCGACGACCGTGATCGCGAGGGCCTCCGTCTGCGGGACGCCGTAGACGATGGTCAGGAGCCCGACGACGGCGCCTTCCACGAAACCGAGCCCGGCCGGCGTGATCGGGATCGCGGTGAGCAACGACGCCGAGAGCGCAATGAAGAAGGCGCCGCTGATCCCGAGATGCACGTCGGGCAGGCCCAGCGCCTGGACGACGAGATACAGGCGGGTTGCCTCCGTCGCCCAGATGAGCCCGGTGAGGATCACGAGGCCCGGCAGCGCGCGCAAGCCGACCGACGCGAAGACGCCCTCCTCGAAGCGGTCGTAGAACTCCACGATCCGATGCGGCACGGGCAGCGCGACCATGATCCGGCGCCCGAAGTTGCGCATCGTGAGCAGGCCGGCCGCGAGCACGATGACGATGACCACGCCGATCGCGAACACCACCTGGACCTCACCGGGCAGGCCGGACCGGAACGAGACCCATCCTGCGGCCAGACCCAGGACCACGATCGCGAACAGGTCGAGGATGCGCTCCACGAAGACCGTCCCGAAGGTCCGCGACAGCGAGACCGGGCTGTTGATCTTCAGGAGGTACGCCCGATAGACGTCGCCGAGCTTGGCCGGCACGAGGCAGTTCACGAGCCAGGACAGGAAGATGATTTCCGTGCCATCGCGGACGCGAAGCGGGAAGCCGGTCCGCCGGACGAGCCACGTCCAGCGCAGGCCGCGGAGGGGGAAGCCAAGGTAGAACACCGTGAATGCCAGCAGGAGCATCGGTCCGTCGGCGTTCAGGATCTTGTCGGGCAGCTCGTCCAGTCGGAAGCCGGGCAGGCTCCGGACGAACAGGGCGAGGAGGGCCAGCGGCAGGACGATCGAGATGATCGTGCGCGGCTGGCGCAGGCGGCGAACCAGCGAGAGCTGATCGGCAGTGACCTCGGGCTCGCGGTCTTCGGCGGCGCCCGTGTCGTGGATCCCCGCGCTCATGTCGTGGTCCCCGGGCGGACCCGGCCGCGGCCGCGGGCAAGGTTGACCGCCTTGGCGAACGGAGTGACGAGCCGGACGTACGCGGACGCGCGGCCCGTGACCAGGTCCGGCCCGGCGGCCAGCGCCGCGCGGAGTTCCTCCGGCGTAGATGGCGAGCCACGGACAGCCGTGTACGCGACGCCGACCTCCAGCGCGGTGTGCGCGTCGGACACTGCGACGCCGGGAACCCCTGCCGCCAGTGCCAGCTCCGCGGCCCGCGCATTCCCGTCGCCGACCATCAGGCGGGCGTTCCACGACTCCACCCAGTCCACGCTCGCGGCCAGGTCCTCGAGGGTGCGCGGCGTCTCCCCCTTTGACAGGGACCCGCGGAACCGGTCGAACGGGTGGGGAATCCCCACCAGGCCGCCCTGCTCCCGCACGGCGGCGATCGTGTCCGATGCGCTCATGCCGGACGGAACCACGGCCGTCAGGAAGACCGCGATGAGATCGCCGTCGCGAGTCCGGATCTCCTCCCCCACCAGCACGGTCAGGCCGTCGGGCGCCAAATCACGCGCCGCGAGGGCGCCATCGATCCGATCGTGGTCGGTGATCGCCAGGTGGGTCAGGCCGTGGCGGGCGGCGGCGGCCACGACGGAGCGGGGCGAGGCCAGTGAATCAAAGCTGGCCGAGGTGTGGCAGTGAAGGTCGATGAACGACCGGGCTTCGCTCACCGGCCGGCTCGCGCGTCTAGAACGACTGGACGAGCGACTTCTTGAAGAAGCCGTAGTGCTTGAGCGCCTCGCCGGTCCCCAGGGCCACGCAGTTGAGCGGGTTCTCGGCGACGTGGCATGGGACGCCGGTCACCTGGGTCAGCAGCTTGTCGATGTTCCGCAGCAACGCGCCGCCGCCGGACATGACCATGCCCTTGTCGATGATGTCAGAGGACAGCTCCGGCGGGGTCTGCTCCAGGACGCGCCGGACCGCGGCGACGAGCTGCTGGAGCGGCACCTCGATGGCCTCCATGACCTCCGATGAGGTGATCGGGATGGTTCGGGGCAGGCCCGCGATGAGGTCCCGGCCGCGGACCTCCATGGACAGCTCGCGCTCCAGCGGGAGCGCCGTGCCGATGTTGATCTTGACCTCTTCCGCGGTCCGCTCGCCGATCATCAGGTTGTACTTCTTGCGGATGTACGAGGCGATGTGTTCGTCGAACTTGTTGCCGCCGACGCGAAGCGAGGTCGAGACCACGATGCCGCCGAGGGCGATGACCGCGATCTCGCTCGTCCCGCCGCCGATGTCGATGATCATGTTGCCGGACGGTCCGCTGATCGGAACGTTGGCCCCGATGGCCGCAGCCAGGGGCTCCTCGATCAGGAACGCCTCCTTGGCCCCGGCTTTCAGCGCCGCGTCGCGGACGGCCCGCTTCTCGACCGATGTCACGCCCGCGGGGACGCTGATCATGACCTCGGGCCGGCTGAACATGAACTTGCCCTGGGTCGCCTTGTTGATGAAGAAGCGGAGCATCGCCTCGGTGATCACGTAGTCGGCGATGACCCCGTCCTTCATCGGGCGGATCGCGGTGATGTTGCCGGGCGTCCGGCCGATCATCTCGCGGGCCTCTTCGCCCACGGCCCGGATGCGGTTGTCGTCGTCCACCGCTACCACGGACGGTTCCTGGATGACGATGCCCCTGCCCTCGACGTGGACGAGGACGTTGGCGGTGCCGAGGTCGATGCCGATCTTCATGCGGGTGTGCCGGGATCCCCTTCCTGGACGCGCTCAATCCTGGCGCCGAGACCCAGGAACTTCGCTTCGATGTTCTCATACCCGCGCCGGACATGATGTCCGCCATGAATGACGGAGGTCCCGCTCGCGGCGAGGGCCGCCAGGATGAGCGACGCCCCCGCCCGCAGGTCGGAGATCTCCACGTCGGCCCCGACCAGCTGGGCCGGACCATCGATGATCGCGTGGTGTGCGTCGGGCAACTCCACGACGGCGCCCATCTTGCGCAGTTCGATGAGCCACTCCAGCCGATCCTCGAAGATCGCCTCGTGGACGGTCGATCGGCCTGCCGCCTGGGTCAGCAGGACGCTCGTGGGCGGCTGCAGGTCGGTCGCAAGACCCGGGTACGGCGCCGTCTCGATGTCGATCGGCCGGTACTGGCCGGGGCCGACACTGGTCGCGTCGACGGTCAGGGTGTCCGTTCCGCAGTCCACCGCCACGCCCATCCGCCCGAGGACCTCCACGAGTGCGTCGAGGTGGCCACACCGAGCGCGCTCCAGGGTGACCTTGCCGCCGGTCATGGCCGCGGCGATGGCGAACGTGCCCGCCTCGATCCGGTCCGGGACCACCTCGTGGTCGGCGCCCCGGAGGCGCTTCTTGCCGTGGATTTCGATCGTGTCCGGGGCCGTCCGCTCAACATCTGCGCCCATCTTCAGGAGGAACGCGATGAGATCGTCCACCTCGGGCTCCTGCGCCGCGGGGCGGATGACGGTGTGCCCGTCCGCGAGGGTCGCGGCGAGCATGGCGTTCTCCGTGCTCATGACCGACACGAAGGGGAAGACGATCTCGGCGCCCCGGAGTCGGCCCGGCGCCTTCGCGTAGTAGTAGCCGTAGCGGTAGTCGATGTCCGCGCCGAGCGCCCGCATGGCGTCCACGTGCATATCCACCGGCCGGCGCCCGATCCGGTCCCCGCCGGGGTTGCTGATGATCGCCTCGCCGAAACGCGTGAGGAGCGGGCCCAGGAGCATGAAGCTCGCCCGCATCTTCGCCGCCGCCTCCAGGGGGACGAACAGCCAATCCACGTCGCCGGCCGAGATCTCGTAGGTGTTCGGTGCGGGATGGTCCACCACGACCCCAAGGTCGCGCAGCGTCTCGGTCATGGCCAGGACGTCTTCGATCTCGGGCACGTTGGTGAACCGGCAACGCTCCCCGGTGAGGACCGCGGCCGCGAGGAGCTTGAGCGCGGCGTTCTTCGCGCCGGCCACCTGGACCGTGCCGCGCAGCGGGGCTCCGCCAATCACATGGAACGCCTCCCGCGTCACGGGCTGCGGGACGTACTCCCAGTGGAACGGTCGGGGATCGGCCACGTGGCGTTACCCGCGGCGGCGGGACCCCTCCCGGTGGCGACGCTCGGCGACGCGCTGGCGCAGGAGCGCGACCTGGAGCGCCGCCCGGGCCGACGCGAGGTCGGCGCCCTCGTGGAACCCGCCCTCGAGGGCTCGCTCGGCTTCCTTGCGTGCTTCCGCGGCCACCTCGAGGTCGATCTCGGCCGCCATGTCGGCCATCTCGGCCATGACCACGACCTTGTCCGGCCGGACCTGGAGGAAGCCGCCCGCAATCGCGAACGTCTCGGTCTCCGCGCCCTTGCGGATCCGCAATTCACCCACGCCCAGCATGGACACGAGCGGCGCGTGGTGCGGCAGGACACCGAGCTCGCCCTCACTGCCCGGCAGGACCACGGCATCCACCGTGTCGCTGTAGGCGAGCTTCTCGGGCGTGACGATCTCGAGCAGGAGGGGCATTGGATCAGCCTTCCAGCTTGGCGGCGTTCGCGCGCACGTCGTCGATCGTGCCGGCCAGGAAGAAGGCCTGCTCGGGTAGGGTGTCGACCTTGCCCTCGAGGATCTCCTTGAACGAGGCGATCGTGTCCTTGATCGTCACGTACACGCCGGGCCGGCCGGTGAAGACCTCGCCGACGAAGAACGGCTGGCTCATGAACCGCTGCAGGCGTCGAGCTCGAGAGACGGTGGACTTGTCGTCCTCCGAGAGCTCGTCCACGCCCAGGATGGCGATGATCTGCTCGAGGTCCTGGTAGCGCTGCAGGACGCGCTGCGTCTCGCGCGCCACGTCGTAGTGCTCCTGGCCCACCACCAGCGGGTCGAGGACCCGGGACGTGGACGTGAGCGGATCGACGGCCGGGTAGATCCCGAGCTCGGCGATGCTCCGCTCCAGGCGGATCGTGGAGTCGAGATGGCCGAACGTGGTCGCGGGTGCGGGGTCCGTGTAGTCGTCGGCCGGGACGAAGACCGCCTGGAGGGACGTGATCGAGCCCTTCTTGGTGGACGTGATCCGTTCCTGCAGGGCGGCCATCTCGGTCGCCAGGTTCGGCTGGTAGCCCACCGCGGACGGCATGCGGCCGAGGAGCGCGGAGACCTCGGAGCCGGCCTGGGTGAACCGGAAGATGTTGTCGATGAACAGGAGGACGTCGCGGCCCTCCTCGTCCCGGAAGAACTCGGCCATGGTCAGGGCGGTCAGCCCTACGCGAAGCCGCGCGCCGGGCGGCTCGTTCATCTGGCCGAACACGAAGGCCGTCTTGGCGATGACGCCCGACTCGGTCATCTCGTGGATGAGGTCGTTGCCCTCGCGCGATCGCTCGCCGACACCACCGAACACGGACACACCAGCGTGCTCCTGGGCGACGTTGCGGATCAGCTCCTGGATGATGACGGTCTTGCCGACGCCGGCGCCACCGAAGATGCCGATCTTGCCGCCCTTGCGGAACGGGCAGATGAGGTCGATGACCTTGAGCCCGGTCTCGAAGACCTCGACCTCCGTCGACTGCTCATCGAACGCCGGCGCGGATCGGTGGATCGGGAGGGACTTGGTGGCGGTGACCTCGCCCTTGCCGTCGATGGGCTTGCCCAGGACATCGAACACGCGCCCCAGGGTCGCCTCGCCGACCGGAACGCTGATCGGACCTCCGGTGTCCCGGGCCGCCCCGCCGCGGGGCAGGCCGTCCGTCGTGGTCATCGCGACGGACCGGACCCAGTTGTTGCCGAGGTGCTGCTGCACTTCGCACACGAGCGGGTCCTGGCCCTCTCGCTCCAGCTCGACGGCGTTATAGATGGCCGGGAGCTGGCCGGGCGGGAACACGATGTCGACGACGGCTCCGGTGATCTGGATCACCCGGCCGGTCGCGGGAGCGGTGGCGGTGGCCATGGTTCTTGTTGCCTCCTGGTGCGTGCCGGTCAGCGCGCCTGTGCGCCGGTCGCGATCTCGATCATCTCGCGGGTGATGTTGGCCTGGCGGACCTTGTTGTAGGCGAGGGTGTAGTCCGCGATCAGGTCGTCTGCGTTTTCGGTGGCGTTCTTCATCGCGACCATGCGCGACGATTCCTCGGACGCCTTGGCTTCCAGGACTGCCTGGAACAGCCGGGTGGCGACGTAGCGCGGGAGCAGCTGCTCCAGCACGGCGCCGGGATTCGGCTCGAAGATGAACTGGTTGCCCGGGATGCCCGCGGCCGTGTCCGCCGCCGGGGAGATGGGCAGAAGTGCCTCGACCGTCGGTCGCTGGACCAGGGTGGACACGAAGCGCGGGTAGACGAGGTCGATCCGGCCGAGCTCGCCGCTCACGAAGCCATCGGTGACGAGGCGAGCGAGCGGGATGATGTCGGCGAATGTCGGTCGATCTCCGAAACCGGCGAAGTGGGCATCGAGGGGCACGCGGGCGCGGCGCATGGCATCGCGGCCCTTGCGGCCCACGCTGACCACCGCGAGGTCTCCCTCATGCTCGGTGATGGCCCGGGCGGCGAAGCGGATCGTGTTCGTGTTCAGGGGTCCGGCCAGGCCACGGTCCGAGGTGATCAGCACGAGCAGCCGCTTGCCCTCGGTCCGCGTGGCGAGGAGCGGGTGCTCGTCGGTGCCGAGGACGGCGGCGAGGTCCGCGAGGACCTCATCGATCTTCTCCGAGTACGGGCGGGTCGCCAGCGTGGAATCCTGCGCGCGCTTCAACTTGGAGGCGGCCACGAACTGCATGGCCCGGGTGATCTGCTTGATCCGCCCGACATCCCTGATGCGGCGCCTGATATCACGCTGGCTGGCCACGATCAGGCCAGGAAGCTCGTTCGGAAGGCATCGATCGCCAGGTCCAGGCCCTTCGCGATTTCGTCGGTGAGGGTCTTGCCCGTACCGAGGTCCTGGAGGATCGAGGGGTGATCGGTCTCGAGGAAGCGGTAGAACTGGCTCTCGAAGTCCCGGACGCGCGGCGTCGGAACATCGTCGAGCCGCCCGGTCGTGGCCGCGTACAGGATCGCGACCTGGTTCTCGACGGCCATCGGCTGGTACTGGGGCTGCTTGACGACCTCGGACAGCTTCTCGCCCCGGGTCAGCTGGTCGCGGGTGGCCTTGTCCAGGTCGGACGCGAACTGGGCGAACGCGGCCAGCGACCGGTACTGCGCGAGATCGAGCTTGAGCGGGGCCGCGACCTTCTTCATCGCCTTGGTCTGGGCCGCCGAACCCACGCGGCTCACGGAGATGCCGATGTTCAGTGCCGGGCGCTGGCCCGCATTGAACAGGTCCGTCTCCAGGAAGATCTGGCCATCCGTGATCGAGATCACGTTCGTGGGGATGTACGCCGACACGTCTCCGGCCTGCGTCTCGATGATGGGCAGGGCGGTGATCGAGCCGCCCCCGTTCTCCTCGCTCATCCGCGCGGCTCGCTCCAGGAGCCGGCTGTGGAGGTAGAACACGTCGCCCGGGTAGGCCTCGCGGCCCGGCGGGCGGCGGAGCAGGAGCGACATCTCGCGGTAGGCCCAGGCGTGCTTGCTGAGGTCGTCGTATACGCACAGGGCGTCCTTCACGAGCTGGCCCTCGATCTCGACACCGACCTCCATGACCTCTTCGCCCATTGCGACGCCGGCGTAGGGCGCGAGGAACTGGAGGGGAGCGGCATCCTCGGCCCCGGCCACGACCACGATCGTGTGGCCCATGGCGCCGTGCTTCTCGAGGATCGCCACGGTGTTGGCGACCGTCGACAGCTTCTGGCCGATGGCCACGTAGATGCAGACCAGGCCCTTGCCCTTCTGGTTGATGATCGTGTCGATGGCGATCGCGGTCTTGCCGGTCTGGCGGTCGCCGATGATCAGCTCGCGCTGTCCACGGCCGATCGGGATCAGCGCATCGATGGCCTTGATCCCGGTCTGGACCGGCGTATCGACCGACTTCCGGACGATGACGCCCGGGGCGATGCGCTCAACCGGGCGGGTCTTCGTCGATTCGATCGGGCCCTTGTCGTCCAGGGGGCGCCCGAGCGGGTCCACGACACGACCGATGAGGCCCTGTCCGACGGGCACTTCCACGACCCGGCCCGTCGTCTTGACCGTGTCGCCCTCCTTGATGAATCGGGAGTCACCGAGGATGACCGCACCGACGGTCTCCTCCTCCAGGTTCAGGGCCATGCCCATGACTCCGTCGGGGAACTCGAGGAGCTCGGACGACAGGGCGCCCTCCAGGCCATAAACCTGGGCAATGCCGTCGCCAACCTCGACAACGGTGCCGACGTTGCGGGTCTCGGATCCCTGGTCGAACGAATCGATCGCCGACTTGATGATGCTGATGATCTCGTCCGAGCGAATGGCCATCGGTTCTCCGTTTCGGGCGCCATTGGCCCGCTTGTGCCCCGCCGAAGCGGGACGGGTGCTTCTAGCGCGAGCCCGCCACGAGCCGCTCCCGGAGCCGCTCCAGGCGGCCACGGACGCTCGCATCGAGCAGTTGATCGCCGACCTTGACCGTGAGCCCGCCGATGAGCGCCGGGTCCAGCTCCGTGCGGAGGCTGACGCCGGAGCCGGTCATCGTCCGGATCCGGGCGCCGATGGCGTCCGTCTCCGCGGCGGTGAGCGGTACTGCGCTCGTGACGACGGCCTCCACGACCCCGTTGCGACGATTGAGGAGACGGGTGAATTCGGCGGCGACCGCGGGCAGGCTCCCGAACCGGCCTCGCCGCGCAAGCAGCCGGGCGAGGTTGAGGGCTCCAGGGGCCAGGTGACCTTCGAACAGCCGGTTCACGGCGGCTTCCCGGTCCGCGTGGGGAATCGCAGGGTTGTCCATGTACCGACCGAACTTCTCGTCCGCCGCGACGCCGGCCACCAGGCCGAGGCCGTCGGCCCATGCGTCGAACGCGTCGTCACGCTCGGCCAGCTCAAAGGCTGCCTCGGCGTAGCGGCGTGCGGCGGTCGTGGAGCGTGCCATCAGTTGCGGGCATCCCCGGCCGGCGCGGCGAGGAACTCCTCGACGAGCCGGCGTTGGCGAGCATCGGTCATCGTCTCGCCGACGAGCCGGCCGGCCGCGGCAAGGGCGAGATCGGCCACCTCGGCTCGGAGGTCGGCGAGTGCGCGGTGCTTCTCCGCCTCGATTTCCGAGGCGGCACGGACGCGCATCCGCTCCAGTTCCTCGCGCGTCGCGGCGATATCCGCGTCGCGCGTCTCCTGGGCGACCTTCTGGGCACGGGCCAGGATCTCATTCGACTCGCGACGGGCCTCGGCCAGCGTCGCTCGCCGCTCCTGATCCGCGCTCTCACGATCGAGGCGTGCCTGCTCTGCGTCCTTGAGGCCCCGCTCGATCCGCTCCCGTCGCATCGACAGCATGCCGCTGATCGGCTTGAACGCGAGCGTCCAGATGAGGAACAGGAAGAACAGGAAGTTCGCGGCCGAGACGATGATCCAGAATCCGTTGATCACCAGGCCGGGGCCTTCCTCGGACTGGAGGGCGGTTGCCCCCTGGGCGATCCCGCCGACGAGGGCAAACAGATCCACGGGTCGGGCTCCGGTTCCGCTTCGGCTATGCGATGAAGATCGTCAGGATGCCGACCACGACGGCGAGCACGCCGAGGCCTTCCGCGAACGCCGCGAGGATGATCGCGAGGCCACGAATCTGTCCTGCCGCGTCCGGGTTACGCCCGATCGCGCTGCTCGACATGCCGGCGAGGATGCCGATGCCGATGCCGGGGCCGATGACGCCCAGGGCCGCCAGGCCCGCTCCGATGTTTTCCATGCTGGGTCAAACCCTCCAGGTCCGGGCGTGCGCCCGGGTGCATTGGGACCGTGGTCAGTGGCTCGGGGCCGGGCTTGCGACGACCGTCCCCTCGATCGCGGGCCCGTCGCCGGGCTCGTGCTCGTCTGTATGGTGCCCCTCGATCGCCGCGAGGGTGAACATGAGCGTCAGCACGCTGAAGATCAGCGCCTGGACCGCGTTGAGCAGGACCTCGAGGCCCACGAGGGCCACGGGGATGATCGCGATGGTCAGTGCGGTCATGACGCCGAGCGCCACCTCGCCTCCGAAGATGTTGCCGAAGAGTCGCATTGACAGTGTGAGTGGTTTGACGAACTCCAGGAGGAGCTCCATCAAGCCCACGAACATCGCGATGAACCCTGCGCCAACGCCCTTCCGGAACTCGCCGAACGGCAGGAACTTCCCGAGGTAGCCGCGAAAGCCCAAGGCCCGGAACCCCTGGGCCTGGAAGAACGTGAAGCTGACGAGCGCGAGTCCGATCGTGACGTTCACGTCACTCGTCGGCGCGCGCAGGATCTCCAGCTTGCCGACCGGCGGCACCAGCCCGCTCCAGTTCGAGAACAGGATGTACAGGAAGAACGCAGCGAAGAGCGGGACATATCGGGCGGCAGCCGGGCCGCCCAGCGAGACCGCGAAATCGTGCAGGGCTTCGTAGGCGAACTCGACGACGTTCTGGGCGCGACCGGGGATGTCGCGCATGACCCGCGTCGCGAGGATCATCACGGTCAGCACGATCGCGATGACGATCCACTGGGTCAGGATCGAGGATGTGATGCTGGGGTGGAACTGGACGATGCCCGAACTCGCCACGTCGGGTGCCAGGTCCCAGATCACGTGCGGGGCCGGCAGCTCGAGATTGGCGCCGATGCCATCAGCCGGGAACTTGAACGCACCGCTCTCTCCCGGGGACGGCGGCACGAAGATGGCAGCAAGGATGTCCAGGACGATCACGGCCCCGAGGGCGGTGAGGATCCGGTTCCTGTTCGACTTTGGGGCGGCCGCCTCGGCCGTCCGTTCGTTCGTCAACGCTCGCTCCACACACAGGAGCGCGGCACCCGCCGCGCTCGTCGAGGTTCGATTGTCGCGCTCGCTGCGCTATGCGTGATCGTCCATCCCGGCGAGGAACCGGCTGACAAGCAGCCAGACCGCCCGAGCCCCGACCCCCATCCCGACGAACAGGCCGATCAGGACAAAGACCGGGATGGTCCCCAGATTCGTGTCCGCCCAATAGCCGACACCCACGCCCGCCAGGGTCGTCACGAGCAGGACGAACCCGATTTCCGAGAAGAGGGCGAGATAGGCCACACCGCGGCCCGGCTCGATCACGTACGCCCTGGCAAAGCCGCCGGAGTATATCAGAGGGTCTCCGCGACCCGCCACGCGAAGGTTGCGAAACGGTTGCGCACGTGCCCGATCGCGGGAAATCATCGGCGGCGACCGTATTGTCGGCGGACCGTCCTTGGTGCCCGCCATGATGCTGGGATCGGCATGTTGGCCGGAAGCGGGCCGCCACGGCCCAGCGCACCGGCCTGCCGCCGGTCGGCCGAGCGCGTCGCCCGGGTGGCTCGTGCTCAGCCGGACCACCGTAGCGGTCGGTCGGACCTCCGGTTCAGCGCTCGAGCCGGCGAAACCCCGCTGAAGACCGGCGTTTGCTGCTGGGGGCATCACGGGACTGGACAAGAGTCGGGCGGCTCAGGGCGCCGGGTCAACGACCCCGACGATCGTCTGATCCGTCGTTGTGTCGCCTCCCGGCCCGGTG
>Ga0209321_10002831_pt1 | contig 11631 bp, 6 predicted proteins | sample Rifsed16ft4_FD_184012 | JGI IMG/M metagenome (GOLD analysis project Ga0209321, IMG submission 184012) | Soil microbial communities from Rifle, Colorado, USA - sediment 16ft 4 - CSP-I_5_4 (version 2) | ecosystem: Environmental > Terrestrial > Deep subsurface > Rock core/Sediment | place: Rifle... | reverse complement strand
ACCGGCCGCTTCCGCTCGGCGCCGGCTCCGTCGTGGCCATCCTGCTCCTGGTCCTCTTCGTGCTGGGGACCGTCTTCGTGTACACCGTGTACACCCAGTCCCTCGAGATCCGGCCCGCCGTCTTTGCCAAGAAGCTTTACCTGGTGGGGACGGTGATCCTCCTCGGCCTGCTCCTGAACCGGTTCCTCCTCATCATCCTCCTGTCCTTGAGTCAGAGCTTTCCGTTCATTCCGCTGCATTCCTTCTACTATACGATCCCCGTGGCCCTCGGGCCCGTGCTCCTCACCGTCCTCTTCAACGCCCGCGTCGCCTTCGGTGGGGCCGTCGCGCTCAGCCTGCTGACGTCCCTCCTCGTCACGGATGAGGTGACCTTCCTCCTCTTCGAGCTCGTGGGGGCCATCGTCGGTGCGTTCTGCATCCGGCGGATCCATGACCGCGCGACGTTCTTCAAGGCGGGATTCTGGGTCGCCGTCGCCAACGTCTTCGCGGTGCTGGTGATGCGGCCGATCTACGGCTGGTCCGCATCGGCCCTGCCGTACGATGTGGCGGCCTGCTTCATTAACGGCGTGCTGGTCGCCCTCTTCGGTTCGACGCTGCTCCCCGTCCTGGAGTATCTCTTCGGCACCGCGACGGATCTCAAGCTCCTCGAGCTCTCCAGCCTGAACCAGCCCCTGCTCCGGCAGCTCATGAAGACGGCTCCGGGGACGCATCACCACAGCCTCACGATGGGGGAGCTGGCCGAGGCGGCCGCCGAGGCCATCGGCGCGAATGCCCTCCTGTGTCGGGTCGGGGCGTACTATCACGACATCGGCAAGGTCAAGAAGCCGGCCTACTTCATCGAGAACCAGATGGACGCCATGAACCGCCACGATAAGCTCTCCCCGAGCCTGAGCAGCCTCATCGTCATTTCCCACGTGAAGGACGGGATCGAGATGGCGCTGGAGCACAGGCTTCCCCCTGCCATCGTGGACCTCATCCCGCAGCACCACGGGACCCGGCTGGTGACCTACTTCTATGAGAAGGCCAGGGAATCCCACGATCCGGACTTGGGCGAGGTCAAGGAAGAGGACTACCGGTACCCGGGTCCCAAGCCCCAGACCCGAGAGGCGGCGATCCTGATGCTCGCCGATGCGGTCGATGCGTCGGCGCGGACGCTGACGGACCCCACCCCGGCCCGGATCCAGGGGCTCGTCCAGCGGATCGTGAACAGCATCTTCACCGAGGGACAGCTGTCGGAATGCGATCTCACCCTGAAGGATCTCCATCAGATCGCCAAGGCCTTCGTGCGCGTGCTGACCGCCAGCCACCACCACCGGGTGGACTACCCCGGCTACCGCTTCGAGGAGGTCAAGCGGCGCGAGGGAGAGAAAGAGAAGAAGGACAATGACGATACAGGTCCGATCCCGGCCAAGGAGGAGGCGGATCGCGCTGTCGCGGCTAAGAAGGGTGGGGGAGAGAACATTGCGCGCCTTGGGCAGACCGAGACATGAGGTCTCGGTCCTCCTCGTCGGTGATCGGGCCATCCGGCGGCTCCATCGGACCTACCTGAATCACGATCGTCCCACGGACGTGCTTGCGTTTCCTCAGCAGGGGGGTGTCCCCGCACCCCAGCCGCATCTGCTCGGCGACGTCGTCATCTCCGTGGAGACCGCAGCCCGACAGGCCAAGGCGCACGGCCATTCCCTCGACCGGGAACTCGCGCTCCTCCTGATCCACGGGATCCTCCATCTCGTCGGATACGACGACACGACCCCCGCGGCGCGCCGCCGTATGTGGGCGAGACAGGCCCGGCTCCTTTCGCTCACGGCCCAGGCGCGATCCTGAGGGCAGGCCGTCGTTTATCTACCTGACGGGGCCGCCGAGGGTGCCGGCCCCTATCCGACCCTGGGAAGACCGCCGCCGCAGGCCCACCGACGCGGCGGACGTCGTCTGCTTGACAGCTGTGGGCGGGTGGGGGATACTCGAACCCCCTTTGACTGGCCGGGATGGATGTGAACGGGAGCGGGTCGGGGTGCCAGGGGGAGGCTCTCACTGCAGGTGAGGTGGGAGGATGAAGCATCGGATCCTGGTCGCCGATGATGAAGGACCCTCCCGAAAGGGGCTCCGGGCCCTCCTCTCCACCTGGGGCTACGAGGTGGAGGAAGCCTCGAACGGGGAGGAGGCTCTCCAAAAGGCCATCACCTTTCTGCCCGCCGTCATCATCGCCGATCTGGTCATGCCCGGGCTTGACGGGCTCGGTCTCCTCAAGGCCCTCCAGGAGGAGCTCCCCTTCGCGACGGTCATCATGCTGACGGGGCACGGCACCATCGAGACGGCAGTCTCCGCCATGAAGCACGGCGCATACGACTATCTCACGAAACCGGTGGACGTCGCCCGGCTCAAGGTGCTGATCCAGCGGGCGCTGGAGAAGGGGGAGGCCCTCCGGGAGGTGACGCTGCTCAGGCGTCGGCTGAAGGAGGTCTGGGGATTCGGACGGCTGGTGGGCAAGAGCCGGCCGATGCAGGACGTGTACCGGCTCATCGACCTTGCGGCCCCGACCGCGGCTCCCGTCCTGGTCTCGGGAGAGAGCGGAACGGGCAAGGAGCTGGTGGCCCGCATCCTCCACGAGTTGTCGCCTCGGGGCCAGCAGGCCTTCGTCGCCGTCAACTGCTCGGCCATTCCCGAGACGCTGCTGGAAAGCGAGATCTTCGGTCACGAACGCGGGGCCTTTACCGGCGCGATGGAACGGCGCATCGGCTGTTTCGAGCTGGCCAACGGGGGGACGATCTTCCTCGACGAGATCGCCGAGATGAATCCGGCGACGCAGGCGAAGTTCCTCCGGATCCTCGAGGACGGCGCGGTGCGACGCCTGGGGGGGAAGACCGAGATCAAGGTCGATACGCGGATCCTGGCCGCCACCAACAAGGATCCCCTGAAGGCGATCGCGGATGGCGCCCTGCGGGAAGACCTCTACTACCGCCTGAACGTTTTTTCCATCTCCCTGCCGCCCCTCCGCGAGCGGCGGGACGATATCCCCCTGCTGATCCAGGCCATCATCGAGGAGCTGAACACCAAGTACGAGAAACGGATCAAGGCGGTCGATGATGCGGCGCTTCGCAGCCTGGTGCGGTGCCCCTGGCCGGGTAACGTGCGCGAATTGCGGAATACACTCGAGCGGGCGGTCATCGCCTGCAAGACCGATGTGATCACCGCGAAGCACCTCCCGCCCGGCCTCGTGAGCAAGGCACGGGAGGAGGGCTCCGAGTCCAGCGCCGCTCCCATCGGTGTCACGCTCGAAGAGGCGGAGAAGACCCTCATCCGGAAAACGTTAGCCAGCGTGAACAACAATAAGACCCGGGCGGCCGAGATCCTCGGGATCAGCCTCAAGACCCTCCATAACAAGCTGCATCGGTACGGGGTGTAGGATGGAGACCGGCATCAGAGGGCGAGAGATTCTGGCGCTGACCTTGCTGGCCGTGGTCGTGGTGGCTGTCGCGACCTTCATGCACATCTCCCGGTTGACCAGTGCCGTCATCCAGGGGGCGTCCCGGCAGGCGGAGCTGATCGCGAATCAGCTCTATGCGCAGTCCAGTCAGGCGCTTTCCCGCGGTCGCGGCAGGGACCCGGCGGCCATCTTGCAGGCCGATCGCGAGCTGAGAAGTCTCCTGGACGCCAGCGTCGGCTACTCGCCCCACCTGATCTACGCGGGGATCGCCGATCGGAGCGGCACGATCATCTTCCACAGTGAGCAAGAGAAGGAGGGTTTGCGTGCCCCCGAGCGGCCGCACGTCGAATATCTCCTCTCCCTTGACCCCGTTCGCCGGCTACTGGCCCTGTATGCGGCGGGGACGATCTACGAAGCCCCCCTCCCCCTGAGCCTCGACCACGAGCCATTCGGTAGCATCCGTCTCGGCATCGCCGGGAGCCTGTTGCGACGGGAGGTTGACACCTCGCTGCGGAAGAGCCTGGCCGTCGCCGGTCTCGCCTTCCCTGTGACCTGGCTCGTGGCCATGGGCGTCGGCACGCTGGTCCTCGGGGCGCGACGCCGGCGGGTGCCGGAGGTGGACCCGATCGAGCGGCACGCGGCCGGGAGCGGTCGCCCTCTCGGCGATCGGGACGACATCGGGGAACTGACCTCCCAGCTCCAGCTGTTAGGGCAGCAGCTGCACCCCGATCGCCTGAAGATGTTGAGCGAGAAGGCACAACTGCATCACGTCGTCGATCACCTCGAGGACGGCATCCTTCTCTTCACGCAGGACCGACGTATCCTCTTCTTCAACAAGGCCGCCGAGGTGGTGGTGGGACGCTCCCTGGAGGAGGTGGTCGGGTGGCCCTGGGATGAGGCGCTGCGGCCGTTTCATCCCCTGCGCCCGCTGTTCCACCGCGCCTTCGAGCAGAAGGCCGGCTTTCGCAATGCCGCCGTCACCATCCCGCGGGACGACGGGAACAAAGAATTCCTCGTCTGCCTATTCTTCGTGACGGATGCGCAACGGGCGATGGGGGCCATGGTGGTCGTCAAGGACCTCGAATCGATCAAGACGCTCCAGTCCCTGATCACCTACTCCGCCAAATTGACGGCGCTGGGCCGCCTCACGTCCGGGGTGGCCCACGAAGTCAAGAACCCGCTCAACGCCATGATGATCCACCTCGAGCTGCTGAAGGAGAAGCTGGACGTCCCTGGGGAGGAGGTGCAGCAGAGCCTCGACGTCATCGGCAGCGAGATCCGTCGGCTCGATCGCGTGGTGCAGGGGTTCCTGCGTTTCATCCGCCCCGAGGAGCTGAGCCTGCGGCTGCTGGATCTCAACTGGCTCCTGAGGGAGGTGACCGCCCTCCTCGAGACCGAGTGGCAGAAAGAGGGGATCCGCTTCGCCTTTCAGCTGGACCCCACCCTCCCCCTCATCGCGGCCGACGAGGAGCTCCTCCGGCAGGCCTTTCTGAACGTCATGCTCAACGCGTGTCAGGCCATGCCGGCCGGCGGGGTCGTGGCGATCTCCACCTCCCTCGAAGAATGGGAGTTCGTCCAGGTGAGCATCACCGACACCGGGGTCGGCATCCCGCCAGAGGACCTGGGCAAGATCTATCAGTTGTATTACACGACGAAACCTCACGGCAGCGGCATCGGGCTCTCCCTGGCCTACCGCGTCGTCCAGATGCATGACGGCTCCATCGAAGTTGCCTCCCAGGTCGGCCGCGGGACATCGATGACCGTCCGCCTTCCGGTGAGCCGCGCCCGCTCGTGATCCGGAGGCCCGCGGTGCCCGGACGCTTCAAGAGAAATAATCCAGGGGCGCGGCAGCGATGAGACCGCTTGTGACGCTGGTGCTCGTGGCGGTCATCACGGCTGGCTGTGCCGCACCGAAGGCTCCGGTGGCTTCCCGCCCGGCCGCTCCGCAGAAGCCGCCTCCGCAGAAGCCGCCTCCAGTGAAGCCGGAGCCGCCCCCACCCCCACCCCCTGCGATGGAGAGGCCGTTGCCGCGAAGCGTGAGCGTATCGCCCGCCCCGAACGTGGAGGGCGTGACCGACGCGAGCACCGGTGCGGCGGTCGCGACCGCCACGAGCGTGATGGACCGGCCGGCCGCGAGCGCGGGATGGGCGACGACCGTCGTGGTGTCCAGCGCAGTGCCCAGCTCGAGCCGCGCGGTCGCCACGCCGGCGGGCGTCGTCACGCCGATGGAGTCGAGCATCGCCGAGCCGGCCGAGGCGCCGCGCTCGACGTGGAACACCACGCGCACGCCCTTCACCGGCACGCCGGCCGCGTCCCGCACCAGCACCGCGAGCGGATCGGGAAGCACGCTCCCCGCCGGCGCGCGCTGCTGATCGCCGGAGACGATGGAGAGCGCGTACGAGGCCTCGATGGGCGCGAGCACGCGCTCCCTGTGGCACGCGAACGCGGTGAGCGCGGCGGCGGCGAGCCGCATCCAGGAATCGCCGCGCGCCCGATCACGCGCTCGGGGCACCTCTGCGCTCACTCGACTGATAACCGGTTGGAGTCCAATGTCTTAGCCGTAGGTTTCCCTCGCGCGCTTCGCTTTGACGGGCCCACCGGGAACGGCTACCTTTGCGATTCAATGGCATTCGTCCACCTGCATTGCCATACCGAGTACTCCCTGCTCGATGGCGCCAACCGCATTGACGATCTGATCGCGCGGGCCGTCGAGTTCGAGCAGCCGGCGCTGGCGATCACCGACCACGGCAACCTCCACGCGGCCCTGGAGCTGCACGAGAAGGCGCGCCGGCAGGGGATCAAACCCATCATCGGGATGGAGGCGTACGTCGCCTCCGGCGACCGGCGGACCCGCGGGCGGGCCACACCGAGCGACCGCTCATATTACCACCTCATTCTCCTCGCGCGCGACCTCCAGGGGTACCGCAACCTCGTCAAGCTCTCGTCGCTCGCGTATACCGAGGGGTTCTACGGGAAGCCCCGGGTGGATCGCGAGCTGCTGGCCCGCCATCACGAAGGGATCATCGTCTCGAGCGCGTGCATGGTGGGCGAAGTCGCCACCCATCTCCTCGAGGACCGGTTCGACGAGGCGAAGCAGGTCGCCGAATGGTACGCGGACGTCTTCAAGGACCGCTACTACCTCGAAGTGCAGGCGCACGACGCCGGCGACCAGAAGAAGCTGAACGCGCTGGTCTTCAAGCTCGCGAAGGCGCTGCGCCTTCCGGTGATCGCCACGAACGACTCGCACTTCCTGCGCGAGGAGGACCACGACGCGCACGACGTGCTCCTCTGCATCGGCCTCAAGAAGGACCGCCTCGACGAGAACCGGTTGCGCTACGACCGCGGGCTCTACTTCAAGAGCGCGCCGGAGATCCGCGCGTACTTCAAGGACCGGCCCGACGTCCTCGTGAACACGCTCAAGATCGCGGACGAGGCGGGCTTCGCGTTCGAGAAGAAGTACTACCTGCCGTCGTTCCCGCTCCCCAGGGGGGTCAAGTCGGAGAGCGACCTGCTGGTGAAGCTGGCGACCGCGGGCGCCGAGGAGCGCTACGGGAAGCCGCTGCCCGGTGCGGCGAAGGAGCGGCTCGACTACGAGCTGCGCGTGATCACGAACACGGGCTACGCGGGCTATTTCCTCATCGTGGCGGACTTCATCAAGGCCGCGCGCGACCGCGGGATTCCCGTGGGGCCGGGACGCGGCTCGTCAGCCGGGTCGCTCGTGGCCTACGCCCTGCGCGTCACGGACGTGGACCCGCTCACCTTCGACCTCCTGTTCGAGCGCTTTCTGAATCCGGAACGCGTGTCCATGCCGGACATTGACGTGGACTTCTGCGAGGAGCGGCGCGGTGAAGTGCTCGAGTACGTGCGCGAGAAGTACGGGCGCGAGTGCGTGGGGCAGATCATCACGTTCGGCACGCTCAAGTCGCGCGCCGCGATCAAGGACGTGGGCCGCGTCCTGGGGTTCACGCCGGCGGAGACCGACGCGATCGCGAAGCTCATCCCGAACCAGCCCAACCTCGCGTACACGGTGCAGGAGGCGATCGAGAAGGTGCCCGACCTGCGGAAGCTCTACGAGCAGGACGACCGGCACCGGCAGCTCCTCGACTACGCGACCCGGCTCGAGGGGCTCTCGCGCCACGCGGGCGTGCACGCGGCGGGCGTGGTGATCGCGCCGGGCCCGCTCGAGGACTACGTCCCGGTCTGCACGCAGGAGACGAAGGGCTCGGCCCTGAGCGGCGCGAAGGGCGCCGGCGGCGGTGAGGAGGAGCGCGTCGTGGTCACCCAGTACGACATGATCGCGCTCGAGAAGGCCGGGATGCTCAAGATGGATTTCCTCGGCCTCACCACGCTCACCGTGCTCCACGACACGCTCGGGATGATCCGCGCCCGAGGCCGCGAAGCGCCGGACCTGGCGACGCTGCCGCTCGACGACGAGGCGACCTACCGCGCGCTCCGGGCCGGGCGCACCGCGGGCGTCTTCCAGTTCGAGTCGCCGCTCGCCACCGACATGCTGCGCCAGATGCGCGCCGACCGCTTCGACGATCTCGTCGCGTCGAACGCGCTAATGCGCCCCGGCCCGCTCGACGCCGGCATGCACCGCGTCTACTGCCGGCGCAAGCGGGGCGAGGAGCCCGTGAGCTACGCGCTCCCCGAGCTGGAGGAGATCCTCGCGCCGACCTACGGCGTGATCACCTACCAGGAGCAGGTGATGCGCATCGCGCAGCGGCTCGCGGGCATCTCGCTCGCCGAGGCCGACGTGCTGCGCAAGGCGGTCGGGAAGAAGGACGCCGAGCTGATCCGGCAGGAGCTCGACAAGTTCGTCGCGAAGTGCATCGCGCGCGGGTACGAGAAGCACGTCATCGCCGAGCTGGCCGGCCAGCTCGAGACGTTCGGGCGCTACGGCTTCAACAAGTCGCACTCGGTGGCGTACTCGGTGCTCTCGTACCGCACCGCCTACCTCAAGGTCCATTTCCCGGCCGAGTTCATGGCCGCGCTGCTCTCGGCGTGCATCGGCGACACCGACAGCGTGGTGAAGTACATCAACGAGGCGCGGGACCTCGGGCTCGAGATCCTCCCCCCGGACGTGAGCGAGAGCGGCTACAAGTTCACGGTGGTCGGCGACACGCGCATCCGCTTCGGCCTCGGAGCCGTGCGCAACGTCGGGCGGAGTGCCATAGACGGGATCATCGCGGCGCGGACGGTGAAGCCCTTCACGTCGCTGTACGACTTCGCCGAGCGCGTGGACCTCCGGCTCTGCAACAAGCGCGTCTTCGAGGCGCTCCTCCACGCGGGCGCGCTCGACGGCCTGGGCGGCCATCGCGCACAGCTCGCCGCCGCGCTCGATGGCGCCATCCAGTCGGCCTCGCTCGCGCAGGACGAGGTTGCCACGGGCCAAGGGTCGCTCTTCGGCGATGCGCGCGGCGCGCCGGCGGCCGCCGCCCAGCTCCGCCCGCTCCTCCCGAACGTGCCGCCCTTCACCGAGCATGAGCGCCTCACGCGGGAGAAGGAGATCCTGGGCTTCTACATCTCCGGCCACCCGCTGGAGCCGTTCCGCGCCGAGTGCGAGCTGCTGGCCACGCACAAGGTGGCGCAGCTCGGCGCGTGGAGCGACCAGCCGGTGGCCATCGCCGTCGTCGTCACGGCGGTGCGGCGCCAGCTGTCGAAGAAGACGGGCAACGAGTTCGCGCGGCTCACGGTGGAGGACTTCTCCGGCAGCACCGAGGTGCTCGTCTTTCCGGAGGCGTGGGCGGCGATCGGCGATCGCGTGCTGCCGGACGTGCCGGTGCTCATCAAGGGCGGGTACTCGCGCCGCGACCAGGGCGTGGACGCGCCCACGTTCATCGTCGAATCGGTCACGCGCCTCGCGGAGCTGCGCACGGCGGGGCAGATCGCCGTCTCGCTGGAGCTGGCCGAGGCGGAAACGCTGCCGGCCCTCGTGATGCGCGACATCCGCTCGGTGGTGGACGCGCATCCGGGCTCCGCACCGCTCGAGGTCCAGTGGAGCGGCCGCGATGGCTCGCGCGCGCGCTGGCGCTCCGCCTCGCTCAAGCTCTCGCCGGCGTCGGCCGCGCTGCTCGAGCTGCGCGCGCTGGTCGGGTCCGAGCGCGTGCGCCTCGTGCGCGGAGCGTAGCATGGGCACCTCCGCCCTGGAGTTCGAGAAGCCGCTGGTCGAACTCGAAAAGCAGATTGACGAGCTCAAGCGCCTCGCCGAAGAGCGCCAGATCAGCGTGGACGAGGAGCTCGTGCCGCTCGAGAAGAAGCTCGGCGAGTTGCGCCGCGAGATCTACGACCACCTCACGCCCATCCAGCGTGTGCAGGTGGCGCGCAGCCCGCGCCGCCCCTTCACGCTCGACTACATCCGCCTCGCGCTCACCGACTACATCGAGGTCCACGGCGACCGGGCCTACCGCGACGACCCGGCGATCGTCGGCGGCTGGGCGCGCATTGACGGCGAGACCATCATGGTGATCGGCCACCAGCGTGGGCGCGACACGAAGGAGAACCTGCACCGCAACTTCGGGATGCCCCACCCCGAGGGATACCGCAAGGCGCTGCGCCTGATGAAGCTGGCCGAGAAGTTCCACGTGCCGGTCGTGACGTTGATTGACACGCCGGGCGCGTGGGCCGGACTCGGTGCCGAGGAGCGCGGGCAGAGCGAAGCGATCGCGCGCAACCTGCTCGAGATGAGCCAGCTCACCGTGCCGATCATCGCCACCGTGATCGGCGAAGGCGGTTCCGGCGGCGCGCTCGCGCTGGGTGTGGCCGACCGGATCCTGATGCTGCAGAACGCGATCTACTCGGTGATCACGGTCGAGGGATGCGCGGCCATTCTGTGGAAGGACGGCAAGAACCCCGAGATGCGCGAAAAGGCGGCGAGCGCGCTCAAGATCACGGCGCAGGACCTGCTCGAGCTCAGGATCATTGATGAGATCGTGCCCGAGCCCCCGGGCGGAGCGCACGCGAACCACGAGGTCACCGCCCAGGCGGTGCACGACGCCGTGCTCAGGCACCTCGATGAACTGCGGCGGCTCAAGCCCGACAAGCTCGTGCGTCGCCGGCGCGAGAAGTACCTGCGCATGGGCGTGTTCGACGAATGAGCGACGTCGTCGCGCCGGTCGTGCCGATTGCCGAGCCCGCGGCGCCACCACAGCTCGTCGAGGTCGCCTTCAAGGGGAACCGGCGCGAGTTCTTCCTCTGGCCGGCTGACGCGGCGCTCGCGCCGCGAACCGCCGTGATCGTCGAGGCCGAGCGCGGAGAGGACCTGGGCCGCGTGCACGCCACGGGCGACCTGGCCGAACGCCGCAAGGCGGGCACGACCCACGGCAAGGCCGCGCCGGCGAAGCTGCGCAAGGTCGTGCGCGTGGCGGGCGGCCCGGAGATCGCGCGCGCGGCGCAGTTGCGCGTGGACGAGGACAACGTCCGGCGCCGCGCCATCGAGAAGGTCCGGTCGCAGGGCCTCGAGATGAAAGTCTCGGACACGGAATGGCAGTGGGACAAGAAGCGGCTCACGATCTACTTCACCGCTGAAAAGCGCGTGGACTTCCGGCAGCTCGTCCGGCAACTCGAGGGGCTCTTCGGCACGCGGGTGCAGATGTGGCACATCGGCGTGCGCGACGAGGCCAAACGGCTCGACGGCGTCGGCCGCTGCGCGCGGCAGTACTGCAGCGCGAGCTGGCTGCCGGAGCTTCGCCCCGTGAAGTCGAGCGTGGCCAAGGACCAGCGGCTCTCGACGCTGAACCCCGCGCAGATCTCGGGTTCGTGCGGCCGCCTGATGTGCTGCCTGCGCCACGAGCACGAGTTCTACGTGCAGCAGCGCAGGCGCTTCCCCAAGGAAGGGAAGGTGCTCGTCACCACGCTCGGCGAGGAGAAGGTCGTCTCGAACGACATCTTCCGGGAGCAGGTGACGCTGCGCGCGATCTCAGGCGACGTGCGGACCGTGGCGCTCTCGGCGCTCAACCGCGAACTGGGCGTCGAGCTGCTCGAGACCACCGTGGAACCTCCGTCCGAACCCGAGGAGGAAGAGGAATCCGAGGAGGAGCGGGGACCCGTGGTCGCGATCGAGCGAGCGCCCGCGCGCGGGGATGCGGCGCGACGGGAGGGACCACGCGGAGAGGGACCGCGCGGGGAGGGACCGCGCGGGGCTGCGCCGCTTCGGGATGCGCCGCGAGGGGATACGCCGCACACGACCGACGCGTCAGCGGATGAGC
>Ga0209321_10002830_pt1 | contig 11636 bp, 9 predicted proteins | sample Rifsed16ft4_FD_184012 | JGI IMG/M metagenome (GOLD analysis project Ga0209321, IMG submission 184012) | Soil microbial communities from Rifle, Colorado, USA - sediment 16ft 4 - CSP-I_5_4 (version 2) | ecosystem: Environmental > Terrestrial > Deep subsurface > Rock core/Sediment | place: Rifle... | reverse complement strand
CCATCCCGGTGCGCCCCGCGGGCGGTCGTCACCTACTCTGTGCCCCGAAGGCCCGCCGTCCAGGCGCGCGCAGGGCGTCAATCGTGGCCCCCGGGTGGAGTGGTACACTGAAGCCGGCGAGACGCGGAGGTGCGAAGATGCGCGAGGTTGTGATCCTGAGCGCGGTGCGCACGCCGATCGGGCGGTTCCTCGGCGGGCTGTCCACCGTCCCGGCGCCGCGGCTGGGCGCGGTGGCGATCAAGGCGGCGCTGGAGCGCGCGGGGGTGGCACCCGATCAGGTCGATGAGGTGATCATGGGCAACGTCCTCTCCGCCGGCATCGGCCAGGCGCCGGCGCGACAGGCGGCCATGGCCGCCGGCGTCCCCGAGACCGTCCCCGCCACCACCGTGAACAAGATGTGCGGCTCCGGGCTGAAGTCCGTCATGCTGGCGGCGCAGGCGATCCAGAGCGGCGACGCCGATATCGTGGTCGCGGGCGGGATGGAAAGCATGAGCCTGGCCCCCTACCTGCTGGATCGCGCCCGCACCGGTTACCGGTACGGTGATGGCGCCGTCGTCGATTCCCTGCTGCGCGACGGTCTGATCGACGCCTACAAGAAGATCCACATGGGCAGCTGCTGCGAGCTCCTCAACCGCGAGTACCGCTTCACGCGCGAGGAACAGGACGCCTACGCTGTCCAGAGTTACAAACGGACGCTGGCGGCGATGGACGAAGGGAAGTTCGCCGCCGAACTGGTGCCCGTGGAGATCCCGCAGAGCCGCGACGGCCAGGTGAAGGTAGCCGAGGACGAGGAACCGCGGCGGGTGAACTTCGAGAAACTTCCCACTCTTCCCCCGGCCTTCGATTCGGACGGGACCGTCACCGCCGCCAACAGCAGCAGCATCAGCGACGGCGCCGCGGCAGCGGTGGTGGCCGCCGCGGACGTCGCCAAGCGGCTCAACGCAAAACCCCTGGCGCGGGTCGTCGGCCAGGCGGGCGCTGCGGGCGCGCCGGAGTGGTTCACGGTGCAGCCCTCCGCGGCCATCCGGCGGCTGCTGCACAAGATCAACTGGGCCCTGAACGAGGTGGACCTGCTGGAGATCAATGAGGCATTCGCCTCCGTCGTCCTGGCGGCGATACGCGACCTGGAGTTGAACCCCGACCGGGTGAACGTCCACGGCGGCGCGGTCGCCCTGGGTCACCCTGTCGGCGCCAGCGGGACGCGCCTCCTGGCGACGCTCCTGCACGCCATGGAACGGTACGGCAGGCGGCGCGGCATCGCCAGCGCCTGCCTCGGCGGCGGCGAAGCGGTCGCCCTGGCGGTGGAGCGCGTCTGAACGTCCCGGCCCTCGCCACCCTCGCTCTACTCGCAGTGGGGATCGGCGCCCTGATCGTCGGGCGTTGGTCCCCCGATCTCGTCGCGTTCGGCCTCCTTCTCGCCCTGGTCCTCGGCAGGCTCGTCCCGGTCGATCAGGCATTTTCCGGCTTCGGCTCCGCGGCGGTGATCGCGGTCGCCGCGATCTTCATCATCAGCGCGGGGCTGGAACGCACCGGGGTGGCCGCCCTGGTCAGCCGGCCGCTGCGGATCATGGCGGGCCGCTCCTACGTCCGGCTCATCGTCATCCTCATGACCGTCACCGGGCTCCTCTCCGCGTTCATGAACAACCTGGCCGCGGTGGGCGTGCTCCTCCCGGTGACGATGGCCATCGCCTACCGCCGCCGGACGAGCCCCAGCCTCCTCCTTCTGCCGCTCGTCTACGCCGCCCGCTTCGGCGGCAACCTGACGCTGATCGCCGGTCCCACCAACCTCCTGCTGGCGGACATCCTGCACCGCCGCGGAGTGGCCACGCTGCGGCTCTTCGACTTCCTGCCGATCGGCCTGCCGATGCTCATCGTCGGCACCGCCTGGATGGCCGCGGTGGGATGGCGTCTGCTCCCCCGACGCCCCCCCGAGGAACTCCTCCGCGCGATGCGGCGCGGCGCGCGCCTCGTGAAGGTGTATCGGCTAAGTGAGCGGCTGTTTGAAGCCCGCATTCCGGACGGTTCGCCGCTGGCCGGCAAGACGATCGAAGGGAGTGAATTCGGACTGGCCCACGGACTGACCGTCGTCGCGGTGACGCGCGACGGCGAGCAGACGCCGGCGCCGCCCAAGGATCTGACCCTGCGCCCCGGGGACCGCCTGGTGATCGAAGGGCGCCTGGATGAGCTCCTGCAGGCGGAGGCCTTTGCGCGGATTGGACTGGAACTGGCGAAGGCGGAGGCGTCTCTGGACACCCTGGAGGCGGGCATCGTCGAGGCGATGGTCGCGCCGCGCTCGGCGCTGGCGGGACGGACGCTGCGTGACATCGGCTTCCGCGACCGTTACGGCCTGACGGTGCTGGCGGTGTGGCGGGAGGGCCGGCCCATCCGCACGCGGTTTGCGGACATCCCCCTGCGCGCTGGCGACGGTCTCCTCATCCAGGGACCGCGGAAGGCACTGACGACACTCGGCAGCGAACGCGACCTGATCGTCTTTGACGCGGAGAGCCCATGGCCTGACCGCGAGGATCGGCGCACCTATGCGCTGCTCGCCGTGGCGGCCCTGATCGTCCTGACGCTGGCCGGGGTTCCCGTGGCGGTGGCGGCGGCGCTGGCCGCCGGCATCATGATCACGAGCGGCGGCCTGACGACCGAGGAGGCGTACCGCGCGATCGACTGGCGGAGCCTGGTGCTCATCGGCGCCATGGTGCCGGTGGGCGTGGCGCTGGAGCGGACGGGAGCCGCGCAACTCGTCGCCACCGCCCTCGTCCGCGTCCTGGGCGGTCACCCGCTGGGGACGCTCGCGGCCTTCCTCATCGCGGCGACGGCGATCGGCCACTTCGTCCCCAGCATCATCCTGCCGGCGATCCTGGCGCCGTTGGCCATCGACGCCGCGACCGCGCTCCACACCTCTCCCCTGCCCTTCGCCATGGCGATCATCGCCGCGACGGGGATGGGGCTCCTCACCCCGTTCAGCAATCCTGTGATGCTGATGGTGATGGCGCCGGGCGGGTACCGGATGAAGGACTACGTGCGTTCGGGACTGCCCCTGGTCCTCATCCTGCTCCTCCTTATGCTGGTCGTCCTGCCGCTCGCCTATCCGTTCTAAGAACCCGTGGCGATGGGCATAATCCCCTTGCGGGTCAGGGCTCTCCCTCCCGACTGATTGACACCGGGAAACCGCCTTGCCATACTAGGTTCCCGTCTCGACGAGGGCACGGCCGCAACGCCTGGGCGATTCACCAAGGCCACACAAACCCCGCTCCGGCGCAAGGGCGGCAGCCTCTCCAGGACGGGATTCGGGACCGTGGTCGCGACTGCCGAGAGGACAAGCAGACCCCACTCGGCGGGGACCGCGGTCCCGCCGCTTTAGGGCCGGTTCACGGAGGGGTGCGCGGCGGGGTTACTGGGTTTTGGCGGGCTGAGCGTAGCGAAACTGCAGCCTGGCGCGGTACGCGTTCAGCTTGATCCGCTCGCGGCGCTGCACGGTCACCTGCAGGCCGATCGACTGTAGACCTTCCACAAAACCTCCCCGGAGTTTCAGGGCGGTTTGCAGCGTCAGGGGTTCGCCGATGGCGACGACGGCAAACGGCGGCCGCATCGCCACCTCGCCGACCAGGATGTCGTCGGCGTGGTCGCGGAACCCCGTGGTTGCCAGAATGCGCACGCCGTTGACCGCCACCGCCTCCGCCCCCGCCGACCAGAGTTCGTTGACCAGGCCGGCCAGGTCCGCCGCGCGCATCAGCACCGGCAGGACGCCGCCGGGGAGCTCCTCACTCTGCAGGCGGACCACGACGCCCGGCCCCTCCACCGGGGTGAGGCCGAGGATGAGGCGGAGTTGGGCGAATTCCTGGGCCATCGTCTCCGCAGCCCCGCGCCCCTCGGCGACGGCGCGCTGGTAGGCCTGCACCCGAGAAGTCAGCTGGCGGATCTCCGCCTCCAGCGCCAGGCGGGCTTCCTCCTGCTGCTTGAGCAGGACGGCCAGTTGCTGGACGCGCTGCGTGGGCAGTTCGACCTGGGCGCGCAGCGGTTGCCCGGCCCGCCACTGGGCCACGGCCAGGAAGCCCGTGACCAGCAGGATGATGGTGAGGGAAACCTGCCAGGTGCGCATCGGCTGATCACCCCCACATTTCGACGCCGCACGTCTGCCTCCCCGCCTGGGTGTAGTGAAATCGCCAGCAAGAGCGAGAGAATCGACGAAATCGGGAGAAACACTGCCCTGGCGTCCTCGAAACCGCCCGTGGCGTCCTCCGGAAAACTGTTGATTTCGCCTGCTCCGACCGCCACTATTAGGGGAGGAAACTAGCACTCGCGAGCCTGGAGTGCTAACAACCGACTCCCAACTCCATCCATAGGAGGGCCAGAGCAATGCCGGCAAAGCAGTTGCTGTACGACGAGAACGCGCGCCGCGCCTTGGAGCGCGGCGTGGAGAAAGTTGCCAGCGCGGTCCGGATCACCCTCGGCCCCAGGGGCCGCAACGTTGTCCTGGAAAAGAAGTGGGGCTCCCCCACGATCACCAAGGACGGCGTCACCGTCGCCAAGGAGATCGAACTGGAAGACCCCTACGAGAACATGGGGGCGCAGCTGGTCAAGGAAGTGGCCAGCAAGACCAATGACGCGGCCGGTGACGGCACCACCACCGCAACGGTCCTCGCCTCGGCGATGGTCCGCGAAGGGTTGAAGAACGTCGCCGCCGGCGCCAACCCGATGCTGCTGAAGCGCGGCATCGACAAGGCCGTCGAGGCGGTCGTCGACGCCCTGAAGAAAGCCGCCATTCAGGTCGAGGGGCACGAGGACATCGCCCACGTCGCCGGCATCGCCGCCAACGACACGGAGGTCGGCGAGATCATCGCCGACGCGATGGACAAGGTCGGCCGCGACGGCGTGATCACCATCGAGGAGGGCAAGAGCATCGAGACGAGCGTCGAGGTCGTCGAGGGGATGCAGTTTGACCGCGGCTACATCTCCCCCTACTTCATCACCGACCCCGACAAGATGGAGGCCGTGATCGAGGAGCCCTATATCCTGCTGACCGACAAGAAGATCAGCGCCGCCCGCGACATCGTCCCGGTGATGGAGAAGGTGATCCGCCAGGGCAAGCCGCTGGTGGTCATCGCCGAGGACGTGGAGGGTGAGGCGCTGGCCACGCTGGTCGTGAACAAACTGCGCGGCATCCTGGCGAGCCTGACCGTGAAGGCGCCGGGCTACGGCGACCGCCGGAAGGCGATGCTGCAGGACATGGCCGCGCTCACCGGCGGCCGCGTGATCTCTGACGACCTGGGCATCAAGCTGGAGAACGTCGAGTTCGAGATGCTCGGCCGCGCCGACCGGGTGAAGGGGGACAAGGAAGACACGACGATTATCGGCGGCAAGGGCGACCGGAAGGACATTCAGGGCCGGATCGCCCAGATCAAGAAGGAGATCGAGGACACCACCAGCGACTACGACAAAGAGAAGCTGCAGGAGCGGCTGGCCAAGCTCGCCGGCGGGGTCGCCGAGATCAAAGTGGGCGCCGCCACCGAGACCGAGATGAAGGAGAAGAAGCACCGCTTCGAGGACGCGCTCAACGCCACCAAGGCGGCAGTGGAGGAAGGCCTGGTGCCGGGCGGCGGCACGGCCTACATCCGCGCGCTGGAGGCGCTGGCCAAGGTGGAGGCCGAGGGCGAGGAGGCCATCGGTCTCTCCATCGTGCGCCGCGCGCTCGAGGAGCCGACCCGCCAGCTGGCGGCCAACGCCGGCGCCGAGGGCAGCCTGATCGTGGAGCGCCTGAAGCGGGGCGATGGCCGGATGGGCTACGAGGTCCTGAGCGGCGAGTTCACCGACATGGTCAAGGCCGGAGTGGTGGACCCGACCAAGGTCGTGCGCCTCGCCCTGCAGAACGCGGCGAGCGTCGCCGGGCTGCTGCTGACGACGGAGGCCGTGGTCGTAGAGAAGCGGGAGAAGAAGAAGGCCGCCATGCCCATGCCGGGCGGCGGTGGCATGGAGGACGAGTTCTAGGCAGAGCGCATGCACGGGGATCGTTCCCGGGGCGGGCGGCAACAGCCCGCCCCGGTTCGTTTCCTCCGCCGTCCCGCCCGCTATCCGGCAGGGCGCCTCACGCCGGGCCTGTCTCCGCGGGTATAAGGCGATCGACACCTCGACCCCAGTCCTGGTGCTCGAGGCCCGCTACGGCGGCCTGGGGGTGGCCCTCGACGCCCTGATCTAGTCGTATCTGTAGGGGCCGGTCCTTCTACCGCCCTGTGGCGAGCGCCGGGACGGCGCGGCGGACAAACGTCGGTCGTACCAGCGGTCCGGGGGGAGCACCTGGTTCAGCCAGCCCTCCCGCACCCACCAGCCCTGGATCTGCATCACGCTCTCCACGTTTATGTGACCCTCTGCCTGGAGGAACGGCCACTGCATCCTCCGCACCAGGGCCTCGTCGTCGCCGGGGAACTTCTGGACAAGCGCCATGTTCCGGGCCGTCTTCCCCTCCGGGTACTGCCGGACACCCCGGAGATATCCGTTGATGAAGCGCTGTCCCAGACCAGGGTTGCGCGCCAGGAGATTCGGCCCGAACGTGATAGCGGCGCTCTAGGAGCGCGGCAGGATCTCGGAGAAAGGCGGACCATAAAGGTGTTGCTCCGGTCTCCGGGGCCAGCGTAGCCTTTATCGGCCACGATTCGGAGCCTGGCACCTCGCCCGATTGCTTCCATCAGGCCCGCGCTGAACGTGCCGCCATACGCGTCGAGTTGGCCGGCGATGAGGGCAGGCCAGGCTTGGTTCGCTTCCCGTATCTCGATGAGCCGCACGTCCAGACCCCACCTCGCGAAGTGCCCGTCCTCGAGAGCGATGAAGACCGCAACGTTGCTGATCCGCTGGGCCGTTCCGACAGCGATCGGCGTGAGAGGCCCCGGCGCCGCCCGCCCGCCGGGCGGCGCAATGAACGCCGACACCAGCACGATGCCCGCTACCGCGCACCGGCGAGTGTCCTCACGGCACGGCGGGCGAAAGAGGGGTCATACCAGCGCTCAGCCGGCAGGGCCTTCCCCAGAAACCCCTCCCGGACCCACCAGGACTGGATCTGCATCACGCTCTCCACGTTCACGTGACCGTCCCGCTGGACGTACGGCCACTGCATCCTCCGAACGAGGTCCTCATCGTCGCCGGTGAATTTCTGAATCAGCGCAACGTTGCGCGGGGTCTTGCCTTCGAGGTACTGCTGAACCCCGCGCAGGTAACCATTCATCAACCGCTGGCCCACACCGGGGTTGCGGGCGAGCAGGTTTGGGCCATAGGTAATGGCCGCATACTGGGCGCGCGGGAGTACATCGAACATGCCGATGACCACCTTCGCCAGCCCGAGAACTTCCAGCCTGGTGACGAAGGGCTCACTGACCAGGGCGGCATCGAGCGCCCGCGCCCGGAACGCGTCGGGCAGGGCAACCAGCGGCACCATCTGCAGCGTCACATCCTGTTCGGTGATCAGCGCGCGATCGCGGAGAACCCGGAGGAGAAACAGACCGCCGACCGAGGTGCGTGTGCCCGCCCCGATCCGCATCCCCCGGAGATCCCGCAGGGTCCGGAACCGGCCCGACGCGATGAGGTCCTGCCGCACCATGACCGCGCTGCTCCGGTCTCCCGGACCGATGTAACCCTTGTCCGCGACAATGCGCAGCCGCGCCCCCCGCATGATGGCCTCCATCAGGCCTGCATTGATGGCGCCAGCGTACGCGTCCAGCTGTCCGGCGATGAGGGCAGGCCAAGCCTGGCTCGATTCGCGGATCTCGACCAGACGCACGTCGAGGCCCCACTGCGCGAAGTACCCTTCTTCCCCCGCGATGAAGAGCGGCGCGTTGCTGATCCGCGCCGTGCTCCCGACCGTGACCGCTGTCAGCCCGCCGGGGGCGGCCGCCGGCTGCCCGAGGGGGAGGACCGCGAGGAGCGCGAGCAGCGCGAGGGCCGGGGCGGCGGACCGAGCGAGCCCTTTCATGATGCTGTTCCGCCATTCCCCTCTGAACCGGAGCCTCTCCACAGTTCCCCACGGTCACGGTGGAGGTGGAGGACCTTCCCCGACGCCGTCGCCAAAGGCTCCCGGCGCAGCACCTGCACGGTGTCCGCCTCGTGCCAGACCTGCTCAATCAGCCGACCCGGTCCGGCCGAGAGATGCCGGCGGCGGATTTCTCTCAGCACGGACCGCCGCATGGCGGCGTCGTCAACTTTGCCCAGTTGTGGGCTGGCCAGCACGTAGAGCCGGGTGATGCCCCGCTCGTCTTCAGCCTCTACGAGCTGGTAGTGGCGGCTGTCCCCGCCGAACTCCCGCGGCAGCACTTCCTCCAATAGAGTGACCAGGTCCGGTCCGATGAAGGTCATTCCCTCCGCCGTTAGCTTCTCGAAACTCCGGACGGTGTGGATGTGCTGATGGAATCCCAGCCTGTCAAGGAAGCAGCCGCAGCGCCGCTCCTCCAGGCCGCCATAGTCACCGGACTCCACGTTCACCATGATGTGGCGCGTGTGAGGCAGGAAGCTCGTGAACAGGTAGGCCGGCACCGTTCCTCCGTCCCGGTCGACGACCCGGGGGTAGCAGCGCACGGCGAGACGGTCGCGCAGGACATGCAGGTCGTCGGCCTCCTGCCCCGCGGGACAGGCCCAGGCGGCATTCCCGAACTCCGCGAACGCGAACGCCGAAAGGATCTTGTAGCCGCTGCCTTCTATCTGTCTGCGCTTCAAAGGCGTCAGGGGTTCACCGCCGGCGTAGAAGGCGACGTCGCCCAATTCAAATCCCGCCTCCTCGGCCGCCCGGACCAACCGGAGGGCTGAACTGACAAAAGCGCACACCAGTACGCCCCCAGAGGCACCCGCCTGGCTAACGTAGCGCGCGGCGTCCACCGCGCGGTCGGCGGGCATCGGCTCGGGAAGCGGAATCGCCTGCCCCGTCAGGAGCCGGGCAAGCCGTACCAAGAATGCGTAGGATGGCTCCCCTCGGCGCAGCATCACGAACCACCGGATCGGCGGTCGGCCCATGATCGTGAACTGTATCGTGTTCCGGAGCCCGGCGAGTGCGGTTGACCAGACGATCGCCGGACGATTCGCCACCCCGTACTGCTCGAAGAGCCATCGCCGGTGGCGGACTCCATCCATAAAGTCGCTGGCCGACACCTCCGTCGCCGTCCCACGGCTCCGGGAGCCACTGCTCTGGCTGCGGAAGATCCCGCGCACCAGCGGGTTGGCGAAGTCCCTCTGGGTGAAGTGGAAGGTGTATCCTCCGCGCGTGACGGGTTCCATCCCCTTGAACTCCCCCACGCGCACGTACACCCCATCCGCCCACAGTTGGTCGAGGGCAGCGTCAAGGCCCCGCGCGTGCACCAGTTGTCGGAGGCCTGGCAGGTCGTATCCGGCCAGGTCGAGCAGCGGGCGATATGGGCTGTTGGGATTCCCGAAAATGTGGCGTTCCGCCATCTCCAGGAAGTAGGTGTCGCGGCGGGCGACACGAGCCTCAAGTTGCTCGGCCACCCCGTCCGTAGAGGTCACCCGCTGGCGGAACAGGGACAGGATGCCAGAGGCAAACCTGATCTGGGCCTGGAGCGCGCGGAGCCGGTTCCCCACCATTCTCCGGCTACCGGTGGAAGAGGCCCTCGGCCCAGGGGAGGAGCCGGTGCTCGGCAAGGCGCAGGATGTAGGCAAATGCCGCCCCCAGCGCTGCCGCGACGAAGAGGCCCGCGTACACGTACTCCGTGCGGAAGGTCTCCCAGGCCAGCCAGAGGAAGGCCCCCAGGCCCGTACGCGAGGAGATGAACTCGACCCCAATGACCAACAGCAGAGACAGGCCCAGAGAGAGGCGCAGCCCCGCCAGGACCATCGGCATACTGCCCGGCAGCACGACGCGCCGGAACACCTTCCAGGGCTGCGCGCCGTAACTCCGGGCGACCTCGAAATAGGCCTCGTGGATGCCGCGCACGCCAGCCATGGCGTTGATCAGGGCGGGGAAGAAGACACCGATGGCGATGGTGACGACCTTCGAGGCCTCGCCGATCCCGAAGATGATCATGATCAGCGGAAAAAGGGCCAGCCGCGGCAGCGGGTACAGCGCGCCCACCAGAGGGTCGAGCAGCCGCCGGGTCGGCCGCGACCACCCCATCGCCAGTCCGACTACGACGCCGGGCACGGCGCCGGCGGCGAAGCCCAGTACAATCCGCTGGAGGCTGATGGCGATGTGGCGGGGCAGTTCCCCGCTGCCCATCAGCCGGACGAGCGTGCGGATGATCTCGCTGGGGGCGGGAAAGAAGAGGCGGGACAGCCACCCGGCCCGCGCCGCCATCTCCCAGGCCGCCAGGATCGCCACAGGGACCAGCCAGGCGTACAGACGCTCGTACCCCGCCCCCTCCCCCGCGGGAAGGGGCAGGCGTCCGGCCTCGTCAGCCTCCGGTTCGGGCTTTGCTTTATCGGAGAGTTGATCGGTGACGCTCATTGCTGTGACTGGTACCGGACGGCCGCCTCAAGGTCGCGCCAGATCAGACCCTTCAGGTCGGCGAACTCGGGAGTCTGGATGACCGCCAGCGCGCGCGGGCGGGCGAAGGGCACCTGGAATTCCGCTTTGACCTCACCGGGCCGCGCGGTCATGACCAGCACCCGGTCCCCCAGCAGGATTGCCTCTTCGATGTCGTGCGTCACGTACACGACCGGCCGGGGGTAGTCGCGGAGGATGCGCAGCAGTTCGTCCTGGAGGATGAGCTTCGTCTGCGCGTCGAGCGACGCGAAGGGCTCGTCCATCAGCAGGACCGCGGGGTCGGTGACGAACGCCCGGATCAGCCCCGCGCGCTGCTTCATCCCGATGCTCAGCTCGTGCGGGTAGCTGCGCACGAACCGGGCCAGCCCGGCGCGCTCGAGCAGCGGGAGTGCGCGGCGCTCGCGCTCAACCCGGGCCATGCCCCGCATGTCCAGCCCGAAGGTGACGTTGTCCATAACCGTCATCCAGGGGAAGAGCCCGTGGTCCTGAAAAACCATTGCGGTCAGGGGATTGCCGTTGTGCGAGCCGACGAAGTCCACGCGTCCTTCGTACGGATGCACCAGCCCCGCGAGGACCTTCAGCAGCGTCGTCTTCCCACAGCCGCTGGGTCCGACGAGACACACGAACTCCTGGGCCTCGACGCCAAAGCTGACCCGGCGAAGCACCTCCAGGGGGCCGTCCCGGTGCCTATAGGCCATCGAGATCTCATGGCAAGTGACGCGCATGGTCTCAGGTGTGCTTCAGCAGACCGGCGGTGCGGCTCCACGTTGCCCGGGCAATCGAAGAACCGGGCCGGGAGCCTGCCGGCGGCTCACTCCAACCACGTTGGGCTGAACTTCGCGACATCGATGTGTTCGAGAAACACATGACCCCTTCCTGCCCCCGAACGCAGAATGAGCCGTATGAAAGACGTTTCAAAGCCCCAAAAGGGGTAGTTGGAAGTCTATCGTTCGATCCTGCGGGAGAGTCGTCGCCAGGCCGGCCCCAAGGTAGCCTTCCAGCCTCCCAGGGCATGCTAGAATGGGCCGGGTACGGTGGCCGTAGCTCAGCCTGGTAGAGCGCCTGGCTGTGGCCCAGGAGGTCGCGGGTTCAAGTCCCGTCGGTCACCCCAGCGAAGTGCAAGAGGGACGTGGGTTTCAGCCCGCGTCCCTCTTCG
>Ga0209321_10002829_pt1 | contig 11636 bp, 9 predicted proteins | sample Rifsed16ft4_FD_184012 | JGI IMG/M metagenome (GOLD analysis project Ga0209321, IMG submission 184012) | Soil microbial communities from Rifle, Colorado, USA - sediment 16ft 4 - CSP-I_5_4 (version 2) | ecosystem: Environmental > Terrestrial > Deep subsurface > Rock core/Sediment | place: Rifle... | reverse complement strand
CAGGGCAAGAATATGCCGGAGATCGCCATGGCGCACGGCATCCCTTATGTCGCCACCGCAACAACGGCCGACCTGCACGATCTGGAATACAAGGTGCAGCGCGCCATCGGTATCCGCGGCGCGAAGTACATCCAGATCTTCGTGCCCTGTCCCCTCGGCTGGGGCCTTCCCTCCGAGCAGTCCATCAACATATCGCGGCTGGTGAAGGAAACGGGACTGTACCCGGTGTTCGAGGCCGAGCATGGGGTCGTCACCGGCGTGCTGAAGATACGGCACAAGCTGCCGGTGGAGGAATACCTCAAGCCGCAGAAGCGCTACGCCCACCTGTTCGGCAAGCAGCCGGCGGTGGAGACCATCGCCCGCATACAGGCGATCGCCGACAACAACATCCGCAAGTACGACCTGCTCGACGAGGAGGCGAAATGATGAACAAGCCCTTTGCGATCACGCTCGACCCCGGTTCCTCGCTCGCCAACCACACCGGCACCTGGCGTACCTTCCGCCCGCTCTATATCGACCGCCTGCCGCCGTGCAACAACGCCTGCCCGTCCGGCGAGAACATCCAGGCCTGGCTGTACGAGGCCGAATCCGGCAACTATGAGGCAGCCTGGCGCGTGCTGGTGCAGGACAATCCTTTTCCTGCGGTGATGGGCCGCGTGTGCTATCACCCGTGCGAGACCGCCTGCAACCGCGGCCAGCTCGACGAGTCGGTCGGCATCAATTCGGTCGAGCGCTTCCTCGGCGACGAGGCGAACAGGCGCGGCTGGAAGTTCGACAAGCCGAAGCAACTGTCGGGCAAGAAAGTGCTGATCGTGGGCGCCGGTCCTTCCGGCCTCTCCGCCGCCTACCACTTGGCGCGGGTCGGCCACACGGTCGAGATACAGGATGCCGGGCCGCTCGCGGGCGGCATGATGCGTTTCGGCATCCCCAAGTACCGCCTGCCGCGCGACGTGCTTGAGGCCGAGGTGCAACGCATCCTCGACCTCGGTGTGACGCTGAAGCTCAACACCAAGGTATCCAACATCGAACAGAGCATGAAGGAAGGCAAATTCGATGCGGCCTTCCTCGCCGTCGGCGCGCACATCGGCAAGCGCGCCTACATCCCCGCGGGCAGCGCCGCAAAGGTGCTGGATGCGATCTCGGTACTGCGCTCGATGGAAGGCGAAGAGAAGCCCATGCTGGGCCGCCGCGTGGTGGTATACGGCGGCGGCAACACCGCCATCGACGTGGCGCGCACCGCCAAGCGGCTGGGGGCCAGCGAGGCGATCATCGTCTATCGCCGCACGCGCGAGAAGATGCCTGCGCATGATTTCGAGGTCGAGGAGGCACTGCAGGAAGGCATCCTGATCAAGTGGCTCTCCACCATCAAGAACGTCAGCGACGGCGGCGCGCTCACCATTGAAAAAATGGTGCTGGACGAGACCGGCTTCCCGCAACCCACCGGCGAACTGGAGACGCTGGAATCCGATTCGCTCATCCTGGCGCTGGGGCAGGACGTGGACCTGTCACTGCTCAATGGCATCCAGGGCCTGGAGGTCAAGGACGGCGTGGTGCAGGTCGCGTCCAACATGATGACCGGCTACCCCGGTATCTTCGCCGGCGGCGACATGGTCCCTTCCGAGCGCACGGTGACCGTGGGCATCGGCCACGGCAAGAAGGCTGCGCGCAACATCGACGCCTGGCTGCGCGGCACCGAGTACAAACCCGCGCCCAAGCACGAACTGGCGACCTTCAACATGCTCCACCCCTGGTATTTCTCCGACGCGCACAAGACCGTACGCCCCGTGCTCGACATCATCCGCCGCCAGAGCACCTTCGAAGAGGTGGTGGGCGGACTGGACGAGAACAATGCACTTTTCGAGGCGCGCCGCTGCATGTCCTGCGGCAACTGCTTCGAATGCGACAACTGCTACGGCGTGTGTCCCGACAATGCCGTGATCAAGCTCGGACCCGGCAAGCGCTTCGAGTACAACTTCGACTACTGCAAGGGCTGCGGCATCTGCGCATCCGAGTGCCCGTGCGGGGCGATCAAGATGATTCCGGAAGACATCTAGGGGAAACCCTGCAAGCCCCCGATGCGGCAACTGTCCATGGTAGCGTCCGGAACGTTGGAGCCAATATGAAGAAGTGGTCGACATTTCTGAATACCCCGGCGCGAGTAGTATTCTCGGTTGGCCTGATCATACTGGTGACCGAATACCTGATCATGCTGCTGCTCGGAATCGTCCATTCCTCGGCCCTGCACGATGAGGAATGGCAATTCGTTGACCCTGTCCTGCTCACCGCGATCGTTTCCCCGATACTCTACTTCCTGATCTACCGGCCGTTGAACCAGCGCGCCTCGCTCGAACGGCAACTCGACGAACTGAGGCGCTTCCAGAAGCTGGTGGTCGGGCGCGAGTTGCGCATGAAGAAACTGGTGGAGGAGAACGCCCTGCTGCGCATGCAGACCTCCACCGGCCAAGCCGGCGAAGCCACAGGCAGCTTCATGGTGGGCCCGATGGGAATGGATACGGCAGAACATCCTGCCGAAACCGGGGAGCCGGAGGCTGAGCAGCGCAACGCGTTGCTGTTCATGCTCGAAGACCTGGAAAGAGCGCGCAACAAGATCGAGCAGGCGCATCAACAGTGGATGGTTGCGCTGGATGTGGTGCCCGATCCGATCTTTCTGCATGACAGGGAATTTCGCATTCTGCGTGCCAATCGTGTGTACGCCACACAAGCCGGCATGTCATTCGATGAATTCATCGGCAAGCCTTACTACGAAATATTTCCCAAGCTTGCGGGACCGCTGGCCACCTGCCGCCTTGCCCTGAAGACTGGGCAGGTAGAGACAGAGGAACTGACGCTTGAGGACGGCAAGATCATCCGCTCGCGCTCTTCTCCCGTGTTCGACGCCCAAGGGGAGTACCTGCACTCGATCCATATCCTCGAAGACATCACGGAGCGCAAGGCCGCCGAAGGCGAGATTCGGCGGCTGTCGCAACTCTATGCCGCACTGAGCCAGTGCAACGAGGCCATCTTGCACTGTGTCAGCGAGAACGAACTGTTCCCGCAGATCTGCCGCGACGCAGTAGAGTTCGGCGGCATGAAGATGGCCTGGATAGGCTTGCTGGACGAGGCGACCGGCATGATCAGTCCCGTTGCCTCGTTTGGCGAGGGCATGGAATATCTGGAAGGCATCCATATTTCGGCGGATGCCGATGACCCCAGCGGGCGCGGCCCCATCGGCATAGCCATCCGCAGTAGCCGGCCGCAATGGTGCCAGGATTTCCAGCATGACCCGCTCACTGCGCCGTGGCATGAACGAGGAGCTCGTTTTGGCTGGGGTTCCCTGGCCGCGTTGCCACTGCTGCGCAACGGCACGGTTATCGGTACCTTCACGTTGTACTCCGGCGCAACCGATGCCTTCGACGAAGCCGCACGCAAGCTACTGGTCGAGATGGCGGCTGATATCAGTTTCGCGCTGGACAATTTCGACCACGAGGCTGAACGCAAACTCTCGGAACAGGTGCTCGCCGAATCGGAGCAGCGTTTCCGCGGCGTGGTCGAGCAGTCGCTCGCCGGTATCTACATCATTCAGGACGGACGCTTCGTCTATGTGAATCCGCGTTTCGCGGAGATTTTCGGTTATGCCTCGGCTGACGAGTTGATCGGCGTCGAGCCGACATCGCTGGTGGCCGAGCAGGACCGCGATCTCGTCGCGGAGAACATACGCAGCCGCCTTGCGGAGGAAACACAGAGCATCAGCTACGGCTTCACCGCCTTGCGCAAGGACGGCAGCCTGATCGAAGTCGGCGTGCATGGCGCGCGGGCGACACACGGCGGTCGTCCCGCGATCATCGGCATGATGCAGGACGTGTCGGAGAGGAGGCGCGCCGAAGAGCAGATTCAGCGCTATGTCGCACAACTTGAAGATTCCTTCATGCACACCATCGAGGTGGCGACCACCCTGGTCGAGATGCGCGACCCCTACACCGCCGGGCACGAGAAACGCGTGGCGCTGATCTCGGTCGCCATCGGCACCGAGCTGGGGCTCGACGCGCACCGCATCGAGGGGCTGCGCGTCGGCGGTTATATACACGACATCGGCAAGATCATCGTACCAGCGGAGATACTCTCCAAGCCGGGCAAGATTTCTGAGGCCGAGTACTTGTTGATCAAGGGGCATCCCCAAGCCGGTTACGACATCCTGAAAAACGTGGATTTCCCGTGGCCGGTGGCTGACATCGCCTATCAGCACCACGAGCGCATGGACGGCAGCGGCTATCCGCGCGGACTGAAAGGCGAAGAGATCCTGCTGGAAGCGCGCATCACCGCCGTGGCGGATGTGGTCGAGGCGATGTCCGCGCATCGCCCCTACCGTCCGGGCCTCGGCCTCGAACAGGCACTCGCGGAGATCGAACGAGGCAGCGGCAATCATTACGATCCGGCAGTGGCCGCCGCCTGCCTGCGGCTGTTTCGCGAGAAAGGTTACAAGCTGCCCGCCTGAGACAACGGCTCTTAACCCTAAGCAGTCGTTGCGGTTAGCTCAAATCAAATGCGAAACTGCCAGAGCTGATTCCCTTGATGCTCTGCAATATCTCTTGCAAAGAATGAACGATTAACTCTTCCCGATCGATATATATTCGCCATTCTCAAACAATTCAAGGCTGAACTGGTCAATTCCACCAACAGGCATAGTAACTTCTCCTATCTGAGCCAACTCTAGGAGTGAGAGAGTCGGTGCATTCGCAGGTGCCGGAAAGTACTCAGGCAACCGCAACCCAAGCGCAGGCCAAGTACATCCAATCACTGATATTCCGCATACAGCCTGATCCGTTTTTGTTACATGGGGCTCGAGGTCTGCACACACTACACCACAAGCCGAAATGACCTCGCCATCGCGAGGTACGTAAACAAAACCGCCACTCATCCCGCCGGTAATGGGTATGGTTGTGGTGAAGCAAGGCCATTTGTAAGCTCCAAATCCATTTGGATGAACGCTAGTTACTGTTCCGCGTCGGATACTGATTCGCCGGTTTATCCGCAAACCCAGACCGACGCCATATCTATCTGTAGGTTCGGCGATTACTGTTGCACTCATCTTGTCGCAGGATACTAAATGCACTATTTCGCCGACAGCAGGCACCCTTGTATCGATTGGAATGCAGACAGGTCTGAATGGGTACGGGAGTTCCTCTTGAGGCAGGATCGCACAACAAGCGATATCGGTCGTGTTGTTATATGAAGCCCAAGTAGCATTCATGACTCCTGCAACATCAGAGCCCAACCAAAATACTTTAAGTTGTCGAGAATCAAGTGTTGGCTGAGTGTGCGTCGGAGGTAAAAAAAAAGAAGTGTCGACGGGGCATGGCGTTGCCTTGGAGTCTGAACTGTGTGTATGCCATCAAACACATGCTTCGCCGTCAACACAAGACCTAAGCCTTGCTCGCTAGCCCCCATGACAAAACCAGTGCCGACTAAATTTTCTTGTTGTTGCTGACCAACTGAAGGATTACATCCGTCCGCTGACTTGCTGGCTGTGGACTTATCCTTGTCAAAAGCCATGAAGGTAATCAGCGCCGGCCGTAACTGATCAACAAGGTGGGGGTTAGCCCCAGACAGTTCTAACCAATACCTGTTAAATGGATCGTTGGGCAACAGTATCTGTGGCGGCACGGTAAAGTCATCGCCTGGAATTATCATGCCCTCGTCTGTGTTATTCACAATATTCAGCCCGCGTGGGCAAAAGGGGCAGCATCGAATTAAAGTTGGGGAGGAGCATGTCCGCAACTTATCCCGCCATTGCGGCGGGGTCAATATGCCATTTGGCCTAGATATTTTTCTAAAACGTCTACTGTGAGGGGCATTCCGAAAGGCTGCTATTGGCCGAATATTGCCCGTTGACTCAAACGTTGTCCAACGGGTGTTTATTGACTGCCAGTTCAACCCATTCGGCATGGACACTTTCAACCGTTTGAATTCAGGTGCTGCCAAAGGCGGTCACCTGCTCAGCCTCACTGCATCACATCTGATGGCGGATTGACTCCAGCCGACCTGGCAAGTAGCACTAAGCCAAAAACGCCAGCAACGATGAGCCCAAGGTCAGCATGCACCCCAAAAAGAAATGCAGCTTGAGCTCCAACGAAGCACCATAAGACAGGGCCAATAAGGACACTGCGCGGATATGGGGGAACTGCGAACGCAAGAATGCCAATCGTAAAAAGAGTAGTTGGACATGGCAGCCCAAATGTGGGTAGAGCAGGATAGCCGTGCCCCGAGAAAGTAGACCAAGCCGGATACACGATAAGCGCGAATACAACGAAAGCGAACCCAACGCCAACCCTGGCACTGATGACCCATCTGAACTCTAGTTGCCGAAGAATCACGCCATGCCAGAAGAAGGCCGCAGCGGCAGCTACCGAGATGGCAGCAAATGCGTAGGCCAATGGATTGATTGTGGTAAAGAAGGCAAGGTGATAAACCAAACCGAGCCAAGCCCAAAGAGTGGCGAGAATCAACGAAACGCCAGCGCCAGACCAACGTTGCGGCAAAACTACGAGCACTACCGCAACCAGCGCGAGAGCCAGCAGCACCAACTGTGCTGGCCATACCGCCGTGTTGTATGAACGGATGACATCGAAGAACTGCTCAACTGTAAAAGGAAGCTGCATAAGCGTTCTTGGGCTAACAGTTAGTTATTAGACTGCCCGCTAGTCCGTATGCCCATAATAGTGCAGACAGATAGACAATGACTCTTGATGGTTCCCTGCCTGTCAATTTTGCGCTGCAACGTCGCTGTCAACGTCTGTTGTTCAGCCCTGAAACTGGTCATTCGGTCACAAGAAAATTGTGAACTCCAAGTGAGCGAAACATCCTTGATCAGACCACCTTCACCTGCATCAACTCCTCCCCGTTCGGATCGGTCACATGCACCGCGCAGGCGATGCACGGATCGAAACTATGGATGGTGCGCAGGACTTCGATGGGCTGCTTTGCGTCGTGCAGCTGATGGCCCTGCAATGCGGCTTCGTACGGCCCCTGCTTGCCCTGCGCGTCGCGCGGGCCGGCGTTCCAGGTGCTGGGGACGATGGCCTGGTAGTTGTCGATCTTCTGGTCCTTGATGACGATCCAGTGCGAGAGCGCGCCGCGCGGGGCTTCCATCACGCCCACGCCCTGCGCGTGGCTGGGCCAGGTCGAAGGCTCCCATTTCGTTTCGTTGAAGGTCTTCACATCGCCCGCCTTGATGTTGGCGATGAGCTGGTCGTACCAACCCTGCATGGCGTCGGCCACGATCTTGGTTTCCAGCGTGCGCGCTGCGGTGCGTCCCAGGGTCGAGTACAGCGCCTGCACCGGCAGGTCGAGTTTCTTCAGGGTCATGCCGACCAGTTCGCGGGTAGGCTCGTGTCCGGACGCGTACAGCATCAGCACGCGCGCCAAGGGACCGACTTCGACCGGCTTGCCTTTCCAGCGCGGCGACTTCATCCAGGAATAATCCTTGTCCACGTCCAGATAGTCGTAGGGCGGCTTGGGCCCGGTGTAGTCGAGCTTGGTCTCGCCCTTGTACGGGTGCAGGCCCTGCTCCTTGCCCACCGAGTATTCATACCAGGCATGGCTGACGAATTCCTGGATCTCGCCTTCGGCGTTCATGTCGATGGGATGGATCTTGCTCAGATCGCGATCCAGTATCACGCCGGAGGGGATCAGGTAGGAGGACGGGTCGGACATGCCTTTGGCGGGGAATTCGCCGAAGGTAAGGAAGTTGCCCACGCCCTCGCCCTGCTTCGCCCAATCCTTGTAGAAACCGGCGATGGCCAGCGTGTCCGGCACGTAGACCTGATCGACAAAACTGCGCATCTGGTTGATCGCGTTCTGCACCGTTTGCAGCCCGACCACGTTGACTGCCGTACCGGCAGTGCCGCCGTGGAAATGCGGCCCTTTGCCCTGCCCCGGATGGCCGGGATCGATGCTGATCGCGCACGGCACGCCGCCGACTACGAAGTTCGGGTGCGGGTTCTTGCCGCCGAACACGGCGTGCAACTTCACCACGTCGCGCTGCCACTCCAGCGCATCCAGATAATGCGCCACCGCCATGAGGTTGGCTTCGGGCGGCAGCTTGTAGGCCGGATGGCCCCAGTAGCCGTTGGCGAAGATGCCGAGCTGCCCAGCTTCGACGAAACCTTTTAGCTTCTTCTGCACGTCGCTGAAATATCCCGGTGACGACTTGGCATAGCCCGACAGGCTTTGCGCCAGCGCCGATGTCGCTTTGGGATCTGCCTTCAACGCCGACACCACATCCACCCAGTCCAATGCATGCAGGTGATAGAAGTGCATCACATGGTCGTGGATGTACTGCGCGCCGATCATCAGGTTGCGGATCAGCTGCGCGTTGCTCGGCACTTCGATGTCCAGCGCGTTCTCGACGGCGCGCACCGAAGCGATGCCGTGCACCAGCGTGCACACGCCACAGATGCGTTGCGCCAGTGCCCATGCCTCGCGCGGGTCGCGGCCCCTGAGGATGATCTCGATGCCGCGCACCATGGTGCCGGCCGACGAGGCGCGGGTGATGCGGCCCGAGGCGTCGGTCTCGGCCTCAATGCGCAGGTGGCCTTCGATGCGGGTGACGGGGTCGACGATGACGCGGTTGCTGACAGGCTGGTTCATGCTAATCACCTCATGTTATTTGTTTCTGCATTCCCTCCCCCTTGCAGGGGGATAACCAGCGACTTGGCTGGCGTTGTTTGCCAGCTTAGTCGAATGGCTAGTAGTTCCATCAGGGCCAGGGAGGGGGTTGAAACGGCAGTATTCCTCGACTCTACCCCCATCCTGACCTTCCCCCTGCAAGGAGGAAGGAACGGGTTTGGCACTCCCTTCTCCCGCTTGCGGAAGAAGGGAGTTTCATTCACCTGACAAGAATTTATCCAATATCCGGTATTGCACAGTCGCCTCGGCATTGTCGGTGCCGCGTCCCGATGCGATACCCTCGCAGGTGCGCGCCATGCGCGCGTGCATCGCGGCATCCCACGCTGGACTGTCGCCCGGCCGGACCGGCTGGAGGCAGGCCAACGCCGCTCGGGCAACGAAGTGCCCGGCCTGGCTGCCCCAGTCGCACTCAGTGCCGCATTGGGTGAAGCTGTCCACGCTGGCCTTTTTTGCCGAAGCAAACGCGGCAGTGAGTTCGTCTTCGGTGATGTCGGTGCGCTTGGCCGTACCGATCGCGTTCTTCACTCTGGCGTCCTTGCTCAGCGCAAGTACGTTCTCGGCAAAGCGTGCCGCAACCTGACGCTGCCCCGCCCTTGGAAGATTGCCCAAGGCCGATTTGAATTCGCTGTCATTATTGATCGTCATCGCATCATTCTCCTTCGACCAGATGTTCGGCAATGATCTCGGTCAGCCCCACCACCGGGATGTTCATGTGGTAATGCTCCAGTCCCTCCTCCAGCACGATGCGGCAGTTGGCGCAGGCGGTGACCAGCGTGTTGGCGCCGGTGGCTTCGAGCTGCCGCTTCTTGACCTTGAACGCCTGCAGCCGCAACGGTTCGGCGCGTGTGTTGGCCGAGACGCCGCCGCCGCCGCCGCAACACCAGTTCATCACCCCCGCATCCGGCATCTCGCGAAAATCCGCCGCCACCTCGCCGAGCAGGCGGCGCGGCTGTTCCACCACGCCGCCGCGGCGGGCGATCTGGCAGGGGTCGTGATAAGTCAGCGGACGGGAATCCTTGCCCTTGGTCTTGAGCTTGCCCGCCTTGTGCAGTTCGTCCAGCACTTCGAGGATATGCTTCACGTCGAAACTGTAGGGCTTGCCCACCAGGTTAGGCCCTTCCCAACGCAAGGCGGTGAAGGCATGCCCGCATTCCGGGCTGATCACGCATTTGACCTTCAGGCGCTCGGCTGCCACCACGATGCGGCTCACGATCTCGCGCGCCAGGTCGGAAGCGCCGATCTGGATACCGCTGTTGGTCGCCTCGAATGCATCCTGCGCCAGCGTCCAGCTCACGCCGGTTTGCTTGAAGATGCGGCAGAGTGCGGAAAGATATTCCGGGAAATTGATGATCTCCATCGAGGACATCAGCACCAGGTAATCCGCGCCCGCTTTCTCGACCGGCACTTCGATGCCGGTCTCCGCCTGCACATGCTTGATCTGCGCCAGCACGGCGGGCCATTTGACGCCCATCGGGCTGCCGATGTTCACGGCCCGCGTCGTTGCGGCGATCATGTCTTCCGGCGCATGTCCCGAGGCGGACATGCCTTCGCGCATCTTGCGGATCATGTAGGTGATGTCGTTGCCGACCGGGCAGACCATGGAACAGCGACCGCACATGGTACAACTGTCGTACACCAGCGGCTCCCACTCCGTCAGTTCCGCATCGGTCACCGGCTTGGACAGGCCGAGCAGCTTGCCCAGCTTGCCGAGCAGCGTGTATTCCTGCTTCCACACGCGGCGCAACGGTTCCAGTTTGTGGATGGGCGTGTATTTCGCTTCGCCGGTCTCGTTGTAGAACAGACAGGCGTCGGCGCACAGGCCGCAATGCACGCAGCTGGAGAAATAGCTGGCGATCGGTGCATCAATCACTTCCTTGAAGGCGTTGATACCTTTGCTCAGGGATGCACTCACGATTCGGCCTCCTTTCGTCCGGCGATACTCAACGACTTCATGTGTCGGCCTCCGGCGTCATTCGCGGACGCTCCCATCCCCACTGCGCGGGGCCCCTGCTCGCTGCTCATGACGCCACTCCTTTCCTGGCGAACCAGTCACCGTTGTACCAGCGCGAGATGAACAGGGAGAAGGCGTGGAACAGTTTGGTGAACGGCAGCAGCACCAGCAGCAGCTCGACCGAAAAGATGTGCAGCGACAGCATCAGCGTGTATTCGAGCAACAGGTGGTGATAGGCCATGTAGCCGGTGAGCAAAGGCAAAAATGTTGCCGCCCAGGCGACGTAGTCACCGACGCCGGACAGCATGCGCTTCACCGGGCTCGTGATCCGGTTCGCCAGTTGCGCCAGCAGCGCAATCATTGCTGCCACTACCGACGCATCGATTAGCGCCGTAGGCAAGGCGGGCCAGTGCAAGCCGGTCAGGCCGCGGAACAGTTCGATATGCGGAGCAAGGAAAAAGATGGCCAGGAACAGACCGATATGGAACACATAACCGCTGATGTAGGTCACCGGCTCGCGCTTCAGCATGCCCTGCGGCGGCAAGGTTCGCGTGACTACGGTGCGCATGCCACTGCCGGGAGTCTCGGTGCGCGCCACGGCCAGATCGGCCTTGCGACCGAGGCTGAATATTTCGAACAGGCGCAGTATCACGCCTGCCACGAACAGCATCAGCGCCCAGTTCAGTGCGCTGCCGCGCGCGAAAGTGAGAAGGTCGAGATGGTTCATTTTGAAATCTCCATTTCCCCGGACGATCCACGTGCAAGGCTGCAACATTCTCCCCTTTGAAAAAGGGGGGCCAGGGGGGATTTGAGCATCTCACATATACAAAAATCCCCCTCACTCCCCCTTTTGCAAAGGGGGAAGCAGGCAAATTCTTCCTGGTTCATTTTTCCTCCCGCGTCAGGTCCTGCACCGTCACTGTTTCGTGCGCCGCTTTTGCCTTGGCCTTGGTCGAACGGTTGTGCCAGGTGATCGCCACCCCGGCCGCCGCGCCGGCCG
>Ga0209321_10002827_pt1 | contig 11650 bp, 8 predicted proteins | sample Rifsed16ft4_FD_184012 | JGI IMG/M metagenome (GOLD analysis project Ga0209321, IMG submission 184012) | Soil microbial communities from Rifle, Colorado, USA - sediment 16ft 4 - CSP-I_5_4 (version 2) | ecosystem: Environmental > Terrestrial > Deep subsurface > Rock core/Sediment | place: Rifle... | reverse complement strand
TGTAGCCGCTGACCGACTTGCCGATCATCATGTTGAAAGCTAGGTCTTCCAGCGAATATTTTCTGTTCTTGAGTTTGCTGTAGGAATCCTGGACGAGGTCTTTGATCTTCATCCGTGCCTCGTGGAAGTCGGCCGGAGTCTTCACCTGGCCGAGTATCTCTACGAGCTGGTTGAAGGTGGCCTTGAGGAATTCTGGTATGTGCCGTTTTTTCCCGGTCATCCCTTTGATGTCTACTCGACTGTCCTCGTGTACACCCAGGTAGTTTTTCTTGCGGTTGCTGAGGGCCACGTAGCGATAGTTCTTATCCACTTCAAGCTCCATGCCCAGCTCCTTCTTCGACCACAGTATCAGCTCGTCCAGCTTGGCCTTGGAAGGTGTGCCCAGGAAGATCGAGTCAGTGTCTCCGTAGAACACCTCGATTCCAAGCCTTTTGGCCTCGTTGATCGTGTTTGTGATAGCGTATCTTCCAATAGCCGCAGTGGACTCGGCCAACGGGGGACAGTAGAGTGAGAACCTGTCCGATCCGAATACCCCGTAGCTGGCGTTCAAGACCACTTTTAGCGCGTTCTGAACCACTTGGTACCAGCTGAGGACGTGTGGGGAAACCGACTTGTCCTTAGAACGGGGTTTGTACCATTTGATCCTCACATCCCGCAAGGATCCTACCAGCTGGCTTTCCATAGCTCGTTTTTTCCGGCAGACCCAGTGGCCTGTGTCAGGTATCTTGTTGGTCTTGCATTCATCGTGCTTGCAGAGTATCGTCTCATAACCGAGGTTCCAGGTCTTGATGATGGACGGGTAGAGGGATGCGAAGTCTAGGACTGCGACGCCGAAGTGTACTCCTGGGACTGGGTCTACGACCATTCCTCCCTTGTACTTCTTCCCTTTGATGATGGCCGTGGTGCTGGTTCCACCCTTGGCGGACTTGATGTCTTCCGACCTGGGAATCAGGTAGCCCCTGTCCCGGTGTTCTTTGAACATCATGCTCCTGATCCAGCCCGAGACTCCCTGCCGGGCCATGTCCTCCATAGGCAGGAAGCTGATCCGGGAGAGAGCGCTGATCAGTTTCATGACGACCTCACCGTCGAATAGTGTGAGGTTTAGGACGAGTTCTGCGTCCTGGTAGCAGTAGGCCGCCAGCTCAGTGGGTGAGAGTCGGGAGACTGGTGCGGAAATTTCCAGTTTTCCTATTTCCAGGAGTGCCTCTGAGACTCCGTCTAGAGTGACTACCCTGTACTTATTGCTGAACGCGTATACTTGGATGGACCGGTTGAAGAAGAACTTGTACAGGTCAATGTGGACCCCGTACTTGAGGCTGGCCGACTCTCTACCCAACTCTATTGGGATCTGGTCCCGTGTGAACCCAAGCCTCTGGGCTCGGTGGAACAGATAGCGAAGGTCGAAGTCGTCTCCGTTGAACGTGAAGACAAAGGGATAGTCCAAGAGCACCTTGAAAATTGCGGCTAGTAATTCCTCCTCTGTGTCGTAGAACGACAAGGACGTGCCTCCGGGCGGAGTGGTGGAGTTGGTTTCTGAGTCAGACCGTTTGAGCAGAAGAACTCGACTCGCACCGTCCGAGCCTGCAAAGCTCGCGCAGATTACACGGTATTCCGCTTCCGTAGGGTCTGGGACCCGTGTCTCAAGGGGAGAGGTCACTTCGATATCTAGGGCAGCCCTCCTGTACGAGGGTACAGGATAGTCGAGGAGTCGAAGCCATCTGGCCAGGAGCTTGTTGTACTCCTCATCCTTCTCCTCCAGGCTTGCATATTGTTGAGGTGACGTCTTCGCAGGACCCGCCGCGGTGAGCTGGCCCTGTTTGACCGAGTAGGTCATTCCTGGTTCTAGGTGGCGGTCGTAGATGTAATTCTCCACATAACGGATGTCAGCCTCCCAGGCGGTGATTATGTCTCGAATACACCCTGTGGGACGACCACCAATCGAAAGCGGGTCTCGTGCATAGACTATCGTGACCGGGACCTCTCTGCCCTCGAGCGCATCGAAGCGCTTTGCTTTCTCGAACCTCAGAAACCCAGGATGGCGGACCAGCTCGTTGACCTTTCCAAGCTCGTCGGACGTGCTTTTCGAGAGGCAGTACGGAAGATGGCCAGTGTTGTCGTACCAGAAGTGTATCTTGTGGGTGTTGGGGTCGTAAAGTTTCAGGTATACAACTCTCTTCTCGCCGTCGTATCCCGCCCCGACAAAGTGGGACTCGCCAAGGTTCGACGGAGTGCTCGGCCTGAAGTGCAGCTGGCTTCTCGGGTCTTCCTTAGGCCGAGAAGCAACAGGCTCAGGCTTGGCGAGGTACTGGTCGAGGCTGGACATTGGTTAAGAAAGGCCGCGAAAGGGCTTTTGTTAAAAGGTTCTCTGGAAAGGATACCACGTTGCCAGGTTCCGACCGTTATCCAGCGTTGAGAATTGCCGCTGAAGCCTTAGTCTTGGTTGAGAAGGGGTCCAGTGAACGAGCGGCCGTCGGCCAAGTCGTTGCCGAGAACCCGGCGCTGAGGAAACATCATAGGGAGGCACTCATCCTAGTGATAGGAACTCAGGCACAGCTGGACGCCGTTGACAGTTGTGTGCAATCTGCACTTCCAAAGGGGACCCTCAATCGCCGAGAACTGGCCCTTAGCCGGCTGGTCTGCCAGATTGCTTTGGGTGTTCCGGGGCATTCGCTTAGTTTCGAAGTTGTCAAGGCTCTTCGGGCGCTTGCCCAGGGTTCCTTCCGTCCACAATTCGAATACTTACTCGGGGTCCTTTCCGCGCTTGACCCCAACCAGCTCTCGAATGGGAGGGTGGATGCTGACCGCGTGGCTTTTCGTACTCATCACCCTCGCTGGTGGGTTGAATACTGTTTCCGGCTGTTTGGAAGGTCTGAAGCCGTCAGGCTCCTATCAGCTGGCCCAAGGCCGCGTTACGTCAGAGTCAACCCGTTACGGAACAGGGGCCGTACTACCCTTCCCCCAAAATTGAAGAGCCTTCAGAAGGTGCTCAGAAGCGTGGACTCTGTTCCGGAGGTATTCGCTCTGTCCGACGGGGTAGCAGTGTCAAGCCTTGCGCCGTTTTATTCCGAGGGGCTCTTTCAGGTTCAAGACCTCGCCTCGTTTCTCGCAGTCAAAGCTGCCGAACCGCGTCCTGGCGAGAAGACGCTGGACGTTTGTGCGGCCCCCGGGACAAAAACCGGAGCCATGGCGCAGTTAATGAAGAACCGCGGAAGGATCCTATCTGTTGACTATTCTGCTCCCCGAATGAAGAGTTGGGGAAATGAAATGGCTCGACTTGGCGTCAAGATAGCGGACCCAGTTGTCGAGGACGCTTCCAGGATAGGGGCAGTCGGTTCTTTCGACCTTGTCTTCGTAGACCCTCCGTGTAGCGGCACGGGGATTCTTGACCGCAATCCACGCATGAAGTGGCGACTCTCGCCAGAACTCGTAGAGCGATACTCACGTCTCCAAACCCGCATTCTGGAAGAATCTGCGAAACTGTCAGGTCCTTCGGGACGGATTCTCTATTCCACTTGCAGCCTTACAGTCGAAGAGAACGAGAGGGTGGTGTCGGGCTTCCTGGACAACAATCCGGATTTTGAAACAAGACCCGTCTTGGATGGTTTAGGGTCTCCTGGGATGTTGGGGATGAGGGATTGCAGAAGGTTCTATCCGCATCGCGATAGAACAGCAGGCTACTTTATCGCGCGGCTGGAACGGCTGAGTTAGCTAGATTGAGGAGAGAGGCATTGAAAACACTGGTAACTGCCTGGCCGAGGATCCAGGTCGCCCTTGACTTGGTAAGAATTAGGGACGCTGTGAAGATCGCCCGTGCAGCCTGGTCTGCGGGCATCGACTGGCTTGAGGCTGGAACGCCCTTAATCAAGAGTGAAGGAATGGAGGTCGTTAGAGTGTTGAGTCAGACCTTCCCCCGTGGAACAGTTGTCGCGGACATGAAGACTCTTGACGCGGGAAAGGTCGAGGTCGAAATGGCCCTCAAGGCCGGAGCTCAAGTAGTATCCGCTTCCGGACTCTCTCACGACCGCACCATCAAAGACGCTGTCACCGCGAAAAGACGTCTTGGAGGAAGGTTGATGGTTGACCTGTTGATGAGCCCTTCTCCAGTTCGCCGTGCTCGTGAGCTGGAAAGGCTTGGCGCAGACATCGTGTGTGTTCATACTGGTGTTGATGCTCAGAAAGAACATGGTCCCGGGCTTGTGGTAAGCCCTGTGATTAGCCGCCTGACGAAGGTCCTGCGGGTTCCAGTTGCTGTTGCGGGAGGTATCAACCCTGACTCGGTAGAAGGACTGATCCGAGCTGATGTCAAGTTGTTGATTGTTGGAGGATGGATAACAGGGTCCAGAGACCCTGCTAAAGCTTCTAGAGAAATAATGAAGAGTGTTAGTGCTACCTTGGGGCCTAGCTTCCGTAGAGGCGGCTCCGCCCGACAAAGTCGGTAATTATCGGCATCAAGTCTGTCCCCTTGATTCTTCCCAAGTTTCCTCGGGAGGCTGTCGCCTCGCTTAGCTTCAGCAGCCTACTGGCAGGGACGTCAGGACCCCCGATAACCACCGGAACAGGGTCCCCAGTATGGGTCCCGTACCCTACCGGCGTAGCATGGTCCGAAGCAAGGGCCACGTAGTTCAGACCAATGTCAACCTCGTCGATGACCATGCCAACAAGCGAGTCCACCTCCTCGATTGTTCTGACTTTGGCCTTGAAATCGCCGTCATGTCCTGCGATATCAGGAGCCTTGACATGTAGGAACACGAAGTTCTTGTCCTTGGCTCCTTCAATAACCGCCTTGGCCTTAGCCTCGTAATCGGTCTTGAGACCGCCCGTGGCTCCCCTGACATCAATCACTTCGAGGCCGGCAGCTGTTGCTATTCCCTTGATCAGAGCCGTACCTGAGATACAGGACCCTTGAAGGTCGAACATCGACTTGAAGCTCGGAAGCGTGGGAACAGTGCCTGCACCACGTGGAAGAACAATGTTCGCCACCTTTTCTCCGTCCTTCGCCCGTTCCTGGTTGAGAGGATGCTCCCTCAACACTTCGTGCGACCTCTTCACAAACTCGTTGACAGCTGCCGCGGTTCTCTTGCCTTCTTCACTTCCATCGCTCGCTCTTGCGATACGGATTTTCATTCCGTCTTCCTTAGGATCGACGTCGGACACGTTTCGCGAGAGTTTCTCCCCTCGCAGAACTAGAACTGCGCGGTGCTCGACTGTTGATTTGAAGGTCGTCTTTACTCCCGGAGTGCTTTCAACCTTGATTTCGTCTACAGCCTTTGCGAGTTTCGAAGCTCCTTTTCTGATTCTTCCAGCTCTCCTATCTTCTACACGGAAATCGTCGTTCACTGTGGCGAAGTTGCAGCGAAAGGCCACATCTGTTGGGGAGAGTTTGAGGCCTGCACCGAGTGCCTCCAGGGCTCCGCGTCCCGTGTAGTACTTGGCGGGATCATATCCTAGCAGTGCAAGGTTCGCTACATCGCTGCCGGGCCTGATTCCGGGGCCGATGGGGTCCATGAGACCGACAAGGCCTCCTTTGGCGAGTCGGTCCATGTTAGGTGTGTTCGCGTATTCGAGAGGGGTTTTGTAATCGTGGTCGATTAGGGGACGGTCTGCCATTCCGTCAATAATCAGTAGTACTGCTCTCTTGTCTGCCAATCGTCCGACATCCGAGCCGACCTTTTGGAGGTAAATCGGTTAAAACACTTTCCATGATTTACGGTCACCGCGTTCATCTGGAGAAATCTCCAGAAATTTCTCGAATACTCATCGGAACTCGAATTGTGTCCGAGACCAAAAGCGCAGGGATTTCCATAGCAATTCACTACTATCTAGACATGCTGATTGTTTTGGCACCATGTTCGTACAGGTCTATTTTATACCGCGCGGTTGATTTTGGACACTCCGTCCGGAAAAAGTGCAGGTGGATCGCCCACGACTAGCGGTTGCGTAGTATGCAACGAAACTGTTGTGCAAGGTGCCGAAGAATACTGCTCCGCTCACAATAGAGCACTGGCCAACATTCGTGACGCATACGCTACATGGCTAGTGGCCTATGGAAACCTCACGTTCAAAGAGTATCTCGGACGGGTCTCGAAGCTGTCTGAAACAGGCGAAAAGGTCAGAGAACTAGTCAAGTTCCTCGTCCAACATCCTGAGAGGTGGGACAGATCAGGACCCTGATGGTCTGCGAGAAGCCTGACGCCGCAGCTCGTGTCGCAAGAGCCCTCGACGACCACGCTTCGCCCCGAAAAAGGGAGCTGCAAGGGGTCACTTTCTTTGAGTGCTCTAGACGGGACGAGCTAGTCATCGTTTGTTCGGCGCTTGGCCACCTGTACGCGGTTGATTCCAAAGGGAAGACCACCAGGCGATCCTACCCAGTATGGGATTACGCCTGGAAGCCGAAACACGAGTTTGAACGCCGGTCCGCGAGACTCTCAAGGTGGATACATGTCATCAGCTCGCTCTCCAAAGAAGCGGACCGTTTTGTCTCCGCGACGGATTACGACATTGAAGGCTCTGTGATCGGACACTCCATTCTCCAATACGCATGCAACGGAGCCCATCTCAAAGCCAGTCGAATGAAGTTCAGCACCATGACAGAGAAGGAGCTGAAAACAGCGTTCCGCAACTTGGCCCCTCAGCTCGACTTTCCCATGGTCGAAGCAGGCCGCTGCCGCCACGAGCTCGACTGGCTCTACGGAATCAACCTCTCACGGCTACTCACCGAAGCTGCTCTCAAGCAAGGACGAGGATACGCCACGCTGAGCACTGGCCGGGTCCAAGGCCCAACCCTGAGTTTTGTTGTCGAAAGGGAAGAGGAAATTGGATGCTTTGTCCCGACTCCATTCTGGAATATCGAAGCGGCCATCAAACACGAGAACCAAGAGTACCAGCTAGAGTATTCGAAAGAGAAGATTCCAGCTCTGGCAGAGGCAGAGAAGATTGTCCAAGACTGCCAAGGCAAACTGCTCGAGGTCAAAGACATTGAGTCGAAAGAGGTTCGCCAGCTACCTCCCTATCCCTTTGACCTTTCAAGCCTCCAGGCGGAAGCCTACCGACATTTCGGCTATACGCCGGCCAGGACCCTTGCAGTAGCGGAACGGCTCTATCTTGACGCGTTGATATCCTATCCTAGAACTTCAAGCCAGAAACTTCCACCTGACATCGGCTACGAGGACATTCTGCGTGGAATCGGGACCCAGCGACAATACGGTGCTCTGTCGGGCAAACTGTTGGGAGAGGGACATCTGCGTCCTGGTCAAGGGCCGAAGGAAGACCCGGCACATCCCGCGATCTACCCGACCGGCGAATCTCCGAAACGAACCCTCCTCGGCCCTGAGGCGCGGTTGTTCGATCTCATTGTCCGAAGGTTCATGGCAACTTTCGCAGAACCATGCCTTAGGCTCAGTTCAAGAATGATCCTAGAGACGGGACTCCATCGATTTCTGCTAAGGGGTTCGCGAATTCTGCGCCCTGGCTGGACCGAGTTCTACCGGCCGTACGTGATGGAGGACACTCAAGAATTGCCTCAGCTAGACGTAGGAATGCACATCCCGATTGCAAGGATTCGGGCTCTGGGGAAGTTCACTCAGCCTCCACCAAGGTACAATCCCAGCAGCCTCCTCAGGAAGATGGAAGAAGAGAACATCGGAACGAAAGCCACCAGGGCTGATACTATCGAGACGCTCTACCGCCGAGGTTACGTCAAGGACCTTCGCATTAGAGCCAACCCCCTTGCCATCCATGTCACCCAGCTTCTGGCCAAACACTGCCCGCTGATCATCAACCCGGAATTTACCGCGAACCTGGAAGCCATGATGGACGAGATTCAGGCGCAGAAGACGACTCGAAGGCGGGTCCTGATACGAGCCATAGACCATCTCCGACCGGTCATGCTGGAACTCATGGCTCGTGAAGAGAACCTAGGGGCCGAGTTGAGCGAGGTTGTATCTGCTCAGAAAACCGCCGAGCTAACCTTCGATTCTCCCTGTCCCCAATGCGGTTCTGCCCTGAAGATCGTAAAGAACCGAAAATCTGGAAAACGCTTCATAGGATGCACAGGCAAGTGGGAGAAAAACTGCAGTTTCAGCCTCCCACTGCCACAGTTCGGATCGCTCTCTATCCTCAAACGAAAATGCAAGGTATGTGGTTTCCAGATGACACAGGCTAGGTCGAGAGGCCGCCGTCCTCTCGTCTCATGTCCGCGCTGCTACGCCGCTAAGCTCCGGGCCCAAGTATCCGAAGCTACTAGACCAGGCTCGTCCGAGGTTGGCCTCAGGGAGGTGCCGCAGACTACTTGAAGCTCTTCCGCTTGTCCAGCACGAAAAGAAACGAGAGGCTCGCGAGGAATATGAGTACGACAAGGGAAGCGGTGAAAGCGATAACCTCGACGGTCTGTGCAAGACTGAGCAGTCCCATCGCAACCTGCAGTGTGAATAAGGGGGCTATGATCTGGGCGGGGGACAAGAGAAGCCCTAGCCAGAGTCCCCATCGTGACATCTTCATCAGCCCATAGCTTCCTATCAAAGACACTGCTCCTAGAATGTAGAGTGGCCAAATTTCCGGGTCCTGGAGAAGGGGGTAGGCAAGATAGTATATTCCTGCAATCCCGAAGAAGATTGATGACAAGGTTAGCCCTACCGGCCTCAACCCGCTTGTTTCGGTTTCAGGGCTAATCTTCGCAGCTTTCTCTGGCATTACCCCTTCTGGGCTGCGGTAGGCCCGTTCCGAAATAAGGTTGTCTATGGGGTCATCACGACCTCCGTCATCTTAGGCCTTCGTACTATCCAATACTCCTACGACTTGTAGCCAACCCGGTTCGGTCAATGGGTTGCGCGTGACTCTCATCCCAATTTTTCGCATTACCCCCTGAGATGCTACGTTTGTGTATTCGGTTGTAGCGATGATGCGCTTGAGTCGCAACTGCTTGAAGGCAAACTCAACCATTGCCTGCGCGGCTTCGGAAGCGTAGCCCTGTCTTTGATGCTTGGGGTCAATCGCCCAGAATAGCCCGAACTCTGTAGTGCAATGTCCAATTGGATTCGGGCTGCTTCTTAGTTCAGGTATTTGCTCAAACGGGTTAAGGCAGGGAACATAGCCGATTGAACCGATTACTTGGCCCGAAGTTTTCAGTGTGATTGCGCGGTCACCGTAGGGAGGCTGACGTAGTCTGGCATGCCACTCCTGACTGAGTACCTGCCATTCCAACCATGACCGTCGCTTCTCCAAGGCAGATTCAGGCAGATGCTCGGCCATGCTTGGGTCTCCAAATGCGAGGCTAAGAATGCGATGAATGGCTAACAAATCGTCCCTAACGAATGGGCGAATGAGGAGGCGACTTGTTTGAAGTATCATAGGATTCTCACCCCATCTACACCAGTAGAGTACGGCATGCTACTCGTTCCATGTCCAAACGGCGATTACGTGCGGTGCTACCTAGTATTAAGCAAGGTTTACAACCCGAAGGGTCAGCGAAGGACGAAAAGATTTGAGCCGGGCAAACTTGTTCCTTTCAGGCAGGGTTCCTTTCACGGGTGTTTCAGCACCCTTGGAGAAGGCGGATTATGTGTTCTTTGGGGTCCCTTACGACAAGACGTCCACGTACAAGGCCGGCTCCCGGTTCGCTCCCGGTGCGATCAGAGACGTGTCAGCCAACTTGGAACTGTACAGTATCAGGTCAGGAGTCGACCTTGAGAAGGTCCCAGTCCACGACATGGGAGACGTAGACGTAGTAGACGATCTTGAGGAGACCCATCAACGCGTCAGTACAGTGGCTACAGAGATAGTCCAGGCCCGGAAAATTCCTATCATGGTGGGCGGGGAACACTCGCTGACGAAACCAGTCGTCGAATCGTTCGAGAAGGACATGGGACTGCTAAGTTTTGATGCTCACATGGATTTGAGGGACGAGTTCCTAGGGGAGAAACTGTCCCATGCTACTTTCATGAGAAGGGTCGCCGAACGCCTGGGTCCAGACCATATAATGGAAGTCGGCGTCAGGGCATTCACGAAACCAGAGTTGGACTTTTGCAAAAGAGAAGAGCTAACGATTGTCACTCCGCTGGACCTTAGGAAAGACGGCCTCGACAAAACAGGGAGACGAATCACAAGCTTCCTCAGCAAGTTTCGTCAGGCCTACGTTACGGTTGATATTGACGTCTTGGACCCTGCCTTTGCGCCCGGAGTAGGAAACCCTGAGCCGGACGGGTTGTCAACAGACGAGCTTCTCACACTCGTAAGCGCGTCGATGCTGAGGATCGTTTCCGGCTTTGACCTTGTGGAGGTGTCCCCTCAACTCGACTCGGGCCAGACCGCGGCGGTAGGTGCAAAGGTCATATTGGAGGCGATAGCGGCCCACCATGCCCGGGGCCACAGCCGGTGAAGCTTGACAACTACGCTACAGCCTCCACAGCGCGCGTCAAGAGCGACAAGAACGTAGCCAAGGATAAGTTCGCCGAGCTGCGAAGAACAGCAGAGAAAAAGCTCAACTCGTCAGAATCCTACCGTTCCAGAGCCAACCTTAACGGCGTTACCGTAGAATTCTGGGGGAACAGCAGGCACCAGTATGATTTCTGGACCCTCAACTGGAACGAGGCCGAGATATCGAAACACGTTGATGCCAGAATCTATTCCGCGTTCGGAATAGACGATAAACCTCCCTCCTCATTCTACTGTGCTGAGACCAATGAGTCAATCTTCTTCAACACGGAATACTACGGTCAATGCAAGAGCTGGGCACTGGGCATGGCGGCTGCGGTGCTTGAACAGAAGCACAACACCCACTCCATCCATGGCGCCTGCGTCGATGTGGACGGGAAAGGCGCCATTATAGTAGCGCCCACCGGGACGGGAAAAACAACACAAGCATTCAAGCTCATGGAGCTCCCACATGGAAGAATTGTCGGAGACGACTGGGTCTACATTGACCATAGCGAAGGTGACAAGTTAGGCTACCTCGTAGGTAGGCAGCCGGAGAAGAGCCTCTACATGAGAACCGAGACCCAGAAAAACAAGGCATGGCTCAGGGACACATTCGACCAGAGCAGATGCGAGAACGTTGTCCCGCGCAAGAGCGACTGCGAGTTCACAGAGGGCGAAACCGGGTGCAAACAGACCAAAGGAACATGCGTCTTCAACCAGGGCTATGACTGGTGCTACTATGCCTTCGGAAACAGCAGAGCCCTAGTACCACGCGGCAGAATCTTCGGGACCGAGAAGGTAGCAGACGAGGCTAGGATCAGGCTGCTTGTACTCTTGAGGAGAGACGAGACAAGCCCTTCCGAGGTAAGGCTTGACCCGGATCAGGCAATCCAGGTGCTTCGTAGGGGAGAATACATGATTCGTCCTGGGGCGGGGCCAAGGGAGTTGTGGGGCAAAATGGGGAACGAGCCCTGGTACAACCCTTACTTGCTAAGGCTTGACCATGCCCGCCAAGAGCATTTCTTCCGCAGAATGATATCCAAGTTCAAGGTCACATGCCTTCTTCTGAACACAAGAATCGACACGATCGAGCAGACCCACAGACGAATTCTCTCAGCTCTTGAAGGAAACTAGAATCAGCGGCGTGATTCCAAGGGCTACCGGCAAGAGTTAAGACCCCAACAGGCAAGTCGAATAGCATGCCTGCCAAGAAGGGTAAGGCCTCGGCTAAGAAGAAAAA
>Ga0209321_10002825_pt1 | contig 11650 bp, 10 predicted proteins | sample Rifsed16ft4_FD_184012 | JGI IMG/M metagenome (GOLD analysis project Ga0209321, IMG submission 184012) | Soil microbial communities from Rifle, Colorado, USA - sediment 16ft 4 - CSP-I_5_4 (version 2) | ecosystem: Environmental > Terrestrial > Deep subsurface > Rock core/Sediment | place: Rifle... | reverse complement strand
CCTAGGCTTGACTTTCTGCTCAATCTCGCTACCTTCATTAGTTGCTCTTCTCCAACTTACCTTCTTGACGACCATCAATGAACTATTACCCTCATTAGAAAGGATGGGGCTCAATACGCTATGCTGATAGCCAAATGGCCCTCCTCCGAATGTTCCGTTCACAAATACAAACATCTGCCCAAGGGTTGACATTTGCTTCAGGCTTGAGTTCACTACAACAGAAGGCCGCATCATCCTCCCAAGCACATCTCCTCTATTCTCAGACACTTCTTTAATCATAAACGCGACTTCCTGTTCATCATAGTATCCCGTTAATGAATTGGAACTGCCAAGTATGGTTTCATTCGTTGTGTAAAGAATTGAAACAGGTATTGCAATAAGAACTATCGCTATTATCAGCAGCTTAACCCTCAAAGGAATCATTTAGCTAATTTCCTAGTTTTTTAATCTTGCATAAGATAGCAATGATAGTTGCATAACGAACCGGCCAGAGCGCTTCAATTTTAGTGAAGCTTATCTATGCATGTCCCGAAGGCGTTCTGACATGAAAATAGAGATGAAGCCTCTAGCAACCTTAACCTTCGCAATATTAGGATTATTCTGGGTTGCTACTGGAGCTATTGGGGAGGGTTCTGTTCTATTGATCGCCCCGGGCATTGCAAATTTGGTATGCGTCTGGATGATTAGATCAGGGTGGCAGAGAAACTATGCAAGAAGTGTTTTGATTTCAACTGCAGCATACAACTTCATATTAACTACATATCAAGCCTACGCTTCGACACTGCTTCTGCAGTCCGGCCTCTTCATTTTTGGTTCTGCCGCATTGATATTGTATTCTCTAGCGGCCCTATCATCTATCCTAATGCTTCTAGTTGGATATTCTAGCGTGTCAGCCGTATTGCCTGCCGAACCCGAGTCTTCCGAAGAGAGTAAAAAGAAAGCAGACTAGCAATCGCTGCAGAGAAGAATATCTTCGTAGCAAAGACAAGATTCCAAGGCGCCTTAGGATCAGGATAGTTGACCCTCAAAACGTCGGGATTGATCCTGCCAGCAAAGACTTCAGCAGTCAATAATGCATTCCACACGGCAAAGTTGTAAAAGACTTCATAGAGAGATGTAAATGCCATTACCAGCGCAAAGATGGACAGAGCAGCCTTTCTAAAATCGGAAATTTGTGTAATCCTCTGCTCGAATCCCTTGATTATAGAATAAAAGAACACGACCATAGCGACCGAGAGATATGTTATGGGCTTTGCAAAATACGGAAATGGAAAGTCAACTTCAACTAATGTCTGACCAACGGTCACGATACCTGTAGTAAGATATTCACGGAGGGCCTCGCCGACTCCATAAACCGCCGTAATGAGCATTATCGAGCCAGAAACCCATGCCAGAGCAAGGTACAGATTCCGCACTTTTTGATCGTACTTTTCTTTAGCTACTTGCTCCATCGTGCTCACCATGCATACAGATAGCCTCTCTATAAATTTTAAAGCTTCTAGTAATATCGTTCTGCAGTCTAAAGATATTTTAAACATCTTTTAAAGGGGCGAAACGTCGCGTTTGTCTTGTGCTCCGGTGGTGTAGCCCGGTTAAGCATTTCGGCCTTTCGAGCCGAAGATCGCGGGTTCAAATCCCGCCCGGAGCATTGACATTTCTCAGCTTGGCTCTGGAGGGCAGAGATCGCAGGTGCCTTTCAACTTCTCCCCTGCTAAAACTCGCCCCAATAATGATCTAACTTCTCTATCTAGTTGGTTCGCTTTCTCGCTATTCTGCAGCATCATCAAAAGTCTCTGGTATTCTTCGACCATCTTTGTAATCTGCTGCTTGAGTATCAGATTTTGGACGGCGAACTTTAGCTTCTCGATGTCATATTCATCGCCTCTTCCCAAGTAGTACCCCGCAAAGGTTAGATCCGTGACGACCATCTTTGATATCCTGCCTTGATCGTCTAAAACTTCGGTTTCACCCGTATTAACATCAAAACTCCCGGGATACATGCCCTTTAGCCTGTTCGAAATAGCATGGAGAACAGCCCCAAACAGACCGGGACTATAGATTATCCTAGTCTTCATTGGCGAGGACCATTTTTCAACCCTGCGATATTCGGGGCAGGTCGAGCTGAGATTCACGATTATTGCCTGCATGTAAGAGCCCATGAGGGCTCGCATCTGGTTTGAAAGTTCAACAGATTCTTTCATCGCATCCTTATACAAGTTCCAGATAGATGGATAGCCATACTCCAGATGACGCCTAGCTTGATCGGCAGAAGTAATTTCGGGCTCCTTTGGCTCTTTGTATGATAACCCGTTGGCATCGTAGTTAAACGATGCAAGCACTCCAGAACCCTTGTGCCAGCCATCAAAAATAGTCCGAGCTATAAATTCCGAATGCTTTTGGTACTGATCTGCCCACCTAAACATAAGCATCTGTTCCTTTGCACCTCTCTGAACCCAAAATATTAGGAACAGAATTATGATGCTGGCTAAGCCCGTAAATATTCCAATCATCATGTTCAACTGTTCGGGGCTCAGGCCGAAAATCTCCATGCCTATCTGATTATGGCATCATCCAAGGTATTGATAAAGTCCTCATCCTATCTTTATAGGATACCGCTCTCCAAGAGCGTAGGAACGGACAGTGCAAGATATCGATGTCCTCCGCATGACCATCAACATTGCAAGTGCTGCCGTATCGTTGCTCAGCCTGTACTATGCATTAAGGCTAAGCATCATCTTTCGCTCTGGGATACTCCAAAAGTCTTGGAGAGGAATAGCAATCGGCATAATTCTGGTCTCGATTGCAAACTTGATATTTCTGGCCAGAACAATTGCAATGGCTGAAGGCACATCGCAGGTTCTGCTGTATGCTGGTGCGATGACTGCGTTTATGGGAGGCTTGTTCGTGCTTTTTGGACTGAGGAAAGAATACAAGCTATGGCACGACTTTGCGAAGGAAAAAGAAAAACCGGTCACTACAGAGCAGAAGGTGCAGAGCTAGGGCAACAGAACTGCTCTTCCATATATTTTTGAATTCTTAAGGCCTGCAAGAACTTGGTTCGCTTCTTTCAATGGGAAGGCTTTCGAAATGACTTTGAGGTCCGATTCCTCCGCTATCTTCACGAGCTCCCTCATATCTTCTCTAGAGCCTATGACGCTCCCCTTTACAATCTTCTCTTCGTAGAAGTGGAACTCGGGAATCTTTCCAAAGACACAGATAACGATAATGCCGCCTTTCTTGACTGATTTTATTGCAGAATTGATTGCTTTGTCAGATGGAGTGAATATTATTGCACTGTCGAGCAGCCCCTCTTCCTTCTTCAGATTCTGCAGGAACTGTTTGGAATCATCTAACAATTCAATACTTGAATCTGCACCCACACTTTCGCCGAGTTTCAAATGGCTCTTGCTTCGGGAGATTGCAATGACTCTTGCATGGCTAAGCTTTGCAATCTGTATTGCGATATGGCCTACTCCCCCGACCCCGAAGATGCCTATAGTTTTGCTACGATTCGGCTCGCTTGCTTTTACCGCTTTATATGCAGTTATACCGGGGCAGAATAATGGAGCTGCATACTCTGGCTTGAAACTGTCAGGGACGGGAGTTGCAAAAGGCTCTGAAACAGAAATAAATTCAGCATAGCCTCCATTCACGCTCTCGCCAGTAATCTCTGCAGACTCGCACAGGTTCTCCCTTCCATTTCTGCAGTATGCGCATTTTAAACACGAACTGTAAAGGGGCTGAATGCCTACTATGTCCCCAATTTTGACCTTCTTGACTGAATCCCCTATTTTCTTAACAAAGCCGACTATTTCGTGTCCGGGAATTATTGGTAATATTGAAGGAGCGCCATGCCTCTTCCAATCGCCCTCTATTACATGCAAGTTAGACCTGCAGACGCCGCATGCCTCAACTTCGACAAGCAGTTCATCCCTCTTTATTTTCGGCTGTAATACAGAAGTCATCTTCAGGGGACTGCTCTCTATTGAGGCAAGTTTTGATAATAACATGGCTTGCATGTCCACGTGTATCATCACGAATACAATAGATATTAAATAAGGGGGTTGAGGAGCTCCTAGAAATGGGACATACTCTGGAGGTTGGGGATACCAAGCTCGTCGAAGTTCTGAAGAGGCGGGCTGCACCGTATCTTTCCCGAATCGATGACGCCATCAAAGAGGAGATGGAGCTCTACAAGCACTCCAAGTTCTACGGCCCCATACTGTACTCTCTTGAGGGCGGGAAAAGGGTAAGGCCCATGATTCTGATGCTGGCTTCGGAAAGCGTTGGAGGGAATGGCGACGAAACAGACCTTGCTGCCGTTGCAATCGAGCTTCTGCACATGGAATCCATAATACATGACGACATAATTGACGAGTCCCCTTCGAGAAGAGAAAAGGTCGCATTCCACATAAAATATGGCCATGGAGCTGCAATAATAACTGCAGATTTTGTCTTCGGCATGATACTTGACATAGCTTCGAAATATAATAACAACAACAGGGTTTCGAAGGAGTTAGCAGTTGCTGCATTAAGAATGTGCGAGGGCGAGTACAGCGAGCTCAGAGTTGATCCGAAATCCTACTCTATCAGCTGGGAAGAATACATAGGGATAGTCTCCAAAAAGACAGCATCGCTCTTTGAAACTGCCGCCAGATTAGGAGCAATTCTAGGCGGAGGAACCGACGAAGAAATTAAAGCGCTCTCCTCCTACGGCTTGAACCTAGGCATAGCCTACCAGATTCAAGATGACATTTTGGACTGGGGATCTGAGGGGAAGATTACCGAGGCCCTTTCTAGGGAAAGGAGCCAAGATGCTGTTTTGTACAGAATGAAGGAAATGGCAGAAACCTACTCTGCAAAGGCTAAAGACTCTCTCAGCATGATAAAGAACGGCACTGCTAAAGATTTTCTGGTGTTATTAGCAGATTTCACTATAACTAGAAAATACTAGGGCGCGAAGGCAAGAACCGCTTTCTGCGTAAGGTCGTATATTGGCGCTGGATAAATTCCTGTAATTATTACTACCATGCTTGCCGCAAGCAATAACAGTGCAAAGCCTACTGGCTCGTGAACCTTCTGCGTGCTTGATGGCTCGTCAACGTACATGCGCTTTACTATGAGACCGTAGTATCCTAATGAGAGTGCACTGTTCAGCAGACCTGCAAAGGCTAGCCATGTTAGGTTTCCATCCACAGCAGCGGTAAAGAGGATAAACTTGCTCCAGAAGCCGCTCAGAGGTGGCATGCCAGCAAGGCCCAGCAGCGCAATTGTAAGGCTGAAGGATGTCAGAGGCATGGAGCGAGAAAGCCCTTCGTATGGTTCAAGGCTGGCCTTGGAGAACCTGCTAGAAATCATTGCAGCTGCTAAGAACGCAACGCCCTGCATAAGTGCATGGTTGAATGAGTGGTATAACAATCCAGTCAAGCCAAGGTTTGAAGGCAGAACTGCCAATCCTATCATCATGTAACCGGCTTGTGCTATGCTGGAATAAGCCAGAAGCCTCGTCATCGATTTTTGCGTTAGCGCTGCTAGATTGCCGAGGGTCATCGTTGCCAGTGCAATTACTGCCAGAGCCATAGTAAGATCGAGCTTCAAGAGAGGAAATGCAACAGCAAGTATTCTTATTGCAGCCACGAAACCTGCCTTCTTCGTCCCTGCGGACAGAAGTGTGCTTACCGTCGTTGGAGCGCCCTCGTAGGCATCTGGGATCCACATGTGGAACGGAACTATGGAGAGTTTCAGCCCAAGCCCAGCGATGGCCAAAATGACTCCAAATGCCAGCATAGGCATCATGCTAGCATCCAAAGTGGAAAGTTCGGCAGCTACTGTTGCAAGGTTTGTGGAACCCGTCAAGCCAAATAGTATAGAAATACCATAAAGCAATACGCCAGTAGAAAGGGCTCCGAGCAGGAAGAACTTTACAGCCGCTTCATTGGAATTGGGGTCTTTCTTCCTATAGCCCACAAGTATGAATGTTGGGATTCCCATTAGTTCCCAAGCAACGAAAACCATCAACAAGTCCGCAGCAAAGGAGAGCAGGATCATGCCAAGAGAAGTGAATAGCAGAAGAGAATAGTAGATTGATGTGTTTGGTTCATCGCGCATGTAGTCTATCGAGGATAATGAAACCATCAGAGAGACCGATAGAACAATTATCGCGAATACCAAACCCATAAAATCGTTCTGCAAGAGTCTTGGAGCTGCCGACTCGCTGAGCGGTATAACTGAAGTTGCAGAGAGAAGAACTAACGCCAAGGAGATCGCCATAACAAAAGATGTAAAGTATGCGGAAAATGTTCTGTTTGTCTTTGTCCCTATCGCTATGTCTAAAGCTGGAAGTAGCAGAGCGGAACCAGCCAGAGTCCCAGTCAGAATTATTGGAATGTCCATTCCGCATTACCTCGCGGGAAGCATTTTGACTAGAGCTTCTGCCAGAGGGTCTGTCATGCCAAGCAAAAGCCATGGAACCACGAGCGTAGCAATTAGAGGTATGAAATAGATCATCAGTGCAAGTGTGGGAATCGTCCCTATGTCATGATGTTTTGCAGTAGACTCGGGCTGAGTCATTATTGTTCTGCGTATCATCCACAGGAGATATGCAACAATGATTACAGGGATTATCACTATCACTGCATAGATCAAATTTGCCTGAATAGCTCCAAGTATGACCAGATATTCTGCAAGGAAGCTGCTGAACAGAGGTATTCCCATAGCAGCCATGGAACCCAGCACAAGGAGCGTGGCAAATCTCGGGCTCGTGAATTTCAAGCCTTTGATAACTGCAATGTCGTTAGTGCCCCTAAGTTCGTACAAGTAGCCAGAGAGCATGAACATTACTCCTATCGATGCTGCATGAGTGAACATCTCGAATATCGCCCCAGAGATTCCTGCAACTGTCCCGCTGAAAGCTCCAACCAAAACGAAGCCCATGTGGCTTATGCTTGTCAGTGCTATCATCTTCTTAATGTCCTTTTGGCGCATTGCTACTATGGCCCCGTAGAACATGGTCACAATGCCGAATGCTATGTATGCCCAGCCGAACTCTGCAGACGCATTTGGCAATAATACAAGACTGAATCGAATGAAACCGTAACTTCCCGTCTTGAATAGTCCAGCAAGTAAGACGCTTATCGGAGCTGGAGCCTCAACCTGAGCATCTGGAAGCCATGAATGGAACGGGACGGCGGGCAGCTTAATTCCGAACCCTATGAAAAAGAGCAACGCAAGGAGAGGCTGCAAGGTCAAGGGAATCTTTCCAACGAGCTCGGGAATGTTGAATGTATTACCTGGTACCAAGATGTAGATTGATATGAACGCCAGAAGAATGAAGACGCCTGCAGCGAAAGTGAAAAGCAGAAACTTGATTGCTGCGTATTTTCTTCTGGGGCCTCCCCATATTCCGATTAAGAAGAACATAGGTAGAAGTACAATGTCCCAGAACACGTAGAACAGAACCATGTTGAGCGATGTGTATGCGCCCATCATGAAGCCCTCGAACAGAAGTGCAAGGGAATAGTATGCTCCCTGATTCTTTGAAATAAGGTCTTTTGAGCTTACGATGACGAGAACTGTTAATAGTGCAGATATGAGTACTAGGGGGCCGCTGAGACCGTCAATTCCAACATAGTAATCGATTCCTTTGAACCCGGGTATCCAAGCCACAGGCCCTTCGACAAAGTTGTACTGGGCGCCAGTGCCTTTAGACAATATGTCTGAATATGCGTACAACCCGAGGCATAGTTCTATTAATGCAACTGCAAGTGCGAAGAGCCTTGCCCCTCTCTTGCTCGCTTTGCTGATCGGGTAAGTTAGTAAGCCTGCGGTTATAGGCAGGAAAATTATTATTGAAATTAGATAGTCTACCATATTCCCACCCTACAATAATATCAGCATCAGAATCACCAAGAAGACGATGCCTAGAGCGAAGGCGAAGACGTACTGGTTCGCAACCCCTGTCTGTATCTTTCTAACTCTCCCAGACACGAAAGTGCTTACCGTTGCCATTCCATTCGCAATACCATCGACAACGTTAGAGTCGAACCAGTTGCTTATGGCTGAGAGTGCTATTGCGCCTTTCGAAACTACCACGTTAGTCTTGTCGAGAACTCCGAGCTCCAACCCTTTGAAAAGTACATTGCTAGCGGTTATCGGTGCATTTACAAAGATCTTATAGTACAATGCATCAATATACCATCTATTCTCAAGGAATTTGTGCATAGCACCTAGAAAGGCGTTCGACTGCACCATCCTGAACGGGTCTGACTTCCTCGCTATGTAGTAATTGTAGCCAAAGAACCCTCCAATAACCAAAGCCAAAACGGATGCTGAAACTGCAACAGGGTTCAGCGTAAAGCCGTGCTCAACGATTTGCATCCCATAGAGCTCTTCAAGGTTCTTTGCAAATGCAGTTCTAAGGAAGCCTTCGAAGAAGGGCCCCGTTACTCCAATAGTCAAGGTTGCAGCAGCAAGAATTGCAATTGGCAGCCACATAACTGTCGGAGCTTCGCGTATATCATGCCCGTGGTGCTCCATCTCTTGAAGGTGATGGCTCTTCTTGCCGAAGAATATCATGCCAATCATCCTGAACGAGTAGAACGCAGTCATTATCGCTGTTACAATAGCTAAGCCAAACAGGCCGTAGGCCATAGTACCCTCAACATCTAGCACGGATGCCAGAATCGCGTCTTTGCTCCAGAAACCGCTAAGGAACGGAACCCCTGCCAACGAACCCGTAGCTACCAGCATTGCAAAGTAAGTTTTCTTCATGCCGCCCTTGAGTCCTCCCATTTCGTCCATGTACTTAGTTTCCGTGGCGTGAATTAGCACTCCTGCACCCATGAAAAGCGCAGCCTTGAATATTGCATGGCTAGTAAGGTGAAAGAAGCCAGCAACGAAACCTCCGACAAACTCGCTAGATAATCCTGCAACTCCCAATCCTAGCATCATGTAGCCTATCTGCGAAACCGTAGAATATGCCAGAACCTTCTTCACTTCCCTTGCAACCAACGCTTGACTCGCGGCCAAGAATGCGGTAATCGCGCCTATCCAAGCAACTGTCTGGAAGAAAGGTTCAACCAATTGAGCTGATTGGACTGCTGCATAGAATAGAGGGCCGATTCTTGCAACGAGAAATACTCCTGCCTTGACCATCGTAGCTGCATGTATCAAAGCCGAAACTGATGTGGGTCCCGCCATCGCATCGGGCAGCCACTCGTGTAATGGGAATTGAGCGGATTTGCCTATTGCCCCTCCAAATATCAGAACTGCTACAGGAATTAGAAGGCCGGACCTTGCAAGCTCAACAGCCCACTGGTGTTCAGCGGCAAGCTCCGTATAGCCGAACGTTCCCGAATAGAAGAATAGCGTCAAAATTCCTATCAAAAATGCAACATCTCCTACCCTTGTGGTAATGAAGGCTTTCATGCCCGCATGGCTAGGCGAATAAGCTTGAGCAAATCCCCATGCCGTATGGCCAACGGTTCCAACATAGTCCTTCTCCTTATCCTTATTCCAGAACCCTATCAATGCATAGGAGCATAATCCGACTCCTTCCCAGCCGAAGAACAGCTGCAGAAAATTGTCCGATAATACGATTAATTGCATGCTGCCTATGAAGAGGTTCATGAAGAACCAATATCTTGTAAGATTGGTATCTCCGTGCATGTAGCCTATACTGTAAACCATGATGAGAAACGAAATCCAGGCTACAATGTTCGCCATCAAGACGCCCAGAGGGTCTGCAAGGACTCCAGCCTTGATGTTCAGAGAGGTTATCCAGGGAATCTGCTGGTGGAAGATTTGCCCATTAAGAGCTAAGGGAAGCATCATAGCTGCTGAAATCGCTGACAGGAGAGGGAAAATCACTGCGATGTAATCGCGGGACTTGTCGCCAAGCTTTGCGTACAGAGGAATGAGCAGCGCTCCAAACATCGGTATAGCCCATACAAGCCAAGGTGCAAATGGGAAAGCGAGTTCTGCCATCTTACTTCATCACTCCGCTGAGAAGAGGTATCAACCTCTGGACGACTAGGTCTGGGTAGATTCCCAAGATTATGCTAAGAGCGGCAAGGAATAGCAATGGTATGGTTATTGTAGCTGAAGGGTCTTTGACATTTGCAAGGTTTGGAGGCAACTTTCCAAAAAATACCCTCCTCATAGTCCACAATGCGTAGCCTGCAGTAAGAGGAGTAGTTGCCAACGCTAACCCGGTAATTATCAACCTGTCCTGAGCACCAGAGTGCAATGCCCCCGCAAAAGAGCCGAAGAATAGCATCCACTCAGATTGGAACCCGTTCGTCGGAGGAACTCCTATTATCACCAAGAAGCCTATCATCGCACACGTTGCCGTGATTGGAAGTTTGCTTGCTAAACCTCCGAGCTTGCTTATGCTCCTCAACCCTCCAGTCTGCATTATTATTGCTCCTGCTGCCATGAAGAGCAGGGCCTTGCCAGTACCATGACTGACATACTGAAATACAGAACCAACGACTCCAATGTAGTATGCGGAAGCCATACCGAAGATGATGTAGCCCATCTGACTGACGCTTGAATATGCGAAGACCCTCTTAATGTCGTCCTGTGCAAACGCCATCATCCCTCCATATGCCATTGTGATCAAGCCCCAAACGCTCACCCAGAACGCGATCGTCGGATATGCTGAAGGAACCAGAAAGACAAGAATTCTAATGAAGGCGTATCCTCCTATTCCTATCATAGCTGGAGATAACAGCGCGCTAATCGGCGTTGGAGCCTCAGCATGAGCGTAAGGAAGCCAGACATGCAGTCCAGCTGCGGCAAGTTTTACGAATAAGCCAAGGCTTACGGCAACTGCAATCCATGTCCTTATCCCTTCGGGGAGTGCTGAGGTCGCTATCTTTGCAAAATCGAAACTTCCCGTCAGGAACCCTATTGCCAAAATTGCACCCAAAAGTACGACTGCTCCTACATGGGTCCACAGGAAGTACATCATCGAGATTCTGTAGCGGTCTCCGTAGCCGAACTCTGCAATCAGGAAAAATGAAGGTATTAACATCAGTTCAAAGAATATGTAAAACTGTATCAGGTTTGTTGCAAGTACCGTCCCCAACATGCCTGCAGCGTACAGCATGTATAACGAGTAGTACAAGCCTGTCTTGCTCTTGATTGCCTGCTCGTTCTCCCCAGCGTGATTATGGAAGTCTTCCTCGATCTTACGCTTCATGTACGGTATTGAGTAGACTGCAAGAGTTGTTGACAGAATGTAGATGATAGCGGCGAAGGGCAGGCTCAAGCCATCGAGCTTTAATCCAAATTCTCCTATCGGCTGCCAAGGATAAGTTTCAACATAATCTGAACCCTGCATCGCCGCGAACAATAATGCCACAGTGGAATAGCCTAAAACTGCGAAGGCGAACCAGCCAGCTTTTGTCCCTGCTCTCCTGCCTATCAGATAGGCTATGGGAGCAAGTACTATCGGTATGAATAGGGATTGTCCTAAAATGACTGCCAATTTTACTGTTAACCCCTTAGTCTTCTTAGTTCTCTTATGTCAACATCTTTGTTGAGCCTGAATGCCACAAGAATTATGGCCAAGCCTGCAGCAGCTTCAGCTGCTGCTAGTGCTATCGCAAACACAACGAAAACCTGTCCAGATGCAGAGGGTGCAGGG
>Ga0209321_10002823_pt1 | contig 11654 bp, 13 predicted proteins | sample Rifsed16ft4_FD_184012 | JGI IMG/M metagenome (GOLD analysis project Ga0209321, IMG submission 184012) | Soil microbial communities from Rifle, Colorado, USA - sediment 16ft 4 - CSP-I_5_4 (version 2) | ecosystem: Environmental > Terrestrial > Deep subsurface > Rock core/Sediment | place: Rifle... | reverse complement strand
GCGGTTCATGCCGACCAGAAGCTCCATGATCTCGTGGCCGCGCTTGGAATCGAGGTTGCCGGTCGGCTCGTCGGCGAGCAGCACCTTGGGACTGGTGACGATGGCGCGCGCGATGGCGACGCGCTGCTGCTGGCCGCCGGAAAGTTCGGAGGAAGTGTGGTGTTCCCAGCCGTCGAGCCCCACCGACTTGAGCGCGGCGCGGGCCATCGTATGCCGCGTCGACGCCGTCTCGCCGCGATACAGCAGCGGCAGCTCGACGTTCTCCTGCGCCGAGGTGCGCGCCAGCAGGTTGAAACCCTGGAACACGAAACCGAGATAGTTGCGGCGCAGCAAGGCGCGCTGGTCGCGCGTGAGGTTCTCCACATGCACGCCGTCGAACACATATTCGCCAGAGGTCGGCGAGTCCAGGCAGCCGAGGATGTTCATCGCGGTGGATTTGCCCGAGCCGCTCGGCCCCATGATGGCGACGAACTCGCCCTGCTGTATGGACAGGTCCACGCCGCGCAGCGCCTGAAAGGCGGCCTGCCCCTGGCCGTAGGTCTTGGTGATGGCGGTCAGGCTGATGAGCGGGGCATCTGCGGCGGGGAAGTTGTCGCTGCTCATTTTGCGGACTTCTGCGTTCCGGTGATGACGGCCATGCCGGGTTTCAGCTCGCCGCCCACTATCTCCGTGTAGCGCCCGTTGGACAGCCCGGTGCTGACCTCGATGGCGACCGGCCGCTTGTCCTGCAATACCCACACTTGCTTGCTCGCACCTGCGGCGGCGCCCTTTGCCTGCCTGGGTTGCGCGGGCGGGCGCGGCATCAGGTTGGAGAGGAACGATGTTTTCTGTTCCGCCTGCGCGACCGGCGGCGTGAAACGCAATGCCGCGTTCGGCACCAGCAACACGCCCTGGCGGTTCGCCGTGGAAATGTCCGCCGTCGCCGTCATGCCGGGACGCAGGCTGAGGTCGCGGTTGGATACCTTGAGGATGGTCTTGTAGGTCACCACGCCCTCGGTGGTCTGCGCGCCGAATCCCACGCGCATGATCTCGGCCGGATATTTGCGTCCGGGCCAGGCGTCGACGGTGAAGCTGGCCATCTGGCCGATCCTGACCTGGCTGACATCGGCTTCGTCCACGTTCACCTGCAGCTCCATCGTTTCCAGATCTTCCGCCAGCGTGAACAACACCGGTGCCTGCAACGAAGCGGCTACGGTCTGTCCCGGTTCGATCTGGCGCTTCAGCACGATGCCGTCGATGGGCGAACGGATCGACGCCTTGGCCAGGTTGGTCCGGTCCGAGCGCAGCGTCGCCGCGGCCTGGGCCGCTGCTGCACGCGCGTTGGCCTCGTTCGCCCTGGCGCGCAGCATCGCGGCCTCGGCGGCATCCAGTTCGTTCTTGGACGGGACCTTGCCGCCGGACAGTTCGGCGACCTGGCGCAGGCGCGCCAGATTGACGCTGGACTCTTTTACTGTCGCCTGCATCTGCGCCACCTGCGCTTCGGCGGACAGCACGGCGGCGCTCGACTTGGTCACCTGGTCGTTCAGCCGGGAAAGGTCGAGTCGCACCAGCACCTGGCCGCGTTTGACGCGGTCATTCTCGTCCACCAGCACGGCTTCGACGATGCCCGACAGCTCGCTCCCCACATCCACCTGATTGGTGGGATACAGGTTGCCGGTGGCCGATACCGTCACGGCCAGATCGCCTTTGGCGGCTTCTTCGGTGAGATAGCGCGTGTCTGTATTACCGGACGACGGGTACACCAGCCAGCCCAGCAGCAGGACCGCAACGATCACTGCGCCCGCGCGGAGCAAGGTCCTGTTCTTCCCAGTTTTGGCGGAAGCGACGATATCGAGGAGCAGTTTGTTGCGTGCTGTGCTGTCGTTACTCATGGTTGATCGCTTTCAATTTGTTCGGGTTTCGCGGTAGTCGTTGCCGTGTCGTCGCTCCAGCCGCCGCCCAGCGCCTTGTACAGGCTGATCAGCGCGGACAGCTCATCCATGCCGGCGCTGGCCAGACTGTCCTCGCTGGAGAGGCGGGTGCGTTCGGTATCCAGCACGCTCTGGAAGTCGATGAGCCCGCTCTCGTAACGCTGCCGCGCCAGCAGCGCGGCATTGCGCGCGGATGCCGCCGCCTGCTGCAATGCAGTCTGACGCTCGCGACTGTTGGCGTAGGCCGCCAGCGAATTCTCCACATCCTCCAGTGCGGTCAGCACGGATTTCTCGTAGGCGATCACGGCCTGTTCCTGCACCGCATTCTGCGCCTTGATGCGGCTGCGGATGCCGCCGCCGTCGAAGATGGTCTGCGCGATGCCGGCAGAGACCGAGCGCGTGAGCGTATCGACGGTGCCGAGCGCGCCGAAGGTGAACGCCTTCCAGCCCAGGCTGCCGCTCAGGGTGAAGCCGGGGTAGAGCCCTGCGGTCTCCTGTCCGATGCGCGCGGTCTCGGCTGCGACCTTGCGCTCGGCTGCCTGCACATCCGGCCGCTGGCGCAAGGTGTCGGCCGGGATGGCGAGCGCGATCGCGTCCGGCAAGGCGGGCAATGCGGCCGGCGCGGACAATCTGTCGTGCAGCGCAGCGGGAAACTTGCCGAGCAATATTGCCAGCCTGTTCTCCGCCCTGGTCTGGCTGGTGTTGAGCGCGGGGATGGTGGCCTGCGTCTGGCTCAGGTTGCTGCGCGCCTGTTCCACCTCGAGCGACGTGGCGAGGCCGGCCTGCGCGCGCCATTCGGTGATCTGCAGCGTCTCGCCCTGCGCCGCCAGGTTGTTGCGCGCGATCTCCAGCCGCGCCTGGTAACTGCGCAACTGCACATAGTTGAGCGCCACTTCGGCCGCCAGCGAGACCCGCGTGTTGTACAGGTTCGCCAGCGCGATGCCCGCATCGGCGTCAGCCGCCTCGACGGCGCGGCGCCGTCCGCCGAACACATCCACCTCCCAGCTCGCATCGAAGCCGGCGCTGAACAGATCGCTGGTCGCGCCCGAACCGATGGCGGCGCTGCCCTTGCTCCTGCTTCCAGAAAGCGAGCCCCTCACCGACGGAAAGAGACCGGCGTCCGCCTGGTCCAGGCGCGCGCGCGATTCGCGCAGCCGCGCCTGTGCGCTGCGCATATCGGGACTGTTCTGCAAAGCTTCCTCGACCAAGGCAGTCAGCAGCGGATCGCGCAGGCGCTGCCACCAGCGCGAGACATCCTCGGCCTGTGTGGCACTGCTCTTCGCGGCCGCATTGGCCCAAGCCGCAGGCGCAGCGGGATCGCGCCTGACGTAGTCCGGCCCGACCGCACATCCCGCCAGCGGGATGAGCAGCAGAAGAATCCTGGGCAGTCTTTTTGTTTCAGGCTTCATTGACAGCGCCTTGCTCGCAGCATCGATAAGCCCGATTTTAGTGAGAGTGGGGGCGGAGCGGGCAAATTTGTTGCGGGCGCGACAGAAATCGCCCGCGGCATGGGCGCCGATGTCCCGAAACAGTCTGCGGGGCGTCGCCCGTCGAGTGATCTGTGTAGGGATGGGAATGTGCTAATGCAGGACCTGACTCCGTCGCAATCATCAGCCCGCCGCCATAGTCGCGCGCCGCGCGCACACGCATTGGCCGACAACGCCGCAATCGCCTCACCCGCCATTATCATTTTCGCAGACTTGTTTATGACCATTCTCCATTGTTGGTTTGCATAACGCGCCACAAGCACGCAGCCCATTAAACCCGCCGCATGTATCCGGCTCATGTCGGGCAACAAACATTTTGTACAGATTTGTATCGGTTGCATGTGATGACGTGGTGTCTGCCGCATGAACACCTCCACCACCGAACTCTACTGGGGACGGAGCCCAGTTGAAGTTACCGGACGACATCAATCGAACAGGAGTTGTGCCAAAGGACTGGAACTCCGTCCCCGTGTTGTAAAGTTGAATGGTTGTTATGTTTGCTAGTGCAATACAGAGGCCGTTCGCCCTGAGCCTGTCGAAGGGTGTTTGCTCACGGCCTCGCTTCTCTCTAGAATGCCTCTATATAAACAAGGAGATTGACCATGCAAGCAGTCGAATTTGTCAGCAAGGCGCATGACGGAGTAGTGGACTTGCCCCGCGAGCTTCAAGGTTGGAACGGCAAGCAAGTGCGGGTGATATTGCTGGAAGCGGTGAGCGAGGCGGCTAACCGGAAAGCCATGTTCAAGGCCGCGACCATTTCTACGCGCGGCTACCGCTTTGATCGCGATGCCGCAAATGAGCGGTAGGACCTTTCTCGACACCAATATAGTGGTGTATCTCTACTCCGGCGACGAGCCGGAAAAGCGAGCAGCAGCCTTCGCATTCTTCGAACAAAATGGTTCTGTTGTCAGTACGCAAGTTTTGAGCGAACTTGCCAATACCTTGAGCCGCAAGTTCAGTCTTTCTTACGAAGTGGTAGCTCAAGCGATTGCGGAAGTTCGAGATGCTTGTGCCGTCGTTCCAGTTATGCCGGACACCATCAGTCAGGCGCTAGTCTTGGCGCAAAAGTGTAAGTATTCCTATTACGACAGTTTGATTCTGGCGGCCGCATTGTCTGCGGGGTGCGAAACACTTGCCACCGAGGATATGCAGCACGGTCAGACCATCGAAGGTGCACTGACGATTCGAAATCCGTTTGGGAAATGATTGCGATGCAGACCCCAATCGCTCAAGAACATCGCTCCGCTGGAGTAACACCTGCCGCGCCTTGGCGCGTGTGTTCGGTCAACGTGCAGCCGGGTTATCGGCTATCGGTCACCTGCAACGATGGTACGAGCGGCATCGTGGACATGTCGGCGCTGGTGAACAGTACAAGTGCCGGAATCTTCGCGGCACTCAAGGATGCGCAGTTGTTTCAGAAAGTCAGTATCGAGCTAGGTGCTCTCACTTGGCCGAATGGTGCTGACCTCGATCCGCTGTGGGTGCATGACGAGATCGGGAAAAATAAAACGTGGTCTGTCCCCGTTTAATCTGTCCCCGTTTAATCCGTTTAATCCGGGGGAGAGGGAGGCCGTTCGCCCCTATCGAAGCTGAACAGGGTGGATAACCCGCCTTGCCCGGACTAGAATGCCCTTATTCAACAAGGAGGCTGACCATGCAAGCAGTCGAATTCATCAGCAAGGCGCACGATGGCGTAGTGGACTTGCCAAGCGAGTTCCAGGACTGGAACGGCAAGCCTGTGCGCGTCATCCTGCTGGAAGAATCCTCCGGGGCGAAGAGTGCTGACCAAGCCACGGTAGCGAATGTGTGGGCAAAAACATCCGGGGCATGGCAGGGCGAACAATTGGTGCGGGAGCCACAAGGCGAGTACGAGCAGCGGCTGGAACTGAAATAATGCTGTACCTGCCGGACACCAACGTTTGGATTCACCATCTCAATCCGGCTCCCTCCATCGTCAAGACAAAACTTTCGTCGCATTCGCCATCGCAAATTGCGCTGTGCGATGTAGTCAAGGCAGAGCTTTATTACGGCGCATACAAGAGTGCGAAACGCGAAGCAAATCTTGCTGTTCTGTCCACGCTGTTCGCCGGTTTTAGCAGTTTTCCCTTTGATGGCGAGGCTGCGTGCATATCCGGAGAAATCCGCGCCGATCTTGCCCGCAGAGGCACACCCATCGGTCCTTATGACTTGCAGATTGCCGCGATTGCATTGGCAAATAACTGCGTACTGGTGACGCATAACGTGGGTGAGTTTTCGCGCATCGCGGGATTGAAACTGGAAGATTGGGAAGCGGAATGATGAGTGATGGAACCGTGATCTGTCACCCGTTGTTCTTTGGGGCAGTCCCCACAGGATCAATCGAGTCTGCCCCCATCGATTTCCGTGTTGTACATTAAATTGTTGCCTAACCTGCATATGACTAATATAAATAACGACATCTTGTCTGCTTGTCTGAAAGTTCAGCTTGGCAGCGAAAATGAAGCAGCAACAAGATTGAAGGTCATTGATCGAATTCTGCGAGAAGTGCTCGGTTGGACTGATGATGACATATCGCCAGAAGAACATGTCTCTGAGGATGGTAATACTACTTACGCCGACTATGTACTGCGTACCGCAAATGCGGCGATAGTCGTAGAGGCAAAAAAGGGCGACGCTAATTTTGAAGTGCCCCAAAAAGTTCGCAAGCAAAAGCTGTCTACTTCTTTTGTTTCAGGGAGCCTCGGCCAGGCAATCATTCAAGCGCGAGACTATGCAAGAAAATTGAGTATTGATTTTGCTGTTGTAACTAATGGGGATATGTGGGTGTTATTTCCAGCCCAACGTCATGATCAAGTTAAATTTAGTGATTCGTATTCAATCGTTTTTCCGAATGTCACTTCTGCCCTAAGAGATGATTTCCAAGAGTTTGTCGGGCTGTTGTCGCGTGATGCTGTTATTGCAGGTTCAATCGAGCTCGCGCTTATCGGACGTCCTCAGAATCAATTTGGTGACAGAAAATTAGGTAGAGCCTTCTCGCCCACACATAGGCCAATTGGTAGGAACCCAATATTCCCGTTGATTGAGGATGCCGTAAGAAAGGCATTTAGTGATTCGATTGAAGAATTGGAGGGCGAATTCTTAGAGAAGTGTTATGTGTCTTCTCCAGAAAGTACAAAGTTTGATAAGCGTATCAATTTGTACATTACCAAGAGAGACCATCTCTTCAGTACTTCGCCAATAAGGCCAATGAAGCAGGTCGAGTCAAATGTAATGCGTCAAAAATTGGCGGATTCAATTGCCAAGGTCAAGCCTCTTGCCGTTCTATTGCTTGGGTCTGTGGGCGCAGGAAAGACCACTTTTTTACACTACACTCGAAAAGTTAAGGCTGCTGGATTATTCGAAAAAAAGCAAAGCGGCGCATACCCCCATTGGATATATATAGATTTAAGAAAGTGCACTGATCAATCTGAAGCGCTTGCTTATGTATATGAGAAGTTGCGCGACTACGTCGTTTCAGATGATTACTTCAAGGATTACAACAGGTGCGTCAAGAAAGCCTACGAAAATGAAATTGAGGCACTGAAAAGTGGGCCTCTTTTTCTCATTTCAAAGGATAAGGAGAAATTTGATAAGGCCATAACCGACCTGCTATCGGCGGACTATGCAAAGATCTATCCATATATTGACAAGCTGCTGTCTTATGCCGCACGAGAATGTGCAATTTTTCTTGTGGTTGATAACGTTGACCAATTTGAAAAAGAAGAAGACCAATCCAAGCTGTTTTCAGAGGCAATCGCATTAGGGCACAAGCTTGGAATTAACCTCGTCATGGCTATGAGAGGTTCGACATTTGTTAAGCATCGCAATTCGCCTCTTATCGATGCGTACGATTTTGATCCAATTCAAATTGATCCACCAATAATCGCTTCTGTTTTGTCGAAGAGATTTGCCCTGACAAAACAAATTCTCAATGGCGAAAAAGGGCAGTTTACGGCAGAAAATGGAGCTACCGTAAAACTTGATAACGTGGCCGACATTGTTGACCTAGTGCAGGCTTCTGTTCTTGGATCAGAGGTCGGGAATAGAATTGAAGTGCTGGCAACTGAAGACGTGCGTCTGGCTTTAAGAATGACAAGAGAATTTCTCGAGTATGGATATTCAAATTTTGGCAAGGCATGGGAAATATATAAGAGAGAAGGCGCATATTTATTACCCAAGCATGAAGCATTTCGCGCAATTCTTTTAGGTAACAGAACGGTCTATTCAGAAGAAGTTTCCCCTATTGCGAACCCTTTTGACTTAAGGCTCGCAATAAATAGCGCGCAATTACTCAGGCTCTATATTCTTACCGCGATCGTTAATTTGGCTTCGTCGCCATCCTTCCGTCATATCGACGGGTCATTTATTGCGGAAAACCTAAGAAAGATTGGTTTTGGCGATGCTGTCATCCTGAGTGTTCTAAAGGACCTATGTGAACACAGGTTCCTTCACACGACCTCACAGAATAGTGCTGACTTGCATTCCAGCTATATTCCGTCTCGATTGGGAGGCTACATAGTTAGAGAATTGCTCGCATACTTCCCCTTTGTTGAGAATGTGCTTTTCGATACATTTATTCCTGACGATATTGTTTGGGAGAAGTTGCGTCAATTAAGTTATCAAATTGAACAGCAAAGAGATACGGTGGAGCGTGTCAAGTTGAGGATTGAGCGAGTGAAAGTATTCTTCGAGTTTATGAGCAAGCTTTACGTTCCGTTGCAGGAAGAAAGCCAGAAGCGCAACTTACCGAGCGATTGGTGCTGCAATCCCTTCGAAGATATTCGAGTTAAGTTCATCGAGGAAATTTCACGAGTTGAAAGGTCGGCAGTAAAGAATTATGGCCATGACAACAAGCCAACTGTAGCCGACGAAGAAGATATCTGACAAAACTACTGGGGACGCCCAATTGAAATTGCCGACAAAAGATGGGGACACCCATTAGCCGACCCGCCTCGAAATAGAATCACGGCGACAGACGAGTTCGCTGACCCCCCTGACATAGAGAAAAGTGAAAAAAAGCGGATGCATGCATCCGCTTTTTTCATGCGCCCGATCCAGCCGGAGAATTACTTGCGCCCGCCGGGTCCCATCATCCCTCGGCCGCCGCCGGGGTCCATTCCGCTGCGGTGGAAAATAGATTCATCCTCTTTTCTTTTTGCTCGCGGGACAAAATAAGGTGTATTGCTGATTGAACTGAGCGACCAAGCGGCTAATCTGTATGACCCGCGACGGAAAGTGGCGAGCCGGACAGGAGTGGCTGACATCGTCCCCCAGCCCCCATTGATGCGGTGCAGTGCGGCAGCCCGCCCTCGGGGTCGCATCGTGACATCCCCTCACTTGATCAAGGAGAACGCCTCATGAACAAAGTCACCATCGAAATGCCCATGGTCAGCACGTGCATGGTCAGCGAATGCTCTTACAACGGCAGCAGCAAGTGTCATGCGCGCGCCATCACCATAGGCGACAGCGTCCATCCCGGTTGCGACACCTTCCTGAAGGGATCGTCCCACACCAGGCAGACCCGGTTGCTCGCCGGTATCGGCGCGTGCAAGACGGCCTCCTGCAAACACAATGAGGATCTGGAATGCATGGCTGAAAGCATCCAGGTCGGCATGGTCGAGAACGAGGCCAACTGCATGACCTTCGCCACGCGCTAGACCCTGTTGTCTATTCCCTTAGAGTAGCCAAAGGTACCAGAGTCGAATTGTTTTGTTTGGGTTTGGCTTGACTGAAAATGAGATCGACTCGGGTACCTTTAGTTGCTTCAGTCAGGTATTCTTCAAGTCGGACGTTGCACTTCAAATTTGAATCCGCGTTTTGATGCATGCCCTTTTGGTAGCGGTTCATCGGGAGGCTTAGATGAGAAATGCTCTCTTATACGTCGCGCTGCTTATTTCATTTCCAGCATTAGCGGCAGAGCAGGTTGACGCTAAGCTCAACGAGCCATATAAAATTTGCTCAATTGAAAACAAAACATTTACGCCTGTTGAAAGGCGCATCGACCTTGAGCATGGTGGCGGACTAAATGCCTGCGGGTGTCACGTCAATCGCAAAACAGGTGAGTGTCATTGCCATCGCCCGCGCGCGTGTGGTTGTAGTTGTCAGCCATATACGTGCAAGTGAATGAGCTAATGGTGACCTGCTCTCCCAAGCCAATGTGATATGGGGGCGTGTTCGAATAAGAGCCTGTCATAAATTTTTGTGTTTGAAATGGGGACGGAGCCCAATTGAAATTACCGACAAAAGATGGGGACACCCATTAGCCGACCCGCGTCGAAACAGCATGACGGCGACAGACGAGTTCGCTGCCCCCTGACATAGAAAAAAAGCGGATACATGCATCCGCTTTTTTTCATGCGCCCGATCCAGCCGGAGAATTACTTGCGGCCGCCGGACCCCATCATGCCGCCCGCGCCGGGGCCCATTCCACCTCCCGGCCCCATGCCGCCGCCGGGCCCCATCATGCCGCCACCGCGTGCGGGAGGCTCGTCCGGCAGTGTTACGCCTTTGGCTTTGGCGCGCTCCTGCATCTTCTTGTGGTGCTCCAGCTGATACGCTTCGCGTTCTTCCCTGGTCTTCATTGCGCGCATCTTGTTGCGGTGCTCGATGCGTTCCTGTCTGGTCATTAGCTGGGCGCCGTAGATCGGGTCCTGGTCGCGCAGTTGGGTCTGATCTCGGGTTTGCTCCTTGTCGGCCGCGAACGCGACACTTGTGCAAAGTATCAACGAGCTGGCCAACGCTGATGCGGTCAATGTGCGAATAAGCATGGTTACCTCCGAATACACGGGGTCACAGGGAATGACGCGGCAGCCAACCCCTGCGACGGCCGCGCCTGACGGACGAATTGAAGGTGTCCGCGCTGCATCATTGATGAACTGCGTTCTTGCCACAACGATGCTTGTTCAGTCCACCCGCGCCCTTTGCCGGGCACGGATGTCCAATCATGGCAGATATGTCAGAGCAATGCCATCAAGTGCGAATTCATTTCTGCTGCGCGTTTCTTGCCGGCTCCGGCGACGATGGCATCGTGCCAGTCATCCACCAGACGCCGCAGGTCGTCGCTGGTCTGGGCTTTCCTCGCCTGCTCGATCAGCCCGGTGCCGAACACGCCGACAAACGCCTCCGTCGTATTGATGACGAAAGTGCGGGCCAGTTTGTGGCGCTCTTGCGGATCGACCGGCACTTCGAATGCGGGCGCCGCCGCCGCTTTGCCGCTTTCTGCCTGCGCTGCGACCGTGGCCAGAAATCCGTCGTTGACCAGCTGATCCAGTATGCCATCGAGATCCTGCGTGTTGACCATGCTGGACAGGGTCGCGCGGTCTCTCTTGCCATCGGCCAGGATCAGGATCTGTCGGATCCTCGGCGGCAGACCGCACGTGCGCCGCTCGAATTCTTCGACGCCTTTCGGTGTCTTTGCCAATACGACTCCATCGTCCATTTCCCGCCTCCGGATTAATTTGGTTTGTAACGGAAGGATTATGCACAAGGGAGCAACCGTCTGGCCAGCAGGCTGATTGCCGATGATGCAATTTTGGGACAATCCGGCGGGCCGGCCCGTGATTCCTGCTCGGCATGTCAATCATCCGGCTTGTGCCCATCCTCCTGCGGCCGCGCATGGCCGGGGAAGAGGCGGCGGATGACCACGTAGAACACCGGCACCAGGAATATCGCGAGCACCGTCGCTGCGATCATGCCGCCCATGACGCCGGTGCCGATGGCATGGCGGCCGTTCGCGCCCGCGCCGGTGGAGACGGCCAGCGGCAGGACCCCGAGCACAAAAGCGATAGACGTCATCAATATCGGGCGCAGCCGCAGGCGACAGGCTTCGAGCGTGGCCTCGATCAGGTCTTTCCCCTTGTCCTGCAGGTCGCGCGCGAACTGGATGATCAGGATCGCATTCTTTGCCGCCAGGCCGATGATGACGATCAGCCCGACCTTGAAATACACGTCGTTGGGCAGGTCGCGCAGGGTCACTGCGAGCAACGCGCCGAGGACGCCGATGGGCACCACCAGGATCACGGCGACTGGGATGGACCAGCTTTCGTACAGGGCCGCCAGGCACAGGAACACGACCACCACCGACAGGCCGAACAGCAGCGGCGCCTGGGCGCCGGAGAGCCGCTCCTCGCTGGAGGTGCCGGACCATTCGAAGCCGAACCCGGGCGGCAGCTTGGCCGCCACTTCCTCCATCGCAGCCAACGCATCGCCGCTGCTGCGGCCAGGTGCGGGGCCGCCGGCG
>Ga0209321_10002822_pt1 | contig 11656 bp, 8 predicted proteins | sample Rifsed16ft4_FD_184012 | JGI IMG/M metagenome (GOLD analysis project Ga0209321, IMG submission 184012) | Soil microbial communities from Rifle, Colorado, USA - sediment 16ft 4 - CSP-I_5_4 (version 2) | ecosystem: Environmental > Terrestrial > Deep subsurface > Rock core/Sediment | place: Rifle... | reverse complement strand
CTATCGTCTCGGAGGCGCCGCTAACGTGACCCACAATATTCGAAGTCTCGGGGGCAGGGCGACCGCCTGTGGCGTCATAGGACGCGATGAGTCAGGAAGGCGACTGCTCCAAGGACTCCAAGAGATCGGGATCTCTACCCAAGGGGTTTTTGTCGAAAGTAAGTTCCAGACCACGCAGAAAAGCCGCATCATCGCGCATCCTCGCCATCAACAGATCGTACGCTTGGATCGGGAGAATCACGGGGAGATCCGGCGTAGCGTCCTCCAAAAAATCCGCCAATTCGTGGAAAAGCAGATAGATCGATGCGACGGTATCGTCATCTCCGATTATGGCAAGGGGGTCATTCATCGCGAGCTTTTAGAGCTGATAGCCAACCTCGTCGCGGAAAAACATTGTTTCTGTGTGGCGGATCCGAAAAGGGAGAATTTCTCGGCCTATCGCAATCCAACCCTGGTCACACCTAACCGGGAGGAGGCCAGTCAGGCGTCCGGGATAGAAATCCGGGACGAGGCCTCATTACGCGAGGCGGGCAGGAGGCTTCTCCAGATGTGGCAGGCCAAGGCGGTGCTCATCACCCGGGGGCCTGAGGGGATGAGCCTCTTCCGCCCCGGCAGGGAGATCAGGCATTTTTCCACGGAGCCACGCGAGATGTTCGATGTCACGGGCGCAGGCGATACGGTCGTTGCGGCTTGCTCCTTAGCCCTGGCCAGTGGCTCTACCTATGAAGAGGCTGCGGTCATTGCCAACCTTGCGGCCGGTCTCGTGGGAGATGAAGTAGGGACCGTCGCGGTGCCGTTGGCGAAGCTGAGAAAGGCCGTGCAGGGGCAAAAATGAAGAGCATGACAGGCTACGGCGAAGCGGTGAGACAAGGAAGATGGGCCAAAATTGGCGTCCAAGTGCGCACCCTGAACCATCGACATCTCGATATCCAGCTCAGGGTGCCGAGGGAGTATCTTTCCATCGAGGAGGAAATTCGCAAAACCATTCGCCAAAGAATTTCTCGCGGACGCGTGGAGCTGTTTATTACACGCTCTCCCGTTAATGGCCAGGGTCGGAAGCTCGAGTTGGATGAAGACCTATTGAGGCAGTATCTTTCCTCGCTGCAGCGTGCCCGGAGGAGATTCGGTCTTAAGGGGGAACTGGATATCTCCCTTTGTGCCACTCTCCCCGATCTCTTTCGACTGCGGGAAGCGGAGGTGAGAGAGGAGGATGAGCGGGGTCTCGTGTTGAGGAGTTTAGAATCGGCCTTGAAAAATCTGGAGCGCTCCAGGGAGCGGGAGGGACGGCATCTAAAGTCGGATGTCCAATCCCAGATCCGCCATCTCCGAAAGGTCAGCGTGGGGTTGGCAAAGGAGGCGGTGAGGATTGCCTTGCGGCTGAAGGACTCTCTGCTTCCGAGAGAGGGGGGTAACGCTCTCGAACTTCAGAGGGAGGGCTCCGAGGGAGCCGGCTTGAACTTTAAAGGGGATATTCATGAGGAAGTAGTCCGGCTTAAGACCCATGTGGAAGAATTAGCTCGTCTCATCAACGAACGGGAACCGGTGGGAAAGAAAATGGACTTTCTCCTTCAGGAGATCCAGCGGGAGCTCAACACCATTAGTTCGAAAGTGCCGCAACTATCAGTGGTCCATTTGGTGCTGGCGGGCAAGGAGAGGGTAGAAAAAATCAGGGAACAGGCGCAGAACTTAGAATGATCCAGTCGAACAAAGTTGTTGCCGAGCGTGAAGGCACGATATTTATTCTCTCCGCTCCCTCGGGTGCCGGCAAAACGACCCTGATCAACGGCCTTTTAAAGATCTTTCCTGAGGTGAGGCTCTCTGTTTCGTGCACCACCCGCCCAAGAAGACGGGGGGAAATCCATGGCCGGCATTATTTGTTTTTGGAAAAAACGGAATTTACCGCTATGCGGGCGCGCGGCGAGTTTGCCGAATGGGCCAGCGTTCACGGCTCCTTTTATGGTACGCCACGCCGGCCCCTGAAACAAAGCATCCAGGAGGGGCGGGATATCCTCTTGGATATCGATGTGCAGGGCGCCAGTCAGATTAAAAAACAGTACCCGCGTGCGGTCTCCATTTTTCTCATTCCACCTTCTTGGCGGGAGCTGGAAAAAAGACTGGCTCTCAGGGGAACGGATCGCCGCGAGAGCATCCGGCGGCGGCTGGAAAATGCCCGACGTGAGATTCGAGCGATCATGCGATATGATTACTTTGTGGTGAACCGCGAGATCCCAAAGGCATTAGAGTCTTTGAAGTCTATTATCGTCGCCGAGAGGCTTAGAATCTCCCGAGTGGGGAAATGGAAGATCCCGCCGCTCCGACGGGCGCTGCGATCCTCTTAAGCGCCATGGGCAAAGAAACCAAGGTAAGCGAGTTAGTGGAGAAGGTGCAAGCGTATCATCCTACGGGAGATGTAGAGTTGATCCGGCGGGCCTATGATTTCTCCGCCAAGGTGCATGCAGGGCAAAAACGGTTGTCGGGAGAGCCCTATCTGGTTCACCCTATGGCTGTGGCGGGAATAATCGCCGACTTAAAGCTCGACGTGCCTAGTATCGTGAGCGGGTTGCTGCACGACACCGTGGAGGACACCCTGACCACGTTGGATGAAGTAAAGAGCGTCTTCGGGGCAGAGATTGCCACTTTGGTGGACGGAGTCACAAAGCTAAGTCGGGTCAATTTCACCAGCCGCGAGGAAAAGCAGGCGGAGAACTTTCGCAAGATGATCCTGGCTATGGCCAATGATGTCCGCGTCATCCTGATCAAGCTCGCGGACCGTACGCATAACATGAGAACGCTGGACCATCTTCCGGTCGAAAAACAAATCCTGACGGCTCAAGAGACGCTGGAGATCTACGCCCCGTTGTCCCACCGGCTGGGAATCGCCTGGATCAAGGATGAGTTGGAGGACCTCGCCCTCAAGTATCTACATCCCGAGATCTATTATCAATTGAAACGAAACGTGGCGAAAAAGAAAGCCGCGCGGGAAAAATACATTAATGAGGTAATATCGATTATCACCAAAAAACTGGAAGGGGAGGGGATGGACGCCGAGGTTACTGGCAGGCCGAAGCATTTCTACAGCATCTATCAAAAGATGGAGAGCCAAAATCTCCTCTACGACCAGATCTACGACCTGGTCGCCTTCCGAATCCTCGTGGATACCCTACGGGAATGTTACGAGGCACTGGGAGTTATCCATTCCCACTGGAAACCGGTGCCTGGACGTTTTAAGGATTACATCGCCCTGCCGAAACCGAACATGTACCAATCCCTCCATACGACCGTGATCGGTCCCTACGGGGAGCGTATGGAGATTCAAATCCGCACCCAAGAGATGCACCGTGTCGCGGAGGAAGGGATTGCGGCCCACTGGCGCTACAAAGAGAGTAAAGATTTTCAGTTTAATGAGATCCAGAGGTTCGCCTGGTTGCGGCAATTGATCGAGTGGCAACAAAACCTTCAGGATCCGCAGGAATTTCTCCACAGTATCAAGGAGGATCTCTTTGCCGAGGAAGTCTACGTTTTCACCCCTAAGGGGGATCTGCTCAATTTCCCCAAGGGCTCTACGGTGATTGATTTTGCCTACCGTATTCATTCCGAGATCGGGCACCATTGTTCCGGGGCCCGGGTGAACGGGCAGTTGCTTCCTCTCAAGTATCTTCTTCGCAGCGGCGATACGGTCGAGATCATCACCACCCATCAGCAGACTCCTAGCCGGGACTGGCTCAAGTTGGTTAAAACCCCGAGGGCGAAATCGAGAATCCGTAATTGGCTCAAGGCCCAGCAAAGGGAAAGGAGCGTCCTGCTCGGGCGGCAAATCCTGGAAAGCGATCTTAGCCGCCATAAGCTCGATTATGCCGCCTTGCGCCGTGAAGGAAGGATGGAATCGATAGCCAAAGAGTTGGGGATGAAAGACGAGGAAACCTTGCTGGCGAGTATCGGCTACGGCAAGGTCACTCCGCGCCAAGCCCTGACTAAATTGGTTCCTGCAGAGAAGCTGGAACCAGGCAGGAAGCAGGAGGAAGGAACCCTCGAGCGTCTCTTCCGGCTGGTCTCAGGGCAAAAACGGGATTTTGGCATCAAGGTCAAAGGGGTAGAGGACGTGCTTCTCCGTTTTGCCCGTTGTTGCCATCCTTTACCGGGAGAGGCGATTGTCGGCTTTATCACGCGTGGAAGGGGGGTCACGGTCCATGTCACCAGTTGTCCGACGGTTCTGGAGAGCGATCCTCAGAGAAAGGTCGAAGTAAGCTGGCAGGATAACGGGCAAACTCCGCGGCCGATAAAGATCGAGGTAAGCTGCATCGACAGACCTGGTCTCCTGGCCGCGATCAGCGCCGCCATTACCAGCGCCGAGGTGAATATTGCACGCGCCCAGGTGCGCACGTTCCCGGATCAAAAGGCCCTGAACACGTTTGAAGTGATGATCACAAACTCGGACCAGCTCAAGCGTGTCTTGAGAAATATCACCAAAGTAAAAGGGGTTAAAAAGGCGACAAGGGCGAAGGGATAAAATCCCGGCAATTCAAAATGCAAAGTGAAAAGTTTAAAATTTCAGATTTGCAATTTTCATTTTGCAATGCGCCCTAGGCGTTCAGGCGACCTTCTCGACTCGGCCGGAGTGGATGCATTGGGTGCAGACGAGAATCTTCTTCGCCTGGCCGCCCAGGCGAGCTCGTACAGCCTGCAGGTTGGGCTGCCAGATCCTCTTGGTCTTATTATTCGCATGACTGACATTGTGTCCGACCGACCGTCCCTTGCCACAAATTGCGCAGACTCTTGCCATAATTATTTTCTACACATCCTTTCGATGATCTGAGTGGTGGAATACCCCTTGAGGTACGGAATCACGGCGACCCTCCCGCCATTCTGTTCCACTATTTCCGTCCCTACGATATTATTTTTGCCCCAATCTCCGCCCTTCACCAATACGTCCGGTTTTAACTCCCTGATGACATTGTACGGGTCGGATTCGTCAAAGAGTGTCACATAGTCTACCATCTCCAGCGCAGCAATCAACTCCGCTCTCTCTGATTCGGGCACGATAGGGCGGCCCGTACCCTTGATTTTCCCGACCGAGTTATCGCTGTTGAGAGCTACGACTAAAATATTGCCGAGTTTTTTCGCCTCCCTGAGCAGATGAAGGTGCCCCCGATGCAGAATATCGAAGCAGCCGTTGGTGAAGACGACTTTCTTGCCATCTCCCTTCGCATTTGCCACAATGGTCGAAATCTCGTGGAGTTCTCCGATCTTGCCTCGCACGGTAGATGGGTAGCATGTCCTCGGGTTGATTTCAACGATCCCTGCCAGATGGCTGTTTATGTGAAATGCGGCGACTAAAAATAAACGTCAGAGAGAGTCTCCGGGCCTCCTTTAAGGACGGCGTCTTTGCCTCGCTTATGGCGGGTGTGACGGACCATTACGTTATCCCGTTTGCGCTGCTCTTAGGGGCTACCGTTCAGCAAGTCGGCCTGGTGAGCGCCTTTCCCAAGCTGCTGAGCTCTGTATCGCAGCTCTATGCGGTGGATGCAGTGCAGCGCATAGGCGGGCGGCTAAAACTTTTGACGCGTGCGGTCTTTACTCAGGCTACCATGCTCCTGGCGATCGCCTTCCTGGCCTGGATCGAATTCCCATTCCGCGTGGAATTTCTTCTCTTATTGTTGGTGTTTTTTTCCATCAGCGGCGCCATGACTGGTCCTGCCTGGGGAAGTCTCATGACCGAATACATCCCAAAGGGCAAGCGAGGCAGTTACTTTGGCTGGAGAAACCGAATGCTCGGCATGGTGAATGTTAGCAGCATGATGGCGGCCGGGCTCGCGCTCTACTGGACTAAAGAGCTTTCGCATGTATCGGGATTTTTCCTCATCTTTCTGGTCGCGGCATCATGCCGCTTCGTCTCTGCCGGCTATCTCGCGCAGATGAGCGATGTGCCTCAAAGAAGGGATCCCGCTAGCGATTTTACCTTTTTCGACTTTCTAGCACAGTTCAAGGAAAGCAATTTCGTCAAGTTTGTCGCCTACGTCGCCGGCCTGACGTTCGCAACCCATTTGGCGGCTCCTTTCTTTGTTGTCTTCATGCTGCGCGACCTTCAATTCAGTTATCTGACCTATATGGTGATTCAGGTAGCGTCAATCGTTGCCGGACTGTTCGCCTTGCCTTGGTGGGGAAGGCATGCGGATTTAGTGGGAAATGTCCGGGTGCTGCGACTGAGCGGTTTTCTCGTTGCCTTGACGCCGCTTTTTTGGTTGTTGTCTCAGAACGTATTCTATCTCATATTGGTTCAGATGTTGGCGGGTTTTTCGTCGAGCGGTCTTACGCTCTGTGGCAGCAATTTTATCTACGACGCGGTCACACCCCAGAAGCGGGTGCGGTGTATCAGTTACTTCAACGTTATCAATGGCACGGCCCTGTTTTTTGGCGCCTCGCTGGGCGGTTTTCTCGCCTCCAGGCTTCCCCCGCTCCACGGCTACCCAATTCTCACTCTCTTCGCATTGTCCGCGCTCTGCCGGCTGGTGTTTTACTTTACGCTATGCCACCGTTTTCAAGAGGTGAGACACTCAAAGGAAGTCTCCATCCAGGAATTATTTTTCAGCGTTGTGGGAGTCCGTCCGCTGATCGGCGTATCGGGTGATTGGGGCGACGAGCCTTGACCCATCGTTAAAATTTAGCTAAGGTCGATAAAATTCTAGTTTATATGACGTTTCCCGTTTAGAAAGAGGAGGGGACTATGGAATATCGGGACCTGAGGGATTGGATTCGGAAGGCGGAGGAGCTGGGGGAGTTGAAGACCCTCAAAAAATGTGATTGGAATTTGGAGATCGGCGCCATTACGGAGCTGGTGGCTCACCGTGACGACGGACCGGCGGTTCTCTTCGACGAGATTAAGGACTACCCCAAAGGGTATAGGGTACTGTCGAATTCCTTGAGTTCCCGGAAGAGGCTGGCTCTCACTTTAGACCTCCCTGAGGGCGAAACCAAGATGGATTTCGTCCGCGCTTGGAGGGAGCGATATAAGAAGATCAAGCCGATCCCGCCAAAATTTGTCAAGAAAAGCCCGCTCTTCGAAAATGTCTATAAAGATAAAGATGTGGATCTCCTCAAATTTCCTACCCCCAAATGGCACGACCTTGACGGCGGTCGCTACATAGGAACGGGCAGTATCGACATCACGCGCGATCCGGACGAAGGCTGGGTCAACTGGGGAACCTACCGGGTTATGATTCATGATAAGGATAGCGTGGGGTTCTACATCTCACCGGGTAAACACGGCCGTATTCAGAGGGAGAAATACATCGGCTCGGGAAAACCATGCAAGATCGCGATGTCATTTGGCCATGATCCTCTGGTTTTTCTGGCGGGGAGTATCGAGGTGCCTTACGCCGTTCCAGAGTACGAGTTTATCGGCGGGGTGAGAGGGGAGCCGATGGAGCTGATCGAGGGAGAGTATTCGGGACTTCCGATTCCCGCGAATGCCGAGATCGTGGTTGAGGGAGACGTGGTCTTCGACCAGACGAAGGTTGAGGGGCCGTTCGGGGAGTGGACCGGGTATTACGGCAGCGCGGAAAGGCCGGAGCCATTTGTAAGGATTAAACGCCTGTATCACCGAAATGATCCTATCATTCTGGGCTCACCTCCGGGAAGGCCTCCGGTAGAGCTCGGATGGTATCGTTCCTATCTCCGCTCCGCTCTCATCTGGGACGAGATGGAAAAAGCCGGCGTGCCGGATGTCAAGGGGGTATGGCTCACGGTGTCCGGAGGAAGCCGACTGGTCATCGTAGTTTCGATCAAGCAGCGTTATCCCGGCCACGCCAAGCAGGCGGCCGTGGTGGCCTCGCAGTGCCATGCCGGAGCCTATCTGGGTCGCTATGTGATCGTGGTGGACGATGATATCGACCCCTCCAATACCGACGACGTTATTTGGGCGATGTCGAGCCGTTCTGATCCCGATACGGACATCGATATCATTCGCCGTTGCTGGAGCGGGCCTTTGGATCCAATAATCCAACCGGGCAAGAAAGGATTCAATTCCCGGGCGATCATTGATGCCTGCCGGCCATTCGAATGGATGAAGGATTTTCCCCCGGTGGCCGAGTCCAGCAAAGAAGTGCTGGATGCGACAGCCAAGAAGTGGGGTAAGGTTCTCTTCAGCAGCAACGGGAAAGGTTAATCCGAAGTCTGAATTACGAGGGCAAGTCCACTGTTACTGTAGCGGTCTTGCCCTTTCTCAAGACTTCCATCTTTAGCTGGCCGGCTTTTTTGGCGCCCGGAAAAAGCGATTCCAGATCGCCGACCCTCTGAATCATTCTGTCGTTGACCTTTAAGATAATATCTCCCCTTTGGATACCTGCCTCTGAGCCGGGGCTGCCCAGTTCGACATCAGCGACCAGAACCCCCTTTTTGCCTTGGAGATCAAAGAGGCTGGCGAGATCAGAAGTGAGATCTTGAGCGTGAATGCCCAAGACCTTCCGAAAATCCTCCCCCGGTTTTTCGGCGCCAGGCAGCTCCTTGGCCTTGGCCAAGACTTGGGATGAGGCATAAATCGGCGCTTTCATCTTCAGGGCAAGGGCAATGGCATCGCTGGGTCGGGAATCAATTTGGAACTCCTGGTCTTTAAGCTTGAGCGTGAGGACGGCGAAGTAAGTGCTGTTTCGTATATCGGTTATGGTAATGCGGCGGAGTGTTGTGCCGAGGCCTTGTAAGATGTTTCGGATAAGATCGTAGGGGAGCGGGCGAGGAGTCGCGACTTTTTCGAGCTCCATAGCGATGGACATGGCTTCGTGATTGCCGATCCAGATGGGAATAAGCTTTTTATCCTTGGTGTTTTCGAGAATCACTACCGGGCTCTTGGTTGTGGGGTCGAGCATCACTCTCTTCACCTTCATCTCGACGGCCGTATTTTCCTGGGTAGCTCCGAGGCGAGGAGCTAAAGCGCAAAAAAGAGCAAGCAAAACGATTGGGACCACCCTTCTCACAGTAACCTCCTGATGAAAGATATAACTCTAAAGAGCCGAGCGCGCTGGATGCGCAGGGACGCGCTTTTTCTCACCTTACCTGGCGAAGTTTGTTATTGTCAATAGTGTCATCTTGACCGGTTCTTGAGCTGTAAGATATGCTGCCGGAAATAGCGATCTGGAAATACCATGAACTCCGAGATGATTCATTTCGATTTTAACAATATGTTTAACCACTCCTTGGGGTTTGTTTTGTGAAGATCATTGTTCTTCCCGAGAACTGGGTGAGTCGCATTGCGGCCGGCGAGGTCGTGGAGCGGCCCGCCTCGGTAGTGAAGGAGCTGGTGGAAAATGCCCTGGATGCAGGGGCGCGAGAGATTTCCGTATGGGTGGAGGGGAGTGGAACCTCACTAATCCGAGTGAGCGATGATGGCGAGGGGATCGCTTCCGAGGATTTGCCACTTGCGCTCGATAGGCATTCAACCAGTAAGCTGAGAGACGAGGCCGACCTGTTCCGCATTGCTACGCTGGGATTTCGCGGTGAGGCGCTTCCCAGCATTGCCTCCGTATCCAAGTTAGAGATCGTCTCCCGTACGCGACAGGAGGAAATCGGGTCACGACTGCGGGTTGAGGGAGGGAAAAAAAAGGAGCCCGTGGCGGCAGGCTGTCCCGCAGGTACAACGGTCGAGGTGCGAGAACTTTTTTTTAATACCCCTGCCAGGCGCAAGTTTCTAAAATCTCCGTCGACGGAGCTGGGACATATCTGTGATGTCGTAAACCGTATGGCGCTGGCCTACGCGAAAGTCCATTTCCGTCTCCATCATGGCGGTAGAATGCTGTGTGACTACGTAGCTACCTCGACGCCGCGGGACCGCTTACATCAGGTCCTGGGGGCCGAGATCGCCGCCGGATTGATACCCTTCAGCTTGGGTAAGGGAAAGATGAGGGCCTCCGGTTTTTTAAGCTCCGCGCCGAGCTCATTTTCCAACGCCCGTTATCTTTTTACTTACGTTAACGGACGCTTCGTCCGTGATCGCATCCTAACCCATGCCGTCCTCCAGGGTTACGAGACCCTGTTGATGAAAGGGCGGTATCCCGTGGTGGTACTTTATTTTGAGATCCCCTTCGAGGAGGTGGATGTCAACGTCCATCCAGCGAAATATGAGGTGCGCTTTCGAAGACAGGCGGAGGTTCATGATGGAGTGGCGGAGGCTGTGCGCGAAGCGCTGAGAAAGGAGGCCAAGGGGCCGTCACACATTATCCCGCATGGCGAACCGCCTTTTTCCGGGGTTCAGGAGAGCCCTCTCCCTTATGTGGGGGGGATTTCGCAGAGGAGAGGGCTCCAGTGGTCCGAGAGCGATTATGCCGACCCTCAAGCAAAGAGTGACGAAGTCACGAAGGGGTTTTTTTCCTCCCTCGATATCCTGGGCCAGCTTTTGGGTTGTTATCTGGTCTGTTCGTCATCCCGCGGTATGGCTCTGATTGATCAACATGCGGCGCACGAGCGTATTGCCTACGAGAAAATGCGCCATCAGCTCGAGCGAGGAGAGATCGAAAGGCAGAACCTCCTGGTGCCGCAAATATTGGAGCTTCCCGTTGGCGAAGCGGCGCTCTTGGAGCAGAGGCTTGGTATTTTAGAGCATCTTGGCTTCACGATAGAGGAATTTGGTCCTAATACCATTGTTGTCAAATCGGTGCCGGCGCTTCTCCCTGCGGGAGACTATCGGGAGGTCATGCGACAGATGGTGGCAGAGTTCGCCGAAATTGGACAATCCGGAGTGCTCCGGCAGGAGGTAGAGGAGCGTTTGATGACCATCGCCTGCCATAGCGTAATCCGTGCCAGTAGAAAACTGGAGCAACAAGAGATACGCGCGCTCCTTAATGAGCTGGACGAGATTGATTTTGCCACACAATGCCCCCACGGCCGCCCGGTCCTTCTGGAATTTAGCCACGAACAATTGGAGAGAATGTTTAAGAGGGCATGATCTGCCATTTTAGATTTTGGATTACCGATTTTGGATTAGTCTAAAATCGAAAATCTAAGATTCAAAATCTTCATGAAGCCTAAACTCGTTATCATCCTCGGTCCCACCGGTGTGGGGAAGAGCGAGGTCGCCATAGACGTTGCCTTGGGAGTCGGCGGAGAGATCATCAACGCCGATTCGCAGCAGGTCTATCGCGCCATGGACATCGGGACGGGAAAGCCGACACTGGAAAAGAGACAAAAGTTGCCGCACCACCTGATCGACATTGTGGATCCCGACGAAGAGTTCAATGTCGCGCTATTTCGGGAGAAGGCTTTAGAGAGCGCCGAGGCAATTTGGTCACGGGGAAAGAAGGTTGTTGTGTGCGGCGGGACGGGACTTTATATCAAAGCGCTTACCCATGGTCTTTTTGTCGGACCGGCAAAAAATCCGGAGATCAGAAAGCGTCTGGAACAGGAAGCGGGAGAAAATGGGCTTGAGACTCTCTACCTGCGGCTGGGACGGGTCGATCCGGATGCTCTTCCTTCGATTCATCCCAATGACCGATACAGGATTATCCGCGCCCTGGAGGTCTTTGAGATGACGGGCAAGGGGATGAGCCAATGGCAAAGGGAGCATGGTTTTAAAGAAAGCCCATTTGAGATCCTCAAAATAGGGCTGAACCGCGAGCGCGAAGAACTTTACGGTCTTATCAATCGGCGCTGTGAGGAGATGGTGGCAAACGGT
>Ga0209321_10002814_pt1 | contig 11677 bp, 11 predicted proteins | sample Rifsed16ft4_FD_184012 | JGI IMG/M metagenome (GOLD analysis project Ga0209321, IMG submission 184012) | Soil microbial communities from Rifle, Colorado, USA - sediment 16ft 4 - CSP-I_5_4 (version 2) | ecosystem: Environmental > Terrestrial > Deep subsurface > Rock core/Sediment | place: Rifle... | reverse complement strand
CGGGGGAACAGGCCAGAGCCGACTGCGCATCCACGGCGAAACGCGGCAGGGTCGCGACGAGCGGCCAGCCCGGAGGTGTCCGCATGTACCAGCCCCTGCTCAGTGTCGATCTCACGCGAGGACGCCTCGAGAGCCTGGACGTCGCTGCCGCCATTCGGCAACGCTGGATCGGCGGGACGGGGCTCGGGATCTACCTGCTGAGCCAGGAGATCCGTCCGGGCATCCGTGCGACGGATCCTGAGTGCCCGGTCTTCATTCTCACCGGACCTCTGACCGGCACCGAGATCCCCCAGAGCTCGGATTGGGTCATCGTCACCGTGAACGCCGACCTGCCGACCCATATCTGCGCGAGTCACTGTCATGGATACTTCGGCGCGCGCCTGCGCCAGGCCGGCTGGGATGGGATCATCTTGCGCGGCCGCGCCGCGAGTCCGACGTATCTGTGGATCCGGGACGGGGACGTGGAGCTGCGACCGGCCTCGGCGCTGTGGGGTCTCGACACCTGCGAGACCGACGTCCGGCTGCGGGAGGCGCTGGGCACGGCAGACCGCCCTGTCAGCGTGGCGTGCATCGGCCCGGCGGGGGAGCAGCTCGTGTACGGCGCGTCGGTCCGGGCCGAGTCGGCCTACGGCGCCAGCCAGGGCGGCGCCGGCATCGCCTGGGGGGCGAAGAACCTGAAGGCGATCGCGGTGTCAGGGTCGCGGCCGGTCCCCCTGGCCGACCCGGGGGGCCTGGGCCGCGTGGCGGAGCGCTGGCTGCAAGTGCTCCGGGACCATCCGTTCAAGCCCCCCCTGGCGATGCAGGCAGACGGCTTGCGAGTGATGCCGGGGTTGGCCGAACGGGGATTGGTCCCGGGCAGGCATTTCACCGACCCAGAGGCCGGGGTCCGCTGGGGGCGACGGCTGGCAGAGGACCTCCTCAGGTGGCGGATCGAGGCGGTCGGATCCTGGAACTGCGAGATGGCCTGCCACCATCGGACCGAGTGCACGACCGGTCCGATGGCTGGGGCGGTGGTCAGCGGGTACGGGGGAGAGGTGATGGAGGAGCTCGGCCCCAACATGGGCATCGAGGATCCCGGGGTGGCCCTGGCCCTGTCCGGCGAGGTGGATCGGCTGGGCATGGGAGCCGGCTGGGTCCCGCGCGTCGTGGCCATGCTCATGGAGGCCTACAGCGAGGGGGAGATCGGCCTCGCGGAAACGGGCGGCCTCGATCTGCGCTGGGGGAACTACGAGGCCGTCCTGGAGCTGCTGCATCTGACGGTGCAGCGTCGGGGACTCGGGGCCCTCGTGGCACGGGGGCTGCGAGAGACGGCGCGGGCGCTGAGCATCGAGCAGCGCGCGGTTCACATGAAGGGGATCGGCTTCAACGATCACGAGCAACGCGCCGCGCCCATGATGCTCTTCCAGAGCCAGGTCGCCTCCGGTGCCGGTCCTACGTGGCAGTCGGCCATCAGCCTGGCCGCCGGGACGAGCGGCTCGGAGCCCGATCTGGGCCTGAAGGGGCTCGACCCGCACGACCTCGAGGGCATCGCCGACGCCACCTTCCGGAGTCAGTGCAAGAAGCTCTGGGAGGACTGCCTCGGCGTCTGCTACTTCGCGACGCGCGGCATCGCCGGGATCCTGCTGATGGAGGCCGAGGCCCTGCAATGCGCGACGGGGCAGCTGCTGACGCCGCAAGACGCGCTCCTCACGGGCGAGCGCCTCATCAACCTCCAGCGACTGGTCCTCCTGCATCTGGGCTACGCAGCGCAGGATGACTTCGACATCGCGCCACGGCTGGTCGAGAAGATTCGAAGTGGTCCTGCCGCGGGGATCGGGCTCACCATGGAAGAGCTCAGGAGCGTTCGGGACCAGTACTACGCCTGCCTGGGCTGGTCCACCGCCACAGGAGCTCCGGGGCGGTCGGTCCTGGAACGGTTGGGGCTCGACGACCTCAGAATCGGCCGGACCTGACTCGCGAGAACGAGCCACCGGCGGCCGCATCCGCTACGAAGGCACGGCCACTTCTTTCCGGGAAGACGAGTCCATCCGGGCCCAATACCTTGCGCTCTGATTTTCTGGTAGGGTGTGTGCCATGGCGACCTTCACGATTACGTGCCCCTGCTGCAGCGGCCGGCTGACCATCGACCCCAAGCTCGAGGCTGTGGTCGCCCACGAGCCGCCTCCGCGGGCGAGGTCGGGCCTGGGCCTGGGAGAGGCGATCACGTCACTCCAGGGCGAGGCGGCCAAGCGCGAGGTGCGCTTCAAGGAGCAGATGAAGGCCGAGCAGAACAAGTCGAAGGTGCTTGACGCCAAGCTCCAGCAGGCCTTGAAGAAGGCCAAGGACGACCCGTCGAAGCCCATCAACCCCATGGACATGGACTGACACCGGTGGCGGGAGGCGACCCGACCTCCGCCCTGCTCAAAAGCGTCAGCCGCTCCTTCTATCTCTCGCTCGCCGTCCTGCCCGCCGCCGTCAGGCCCGCCATCGGCCTGGCCTATCTCCTGGCGCGCGCCGCCGACACTATCGCCGACACCCGGCTCATCGACCGCCACCAGCGCATCACCCACCTGCTGGCCCTGCGCGGCGAGCTCGACGTGCCCGAGCCCGGCCGCGTCGAAGCCATCGTCGAGGCGACGCGCGGGATCCAATCCCTCGCGGCTGAGCGCGCGCTCCTCGAGCGCCTGCCCGAGTGCCTGGCGGCCTACCGAGCGCTACTCGCCGACGACCGCCGGCAGGTGCGCCGCGTCCTCGAGACCATCGTCCTGGGCATGACGGAGGATCTCGCGCGCTTTCCCGGCGAGGACGAGGGAGAGCTCGCCGCTCTCGAGACCCGCGTCGACCTCGACCGCTACACCTATCTGGTCGCGGGCTGCGTCGGCGAGTTCTGGACCGAGGTGCACGTGGCCCACCGGCCGCGGCTCCGCCACTGGGACCTCGAGAAGATGACGGCGCTCGGGATCCGCTTCGGCAAGGCGCTCCAGCTGACCAACGTGCTGCGCGACATCCCGCGCGACCTGCGCCAGGGCCGTTGCTACCTCCCCCGCCACGACCTGGCCCTCCTCGGCCTCGAGCCCAAGGACCTCCTCGACCCCAAGACGGGACCGGCTCTCCGGCCGCTCCTCGTCGAGCTGGTCAACGTGGCGCTCGACCACTACGAGGCCGGCTGGCAGTACACCTTCGCCATCCCCAAGCGCGAGACGCGCATGCGGCTGGCCTGCGCGTGGCCGCTCCTCATCGGGCTCCGCACGCTCGATCTGCTCGCGCAGGCGCCCAACTGGCTCGACCCGAACGTCGTCCTCAAGGTGCCGCGCATCCGCGTCTACGGCATGATGGCGCAGTCGGTGGCGACGGTCTGGTCCACGCGCGCGCTCGCCCGCAAGGCCCGCCAGCTCCGCCAGCGCATCCGGCTGTGATCCCCATCCTGCAGGTGGACGCCTTCACCGAGCGCCCCTTCGGGGGCAACCCCGCCGCCGTGGTCCTCGACGCGCAGAGTCTCTCCGGCGCGCAGATGCAGGCGATCGCCACGGAGATGCGCGTCGCCGGCACGGCCTTCCTCACGCCTGCCGCGGGCGAGGGCGCCCAGTGCCGCCTCCGGTGGTTCACACCGACGCGCGAGATCGCCTACTCGGGCCACACCACGCTGGCGGCCGTCCACGCCTTGGTCGAAGCCGGGCGGCTCCGCAACGATCACGTCGTGTTCGAGACGCAGGGGGGGCGCTTGGGCGCACGCGTGGTCGCGGGCAAGGAGCGCCGGCTCATCTGGCTCGAGCCGCAGGTGCCGGCGCTCCATCCCTTCACCGGCCAGCTGACCCACGTCAGGGAGGCGCTCGGGCTGCCTGCCGTCGCGGGCTGGGCCCACGCCGTCACGACGCCCGACCACGACCTCCTCATTCCCGTCGCGGGGCTCGACGTCCTGCGAGCGCTCACACCGAACATGGCGGCGCTCGGCGAGGTCGCGACCCACGCCGGCGTCCGCGGCGTGTGCCTCGTCTCGCGCGAGACGGTCGAGAAGGGCTCGGCGACCCACTGCCGCTTCTTCGCTCCGCACTTCGGCATCCCCGAGGACATCGTGACGGGCTCCGTCCACTCCTCGATCGGCGTCTGGCTCCTCGAGGCGGGGCTCCTGCATGCCGAGGGCGCGCTCGCGTCCTTCACCGCGGAGCAGGGCGACGGCATGGGCCGCCCGGGCAGACTGCGCGTGGAGCTCCAGGTGCATGACGGCGCCGTCGCCCGCGTGCGCGTCGGCGGCTCGGCCGTGACCGTGCTCGCGGGCAGCATCGCCGTCCCGGACGCGTGAGGTTCCTCGGGGTCGATCTCGCCTGGAAGGACGGCAATCCTTCGGGCCTTGTGCTCCTTGGCGGCCAGCGCTTCCCGCTTCACCTACGCGAGGTGCCACACACCCTGAAGGAGCATGCTGGCGTACTCGATTGGATTGCTCACCATGTCACCCATCACCGGGCTGCGGTCGGCATTGATGCCCCACTTCTTGGACTCGAAACGACGGGCCATCGCGCTGCGGAGCGAGCGCTCGGCGAGACGTTCCAGCGTTTCGATGCGCCCGCCTTCCCCCCACCCAAAGATCCTGATCTCCGGCACTTCGTTGGAGAGCTTCGGAAACGATGGCCTCTTGAGGCGTTTGGACCCGGCCAGAAGCCGACGAGCGGCAACCCCGCCATCCGCGAGGTGTACCCGAATGCCTTTCAAGTCGGACTGTTCCGGCTGGACCTCACGGGCGAGAAGACCATAGTCAAGTACAAGCGGAAGAAGAATCGTTTCCGTAGAAAAGCTGACTGGGTTGAGAACGGCCTGAAACCCTTTGTCGCCCGGTGTGCCCGGACCTTGTTGGAGCGCCACCTCATCGTCGATGACCCGTCGTGGCAAGCCTTTGCAGCAGAAGCGCCACATGTCGGGAAGACAGCTCGCGAGCTGAAGTCTATTGAAGACCGGTGGGATGCCTTGATCTGTGCCTTCGCCGTGGCTTTCGAGTTCTTCGAGCCGGGCTCGATGCGCTTCTACCCCGACGGCGACGAAGCCTGGCGGCGCGGGTACATCCTGGCCCCGGCCCTACCGGCCCGGCGGTAGCAGCGTCGAGCGCGCCCGATCCAGGTGCCGCTGCGCATCGGCATAGCGGCCGAGGCGCTGGAGCGCCACGGCCATGTTCAGATGCGCCTCCGGGTAGTCAGGGCTGAGCCGGAGCGCATCTTCGTAATGCTGCACCGCCTCCTGCCACCTGCCCTGACGGGCGAGCGCGATGCCCCAGTTGTTCTGGGCGTGGGCGAGCCCCGGGTTGATCCGCAGCGCGTCGCTGAAGTGCGCGATAGCCTCCTCGTGCCGGCCTCGCTCGTCGAACACGACGCCGAGGCTCGCATGGGCGATGGCGGAGGGTGAGACGGCCAGCGCGCGGGTCCAGAGGGACTCCGCGTCGCGCCACGCGCCGATCTGGAAAGCCGCGAGGACCGCCAAGCCCAGGAGCGCGCCGGCCGGAGCCGCGGCAGCCCACGCCCACCGCCACAGCAGCACGACGGCCTGTCCCGCCAGCAGGGCAAACGGCAGGCATGGCAGGTAGGTGTAGCGGTCGGCGGCGATCTGCGGCCCGTTGTGGAAGAGGCCCACGACGGGAAGGAGCATCGCGACGTAGGCGGTCCACGCGGCGAGCAGCCAGGGCCATCGCTTGCGGACCGCGACGACCGCGGCCGTGATCGCGATGACGAGGACGCCGGTCAGGAGGTAGGCGGGGGCGAACGGATCGAGGCCCACGGGCAGCTCGTAGAGCGGGGAGAGGCCGATCGGCAGAAGCGTCTTCCAGAGGTAGAACACGAGCGAGTAGGCCGAGATGGCAAGCCGCTGTGCCACGCCGAGATCGGCAAGGCTGCTGACGCTGCCTCCCGCCCGCACGGCAACCATGGCGACGGCGCTCGCGAGCAGGCTCAGGAGCGCGAACGGGATCTTTTCGAGGACCCGCATGCGCCACGCGCCCTCCGAGCGGCGGAGCGGCCAGACGTCGAGGATGAGCAAAATCACCGGCAGGCTGACCGCCATGGACTTGGATCCGAGCGCCAGGGCAAAGGCCCCGAGTGAAAGCCAGTACGCACGGCTGCTCCAGGCGGGCTCATGGCGCGCGGCCCGCAGATAGCCGAGCACGGCGAGGAGGAAAAAGAAGGCCGACAGCACATCCCTTCGCTCGGTCACCCAGGCGACCGACTCGACCCGCAGGGGGTGGAGCGCGAAGAAGAGCGCCGCGGCGGCGGCGCCCGCGAGCCGGGCCGCGCCGGCCGCGCCCGTCGCCGCGAGCAGGCGCAGGCCGAGAAGGCAGACGAGTCCCGCGTTGGCGGCGTGGAGCAGGACGTTGGTCAGGTGATAGCCCTTGGGCTCCATGCCCCACACGAGGTAGTCGGCGCCGAAGGACAGCCACGTCACCGGGATCCAGTGACCCTTGTGGAAGGTCGTCAGCATCCAGCCGAGCTGCGACCAGCCGAGCCCCCGCCAGGCGCGGTTGGTGACGAGATTCGACTCGTCATCCCAGGGCAGAAAGCCGCCGCTGAGCGCGCGGAGGAAGGCGATCCACACGAGGCACGCCACCGCGACGACGACGAGCCACTCGGCCACTCGCGAATCGGGCTCACGAGCCGCGGGGCGCGGCGGCGGCATCGCGCGGAGCCTGGACACGGCGCGGCCGGCTCAGTCCCTGACGGGCACCTTGAGGAGGGCGTCGGGGTCGATGCGGGCGCGGCGGAGCTGGGCGGCCCAGTGCAGATGAGGCCCGGTGGCGCGGCCCGTGCTGCCTACCGCCCCGATGATCGAGCCGCGCTCGACGAGGGCGCCCTCGGCCACGTCCGCCCGCTCGAGGTGCATGTAGAGCGTGTACAGTCCCTCGCCGTGGTCGAGCGCCACGAGCCGGCCCCCGAAGAAGAACTCGACCACGAGGGCGACGCGCCCGCGGCCCGAGGCCACGACGGAGGTCCCGGCTGGAGCGGAGAAGTCCGCGCCCGAGTGAGGCGAGCGGGGCTTGCCGTTGATGATGCGGCGCGAGCCGAAGCCCTCGGCTTTGGCGTCGGAGGCAACGGGCTTGGTGAAGCGGCCGCGCCAGAGGCGTTCCGGGCCGATCGTGTCGAAGAGCGTGCGGAGCCGCGCCGCTTCCGCGTTCGCCCGGCGCTCGTCGTCCGGAGAGAGATCGACCATGGACCTGGGCAGGCTCAAGCGCTGGACGGGGAACTTCCGCGCCTTGACCGTGATCGCGCCCGCGGCCTTGCGCGGCGCCCCGGTGCCGTCCACGAATCCGAGGCGCCACGGCGTCTTGCCCGGCCTGGCCTCGAGATCGATGCCGATGAGCGCCGCATACCCGTCCGCGTAGGGGAAGAAGACGAGCGGACGGCCCGTCAGGCTGCCGTCCATTTCCGGGGCGGCCCCCACGCCGGTTATCACCATGAACGCCACGTCGCCCTGCCGCACCGCCGACGGCGTCACCGTCACCTTCACCGCCGCCGCAGCCGCGTCCGACCCCACCACAACAACCAAAAATGCCACAACGCTCATAAGAGAGACCATGCAGCGATTGTACGCGCCGACCCCGAAACCTCGAAAATTCGAGAGCTGGACGGGTAATGCGCAAGGCGGAAGGGGGGCCGGGGGAAGCCCCCCGAACCCCCATGGCCGTCGGGGGTGACGGGGGCTCCCCCGGCTCCCCTTCCGCCCGGTAACTCGGACGCCCGAAAACGGAAAACGCTAAGAAGACTCAGGGCGCTGCTGGCGAAGGAACTGCTCGATCTCCGCCACGAGATCCGCCGACGGCGGCAGCTCGTCGCTCTGCCCGGGGACCGGACCAGCCGCCTCTTCGTCCTCGGGCAGCTTGCGCTCGAGCGTCTTCACGTACTCGGCGATCTTCGCGTTCTGTCCCACGACCTCGTCCAGGTTGCCCTCGAATTGCCGCGTGGCCTCGACGAGCTGCGAGAGGTCGGCGTCAGTGCCCAGGAGCGTGAGCACCCGCCGGACGAGTGCCAGGGCCGCCTTCGGATTCTCGATGCCGGAGACGTAGTGGGGGACATTGGCCCAGAGGCTCGCGGTCGGCACTCCCTCCTCGCGGCAGAGCGTGTTGAGCACGCCCACGATGCCCGTCGGGCCCTCGTACCGCGTGGGGCGGATGCCGAGCTTCGCCGCCAGCTCGGGGTCGTAGGCGCCGCCCACCAGCCTCACAGGCCGCGTGTGCGGGACCTCGGCCAGCAGCGCGCCGAGCGTCAGGATCAGGGTCGCGCCCGACCGCCTGGCCAGCTCGAGCACGGCGCCGCAGTAGGTGCGCCACCTCAGGTGGGGCTCGATGGCCACCCCGACGATGAGGTCACGGTCGAGCGCGGGAGGGCAAGAGAGGGAGAAATCGGTGGATGGCCAGACGATCTCCCGCTCGTTTCGCGAGTCCGCCTTGAAGCGCACGTAGGGACGCGAAAGCCCGAAGTGATAGAACTCCTCCGGATCGATGCTGGCGAGCGGCTGCGAGGGCCACAGCTGCCCCAGGAAACGCGCGGCGGTCGTCGCGGCCTCCGCGGCGTCGTTCCACCCGGAGAACGCCATGATCAGGATGGGCTGCCGAAGCCCGCCCGGCTCCTCGAACATGACCAGCGGATCGGTGGACGGCATGGGGACTGTCCTTCCGCGAGGATGCCTGACGGGCCCCATCCCCGCAAGAGCAAAAGCGTCACGGGCGAGAACTGGGCCAAATCATAGGTTGACTCGGCGCTCAGGCGTTCCGTATCATAGTCGCCGCTGGACCTTAGGTACCCCACGTCATCAGAGGAGGTTACGGTTATGCGCTCCAAGATCGTCACGGCTGCGGCGCTCATCGGGGTCGCTTTCCTGGCCGGCGCTTGCGCCACGTCCGAGCAGTGGGGCGAGTGGCGGGGCCACACCACCCATTTCGCTTCCGGCGATCACGGCATGTTCTCGATGAGGAACAACATGAGCGGCACGAACCCCAGGGTCACGCGTCTCGACATCGAGAACACCCGCACGCAGAACTGGTGGGGTAAGACCATCTCGGTGGAGCCCGGCCAGGTCATCCAGAACTAGGTCCGGCCACATCCTCATGTCGCGTCGAAGCGTTGCCACGGCCCTCGCCGTGGTTCTGGTGGCGGGGGCCGTCGCGCTCGCCAATGCGGGACCGGCCGACTACGTGATGGCGGTCGACAAGCACACGTCGGCGAAGGGCCGCGCCCTCGCCGTGAAGTACCAGCCCCAGCTCCTCCAGTTCTCCGAGTACGTCTATCACTGCCTGCCCTACCTGGAGATCAAGAACGGCCTCGGGTTCAAGAAGGTCCCCAAGGAACAGGGGGACAACCGCTACGCCGCCGTGTGGATCAGGGCGGAGCAGGCGTCGGACCCCACCTTCGCGGCCCTACCCGTGGACCGCCAGGTGTCGGCTATGTTCTCCCGCTACGCCATCCCGATGCTCAGGCGGCTCGCGGCGGTGCCGGGGTTCGCGTCGGACCCCGATGTCCACGGCTTCTCGGTAGCCGTCGAGTGGGTCAAGCCCGGCAGCGACCCCAACGTGCCCACGATGGAGATCCTCGCGATGTTCGCCGACCAGGCGAGCACGCGCGCCTTCCTCGGCAAGACACTGCCGGCCAAGGAGTACATGGAGAAGATGAGGCTCACGTTCTTCGACGGAGACAAGGAAGTCGGGCGCCTGCCGATCGAGGTGTGGGAGGACAACTTCGTGGCCACGTACAAGGTGCCCGGCTACGAGATGGAGAAGGGCAAGGTCTGCTCGTAGCGGCCGCAGTTTGACAGGCCCCAGAGCCTCCGATAGCATGATGTCGAGGCCCCCTCGATGAAATTCCCCGTGAAGCAGAAGACGCAGTTCTCGCTGGTCTATTTGCTCATCGCGGTGCTCGTGCTGTCCGTCGTCCAGAGCTGGCTCCTGGCGCCGCAGACGGTCGAGATCCCGATGAGCAAGTTCCTGGCGCTCGTGCGCGAGGGAAAGGTCGAACGGGTCTCCGTCACGGACCGCGAGATCCGGGGCACGCTCAAGCCCGGAGCGCTCCCGGCCCAGCAGCCCGGCGCCGGGGACAAGGTGCGCAGCCTGGTCGGCGCCGAGCAGGCCGCCACCACCTTCACGACCACCCGCATCCCCGGGATCGAGGACAGCGCCCTCGTCAAGGAGCTCGAGCAGAACAAGGTCGAGTTCTCCGGGCGAGTGGAGAGCACGTTCTGGCGGGAATTCCTCTTCGGGTGGATCGTGCCGCTGGCGCTGATGGTCGGCCTCTGGATGTTCGTCATGCGCCGCATGGGCGGGGGGCCGACCCAGGCGCTGTCCTTCGGCCGCTCCAAGGCCAAGATCTACGACCGGAAGGAGCTCAAGACGACCTTCGCCGACGTCGCGGGCGTGGACGAGGCCAAGGCGGAGCTCATGGAGGTCGTGGACTTTCTCAAGAACCCCAAGAAGTACCAGCGGCTCGGCGGCCGCATCCCCAAGGGCGTGCTGCTGGTCGGTCCCCCGGGCACGGGCAAGACGCTCCTGGCCCGAGCGGTCGCAGGCGAGGCCGACGTGCCGTTCTTCTTCCTCTCGGGCTCGGAGTTCGTCGAAATGTTCGTCGGCGTCGGCGCCGCGCGAGTGCGCGACCTCTTCGAGCAGGCCAAGGAGAAGGCGCCCTGCATCGTCTTCATCGACGAGCTCGACGCCATCGGCAAGACGCGCGCCGGCACCACGGGTTTCGCCGGCGGCCACGACGAGCGCGAGCAGACGCTCAACCAGCTGCTGGCCGAGATGGACGGCTTCGACTCCTCCAAGGGCGTCATCATCATGGCGGCCACCAACCGCCCCGAGGTCCTCGACGCGGCCCTGCTCCGCGCGGGACGCTTCGATCGCCAGGTGGTCGTGGACAAGCCCGACGTCAGGGGGCGAGAGGCCATCCTGCATGTGCACGCGCGCAACGTCATCCTGGCGCCCTCCGTGGACCTCCACGTGCTGGCCGCGCGGACGCCGGGCATGGCGGGCGCCGATCTCGCCAACATCATCAACGAGGCGGCGCTCCTGGCCGCCCGCAAGGGCAAGGATGCCGTGGACATGGCCGACCTCGACGAGGCCGTCGACCGCGTGATCGGCGGCCTCGAGCGCAAGAGCCGGGTGCTGTCGGAGAAGGAGCGCGACATCGTCGCCCACCACGAGATCGGCCACGCGCTCGTCGCCTCCTCCCTGCCCCAGGCCGACCCGGTCCACAAGGTGACGATCATCCCACGTGGTGTCGGGGCTCTCGGCGCCACCTACCAGCTGCCGCTCGAGGACCGCTATCTCCTGACTCGGAGCGAGCTCGAAGACCGGATCGCGGTGCTCCTGGGCGGCCGGGTGGCGGAGGAAGTCGTCTACGGTGAAATCTCGACGGGTGCCCACAACGACCTCGAGCGCGCGACGGAGATGGCGCGGCTCATGGTCACTCAGTACGGCATGTCGGCCGAGCTCGGCCCCATGACCTTCGGCGGCGGCCAGCAGGCCCTGTTCCTCAGGGGCTCGGGGCTGTCGCAGGAGCGCGAGTACAGCGACGAGACAGCGCGGGCCATCGACGGCGAGACCCGCGCCATCATCGACAAGATCTACGACCGCGTGCGCGGCCTGATCACGGACCGCAAGCCCGTGCTGCTGACGGCCGCAGCGGAACTCAAGGCGAAGGAGACCCTCGTAGGCGACCGCCTGCGGCAGCTGCTGGCCGGC
>Ga0209321_10002812_pt1 | contig 11681 bp, 6 predicted proteins | sample Rifsed16ft4_FD_184012 | JGI IMG/M metagenome (GOLD analysis project Ga0209321, IMG submission 184012) | Soil microbial communities from Rifle, Colorado, USA - sediment 16ft 4 - CSP-I_5_4 (version 2) | ecosystem: Environmental > Terrestrial > Deep subsurface > Rock core/Sediment | place: Rifle... | reverse complement strand
ATGAACACAAACCGCAATATGCAATTATTTATGAAGATAACTTTAATTACCTTTCCAAGATGTGCCTGCTGAGGATGCGCGAAGCCGCGTTCAAAATGATCCACCTAGCAAAGTCGCGCGGCTGCGTTGTCATTTTGTGCGGCGCGGACGCGACCGATCATGCCGAAGAATATCTCGGGCGCGGCGCGGATTACTGCCTGCTCGGCGAAGGGGAGGAAACGCTGGTCGAATTGCTGAGTCAATTGTCGGGCGATGCCCTGAGCCGTCGCGCAGCGGATGCGGGACAGATCATCGGATTGGTCTCACGCGACACTTTGACGGCATCACGTCGCCCTGATATAACGGATCTCGACAAACTTCCATTCCCTGCCTGGGATCTGGTTGACATCGAAAAATATCGTTCGATCTGGATGAAGCGTCACGGCTATTTTTCGATGAACATGGTCACGACGCGCGGCTGTCCCTATCATTGCAACTGGTGCGCCAAACCGATCTGGGGACAGCGTTACAACTCGCGCTCGCCGGAGAACGTGGCGGCGGAGATGAAATGGATCAAGGAAAATTTCGCCCCCGACCACATTTGGTTTGCAGATGATATTCTGGGATTGAAGCCGGGCTGGATCGAAAAGTTTGCATTGTTATTGCGGGAGGCTGATGCGGTCATCCCGTTCAAGTGCCTGCAGCGCGCGGATTTGGTCAACGAGAAAACTGCCTCCGCGCTGGCAAAGGCGGGCTGCAAAACGGTGTGGATCGGCGCGGAGTCCGGTTCGCAAAAAATTCTCGACGCGATGGAGAAGGGCGATCAGGTGGGGGATATCTACAATGCTGCGCGGCTGTTGCATCAACATGGGATTGAGGTTGGATTTTTCTTGCAGTTTGGTTACCCGGGCGAGATGTGGGAGGATGTGCAGAAGACATTGAAGATGGTACGGGAGTGCGCGCCGGATGACATCGGCATTTCAGTATCGTACCCGTTGCCTGGCACAAAGTTTTTTGAACGTGTGAAAATGGAACTGGGGGATAAACAAAACTGGGTGGACTCGGATGACCTGGCAATGTTGTATCGCGGACCGTTCCCAACAGAGTTTTATCGCGTCCTGCATGGGCGTGTACATTATGAGTTTCGCACCTGGAAGGCTTTGCGCCGGCCATCCTTGCGCGGGCTGATTACAATTCCGCTCAACCTTGCGGGTCTTATGCGAAGCGAGGTGCGGTTGCGGCGTTATGTTCAGGCAGGAGAAGCAATTGCTCGATCATCAGGCTGAAACAATTGCTGAAGCTTTTTCGCGTACTGCGGAAAAATATGATGCTTTTGCCCAGGATCATCCTCATCTGACGCGCATGCGCAATAAAGTGTATGACCATATTGGCCGGTATTTGCCGCGCGGCTCCAGTATTCTCGAACTGAATGCTGGCACAGGCACGGACGCCGTTCAACTTGCGCGACGCGGATATCGTTTGCATGCAACGGATATTTCACCCGGGATGCTGGATCGCCTGCACGACAAAGTGAGGGACTTAAACCTGCAGAGTCGCATCACGTGGGAGGAACGCTCGTTTCTTTCCCTGGATGACGTGCCTGGCGCGCCCTTCGACGCGGTATTCTCGAACCTGGGCGGACTCAACTGCGTGCCTGATCTTTCTCCGATCATCCGGCAATTGCCCGGGGTCTTGCGGGCGGGCGGCCTGGTGACGTGCGTGCTCATGCCGCGCGTCTGTTTGTGGGAATGGCTGGAAGTCTTTCGCGGAAATTTCCGGCTTGCATTTCGACGCCTCACACAGGGCGGTGTGCGTGCCAATCTGGAAGGTCTGCATTTCGATGTCTATTATTTTTCGCCGCGGCAAGTGATCGCCTGGTTTGGCGATGAATATGACCTGCTCGCGCTCGAAGGTCTGTCCGTCATCACGCCGACCGCAGAGAGCAAGAACTTTGCCAAAAGGTTTCCGCGTCTCTACCGCGCTCTGAGCTGGCTGGACGATAAATTGTCGCCACACTGGCCGTGGCATGGCTGGGGGGATTTCTATATCCTGTCGCTTCGCTACAATCCAAAGAAATGATCGATCCTCAGACGCGCCTGGGTCGGAATGCCCTGTGGATGATCCTCTCCCGCTTTGGCGCACAGGGACTGGCGGTGGTCTTCACCGTTCTGCTGGCACGACGATTGGGAAGCGCAGGGTTCGGAGAGTATGCCTTTATCGCGGCGGTCCTGTTCGTCGCCAACGCGTTGACCACCTTTGGAACGGATATGCTGCTCATCCGTGAGATTGCCGCGCAGGGTGACTTATCGCGTTTACCTGCTGCTTTAGTAGTTCAGTTGGTGCTATCCGTTTTATTGATCGCCGTGGCATGGACGTTTGGCAGGTGGATACCAAATCAAGGCCCAGAGACGGTCATAGCTTTGAAAATCTACTCTCTTGCGCTCATTCCACTTGCGTTCTTCACCGTCTTCACCACTGCTTTACGCGGGGTGCAGCGGATGGACACTTATTCCTTGCTCAGCCTGATCGTTTCAGCGTTGCAAGTTGGCGTGGTGTTGTTGCCAAATATAAACATTGTCAGTCTTGCTATTTTGCTCTTTTCGGTTCAAACCCTTTCTGCTCTTATGGCTGGATTGTTTTGCGCGCGCACCATTCCCCATTTCCGGCAATCCTGGCGGTTCACCTCTTTCTCTCCCTTCGAGGCCTTTGGCAGGACAGCGCTTTCAGCACTCTTGAAAGCAGCCGCTCCCATTGCATTCCTCACCTTGATCACGATGCTCTATCAGCGTTTGAATGTGGGTATGCTCTCCACCATGCTGGGCGCCACTGCAACGGGAATCTATTCAGCTGCGTTTCGTGGAGTGGAAGCCTCCAAGACCGCGCATCTGGCGGTCTTTGCCGCGCTGTACCCCGCGATGTCACAGGGGTTGTCATTGCGAGCTCCGCAGGGGCGAAGCAACACCTGCACTCCCTGGCACTGCCCGCCAGGGCAAGTGTGCGTGCGGTGCAAGTGTCCCCTTGCTAATGAGGAGATTGCTCCGTCGGTCTCGGTCTCGACACCTGCACTTGCGCCAGGCCGTCTCGACCCGGCGGGTTCCGGGCCCGAACGGGGTGCAAGTGTACGCCCTTCGGCGAACGCTCAGGGCTACTCGACCAGCAGCCTCCTCGCAATGACATATCCAAAGTTTTTGCTTGCAGGCGCAGCAATTATTTCTTTGATATTGTCCGTATTTGCAAGGTCCCTGGTGATTTTGCTTTACGGGATTGAATTCACTGCTTCTGCAAATGTGTTACAGATCCTGGCATGGACGTTGATCCCGTTTACTGTCAATACCTATCTTACCTTGTCGTTTCTCGCGTCGGGCAGGGAGGGGCTGGTCGGGCGGGCGTTGACGGTCAGCCTGCCTGCGTTGTTGCTCCTGAATCTTTGGTGGATTCCAGCCAAAGGCCCGGAGGGAAGCGCCTGGGCCGCGTTGGTTGCCGAGTGCAGCCAGTCTGCACTGCTCGTTTTTCAGTGGAAACTGTTTAAAATGAGGTTGCAAGAAAAAAAGGATAGGATTTGAAAATGAGTTATCCAATCTTCCCTGACAAATATAAACTTCCGGTCCTGTTGACTGCTGAACATATGATTGAGTTCCGTCGCAAACACGGAGGACTTGGCAATTTGTCCGCACCGAATGGCGTGGTCTTATGCTTATACAAAGGCGTGATGAAGCGTTTTGCATGGAAATATCCATCACAGCATGTCAACGGTTTTCTGGGTGATATTTTTTTGCTGAAACGAACGAATGGAAAAGTAGGCGTTCTGGGAAATTTCGGAATTGGCGCGCCCGCGCTGACCAGTATAGCCGAAGAAATGATGGCATGGGGTGCAAAGCGCGCGATTATCATGTCTCTGGCCGGAGGTCTCCAGGCGGATTTGAAACCAGGAAGTATTGTGGTGTGTAATCGTGCTATTCGCGATGAAGGCACATCTTATCATTATCTGCCGCCTGCAAAAGATGTTGAGGCATCTGCAACTCTTGTCACTGCGATTTCGCAAACGCTGAAGAGACGCGGTCTCGCTCATTCGATTGGCGCGACGTGGAGCACTGATGCTCCTTATCGTGAAACGCACGAGGAGGCGGAGCAATTCCAAAGTGAGGGCATAAAGGCTGTTGACATGGAAAGCGCAGGGCTCTTCGCCGCCGCGCAAGTAAGAGGCATTGAAGCGGCTTCGGCTTTTGTCATTGGTGATAGTCTGGCTGGCCCACGCTGGTCTGCGCCGCCCGACTTGCGCGTTCTTCATCAACGATTGAAAACTTTACTCGATGCGCTCATTGATGTATTGAGCAGGGCATGATGACATTGGCCTGCCCGCGCTGCCATACATCTTTGGATGATGTGGATTCAACGACAAAACATTGTGTGAAAGATGGACTGACGTTTCGTCGAATGGATGGAATCTGGCGGATGTTATTACCCGAACGGGAAGAGTATTTCGCCCGCTTCATCCGGGACTATGAAACGGTTCGCCGTTCCGAGGGCCGCGGCTCCTCTGATGCTTCATACTATCGCACGCTCCCATATCATGGATCCTCTGACTGGCAGATCCGCGCCGCGAGTTTCGATGCGTTCCTCAAAAATGTCATTGTCCCAGGTGAAGAGAACTCAAAGTCATTACGCGTCCTGGACCTGGGCGCGGGCAACGGATGGCTGTCCAACCGGCTGGCTCTGCGCGGACATGACGTTGCGGCAATTGACTTGATGACCAATGACTTTGACGGACTGGGTTGTCATCGTCTTTATGAGTCGAACTTCCTGCCTGTTCAGGCTGAATTTGACCATCTGCCATTTCCCGATGAGGCGGCAGACATGGTTTTGTTCAATGCCTCCCTGCATTACTCGGTTGATATCAAAGGGACGCTGACTGAAGCTTTGCGGGCTTTGGATAAATCAGGGAGGATCGTTATTCTTGATTCACCGGTCTATCACAACCCCCGGAGCGGTACGCAAATGGTGCATGAACGGGAGGCACAATTCACAAGGCAATATGGGTTTGCATCGAATAGTTTACAGAGTGAAAATTATCTAACCTATGGGAGATTGAATGAATTGGCGCGTGACTTGAATCTCGCCTGGAAATTCATTACACCATTCTATAACTTGCAATGGATGCTTCGTCCCTGGCTGGCATTTCTTTTGCGCCGCCGTGAACCTGCGAAGTTCCATGTGATCGTGGGGAGGAGAAAATATCCAGATGCACGTGGCGAGTGAGGATATTTCAAGGCGTAGATGTAGGAGAGGAAGCAGGTGTAAAAGTTGGGGTAGATGTTAATGATGGTGTTGGCGTTTGCGATGGTGTCTGTGTGGCAGTTGATGTCAACGTTGGGGTGCCAGCAGGTGTGTTGGTTGGAACAGCATAAACAATGTCCAGCTTCGGCCAATGGCTGGCTGTCCCGTCCTCTTTTGAAGAGTATCTAATAGTATGGTTTGGACCAGTGGAATAAAGCATCAAACCGTAATTAGAATATGTTCCATTCACCCAGGCCTGCACCAGGCCGGTGATATCCATGGTCAACATACAGTTATTCTGGTCAGGGATGAAGCTGAAATAGGAAGTCCCGCTGTCAAAATCGCCGCCCGGCAGAGTCCACGTAAGCCATGTAACAGTGTTTTCACTCCAATTGGAAGTTACGCGATAGAGGGATGTGATTTGACCAGTCTTGTTGTCATTTGAGAACAGATACAACGTAGCGCTTGTGATGTTGGCATTCGCAGGTATGGAAATTAAGTCAAACTTGACGAGGCCGCGACGATCAGAGCCATTGTCGGCACGTACATCAAAGGTATTGTCCGTCCCATAGTTTCTCAAAGGAGAACCTGCGTCGATGTATGTATCATCGGACGGCAACAATCCGTTCGGTGTGCCTGAATAGCAGACGGGCAAACCTGGAACAGGTGTGGGCGAAGGAGTGAATGTGACTGTCGGTGTAAAAGTGACTGTAGGTGAAGGCGTCAAGGACGGGGTAAAGGTCAGGGTGGGCGTGGATGTATTCGTCGGAGTGGGTGTGCTGGTCAGTGTATGAGTTGCCGTGGGCGTCAACGTAGGTGTGCTAGTCGGGGTGGAGCCTGGCGTGGGAATATCTGTCGAGGTGGGGGTGAATGTCGGTGTATCAGTCGGAGTATAGGTTGACGTCGGGGTTAAGGTAGGCGTGTCCGTGGGCGTCATTGTAGGAGTAAAGGATGGCGTAAGCGTGGCAGTATGCGACGGAGTGGGTGTCTCCGTCGATGTGGCTGTGGATGTACTGCTTGGTGTCAGTGTCGCTGTTGCTGTATCTGTTGGAATGAGTGTCGGTGTTTCAGTCGAGGTTGACGTAGGAGTATGGGAGGGCGTGAAAGTGTAGGTAGCTGTGCTCGTCGGCGTAAACGTGACAGTATATGTAGGAGTTGGCGTTTCAGTAAATGTTGCCGTGGGCGTAGTGCTGGGCGTCGGGGTCGACGTGGCAGTATCGGTTGGAGTCTGAGTCGCTGTATCAGTCGGTGTTGATGTGGGGGTAGAAGTCGGTGTTAGCGAAGATGTCGCTGTGGGAGTACTGCTGGCCGTAAGAGTCGGTGTTGCTGTATCGGTGGGAGTGGAGCTTGGCGCGAGCGTGTTCGTCGGCGATGGTGTCATTGTCAGTGTATCGGTTGGGGTATAGGTCAGTGTGACCGTACTTGTTGCCGACGGAGTAAACGTCGGTGTATCCGTGGGAGTATAAGTTGGCGTGAAGGTATCCGTCGGCGATGGTGTCCATGTCGGTGTATCGGTGGGAGTAAAGGTTGCAGTAGGAGTATGAGTTGGTGTATTCGTCGGCGTAAAGGTTGAAGTGAAGGTAGGGGTTGCTGTGATTGTAGCGGTGGCTGTACCGGTTGACGTCGGCGTATTCGTTGATGTAGATGAAGCCGTAACGGTAAGGGTCGCCGTCTGGGTTTGAGTGCGGGTAACTGTGGAAGTGAGGGACGGTGTTGATGTCCTGGTTGCCGGTTTGGGCGTTTTCGTTGAGGTGGGCAAAGGAGGATCATACTGCGCATAGGAATATGTAGCCGTTGGCGTGGATGATAAATATCGAGTTGCAGTTACAAGCGGTGTGATCAGGGCGGTCATAGTGGGCGAAGTCACGGCGGGCGTGGGTGTTGGTGCAGACAGAGTCGGTGTGACGGTTACAGGATAACGGTTATCGGGCGTCATGGTGGGAACCGGTGACAAGAGGACAGCCTGCACGGTTCCCATGCGATCCTGAGGATTCCCGGTCGCGGGTATATCCATGATGATTTGTTTGAGGATATTCTCGCTAATGCGGGGGACAGCAGATGCATGAGGGTCGGCGCCGTAATCGGCCTGGGATTCAGCACGGATCGAGACCGGCAGGCTGTCCAATCCGCTGGCCTGGACGTCAGACATATTTAGATTGATAAGTTGCCAGAGAAATAAAACGAATGAAAGAATTAAGAGAGTTGCCGCAACCCTGAGTATGCGGCGGGAATGATGTTCGGTCGTTTGTTGTACATCCGGCGAAAGTCTCACACCAGTCTTGCTCATATTTGCCTTATGGGGCCAAACTCAACATCGGAATAAACACGTCCACAACCTTCGGGTCGAAATGACTTCCGCTTTGACTTTTCAAGAACTGGATGACTTCCTCACGAGGCAAGGCTTTTCGATATGGGCGGTCATTGGTCAAGGCATCCCAGACATCGGTAATCGCGAATATTCTAGCTGAGATCGGAATTTCTTCTCCTTTCAAGCCGCGGGGATAGCCTGTACCATCCCATCTTTCATGATGGCAATAAGGGATTTCCAGCGCAACCTGGAGATAATCAATCTGCTTCAACATATTGTAGGCATCCTGCGGATGGTTCTGGACGATCCTCCTCTCCGCTTCATCGAGGGGACCATCTTTATGCAATATGGCATCCGGTGTACCCATCTTACCGATATCATGAAGAAGAGCGCCTCTGCGGATATTGACCAGGGTCTCGCCCTGAACCCCCATCGCCTCCGCCAGCCGAAGCGTGAGCTGGGTAACGCGCTCCGAATGTCCCTCTGTCTCCTTATCCCGTAATTCGAGGGCTTTGGCCCATCCCTCGAGCGTACTATCGTAAGCCTTTAGCAAATCCTTTTGCGACTGGCTGAGGCTTGCCACCATTGTATTAAAAGATTCGGTCAGGATCGAAATCTCATCATTTGTGCCTGGGTTGACTTGAACGTCCAGGTCGCCCTTTGACACTTTCACTGAAGCCTGCACCAGTTGGAGCAGAGGACGGGTGATTGTGTTAGCCAGATTGATACCCACCAGGATAACCAGGAAGTTCGCAGATGCCACCAGCAAAAAGATTCGCCAGCGCGAACTCGAAGAGGCCTGGACGACGGCATTCTGACTTAGCGCAGCTCCCAGGATCCCCAACTCCTGATTTCCACGCACTTCCCAGGAACCAAGAATTTCAGCGAATGGAATGTTTGCCACATCAAGATCGCGCTGACTGGAAAGATCGCGCTTCCTGCTGCTAATATCTTTAAAGGAGATGATCTGTGCGACGGTCTCGGGAGCGATGGCTTGAGGAAATGGCAGAGTGCTGTAGAGAACCTGTCCCGCATGGTCATATAGAGTAATCTGCGCAAATGTTTTCGAACGGATGTCCGCTGTCAATTTGGGCAACGACCTGCCTACCAGCACAACGCCGGCAACATTTCCCTGCAGATCACGGACAGGTCCGGCAACATATAGGAAATCTCCAAAGTCGGTCTCGATAAAATCCGCAAATTTATCGCCTCTCACATCGCTCTTTTGAGCAAGAACGTCCTGCACAATTTCCAGGCCCGTAAACACGGTCTGAGAGCCACTGGAGAAATCATAGTCCTCCGGATTCCCACCAGGGCGGTGATGGATGGAAAGCACGTGGTTACCCTGCAAATCGAGGAATTCGACCGCTTCCTGCTGATCGTTTGCAACGATGCCCAGTGTAAGAGATCGCAGAGTGTGGGGGTCGTTCATTTGAATGGCCGTGGCTGCTCCTTCCACATTGGCGAGCAGTCGTTGTGTTTCCAGTAGTTGAGACTCATAGTTGACAATCAATTCAGATGATATTTTCCCCGCCTCATATAATTGCTTGTTGAATCTCTCCTCCACATTTTCCACCACCAGCTGCGTTATTAGATAGGCGGCCGCCACTGCCAAAATCAAGGAGAGGATCAGATACGGAATAGTAATCTTTATCCGTATTGGGATTCGCACGCGGCGGATTGGGCTGTGAGGGGTGGCAATGCCGTTTAGAATCGTCATTTTTTCATCCGGTACACGACGATGGGGACTTTGCCGTGTTACGAATATTGGATGCAATTCCCTTCCAGATATGAAAGGCGCCTGCTCCCTTACAGGTTTGGTGACACCATTATCAAGACAAAATAACATCCCGCAAGCTTTACTCTTGCGGGATGTTGGTTTCACTTTTTTCCGAAACCATGTTCATCCTTCTTTTATCATGTCCAGAAAAGTTTCAACTACCTTCGGGTCGAAATAGATTCCGGCTTGATCACGAATGTACTCCTTGGCTCGTTCTGAGGTCCAGGCTTTGCGGTAGGGGCGGTCAGAAAGAAGCGCATCCCATACATCCACAACCGCGAAGAGACGGGCGACCAGGGGGATTTCGTGGCCCTTTAGCCCGCGCGGATAGCCTGTGCCGTCCCATTTTTCATGGTGGCAATACGGGATGTCCAGTGCAGGTGCGAGGAAGGCGATCGGCTTGAGCAGATCGTAAGCATACCCCGGATGAGTCCTCATACGTACCCATTCCTCTTCTGTCAGCTCCCCCGGTTTCAAAAGGATATTGTCCGGGACGCCCATCTTGCCAATATCGTGAAGCAGGGCGCCCCGGCGGATATGCACCAATTCCTCCTCCGGCAGGCGGAACGCACGTGCCAGGTCCATCGTCATCGCGGTGACTCGCTGGGTATGGCCTTCGGTTTCCTTATCGCGCAGATCGAGGGCGCGTGACCAGCCCTCAATGGTGGCATCATACGCCTGCGAGAGCTCGCGGTTGGAGCGCTCCAGGTTTTCAAACAATGTTGCATCCTCAATGGCAATCGCCGCCTGCCCGGCCAGGGTGTCGAGAAAATCGAGCCATTCCGGGTAGGGATGTAACGGCGCGCGATGGAACACCTCCAGCACGCCTTTGACTTTTCCTTTCACGATCAGGGGCAGGCCAAAGTAACAAACGAAATCTTCCGTGGCCCCAAGCCTGGTGAGGAGCCGGCTGTCAGGCTTATTCTCCAGGTTCTCAACATGGATCGAGCGGCGCTCTCTCACGGCCTGGCTATCAGCCATGTGCAGCCGCGCGGTCTCGATCGCCCGGGTTCGGAACCCGTTCCCTGCGGCGTACGTAAACGTCCGGCCATCGGGATCCCGGAGCAGGACATCTGCCGCATCGACCTGCAGCTGTGAGATCACCTGTGAGAGCAGGATGTCCAGCGTAACGTTCAGATCGAAACTGGATGAAATCGCCTGGTCGATTTTCCTCAGTGCGGTGAGGCGCTCGACCTGCTGGCGGATCTGGATCTCCGCCAGTTTGCGTTCGGTCACATCCTGTGCCGTCCCGATGAAGCGCGCAGGTTTTCCGGTCTTATCAAACTCGACTCCGCCTCTGCAGTGGATGTAACGTAACTCGCCATTCCTGCGAAAAACGAGAAACTCCAGCTCTCCTGTTTGCCTGCCAGCTCGGATGCCTTCCAGCCATTTGGCTACCAGCGGGCGATCCGAGGAGTAAATCGCCCCCAGAAACCCCTCGCGGTTGTGCTGAAATTCCTGCGGAGAGACATCGAACAGCCGATACATTTCATCCGAGTACACGAGGGTATCTGCCACGATATCATAACTCCAACTGCCAATGTGGCCGATGCGCTGGGCTTCGGATAAGAGGTGCTCTTTCTCCTTCAGTGCCTCCTCCGCCTGCTTGCGCTCATTCAATTCAGTCTGTACCTGGGCATAGAGCCGTGCATTTTGCTCGGCAGACGCGATGTGCAATGCCAGCGCCTCCAGCAGTTTCAACTGGTTTTCGGTGTAGGCATTTAGGCGATAACTCATCACCTGGATTACTCCATTGACCGTTCCCCCGCTTTTGAGTGGAACGATCAGTGCCGAACGCGTGATATCTTCATCCGACGGAACTTCATTAACAATCCCACTTGTCTCATCGTTAACGTAGTAACTGGTCTGAGCCGTTTTCACCTGCGCCTGGTAGTCATTGAGCAACATGGATTGACCCGTGCGGATGACGATGCTTTGCGTGCCTTTCCCTTCTTCCTCAAGTGGGATGGGCGGGAAAGAGCTGACATCCAGCCATTTATTTTCCATCCAGAATGCGAGGCAGCTGATCAGTTGCGTTTCAGAGTCAAAAGCGGAAATAACAAATCCGTCGTTGGGAGCAATGATGGACATGAAATCGCAGATTACTTGATTGATCTCATCCAGATCAAGCGTGCGATTTAATCGCTGGCTGGCTTCATAGAGCAGTCTGAGCTGTTCGCTTTGCTGGCGTATTAATTCCTCCGCCTGCGTGCGCTCGGTGATATCCAGCGTTGAGACGATCACTTTTGCGAGGCTGTCTTCATGCCCCGGAGCGACCGACCAGCGCATATTGACATGAATTTTCTCACCTGTAAGGGTGTGAAAATTCATGTCAATATG
>Ga0209321_10002805_pt1 | contig 11690 bp, 8 predicted proteins | sample Rifsed16ft4_FD_184012 | JGI IMG/M metagenome (GOLD analysis project Ga0209321, IMG submission 184012) | Soil microbial communities from Rifle, Colorado, USA - sediment 16ft 4 - CSP-I_5_4 (version 2) | ecosystem: Environmental > Terrestrial > Deep subsurface > Rock core/Sediment | place: Rifle... | reverse complement strand
CCTCGGGCCGATGCCGCATCAGGCGCTCGGGCTAGCAGCTCCGGTGCTGGCTAAGAGGTCGGTGGTGGGCTGGGTCCCGGGCCGCACGCCGGTGGCCACGTGCAGATAGACGGCCGTGGTCTGGAGGCTGTGATGGCCGAGCAGCTGTTGGATGGTGCGCAGATCGGTGCCCGCTTCCAGTAAGTGGGTGGCGAAGCAATGCCGCATGCTGTGAGTCGTGACCCGCTTGGCCAGGCCCGCGCGCCGGGCCGCCGGGCCGCAGCGGCGCTGAATCGCGGTGGGAGTCAGCGGGGTCTCCGCCGGTCGGCCGGGAAAGAGCCAGGAGGAGGGCCGGGCGACTTTCCAGTAGGCCCTCAGGTGCTGGAGCAGCGTCGGGGGCAGCAGGGAGTAGCGATCCTTCTGGCCTTTGCCCTGCGCCACGCGCAGACACTGCCGGCCACTGTCCACATCGGCGATGCCCAGGTGCAGCGCCTCGGACAACCGGAGGCCGGCCGCGTACATCGTCATCAGCACGGTGCGGTGTTTCAGAGAGGAACACTGTCCTCCACGACGGCCCCCGCTAGCACCGCCGCGGCTCAGCACGACCCATCTGGAAAAACGGTCCTACAGGAAGGAACTCAGCCCCACCACCCTACCGCGCAGCGGTTTAGTTCAACGTATTCTCTTCCACACGCCTCGGCCAGCCGCCCGCCGCCGAAATAGGCGGCGAGCTCCGCGCCCTATTCCGACAACACTGCGACGCGCGCCGCATAAAACACCGTGAGGCGGCGCTCCCCAACTCCGTAAGACCCTGAACCGAAGCGACATACGTGCCGCCCCGCGCGATGACTGTTGCTCACAGACACTGCGAAGCTTGCGGCATATCTCGGACGGGCTGCGCCGGGGAAGCGGCGTAACCACATTGGCGGCCGTACGTTGGGACTGAAGTCGTCGTCGCTGCGTTGGCGGATTACGCTGCAAGCGCCGCCGCCTTTCCCTGTTCGTTCGCAGGGTCTATCGCACCGGCACGACGGTGGGGGACAGGTTCGCGCCCCGGATTTGCGTGGTGTCGTTGGAGACCCATCTGGACCGCATGTGCCGGTGCCTGGAAGACATTCGCGCGACCCCTTCCGAGCAGCGCGCTTGATGACGAAACGTGAAGCCCCGAGGCCATGGGACGCCCGGGGCCTCGGTTCAACGAAACGGCGCAGCGCTGTCCTACGGCACAATTCGCACCGCGTCGCTACCCCGGATCGGCGTGCCTCCCGTGGTCGATCCGTTGAGCACCAGCTCGGTGCTGCTGCCGCCTATCTGGGTCGACCTGTTCAACACGCGGCGTGAGATGGACCGCGGTAACCGGAGCCTGCGGGCGACCAGGACCCCCACCGCGCCGTTGCTGGCTGGAGGGCCTCGCCCGCGGAGGGTATACTGTTGCCATTCCCCTCGTTTGCGAGGTGTGACATGCGTACGCGTTGGCTGGCAGTGAGCGCGGTTGCCCTGTGCTCCATGACCACGAGCCGGGGACTGGCGCAAGAGGCAGCAGCGGCGGGACAGGAAGCCGGTCCCGTTGTCACCGAGGCAGCGGTCGGGACGGGCGTGGTGGAACGACAGATCCAGGGGTCCGCCGAGACGTTCCCGGCGACCGTCGGGACGCTCTATTGCTTCACCAAGATCGGGCAGACCCAGGCCGGGGCCACCATCGAGCACGTGTGGTACCACGGGGATGAGGAGGTGGCGCGCAAACAGCTCACCATCGGCGGCTCACCGTGGCGGACCTGGAGCTCCAAGATCATCCCGCCGGAGGCCACCGGCGACTGGCGGGTGGACATCCTGGCGGACGGCGGCGTGCTCAAGTCCGTCGCCTTCAAGGTACAGTAGCAGAGCGTTCTGCGCCGGGGACGCGGTCTGGGCTCGCTCGGTTCTACCGCACGATCCCCCTTACCGCCTTCCCCGGCTTCACCGTGTCGTCGAACGTCCCGTCCCGCACCACCGGCACGCCGCCCACCAGCACGTGTTTCATTCCCACCGAGGGCTCGGCGGGGCGCTCGTAGGTGGAGCGGTCCAGGATGGTGTTGGGGTCGAACACCACGAGGTCCGCCTCCGCGCCCACTTTGATCCGGCCCTTATCGCGCATCGCCGGCACCCGGTACTCCAGCCGCTGGGCCGGCATCAGGCTCATCTTCCGGAGTGCGGCCATGAGGGCGAGGGCACCCTGCTCCCGCACGTAGCGGCCCAGCACCCGGGAGTAGGTGCCCGCCGTGCGCGGATGACCCTTGCCGTTCCCGATGTGCCCGTCGCTCGCGATCATGGTGAGCGGGTTGGTCACCGCCAGCTTGACCATATCCTCCGTGTTGTTGTGCAGGATCACCATCCCACCTCGACGGCGAAACTCAAGGAACGATTGCCGGTTGAGCCGCTCGCCGGTGGCCACCCATTGGAGCTTGGTGAAGTCGCTGTCGGGCCGGCTCTCGTACCCGTTGAACAGCGCGGACTCGATCTCGGTCATCCCCGCCGCGTAGGGATAACACTCGGTGGTGACGTCCAGCTGCCTGGAGCGGGCCTCGGCCACGAGCTGGAGCGTCCGGGCCGTCTGGGCCGTGCTGCTGGAGTTGAGATGCACGATGTGCACCGGCGCGCCGGTGATGGCGGATGCCCCGATCACCTCCTGGAACCCCGCCACCGTGTCGGTCCCGCCGCGCACATGCACGTGCACCGAGGCTCCGTGCTTCGCGGCGGTCCGGAACACCTCCAGCACCTCCCATTGGGTCGCGGCGGGCGTGTAGGTGGGCCCCAGCCCGACGGCCACGGCGCCCCGTTGCAGACCCCTCTCGATCATCTGCATCATCCGGGCGATCTGCGGCCCGCTCGCCGCCTGGGTGCCGCCGGGTCCGCTGGGCAATAGGCCCCCGGAATCTCCCATCACGGCCATCCGCACCGGAATGTGCCCCACCGAGACGCCGTAGTTGATTGCCGCCCGCCCCTCCCGCGCGGCGTACCACTGGTCCGGATCTGCCGTCCCTACCTCCAGCTCGAAGGCCGACGTCACCCCGTCCAGCGCCTCCAGCCGGTAGTTCTCCGGCGTTTGCCCGTGCGCGTGGAGGTCAATGAACCCGGGCGCCACCACCATCCCGGTCGCATCCAGCACCACCGGGGCCCGGAGGGCCGTGTCGCTGACGGCCCGGATCCGGCCCCCCTGGATGCCCACATACCGCACCGCGTCCAGCCGCGATTCCGGGTCCATCACTCGGCCGTTGGCGATGACGATTTCGAGCGGTGGCGGGGGTTGCTGGGCGAACGAAGGGGATGCCAGCGCCGCCCAGCCGCAGGCGATGAGCCACTTGGGGATCAAAGGGCGATGGAGGAGGATGCGGGACGTGCCTGGCATCAGGATGCTCCTGCAAGAGGGGGTTCGGTCGCAGCGAATGTATCAGCCGGCCCGGGTGGGCTCCATCGGCTTCATGATGGGACAGGTCGCCGGGCGGAACAGTGGAACTATCCTGGCGGCGCCCGCGGTATTAACAATCAAACATGCGCTGCGTCGCTACGCAGGGAGGAGCTGTCATGCACGGATCCATCAGGTCGCTGGCGGGAGCGGTCCTAGGTCTCGCCGGCCTCGCCGCGGCCCCCGCACTCGCGTCGGCGCAGTATTTCGGCCAGAACCAGGTCGAATACGAATCCTTCAAGTTCCACGTGCTGAAGACCCAACACTTCGACATCTACTACTATCCCGAAGGAGAGCGAGCCGCTAATTACGCGGCGCAAATGGCGGAACGGGCCTACGCCCGGATCTCGCGCCTCCTGGATCACGAGCTGTCGAACCGGCAAGCCCTGATCCTCTACGCCAGCGCCCCGCAATTCCGCCAGACCAACGTGGTGTCAGGGAGCGGCGAGGGGACCGGCGGGGTGACGGAGATCCTCAAGCGCCGCATCGTGATGCCGTTCGCCGGGCCGCTCAAGGAGACCGATCACGTCCTCACCCACGAGCTGATCCACGCGTTCCAGTTCGACATGACCGGTGCTCGGGGTGGGGTGCTCCGCGCGGGCGGCCCATCCGTGATGCGGTTCCCGCTGTGGTTCGTCGAGGGCATGGCCGAGTACCTGTCGGTGGGTCCCAGGGACGCCAACACCACCATGTGGATGCGGGATGCGGTGCGCGCCGACAAGCTGCCCAACCTGGGGCGCCTGGAGGACCCGCGGTTCTTCCCCTATCGCTACGGCCAAGCGCTGTGGGCGTATGTGGGCGGGCGCTTTGGCGACGACGCGGTGGGCAGGGTACTCAAGGCCGGGCGGCGCGGCGACGTCAAGTTCGCGTTCCAGCAAGTACTGCGGCAGTCGGCGGACTCGATCGTGCTGCATTGGCAGGAGGCTACCAAGGAGGCGTTCGCGTCGTTGAAGGATGCGACCCAACCGCCCACCGAGTACGGCCGGGGCGTGATCCTCGCGACCAAGAACGAGGGTAGCTACAACATCGCGCCGGTCTTGAGCCCCGACGGCTCGAAGCTGGTGTTCCTCTCGTCACGGGACCTGTTCTCGATCGACCTGTACCTGGCCGATGCCAAGACCGGAAAGGTCCTGAAGCGGATCGTGCGGACGGACGTGGACGCCCACTTCGAGAGCATTCAGTTCATCGGCTCGGCCGGCGCCTGGGACCCCGGCGGTGAGCGGTTCGTGTTCGGTGCGGTGCGCGAGGGCCGGCCGGTGCTCAGCATCCTCAACGTCCCGGAGGACAAGATCGAGCGGGAGATCGTCTTGCCCGAGCTGGGCGAGGTGATCACCCCCACCTGGTCGCCTGACGGCCGCCAGGTGGCGTTCTCCGCACTGGTGGGTGGACTCTCGGACCTGTACCTGTACGATCTCGAGCGCAGCGAGCTCAAGCGCTTGACGGACGACGCCTACGCCGACTTGCAGCCCGCCTGGTCGCCGGACGGGCGCAGTCTGGCTTGGGTGACGGATCGCTTCTCCACCAAGCTCGACAACCTGGACTACGGCAACTACCGCTTGGGGCTGTTCGACCTGGGGACCGGGACGGAGCGCGAGCTGGCGGCGTTCCCGGACGGGAAGCACATCAACCCGCAGTGGTCGCCGGATGGCGCCAGTCTCTACTTCGTGTCAGACCAGAACGGCATCCCCAACCTGTACCGGCTCGAGCCGGCGGGTGGGCGGATCACCCAGGTCACCAATCTCTACGCCGGCGTCAGCGGCATCACCGACCTGAGCCCGGCACTCACGGTCGCGTCCCGCTCCGGCGACGTCGGCTTCAGCGTGTACAGCAACGACGGCTACTCCATATACGTGGCGGACGATCCCACGGTACTCGCCGGCCAGGCCGTGGACCAGCCGCTGGCGGGGGGTGATCCCGCCATGCTGCCGCCGCGGCAGCGGCAGAGCCAGGTGATGACGCAGAACGCGAACGCGTTCTTCGGGTTGCCCTCGGACACCGGCGGGTTCGCCCAACAACCGTACCGGGCGCGTTTCGGCCTGGACTACATCAGCCAGCCGTCATTAGCCGTGGGCGCCGACCGGTTTGGCACCTACATCGGCGGCGGCGCCTCGCTCTTCTGGAGCGACATGCTGGGCGGGCACAACCTGGCCACCGGCGTCCAGTTCCAGGGCACCACCAAGGACATCTCCGCGCTCCTGGGCTACAGCAACACCTATCACCGGTTGAATTGGGGCGCGGCGCTCCAGCAGATCCCCTATCGGAGCGGGTACGTGCAATACGGGACCGGGCTCTATCAGGGCGTGCCCGTGCCGGTGCAACGGACCATCTTGTACCGGCAAACCAATCGGCAGGCGGATTGGATCTTCGCCTACCCCTTCAGTCGGGTTCGGCGGGTCGAGGGGAGCGTCGGGTACGCCAACATCAGCTACAACGTCGAGCAGATCGACGACTACCTGGATCCCTTCACGTATACCCCGATCGATCAGACCAAGACCGAACTGGCCACCTATCCGGCGCTGAATCTGGGGCAGGGGAACGTCGCGCTGGTGTACGACAACTCGCTCTTCGGCTTCACCGGACCGATCCTGGGCCAGCGCTACCGGCTGGAGGCCGGCACCACGCAAGGGTCGCTGAGCTTCCAGACGGTGCTCGCCGATTACCGCAAGTACGTGATGCCGGCCCGGCCGTTTACGCTGGCCGCGCGCGTGCTCCACTTCGGCCGGTATGGGACCGACAGTACCGAGTCGCGCCGGATGCAGCCCTTTTTCATCGGGTACGACGGCCTGGTGCGCGGGTACTCCTACGGGTCGTTCACCTATGACGACTGCGTGAACACCACGAGCTGTCCCTCGTTCACCAAGCTGTTCGGCTCGCAGATGCTGGTCGGCAACCTGGAGCTGCGGTTCCCGCCGCTGGGGCTGTTCCGGGCAGGCGGGCCGTTCGGTTTCCTGCCGCTGGACCTATTCCTCTTTGGAGATGCCGGCATGGCGTGGGGCTGCGTGCCCAGCGTCTCGCCGTCCGAGTGTGGCACTCGGGCCTCCAAGCCGTTCTTCCTGGACGGAGACCGCCAGCTGGTCTACTCTGCGGGGGGCGGATTCCGGTTCAACGTCTTCGGGTTCGTGATCGTGGAAATGGACGTGGTGCACCCGTTCAATCGGGGGAAAGGCACGCACATCCAGTTTGCCTTTACGCCGGGCTTTTGAGGCGGTAACGGCAACAGCGTGAGGGGTAAGGGGTACGGGGAACCCCTCACCCCTTACCCCTTACGCAGTTCGGGTTCCCGCCTTCTCAGTGCGTACACCGCTATCCCCAGCCACAGCACATTCACCAACGACGACGGGTAGGCGTGGTAGAAGTAGGTATTGACCGTTAGCAGGACGGAGCCTATGGCGTTGGGGACCTGGTACAGGCGCGATCGCCCGTGCACCCTGCCCGCCGACACCAGGCTGTAGGCAAAGAGCACGCACGCGGCGCCCAGCCAGCCGAGCACATCTACCAGAGGATTCTCGAGCATTATCGGCCCCTTGAAGGCGCAACGGTGAGAAGCGTAAGGGGTGATGGGGAAAGGCGGCAACGGCAAGGCTAACGGCATCCGGCGTAAGGGGTGAGGGGTGGCCCCCGTACCCCTTACCCTTACCCCTCACGCAGTGTGCGGTAACCGCCGCTTAGATTTCCCCGCCGTCATGCCCACGACCCGTTCCCGTCTTGCCGTCATCTTCCTCACGGTCCTGATCGACTTGGTTGGGTTCGGGCTCATCATCCCGATTCTGCCCTACTACGCGCAGCGCCTGGGCGTGGGAGGATTGGGCTTCGGCGCGCTGATCGGGACTTACTCGCTGATGCAGTTCGTGGCGACCATCGTGCTGGGCCGGCTCTCGGACCGGCTGGGCCGGCGGCCCATCCTGCTGGTCACCATTCTATTCAGCTTCACCGGCTATCTGGTCTTCGCGTTCGCCGGCTCCTATTGGGTGCTGTTCATGGCCCGCTCGCTGGCGGGGTTCTCCGCGGGCAACATTTCCGTGGCGCAGGCGTACATCGCGGACATCACCACGCAGCGGGACCGCTCCCGCGGCATGGGGTTGATCGGCGCGGCGTTCGGCCTGGGGTTCATCGTGGGGCCCGCGTTGGGAGGCCTGGCGGGCCACTACGGCGGACCGGCGGCCGTGGGCTTCGCCGCCGCGGGGTTGGCGGCCACGAACTTCGTCTCGGCGTATTTCATCCTCCAGGAATCGCTGGGTGTGGAGCACCGCGTCACCCGGAGCCTGTTTGACGTGGGACACCTGGTCCGGGCGCTGCGGGATCCCGCGCTGGGTCCTCCGTTCCTGGTGTTCGCGCTGATCCCGTTCGCCTTTTCCGGCTACATGGTGGCGCTGCCGCTGTTCACCAAAGCGCGCTTCGGGTGGGGGGAGCGCGAGCTGGGATTGTTCTTCACCATCGTCGGCATCATGGCGACCAGCGTGCAAGGATACTTCTTTGGTAAGCTGGCCAAGCGCTTCGGCGACCGTCTGCTGGCGATCGTAGGCACGCTCGGCATGGCCATCCCGATCGGCATTGTGCCCTTCGTGGCGGATGCCAAGACCCTCTACGCCTGGGTGGTGGTGCTGGGCTTCGCCAACAGCCTGATCGGTCCGGCCGTCACGGGGCTGATTTCCAAGCTGGTGGGCGTTACGGAACAGGGCACCATGCTTGGTGCGGCTCAGTCGTTCTCCGCGCTCGGCCGATTCACCGGCCCGTTCATGTTTGGAGAGCTGTATGACCGGCTCGATCCCGCGGTCACCTTCGTGGGCGCCGGCGTGATCCTGGTGCTGACGTGGGTGGTGACCCTGCGATTCCCCAGGGACCTGCTGGAGAGGGCGCGGGCGCCTGACTCGGGGAAGCCGGCGCGGCCCGCCTGAGGCCGCTCCTCAGCCCGGGCCCCGTCACTCGCAGGCCGCGCCCCGCGGCGGCTACGGCCGGAAGAACACCAGCGTGACCACGACGAACGTCGGGACGAGAATCGCCGCGGACCAGGCCATGTAGCCGAAGAAGCTCGGCATCTTGACTCCGCTCGCCTCGGCGATCGCTTTCACCATGAAGTTGGGGCCGTTCCCAATGTAGGTGTTGGCGCCCATCATCACCGTGCCCGCCGACACCGCCGTGAGGAGCGCCACCGCCTGGGGGCCAAGCGCCAGAAACTCCGCGAGGTATCGGCTGCCGTCCACCCCGACGCCCAGCTGCCCCGCGGCCGTCGCGGCGAACGTGAGGTACGTGGGGGCGTTGTCCAGGAAGCTCGACAGCGAGCCCGAGGCCCAGTAGAAGTGCCACGGCTCGGTAAGCGGGAGCTGGTCGCCGCGCGCGTTCAGGATCTGGAGAGGGGCGATCATCGTGAGGAAGATCCCGGCGAACAACACCGCGACCTCGACGATCGGCGCGAAGGTGAAGGAGTTCGCCTGGCGGATCGCCGCTCGGGTCGAGGCGTACGCACCCACCGCGAGCGCCGCCATCAGCCCTTCCTGCACTCCAAACGGCCACCGGCCGCCGCCGGCGCCCCAGCCGTTTCCCTTGCCGAGAATCACCAGGATCACGCCGAGCAGGAAGAGGAAGTTGTGCCAGCCGACGATCCTGAGCGGCTCATGCTGGAGCACCGCCTCGAGCTGCGATCCCGGACGCTCCCTCTCCTCACGGTCAAGAACCGCCTCGTCGACGAAATTGAAGATCACCAGCAGCACGGCGTTCACGAGGAGCCATTGCGGCCAGAGCCGGAGCGTCCATTCGAACGGCACGCCTTTCAGAAAGCCGAGAAACAGCGGTGGGTCGCCCAGCGGCGTGAGCAGTCCGCCGCAGTTCGCCACCGTGAAGATGAAGAAGATGACGATATGCGCCGTGCGCTGGCGGCTCGCGTTGGCGCGCAGCAACGGCCGGATCAGGACCATTGAGGCGCCCGTGGTGCCGATGAAATTGGCGAGCACCGCCCCTAGCCCCAAGAGCGCCGTGTTCGCGATCGGCGTGCCGGCCAGAGATCCCTTGAGGTAGATCCCGCCGGAGATCACGAACAGCGACGCCAGCAGCACAATGAAAGACAGGTAGTCGAGACACGCCTCCTCCACCTTCTCCACGCCCAGCGATCCGTACGATGCGACGATATAGGTGGTGAACCCGAGCCCGAGCGCGAACGCCACGATCGCCTTGTTGCGGTTGTGCTCCCACCAGTGCGGTACGGCGAGGGGGAGCACCGCGATCGACAACAGGAGCAGAACGAACGGGGCCACGGTCCAGACCGGGAGCAGATCGCCCAGCGCGGAGTGCGCCGCTTGCGGCGCGAGCCCGTAGAGGGCAGGGGGACGAACCACCGCCGTGAGGGCGGCGAGGATCACAGCACGGCGGGTGAGCGTGGAGGTCATCGGGGAGATGTTCGGGCTGGGCCGAAGACTACGTCCCGGCAAACGCCCGTAGTGTGAGGGTGGCATGAAGGGGACGTTATCTGCGCCCGCGTAGCTCCTGCAACGCCCGCTTTACGAAGGTCCGCGTCATCTCCTTGCGCCACGACAACCCGAAGTCGGTGTTGTCCATGGGCTTCGACGGCCTGAACGCGGCCAGCGCGGCGCCCTCGATCGCGTTGTCCTCGAGCTTGGTCCCGATGATCGCTTGCGCTGCGTCGGGTACTTCCTGCGGGTGGCTGGCGACGGCGCCCAGCACGATGCGCGCGGCCTGCACCCTGGCGCCGTCCCATTGTACCCATGCTGCCACGCCCAGGACCGGAAAGTCGAACGACCCCCGTCGCCGGAGCTTGAGGTAGGTCGCATCCCAGCCGTCGGGCGCCGGCAGCCGAACGGCCGTGAGGATCTCGTCGGGCTGCTTGGTGAGGTAGTTGATGCCGTCGTTGTGATAGAACCGTCCTGCCGGCACCACCCGCTCTCCCGACGGGCCCACCAGGACGTACTGCGCGTCGAGGGCGACCATGACGGGGGCGAGATCGGACGAATTGACCGCCCAGCAGCGCGGGCTCGACGGCGCCACCCAGCAAATCGTGCCGTCCTTCTTGGTGCAGAAGTCGATCGCCTTGCGCCACTCGTAGGTCTGATCGTAGTAGTTGCACCGCGTGTCGAGGCAGAGGTTCCCGCCCAGGGTCCCCATGTTGCGGAGAATCGGCGTGCTGATCAGCTCCGCGGCGCGCGCCACTGCGGAATAGTGCTTGCGGATGGCTCGGTGAACCGCGAGCTGCGTCAGGCTCACCATCGAGCCGATGACCCTTCCCCCTTCCCCCTTCCCCTTTCCCCCGTCGCGCCCCAGCTGTCGTATGCCCGCCAGTGAGATGACGGTCGCGGGTACCTGCTGGCGCCGCTTCATGTTGGGATACAGATCCGTCCCACCCGCGACGTACGCGGCGTCCGGGCCCGCGTCCGCCTTCATCGCGAGCGCCTGCTTGAGCGTCTGGGGCCGGAGGTAGGTGAAGCTCGGGAGGCGAAGCATGGCCGTTTAGCGATCCCCCACCCGCGTCCGCAATGCCCCCGCCGGTTCCCGCTGGCTGTCCTTCGCCCTCCCGTCTCCACCTTCCCACGGCGGTGGTACGCGGATCGGCTCAGGCCACGGGATGTCAGGGAAGCGCGTGGGCCCAACCCTTCCCGCTTCCCCTTTTCCCCTTCCCTTGATCGCCCGAAGCACCTTCTCGGGTGTGATGGGGATTTCGTCAATCCGCACGCCCACCGCGTCGTACACCGCGTTGGCGATCGCGGGCGCCACCGGCAGCAGGGGACCCTGGCCCACCTCCTTGGCGCCAAACGGTCCGTTGGGATCGGGGTCCTCGATCAGATACGTCACCACGTCGCACATCTCGAGCGTGGTGGGACTCTTGTACTCCAGCATGCTGGGGATCTTGTGCACCACGTTGCGGTTCTCGCGATATGACATCTCCTCCATCAGCGCTTCGCCCAGCCCCATGTAGATGCTCCCCTCCACCTGCCCCATCACCGCCGCGGCGTTGATACACTGGCCCACGTCGTGCGCGATCCAAATGCAGGGCACCGTGACGATGCCGGTCTCCGGATCCACCTCGACCTCCGCCACGGCCGCGCTGTAGGAGTAGGCGGGCGACGGGCCGACCCCCGCGCCCCGATACCGCCCGGCGCTCTGCGGCGGCGTGTAGGATCCCACCGTCCCGACCGTTCCCACGGCGGCCTCCGCCGTCTGCACCGCCTCCGCGAACGACATACCCGTTTCCGGGTCCGCCGCGTCGAACACCCGCCCATCCGCGAACGCGACGTGCGGCGCCGGGATGGCGAGCTTCGCCGCC